>WNFJ01187431.1_pt2 | contig 27671 bp, 29 predicted proteins | sample 5400461 | NCBI WGS metagenome assembly WNFJ01 (sample SAMN13153349, study PRJNA577476) | soil metagenome | isolation source: 115 cm saprolite on Douglas fir-dominated hillslope | place: USA:California | collected 2013-09-17
GGCGCCTGTTCTTCGGGGGGCTGCCGGCCGGCCTGGTGGGGCCGCTCAGCGAGGCACTGGAAGGCGTGTACGCCAACATCATCAAACACGGCTCGCTCCCGCCGCCGGTCGACTGGCACCCGGCGGAGGACTGACAAGGCCCCGCCCTGCCGCCTCGGTCCCGCGCCGGCAGGCAACCACCGCGCCTGGGACCGGCACGGGACGCGCCAGCCGCTTATACCGCCGCTGCCGGGCTACGCTGATGGTCGGCGACGTGACCGGCCACGGCATCCACGCCGCGGCGATCATGGGCCAGCTGGGCACCACCCCCGCGGCCCTGGCCCGCCTGGGCTGCCGGCCCGAGGAGATCATGCAACAGCTCAGCAGCGTGGTCGCCGGGCACGGCGACGAGATCGGCGCCACCTGCCTGTACGCGGTGTATGACCCGGCGCCGCTGCGCGGCCGGCTCACCAGCGCCGGGCACCCCCCGCCCGCGCTGCGCCATTCCCGGCGGCACGGTGGAATTCCTCGACGTGCCGGGCGGGGTGATGCTCGGGGCGGGCCAGGGCCGCTACCCGGCCACCGATTGTCAGCTCCCCCCCGGCAGCGTGCTGGCCCGCTACACCGACGGGCTCATCGAGCAGTCCGGCCAGGACATCGGCACCGGCATGTCCCGGCTCGCCCCCGCCCTGGCCGCCGGCCCCGCAAAATCGCTGGACCAGCTGTGCGACAGCGTGCTCGCCAGCCTGGCCCCCACCCCCGTGACAACATCACCCTGCTGCTCGCCCGCACCACCGCCCAGACAGCCCGCTGATCCCCACGAGGGCTGATGGGCGCGGGCAAATCCACTCCGCCCGTGCAGGTTCTATCCAGCGACGCAGACCGCTCCGGGCCGGCATGCCAGCGTGACGAGCCGCCCTGGCCGGACCATGACTCGGCGTTCTCCGCTGCACCGACAATGCGGCCGGCGTGGACATCGGCGAGCGCGCGTCCCGGCACAAGCCTGGTTAGCATGCGCGCCCGCCGCTCGTCCTGCGGGGATGGCAGGCCCGTTCTCATTCCTGGCTGGGGCGGTCCTCGCGAGCCTTGCCGATCTGCTGGCCGATGGCCCAGCCCCATCCTGGCTGGTCCGGGTTGGGCCGTTCCTCGGCGGTCACTTCCCGGCGCGCAACCTGAGCCTGTGCCTTGGCCGTCCTGGTCTGCTCCGTGAGGAGCTCGGCCGCCGCCTTCTCGCGTTTTTTCCTGGCCCTGCTGCGAAAGAGACCCATGGCGCGATGGTAGACCGCCGACTTGAAGACTCCGCGGCTTTTGCGGCGGTCCGCGGTGATCCAGATGCGCCGCGGGACCGGGTTAGACAGATATGCGCTCTGCGGGAGCGGTGCATGCCGGGCGGGTGGAGATCGCGATGCACAGCAGTCCGCGGTAGGTGGCGGCGAAGGCACGGTGGCGGGTGATCAGGCCGCATCCACGCCAGTAGTTACCAGCCGCCGCAGTAGCAATCGCCTCCCGGCGTACGGCGAGGCAAGTCCAGAAAAGGTTCACTCCTGCTAGAGCTGGCTGCTTTGCGCCACGCGCAGGATCTCCTCGAATGCCTCCACGTTCCCCATCGCGTCGTTGACGGGATTGTGGTCATGGGCTGTCCTTCTGAAGCGCTTCCAGCCTTGTGTGTCGTTCCAGTTCCGGTTGAGGCCGGCCCAGAAGTCGCTGATGCGGCGGCCAGAGTGCCCGAATGGATTGTCCATTCCAGCCCGATCGAACATGCCAGCTATCCACTGCCAGTCGTAGGCAGGGTTGTCGCTCACAAAGACAGGCCGGCTGTTGCCGAGGTGCTCTTGGAGCCAGGCCGCAAAACTCTCAGCAACTTCCTTATCGGTCGCTGTGCGCTCGCCGACGATGCTGATCGCCGGGTTGTCCGGGTCCGGCGTCGCGTCGAACAGGCGTCCGTGGAACGTGTCACGCGTGTCGTAGTGAACTGCGCCGAACTCAGTCAGCACGCCGTGCACCGGACTGGTGCCGCGTGCCTCACAGTCGACGAATATCCATGGTGTCTTCTTGCTCATCCTTCCCGCATTATCTCCAAGATCTGCCCGGCAGTGTCAAAATTTGGAACCCCCGGGATTCCTTCCCTCTGGGAGACTGCCTGGGATGGATGTCAGGGGCAACGGGAATCCGGTGCTGGCGAGTGCCCGGCGATGGCTGGCCGGGGTCAACGCGCGCCACCCGTGCAATCACAATGAGCACTTCCACCGCTGGATCCTGCGTAACCTGCTCGCCGGCCGCCTGGCCGCGGTGGATGTCGGCTGCGGGACCGGCATGCTCGCCGGGAGGCTGGCGCCGCACTTCGCGGGCGTCATCGGGATCGATGCCGATGAGTGCATGGCCGCCGCGGCGAGCGCGCGCCTGGCCGACATGCCGCGGGTGAGCATCGTGCGGCGGCTTCGCCGAGGTCGCCTTAACAGCCGGTGGCGGTGGGGCTGACCTGATCACGATGGTGGCGGTACTGCACGCACCATCTCGACCTCGGTGACACCCTGGCCCGGATTGCCGGCTGCTGGCGCCTGGAGGCCGGCTCCTCGTCGTCGGCCTCGCCAGGTTGGACTCGCTGGCAGATACGGTGGTCAACCTGATCTCGGCGGCAGCAAATCCGGTCGTGGGCTTGATCAGGCATCCCCGGTCGGCCCGGCCATCAGCGTTTTCATGGGCAGCCTGGCCGTGGCGAACCGGCTCGCCCCAGCGGAGACCCGCGGCCAGGTCTTGTCCACCTACTTCGTGTTCGCCTACGTCGGCCTGACCGTGCCCGTCATCGCGGTCGGATTCGGCTCGAGGCTATGACCGGCGTGCAAGTGCCCGCGGCGAGCAGATACGGCAGATTGCGGCTGGTGATGGCCGATGAGTTCCGCGCTGCCCGGTCGTCCCGCTTGCAACAGGCGAAAAGGAGACGGACATGGAAACCGTGAAGTCCGCCGATGGGACCGTCATCGCCTATGACCGCGGCGGCGATGGCCCCGCGCTTATCGTCAGCGTTGGCGCGTTCTGCACCCGCCAGACGTTCGTCGCGCCCGACGACCTCACACAGCGCTTCACCGTCGTCACGCCGTTCGCGCCGGACAGGGAGTATGCGGACCTTGCCGCCGTCGCGGCGGCGACCGGGCCCGAACCGCCGTTCGTGTTCGGCCACTCATCCGGCGCGGCCATCGCGTTGCGGGCCGCAGCGGCCGGCCTGCCGGTCGCGGGCATCGTCGCCTACGAGGCGCCCTTCCTCAGCCAGGACACGCCACAGCAGGCCGTCGACCCGGCGGATCATATCCGCGAGCTGGTCAGCTCCGGCCGCAGGGGCGAGGCGGTTACGTTCTGGATGGCCGAGGTCGTCAGGCTGCCCGGTGAGATGCTCGCGCAGATGGAGGGTGCCCCGTGGGCAACAGCCCTGGAGCCCCTGACCCCCACGCTCCCCTACGACCTCGCCGTCACCGCCGGCGGGGTACCCGCGGCCGAGCTGGGGAAGATCACCGCGCCCGTCCTCATTCTCGGCGGCACCAACAGCCCGGGCTGGTTCCAGCGCTCGGTCGCCGAGCAAGCCGCCGCCACGCCAGGGGCGCGCCTGGAGATGCTCGACGGATACGATCACAACGCCCCACCCGAGGTCATCACCCCCATCCTGATCGAGTTCTTCGGCGCGCACCGGTAGCGGTAGCCGGGACCGGCATCGCCACCCAAGCCCAGCGACACTCAGATCGACCAGTGCGGCACGGCACGAAAGAATCACCTGAAGCTCGTGATCGCCACCCATAACGAGGCGGATATCGCGCGGATCGTCGCTGTCGGACGGTGACGGTCTGTGACGAAACGTCGGCCCCGGGCAGGCACACCGGGTGCCACCAGGCCCAGGTCTCGGTCAAGCAGAAGCGTCACGGCGAGCATGACAGCGTCACCGTGACCATCGCCGAAGGGTTTCGGTCAGCTTCATACGATCTGCCCATATTCATTGGGAGCGGCGTTCGGCACTCATGACGAGTGACGCGCAACAGGTGGGAGCGCCGATGGGAGCGCGACTCGCTCAGAGGTGCTACTTCCGGCGCTCTCGTGCTTGCCTTTGCTGGTCCTGGCCTGCGGCGATGGCGGCGAAGTGGGGTGGGGGAGTGGTGGTGGCAATCCTGACAAGCGAGGGGTCGCTGGTTCGATCGCGGTGACGGCCACCAACCAAAGCGCGCTGGCCGACCCAAAGGCGGTCAGCGGATCGCGTCCAGGTTTTCCCGCCACCGCTTGACTTAAAGCGCTTGAGGTTTGTTTTGCTGCTCGTGTGACAGCTCTAACCATCCAGGATGTATCCCGGCGCAGCGGTCTCAGCGAGCCAACACTGCGCTACTACGAGCAGGTCGGGCTGATAGGCCCGATCGAGCGCGACGAAAGCAGCGGGCACCGCCGCTACCGCGAGGACGACGTCGATACGTTGCAGGCGCTGGCATGCCTGCGCGCCATGGGCGTGGGCATCGAAGATATGCGCACATACCAGGCCAACCGCAGGCGTGGACGTGAGGCGGCGGGTGAGCAGCGCGATCTGTTGTTGCGTCACGCCGAGCGGATCGAAGCCCAGATCGCGACGCTGCACATTCACCTTGACTACCTCCGCGCGAAGGCAGCGTTGTGGGATGCCCGCGACCACGGTGATCCCGGCGCGGAGGCCGAGGCAAACCTGCGGGTGCAGGACATGTATCCCCGCCTGGAAGAGGTGGTGCTGCGATGAGCCCGGTGTTGGTGACCGGCGGGTCCGGCTATCTGGGCACGCAGCTGATCGCTGCGCTGCTGCGGGACGGGCGCCGGGTGCGCGCGGCAGTGCGCTCCCCGGAGCGCGAGGGCCATGTGCGTGCGGCGGTGCGTCGCGGCGATGCAGACGACAGCCGACTGGAGGCCGTCACCGCCGAGCTGACCGCCGACGAGGGCTGGGCTGCCGCGGCGGCGGGCTGCGAGGAGGTCCACCACGTGGCCTCGCCAATGGTCCAGTCCGACGATCCGGATGAGGTGATCGTTCCCGCCCGTGACGGCACGCTGCGTGTCCTGCGGGCCGCGCGGGACGCTGATGTTCGGCGTGTCGTGCTGACCTCGTCGTTCGCGGCGGTCGGTTACTCACCAAAGCCGGGTGCCGAGTACACCGAGGCCGACTGGACCGACCCCGACACGCCTGGCCTGCCACCTTATCCGCGGTCCAAGACGATCGCCGAGCGGACCGCCTGGGACTTCATCGAACATGAGGGTGGCGACACCGAGCTGGTCGTGGTGAACCCCACGTTCATCCTCGGCCCGACATTGACGACGCAAGCGCGTTCGTCGTTGCAGCTGACCAAGGCGATGCTCGACGGGACAATGCCCGTAGTGCGACGCCAGCGATTCGGCGTCGCCGACGTGCGTGACGTGGCCGATCTGCACATCCGTGCCATGGCCGCGCCCGAGGCGGTCGGCAAGCGGTACCTGGCCTTGGCGGACGGGCCGACCATCAGCTTCCTGCAGATGGCCCAGATCCTGCGCGAGCGGCTCGGTCCGCTGGCCGAGCGAGTACCAACCGAAGAGGCACCAGGACCAGAGCCGCCCCGGCTGATCATCCACAACGACCGCGCCAAGCAGGAACTCGGATGGCGCCCACGCCCAGCCGAGACCGCGATCGTGGAAACCGCCCAGAGCCTGCGCGACCTCGGCCTGCTGGAGAAACGATGACGACGAACATCGGCACGGGAACCGTGCTGATCACGGGTCCGACCAGCGGGCTGGGTCGGGCCCTGACACTGAAGCTGGCCGGCCGCGCTAAAAGTGACCGTCCACCTTCACCAGCGAGGATGACACTACGCCACGCGCAGGCTCACGCCCGGCACTACGTGCCGGGATCGGGTCGGCCGATCGCCCTAGACCGTCGGGGGCACATCCGGGGCACATCGCGGTGAGATCTGCCCAAAACCAACGAGCATCGCTGAGATCTCAGTAACAAGGTCAGGGCCTGAATTCCTCCTCCTCAAAACGGTCCTCCCCGCAACTGCCGTCTGACGGCGCTCCTGCGTTCGCGCGGCCCGACATCGCCTGTAACGCCGGCGCGCCGATGCCGCTCCTCAATGCCCTGCTCCTGAAACGATCGCGCCGCCGAAATGTGGTCTCAACAACCGCTCGACGCTACGCCGCGGCCGGCCTCCTCGAGGTCGTGCGGTTCACCGCCCAGACCCACCGGGTCCGCGAGCGCGTGGTACTCGCCGAGGCACGACCCGGAGACGGCCTTATACCGCCCGGTCGTGCCTAGGGGCATACGACATGTCTGGTGGCTTAGGCGCCGGTTCCCAGGGCGGCTCGCCGGACACCCCGGCTGGCCGGGTCACGCCCGGATAAGCAGCAACACCGGACTGACCCGCGCCGCGGCGCGGCAGCGGGAATGTAGGTGGCTCGTTCCCAGGCTCCCGCAGGTCAAGCTCATCGTCGGCCCTCTCGGCGGGTATGCTGCCGGGCTCCTGCCCAGCTGGTCGGCGGGCTTTCGCGTGCCTGCCCCCTGAGCCGTCCTGCGGCACCGGCCGACGCCCGGATGACATCTTCGCGTATCTCCGCATGCGGTCCCCTTCGGAGGCGGGCTGGCCCCGCCAGCACGGGGGACTGGCGGAGGCCGGCGGGGAGAGCCTTCGCCGCGGCCTTGACCGGCCAGGAACCCGGGGAAGCCCCTGGCACGATCCTGGCAAGCCGGGCGATGGCGGCACGGTAGCCCCGTCCGGGGCCAGTCGCCGCGAGCATGACAGAAATGTCACGCATCATCCTGCCGCAGGTCAGCCCCGTCTCAGACACCGAAGCGCCCCGCCGGGCCGTAGCCAGCGGGGCGGCGCTTCGTCCGGGGCTCAGAGCTTGTGGCCGATCCGGGTACCGAACTGGCCCGGACCATCCGACCAGCGGCAGCAGATCGGCGGGCCAGCTGGCGGCGGCGAGCCCCAGACGCGCCGGCGGCAGTGAGCTGAGCACCTCGTCGAGCTGGGCCATGCTCAGCTTTCAGTCCTCGCCTGCGGCCGGGCCCGGGAACTGCCGGAGAGCGGTGCGCGGATGGCCGCTCAATCTTGCAACGGCACTTAGATCTCAGCGCCGTCTCTTACCACGGGACTGGTGTTCCGTCCCAGGAGAAGAACTCCCCGGAGGGCCCGTCGTCCGGCAGCAGCGCCAGCCTGACCGCGCCCGCCGCGGCCTCGGCCGGGTCACCGTCACTGGCGGCGGCGGTGGCATTGAGGTTGGTCCGGCGCAGGCCGGGTGCGAGCGCATTCATCTTGATGCCGTCATCTGCGGTCAGCGTGTTCAGTGCTGCCTTGGACGACCGGTAGGCGGCGTAGGTGCCCCGGTGCGGGAACTGCGGCCCGGTAGCCCAGGCCAGCGATCCGGTGCCGCTGGAGATGTTCACGATCCGAGGGTGCGCCGACCGCCGGAGCGCCGGCAAGAAGGCGTTGGTCACCGCGACGACCCCGAAGACGTTCGTCTCGTAGATACGGTGAAAGGTGTCGACGTCCTCTCGGTCCGGTGTCTTGCCGTCGCCGGAGCTGTCGGCATTGTTGATCAGGATGTGCAGCGTGTCGACCTGGCGCGCAGCGTCATCGATGGTCGCGGCGTCGGTCACATCGAGGACGACCAGCCGGGGGTCGCCGCCGATCTCCTCGACGGCGCGCTCTCCGCGCACGGCATCGCGCGAGCCGACGTAAACGGTGAGGCTGGCGCCGGCGAGCTGGCGCGCGATCTCCTTGCCGATACCCTTGTTGGCACCGGTGACTACTGCGATTGATTTGTCCACGCTGCTGAGCGTAATGCCCGGCAGCGGAGCGGCTGATCCAGGCACAACCGAGCGAGACAAGTGCAGGTACTGGTCGTCGGGGTACTGCGGCCTCGCGCAGTGCGAGGCGCCCAGGATGGCGGCTGGGCACGGCCCGGGACGGGTGCGCGCAGTTCCCCTGGTCGAAGGTGCGGCGAACTGAGCGTCTCAGCTCGTCGCCGAGCAGAAGAGGTACGAGCCTCACGTCGGTGAACTCGACCTCGGCCAGGGCGCAGGCGCAGGTCACGGTCATCACTCTGGAAGACGATGGCCTTCCAGAATTTCTCCGTGGCCTGGCGCCCGACTTCCGCGGATGGCCGGGCACCCGGCCCTTGCGGCCCGGGCAGGTGTAACGATCTGGGCGGGCCTAGCGCTCCGCTGCTGAGATGCCTGGGTTCTACTTTCCCGGCCGGCCCGGCCGCGAGCCAGAGCCGGACGTCCACCTCAGCGGGCCGTACCTCCTCGCAGACGCCCGCGGGAGATGCGTGCGCCGGCTTGATCGCCGTCAGGCGCGGCCATGGTGCGGCTCGGCTGGCCGTGTCTCGGCCGCCTGGGCGGCGCGGCATGCGCCGGCCGGGCCGGAAACGACCGAGGCGGGTCTCTCGTCGAGGTTTACCGCTGTTTCAGCGGATGGTTGCCTGAGGCGGTTCGCCTTACGCGTCCCACGTCGCGTGTCACACGCCGCAGCCGCAGTTGTTCTGGTCCTCGCCACTGGCGCCGTGGTGGCTCAGTCAATGGTGCGGGGCGTGACTGCCGGCTTGTTTCCGGAACAGATCCACGTGCCGGGGTGGACCTGCCACCTCGAGATCGATGCCGTACCGCATCGGCGCGCTCTGGTGCTTTACGACAGCACGGGCCCCTACGCCGCGTACGGTGCCCAGGCCGCAGCCCTCGCGGCGAACTTCGTATCTCGTTTTGCGTGGCCTGTGCGGCAGCCGGTGACCTCCTACCGACGCGGCGAGATGGCGCACTATGCGGCGGTGGTATATGTCGGCACAAATTATGGCGAGCCGCTGCCCCGGAGCTTCCTCTCAGACGCGCGCGCCGGTATGCGGCCAGTGCTCTGGCTGGGCGGGAACGCGTATCAGCTGACGGATGCGGCGTTTGCGCGCGACCACGGCTGGCGGGCGGGCCCGGATCGCGTCCGCCACTACACCGCGGTCCTGTACCGCCACGTGCGCTTGACAACTACCAACAACGACCTCGCCGGCATCGATGTCGTACACCCTGCGGAGGCGACCGTGCTGGGGACGGCAGTGGCGGCCGGCGGCAGCCGCACGCCGTGGGCGGTCCAGGCCGACAAGCTGACCTACGTCTCAGAGGTGCCGCTGGGCTCCGGGGGCAGCCGGGACCGTTCCTTCGCAGTCGCCGACATGATGGCGGGAATGTTCGGCCCGGTGCAGCAGCGGCACCGGGCCCTGATCCGGCTGGAGGACGTCGGCCCGGCAGCGGATCCGCTGCAGCTTCGCCAGGTAGCCGACCTGCTGGCCGCGAGGGGCATTCCCTTCTCCGTCGCCGTCTATCCCGTTTATGCGGGCCCGGCGACCCAGCATCCACGCGAGCGGATCCGACTCCAGGACCGGCCGCAGGTCGTCGACGCGATCAAGTACATGCTCTCGAAGGGCGGGACGCTCATTCTGCACGGCTACACCCATCAGCTCGCCGACACGCGCAACCCGAACAACGGCGAGAGCGGCGAGGACTACGAGTTCTTGCGCGTCCACTACAACGCCCGCCACGTCCTCCTCTACGACAACCCCGTCGCTAACAACCCAGCGGCCTGGGCCAGGCACCGCATCAACATGGCGCTGGCCGCGATCCGCGCGGCCGGCCTGCCGCGGCCCGAGCTCTGGCAGTTCCCGGAATACGGGGCGTCCCCGGCGGAGTACCGCGTCACGGCGTCTATGTTCATCGCCCGGTTCGAGCGCGGCAATTACGCGGCAGGCCCGCCCGGACACGAAGACCTGCAGACCCTCACCGAGCAGACGCCGCCCTACCTTGTCCGCGACATCTACGGCGGCCCGGTACTCCCAGAAACTCTCGGGTACGTCATCGGCCCCCACGTGCCTACAACGGGGCCAGGGTCGATCCGGGAGATCCTGGCTGCCGCCGCCGTCCAGAAGGCCGCTGTCCGCGACAACATCGCCGGCGTTTACTACCACCCGTTCCTCGGCACCGAGCCGTTGCGCCGCCTCGTCGACGGCCTCCGTCAGGAGGGCTACCAGTTCGTCAGTCCCTGTGCCGTGCTGAAAGGATAGCCATGCTGGCATTCGCGACAGACATGATGGCCGTCGTGGGCGTGGTCTTCGTGCTATACGCCCTCGCCGTGCTGCTGCTGTCATTGCTCGCTGCTGCAACACGCCTGCGCGACCGGTGACGCTACCGTGATTTTGCGGATGTCCGACTGGATCGCCACCGTGGGCATTGTCTTCCTGTTCGTCCACGCCGTACGGCTGTGGTTCGTCAGCCGCGCCGCCGCGGAGCACCCGCCGGTTCCCGGAGCCACGGACGGGTACCTTTTCGCCTTCCTGGTGCCAGCGCTCAACGAGGCGCGGGTGATCGAGCACACCCTCGGCACCCTGCTTTCCCTTCCGCTGCGTCACAGCATCGTCCTGGTCATCGACGACGGCTCCGACGACGCGACAGGTCAGCTGGTGGAGTCGCACCGCGATCCCAGGGTGCACCTTCTACGCCGGGAACTCCCGCAGGCTCGCCACGGCAAGGGCGCCGCGCTGAACGCCGGCTTCCGCCAGCTGCTAGACGAGGTGGACGGGTGGCCAGCCGACAAGGTCATCGTCGGCATCATGGATGCCGACGGCCGGCTAGACCGGCACGCCCCGGACCGGGTGGCGGCCTATTTCGCCGAAGCCGACGTCGGTGCCGTCCAGGTGAGCGTGCGGATCGAGAACCGGCACGACAGTACACTCGCCCGCTTGCAGGACATGGAATTCGTCACCTACACCGACGTCTTCCAGCGAGCCCGCGACCGATGGGGCGTGGCCGGGCTCGGCGGCAACGGCCAATTCGTGCGGCTGGCAGCGCACCTGGACCTGGCTCCTGCTCCGTGGACCGACGGACTGACCGAGGACCTGGAACAGGGCCTGCAACTTATCTGCGCCGGCTGGCGGACACGATATTGCCGCGACGCAGCCGTGCACCAGCAGGGCCTGGTGTCGGCGCGGCGCCTGCTGCGCCAGCGATCCCGGTGGTTCCAAGGCCACCTGCAGGCGTGGCGCCAGATCCCCGCCGTCATCCGCAGGGCTCCCCTGCGAACCGTTCCGCACCTGCTGCACTTCCTGATGGCGCCGATCCTGCTCCTGGCCAACATATCGCTGCTGGCGGCGCTCATGGCGATGCTGACCGGCATCGCCGCCTCCCCGGCCGTCAGGTTCGACCTAGCCAGGCCGGGCATCGTCCTGGACTGGTACTGGCTCACCTTCGCCCTCGCCATGTTTCTCACAGTGTCGGTCTATGCCCGGCGCGAGCATGGCCTCAGTATCTGGCGGGTAATCGTCCTCGGCCACGTCTTCGCCGGCTACTCGCTGCTGTGGATCGTGGCCGGCTACTGGGCGCTGGGCCGGATCCTGCGCGGCAGCCGCGGCTGGCTGAAGACCGACCGGCTGATCGAGTATCCGCATGAGCCGGCCACTGAGACGGAACAGGCAGTAACAGATGCGCACTAGCCTGGCCGCGGCGCTCACCGCGCTCGCAGTCACCGGCTGCACCGCCACAGCGGCGGCAGCGCCCCAGCACGGCCGCCCCTGGCGCGTCGCCTACGACGGCTACGGCCACGTCGCGGCGAGCACACACCGCGGCGTCCTACGCATCACGCTCCAGCCGGCCCGCGCCACGTCCCCGGCGGACACGCATGCCGCCCTCGTGCTTTCCCGGAACCGCTGGCGGGACCTCACCGTCGATATCCGGATCCGCACGAACCGCCAGCTCCGCCGACCCCATCCGAACGCCTGGGAAGTTGGATGGCTGCTGTGGCACTACACCAACGACCAGCACTTCTACTACATCATCCTCAAGCCAAACGGCTGGGAACTCGGCAAGGAAGATCCAAGCTACCGCGGTGACCAGCGCTACCTGGCCACCGGGACGCATCCTGCGTTCCCGACCACCCGATGGTATGCGGTCCGCGTTCAGCAGCGCGGCGATGCGATCCAGGTGAGTGTCGATGGCCACCGCCTGATCCGTTTCGTCGACACGCAGAATCCCTACCTTTCCGGGCGGGTCGGTCTCTACACGGAGGACGCATCCGCGACATTCCAGCCCGTCGCTATCCACCCAGCCCCGTGAGCCAGAGGATGCAGATGCACACTGGAAAGCCGCCCATCAGACGCGTCATGATCATCTACGGGACGCGACCCGAGGCGATCAAGCTGGCGCCAGTGATCCGCGCGATGCGCGCCTCCCCGCTGCTCTCCCCGATCGTCACGCTGACCGGGCAGCACAGGACCATGGTCGACCAGGTCAACAGCATGTTCGGCGTCCGTCCAGACCACGACCTGAATATCATCCGGCCCCGGCAGACCCTCCACGGGCTGACGGCACGAGTCCTGCAGCAGCTCACGCTGACCCTGCAGCAGGAACGTCCCGACACCGTGATCGTCCAAGGTGACACCACGTCGGCCTTCGCCGGCGCGCTCGCATCCTTCTACCAGCAGGTCCCGGTTGTCCACGTCGAGGCCGGTCTGCGGACCGGCGACATCTACTCGCCGTTCCCCGAGGAGGCCAACCGGCGGCTGACCAGCCAGATCACCACCCTGCACCTGGCGCCAACGCCGGCCAGCAGGGACAACCTGCTGAGCGGCGGTGTCCCCCCGGCGAAGGTAGTGGTCACCGGCAACACGGTGATCGACGCCCTGCTCTGGACCGTCGGCCAGCGCGCACCTTACGGCAGCCAGGCACTCGAGGCGCTGGACTGTACCGACAGGCCGGTGCTTCTCGTCACCACCCATCGACGCGAATCATGGGGACCACCGATGCAGGGAGTTGCCAGCGCTATCGCCAGGCTCGCGCGCAATCACCCCGGCCTGACCGTCGTCCTGCCCATGCACCCGAACCCCGTCGTACGGGAAGCGCTCCTGCCTGCCCTCCACGGGCTGGACAACGTGCTGACCGTCGAGCCTATGGCCTACGGCGCCTTCGCCCGGCTGCTGCGCCGGTGCACGATCGTCCTCACCGACAGCGGCGGCGTGCAAGAAGAGGCGCCCAGCCTCGGTAAGCCTGTGCTCGTAATGCGCGACACCACCGAGCGCCCGGAAGCCATCTCCGCAGGCACGGCCCGGCTGGTCGGCACCGACCCCGACCGCGTGTACGCCGCAGTCAGCCACCTGCTCACCAGCGCGCCGGCCTACCGGGCCATGGCCAACGCCGTGAACCCTTACGGCGACGGCCGCGCCGCACAGCGGACGATAGCCGCAATCGAGTATATGTTCGATCTTGGCCCGATGCCAGCGCATTTCCATCCACTATCGACAGACCGTGACCACCGCTCGGGAACTCGGCAGACACCAGCTGAGGCAGTAACCTCAGCTGTCTGCGCATAGTTGGGCGTCGAGGCGGATCCGCGCTCGCTGTCCGGCCAGCGGGGAGCCAACCTGAATGACCTGGCTGAGCGGAGGGATGGCCGGATGCCTGCGAGCCGAAGCGACGACGCGGTGCCGCCGTGCGGATCGGGTGACCTTGCGGTCGTGGTGAGCTGGGAGCACGACTGCGATGGCCTGCTCGGGCAGGTGATCGCCGAGAATGTGAGCGGCCGGGCTTGCCGGCTGGAGAGCAAGCCCGGGGTGACGCCGCTGCAGCCCGGAGGGGCGCCGCTCCCGGTCACCACGATGATCACCCTGGAAATGCTGGAGCCCGGCTATGTGATTCTTCAGCCCGGCGAGCGCGCCGCCGCGCCCGTCCGTTGGGGATCCTGGTGCGGGCAGCAGGCCTCTGACCGGGCGCGAGTGGACTGGCCCGGCGGTTCGAGCGTGGCGGAGGTGCACGGGCCGCCGCAGCCAGGCTGCGTCCAGGGCCGACCCGGCAATCTGACTTCGTCCTGGTTCGAGCTGATGCAGTGATCCGGCATGGCTCACGCTGCGTCCCAGGTATTCAGGCCGAATTCGGGAATGGCGCCTGCACTGGTCACGCCGAGCTGTGAGCGCGCTGGGCGGTGACGCTTTAAACCCCGATCAGGGTGGCATAGCGGGCTCGTGAGGCAAACGCCCGAACGTCCATACCGCGGGGCACGGCAATCTCTGCGCTGAGATGGAAGATTTCGTCCGGTGCCATCCATACGCCGACTGAGCGCCGAACGGGTCGTGAGTGGCGTTGAGAAGCACGAGGTCAAGCGGGCGCGGATGGTAGTGCGTCAGGCGCTGCCGGGTGCGGTGGAGAGCCGGGTCCAGGTGCTGGCGAGCCAATTCTGGTAGGCGTCGAGATCCCAGCCGGTCATGCGGGTGATGAGCAGGTAGGTTTCGGCGGCCCCGAGGATGCTTGTGGTATCGATCAGCCAGTCCAGGTCGATGGCGGGGTCGAGCAGGCCGTCGTCGGCCATGCGGGTCCAGAACACGGCCTGGCCATGCCGGGACTGCTCGCGGCCTTGGTCCCAGAAGCCGGCGACCAGCGGTTCGACGGCGGCGGCCTGCTGGGCGACGGCGAACAGGGCGCCGGTGCGCGCCATGATCTGCCGCCCGGCGGCCGCGCTGGCTGCGATCCGCTCGGCGGCGGTGGGGGCGATCAGCGCTTCCTGCATCCAGTCACGGCCCAGCACGTCGATGGGCTGGGTGTCACCCACGATGGCGACGTCCACGACCAGCTTGAACAGCGCGGCCTTGGTGCCGAAGCGCACATACACGGTGCGGGCCCCGACGCGGGCGCGCCGGGCAACGGCCTCCAGGGTCGTGGCCACGTACCCGTCGGCGAGGAACAGCTCGGTGGCGGCGGTGATGATCCGCTGCTCCGTGTGCGCCGTCTGAGCTTGCCGCAATGACGGCAGTTCGGCCTCGGGATTGACATCATCAGCCATGCGTTGCAGTATAACTGCAATGACTGCATCGAGACTGCATTGGAGGCGGCATGAGCGTATCGGACGCGCCCGCCCTCGCCGGCATCCACCACCTGAAGTTGCCAGTCACCGACCTGGCCAGGTCGCGCGAGTGGTACCGCAGCCGCCTGGGCTACCAGGTCCAGGTGGAGTTCGTCGAGCAGGACCAGCTGATGGGTTACGCGCTGTCGCATCCCAACGGAGGCCCGAGGCTAGGCCTGCGGCTCGATCCCGGCCGCGCCCGGGCGGCCGCGGGATTTGACTACTTCAGCATCGGCGTGCCCGACAAGGAGGCGATCGACCAGCTCGCTACCCGGCTGACCGCGCTGGGTGAGCAGCACGCCGGGGTGCACTGGGCCAGCATCGGCTGGATCCTGCCCGAGCTTCACGACCCGGACGGTCACGAGGTCCGCTTCTACACCTTGCAGCACCACACCGAGCTGGCTCCCGATACGGTCACCACTGTCAATGATCCACGGGAGAGCGCCGAACGCCGGGAGCGGGCCGCCACCTGACAGATTCAAGGAAGAAGGCCTTCTTGCTGGTGATGGTCTTCACCGGCGTTTCCTGATCGCGAGTACACAAGCGTACGGACGACGCGGTTCAATCGCGGCTAGTGAGCCGGTCTTGAGTTCTCTTGCCACCACGTGAGTCGTCTTGTGTCCCAGTTCCGGGCCGGGTCTATCGCGTAGCTGGCGGGTGAGTTGTGCTGGTCGCCTGCAGCGAGCCGTCGGCGCGCTTGATCGTGCCGACCTTGCCGGTGACGGCCGCGCTAGCGGTAACCGGGCCTTTCACGGGCGGCCAGTAGGCGGCGCAGGAGCCGTAGCATTTCGAGGCCGTGGCAGTGTCGGGGGCGAACAGATACAGCGTGAGCCCCTTGGAGTTGGTGAGCACCCGGGTACCGGCGATGGTCGCGGCCTTCAGGCTGCCGCCGGATGCGGCCGCCCGCGGGGCGCCTGCCGTCGTGACGGCCACGACGAGCAGCACCAGGGCCAGAACGGTCATCCCGGCGGCGGCCCGGACGGCCACCCGTGCGGCCGCCTCGAGGCGCGCCGCTATCCGGGCCGCCGCCTGCCTGAGGGGCCCGCTCTGCATGCTGGGGGGCCCGCTCCACGGGCGGAACGCGAGGCTGAATGCGGCCAGGACGCCGAACGCCGCCACCTCGATCACCCCGACGACTACCCCGGCCGTGGTGCGGACTTCCCGGAACCCGAACAGGCCGATCCACACCGACAGCAGGTAGCCGCCCAGCGTGGACAGGGCGAACAGCCCGCCGGCCGCCGCGACGAGCCGGCTGCCGGACACGGCGATGACCGCGGCGAGCCCGAAGGCAGCGATCACCTGGAGCAGGAACAGCCACCCGATGGTGGGGATGTGCCGGAAGCCGGTCAGGTACAGGTCCAGGTGGATCGCGCCGACCGCCGTGAGCAGGCCGGCCCCGGCGAGCCGCAGCCCGAGTCTGAGCCACCGGTCCCGAGCCTCGCGCTCTGTTGATGTGTTACGCATCCCCACTGTGGTCATACCTGTCCTTACGTGCGGCTCGGCCCGCCGGTTCAGTCCGATCAAGAACTGTCAGTAGCGGGTGATAGACAGGCAGTGCCGAGGTGTGCCCGGTAAACGAGCTTGTGCCCGGTAAGGAAGGGGCGGATGAGCATCAAGGTCGCAAGCCTGCTGCGGTCGGTGCCGTTCGGGCTGGAGGCGCGGTTCAGCGAGCACGTCGAGGGCCGTACCTGGTGGCACCATGTGGGAGTCGCCGCGTTCACCGATGACGGCGAACCAGTGATCATCGGAGGGAAGGGGCCAGACCGCGGTAACTACCGGCTGGTGCTGGCCAGCGGCTACCGCAACTACGGAGGGCTGGTCCACGCCGGCCCGGGCATCGCGGACGACGATTTCGCTGACCCGGTCCTGGGCACCATGGGCCGCCCGGCGCCGCGCCACCTGCTGGTCAGGGACGGCGCGCTGGTCATCCGGTTCAACCCGCGCCAGCTCGCCGAGTGGGTGGACGACGTCGTCAACGATGCCCTGAAGCTCGGCGGGTCCATGGACGACCAGGCCCGCGAGTACGCCCAGAGGGTCGCGCCGTTCACGACCCTCACCGACGAGGAGATGGCCGCGCTCGACGCCCTCCCGGGGGATGAGGCAGGCGGTCGGCGCCCTAGGCCGCCTGGCGGGCCAGGAGGGTCAACAGGTCGAAGACCACGGTCGCCGCGGCGATCGCCGTTATCTCCCCGTGGTCATAGGCGGGCGCTACCTCGACCACGTCGCAGCCGACGAGGTTGATGCCGGTCAGGCCGCGCAGCGCGCCCACGACCTGCTCGCGGGCCGCAACCCCGGCTAGCGCCCGCGCCCGCGCGAGCGTTACCGGGGCTCAGGGTCGAACAGCACGCGCATCTCCGGCGGCGAGCGGAACACCAGGCCGTGGATGTGCTGGTCCTCGACGGCGGGGTCGAGGCGCAGCCCCGGCAGGCGGTCGAGCACGGCGTTCACCAGCATCCGCGTCTCCAGCCGGGCCAGGTGCATGCCCAGGCACATGTGCGGACCGTCCCCGAACGAGATGTGCTGCCTAGGGTCGCGGAAGATGTCGAAGGCGTCCGGGTCCGGGTACCGTCGCGGATCGCGGTTCGCCGCGCCCAGCGAGATCGCGATGAACGCGCCCTTGGGTATTGGGACACCGCCGAGTTCGGTGTCCTCGGTGGCCATCCGGCTGATGTTCAGCAGCGGTGGCTCCCACCGCAGCGCCTCCTCGATCGCCTGGGGCAGCAGCGAGCGGTTGGCGCGGACGGCGTCAAACTGATCCGGGTGCGTGAGCAGGCCGAACAGCAGGTTGCTGGAAGACCGGTAGGTGGTTTCCGCGCCCGCCGGGAGCAGCAGCAGGAGGAAGGGGTAGATCTGCTCGTCGGTGAGGCGCTGCCCGTCGACCTCTGCCAGGACGAGCTGGCTGACCAGGTCATCGGACGGGTTGCGGCGCCGGTCGGCGATGATCTGCTCGAAGTAGCGGCGCAGTTCCGCGCTGGCGGCAAGAGCGCGGTCGTAGTTCCGCATGATCGCGATCAGGTCGGTCGACAGCCGCAGGAAACGGGGCCAGTCGGCCTCGGGCAGGCCGAGGATCCGGGAGATTACCCGGACCGGGAACGGGAACGTCAGCTGCTCGATGAGGTCGGCCCGTCCATCCACGGCGAAGGCATTGATCAGCTCGTTGACTGTGGCGCCGATGACCGTGTCGCTCCACTGCTCGAGCACGCGGGCGCGGAAGGCCTTGGCGACCAGGGCGCGGTGGCGCTGGTGCTCGGGCGCATCCATCTGCAGGATGGTTGCGCCCATGACCTGCCCCATGCTGCTCTCGTAGACGGTCGAGGAGAACCGCAGGTTGTCGGTGAGCACCTGCTCCACGTACTCATGGCTGAAGACCGTGAACAGCGGAGGCAGCTTCGGCGCCTTGGCGTCGTTCTGCAGCTGGTTCGTCTGCTCCTCGAGGCTGACCTGCAGCACGGGGGTGGCCTCCCGCAGGTCGGCCAGCATCGGATACGGGTCGCGAACATCGCCGGCCAGCTCGGAGAACTGCCGCATCGGATCATAGGCGGGGACGGGGGACTCTTCGCGCTCGGACACTGCGGCCATGGCTGCCTCTCAGGGGTTATCACATGCCGATATCCGTCATAACGGCATGCCGTCACGTTACGTCCGCGTGCATCGGATGTGAACCTGGTCGGCTAGGCAGGGACCTCGGAACGGTCTCCGGCCCAGAGGGTGTGGAACGACCCGTCCCGGTCGATGCGGCGGTAGGTGTGGGCGCCGAAGTTGTCGCGCAGGCCCTGGATCAGCCCGGCGGGCAGGCGGTCGCGGCGCAGCCCGTCGTAGTAGGCCAGCGACGAGGAGAACGCCGGGCTGGGCACGCCGACCTGGGCCGCCTCGGCCACCACCCGCCGCCAGCTGTCGACGCCCTCCGACACGGCGCGGGCGAAGTACGGCGCGACCAGCAGGCTGGGCAGGCCCGGGTCGTCGTCGTACGCCTCGCGGATGCGGTTGAGGAACCGGGCCCGGATGATGCACCCGCCCCGCCAGATGGTGGCCATCGCGCCCCGGTCGATGCGCCAGCCGTACTCGTCGCTGCCGGCCTGGATGTGGTCGAAGCCCTGCGCGTACGCGACGACCTTGGACGCGTACAGCGCCTTGCGCACGTCCTCGATGAAGCCGGCCCGGTCCTCGACCTGCCAGGGGCGCAGGTCGCTGCCGAACGTGCGGCGGGCTGCGGCACGCTGGTCGGCATGCCCGGACAGCGACCGGGCGAAGGTCGCCTCGGCGATCCCGGTGATAGGGATGCCGAGATCGAGCGCGCTCTGCACGGTCCAGCGCCCGGTGCCTTTCTGCTCGGCCTGATCGAGGACGATGTCGACGAACGGCCGGCCCGTCGCGGCGTCGACGTGGGCGAGCACGTCGGCGGTGATCTCGATGAGGAACGACTCCAGGTCACCCTCGTTCCAGGTGCGGAAGACATCGGCGAGCTCGGCCGGGCTGGCCCCGGTGCCCGCCCGGAGCAGGTCGTACGCCTCGGCGATCAGCTGCATGTCGGCGTACTCGATACCGTTATGCACCATCTTGACGAAGTGCCCGGCGCCGTCCGGGCCGACGTGGACGCAGCACGGGGTGCCGTCGACCTGCGCGGCGATGGACTCGAAGATGGGGCCGAGCGTCTGGTAGGACTCGGCGGAGCCGCCGGGCATGATGCTCGGCCCGTGCAGCGCGCCTTCCTCGCCCCCGGACACGCCGGAGCCGACGAAGTGCAGCCCGCGCGCGCGCAGTTCCTGCTCGCGGCGGCGGGTGTCGGTGTAGTGGGCGTTGCCGCAGTCGATGACGATGTCGCCCTCGTCCAGGAGCGGGACCAGTTCCCCGATCACCGCGTCGGTGGGCTCGCCAGCCTGGACCATGATGATCATCGCGCGCGGCCGCTCGAGAGATGCAACAAAGTCGCTGATCGACTCCGAGGGCACGAACGATCCCTCGTTCCCGTGCTCGGCGACCAGGCTGCGGGTGCGCCCGGCCGTGCGGTTGTGCAGCGCGACACGGTACCCGTGCCGGGCCAGGTTGCGGGCGAGGTTGCGGCCCATCACGGCCAGCCCGGTGACGCCGATCTGCGCCGATTTCGAGTTCTCGCTCATCAGCATTCCTCCTGTGTCATCACTGGCCACCCGCGCCGCCTGGTAAAGCCGTCATGAGAGCAGGGGATCGCAGGGCACGCGATCAGTCGTGGTTCACGAGGTACGGATCAGGTCGGTCTGGGCTTCCTCCACGACGCGCTGCAGGTGCAGCCCGCGCTGCACGTCCAGGTCGGGCGATGCTCCCTGCTCAACGGCCTGCGCGAACTCGGCGAACATCGTGGGGAACGCATCCCGTCCGGCCGCCGCCTCGCATTCGATCTCCGCGGAGCCGCCGCCGCCGAAGACCTCGACGTCGGCTCGCGCGGATTCCACCTGGGCGGCCGCCGTCAGCGAGGCCTCGCTGAAGCGCCCGTCCGCGTGCTCCAGCATCAGGCCCACCCAGCCGCGCGGGTCACCATGGGCCCGCACGGTGTCGATCCGGCCCAGCGCCGCATCCAGCATGTCGACCAGGTGCGGGCCGAGATTGAGCAGCACGCCCATCTCGGCGCGCCAGGGGCTGGCCGGCGATTCCGGCCGGAACGCGGCGGATATCAGCCGGCCGCTGCCTCCCAGCGGGCGGGTCCGCGGTACCGCGGTGTCCAGGAATCGCCGGATGGCCGAGGCGTAGCGCCAGGTCAGCGCGATCTGGGATACGACGCCCGCGGCGGCGATGGTCTCGGCCAACTCCTGCGCCCCGGCGAGGTCGCCCGCTATCGGGATCTCCAGCAGCACCGCCTTGCCGTGCTCCGCCGCGATGACCGCGATCTCCGGCTGCGCGGCGGGCGGCACCGCGAACACCACGGCGTCGCACTGGTCCAGCATCTCGTCGAAGCGCTCGTACGCGGTGACCGAGTGCTTGTCCGCCAGCGCGCTGGCCGCTGGCGACCGTGGTGCCCAGATGCCGGCGAAGCGCGCTCCCGGACACGACGCGAGTGACGGCGCGTGAACCTCCGCCGCCCGGCGTCCCGCACCCGCTAGCCCGATGGTGACCGTCACACGGCCACTTTAGAGCTCGGCTCGTCCGCCCGCAGGCCGGGGTGCGGCGGGGTATAGCGGAATGCGCGAGGCCTTCGGAGCCGCGCCGGGCGGTGCGTGCCTCCCGGGCAGCCTCGCGCGCGGGGAATTAGCAGCTACTTTCGGGCTGCTTGGGACCGTTGTGCTGGAGCAACAACGGTCACCGGGTGTGTAAATCGGCGCCACGTGTGGAATAGGACTTCCGTAATTGATCTAGACGGGGGGAGATCAGTGCCTGCTCGAACTACGACCCGTACGGCCGCTAGCCGCAGTCCGGCGAGTGCCGCCAGTACCAGGTCGACAAGCGGCAGCACGTCCAGACGCGCTGCACGCCGCCCGACGACAAACGCCAGTAGCCGGGCCACCGCGTCTACGACGACGCGCAAGGCCTCAGTGAGTGCAGCTTCGGCCGCGTCCGCGGTCCGGACAGTTTCGTCCGCGGCGACCAAGGTCAGTTCGGCCGCCACCAAGATGACGGCCGCGGCGACGAAAGCCACCTCCTCGGCCAAGACGATGTCGACCGCCATGCAGGCGATGAACAGCGCCACCAAGGCCATGACCACCGCCGCCAAGTCGCTGAGCGCGGCCGTCAAGACGGTCTCGGCGGCCGCGACACCGAAGACTGCCGCCGGGTCCAGGACCACGACGGCCAGGCCGAGGAGCACAGCGAAGGCCGGGACCGCGGCCAGGGCGAAGGTCGTGCCCGCCAGGCCGGGCGCCACCAAGTCTGGCACCGCGGCCCGGGCGATAACCACGGCGGCCAAGTCTGGGCGGACGGCCGGGACTACGTCAAAGGCCAGGTCGACGCGTACGGCCACGCCGCGCCCGCAGGGGGCCGCGGCCAGGTCCGGGACCGCCGCCGGCCCGGCCACCGCGGCGGCGAAGCCGCGCGCGAAACCCAAGCCCAAGGCCAAGGGCAAGCCCAGGGCGAGCGCCAAGCCCAAGCCTGCCCAGCCTGAGGCGAGCGCCATGGAGCCGTCGGAGACCAGGACACTAACCGTCGCCTCGCCGCCGCACACGCCGGGCGAGGATCAGTACGGCGGTCTCCTGGCTGGTCTCATCCGCTAGGCCCTGCCACGCCGAGTCCGCGGCCCCGGGGTGACCGTGCCGGGATCTCGGGGCGCGCTCAGTGCGCCGTCAGCGCGCCGCAAGTACCTCGGCGATCTTTGCGGCCGCGCCCGGCGGGTCCTCCGCATCGTGCAGCACCTCGCCCCACGACCACCGGTAATACCAGCACAGGCGGCCAAGGTCGTCGGTACCCGGTGTGCAGTCGATGCTCTCCGCGAGCATCGACGCACCGGGTATGAACACATGCAGGGCGGCCGGGTAGGAGGTCTTCACCGTGGCGTGGAAGCCCTCAGTGTCGAGCGCCGTCGCGAGCCTGTGCAGATGGTAGCTGCGTACGTGGTCATGCGTGCCGTCCTGCATATCACCTGCCTTGCGGGGTCGGCACATCGTCGGCGCGGGAAGGCCCACCTTGTCAAGCCCGCCCGCTGGGCGGGTCATCATCGTCCGGCCGGCCCGTGCCCTGGATAACCACCGTATCCGTCGCGCTCGTACGGGTCCAGGGGGGCGTATCCAGTCGGTTCGTGCGGCCCGGCCGGGTAGCTGCCGGGCTGGTAGCCCGCCGGGTCGTGCGCCCCGTAACCGTTCCCGTATCCATTCCCGTATCCGTTCCGGTAGTCGCCCCGCTGGCTGCCTGGGCCGAGCGGATCGGGGAGGTGGCCGGGACTGTCCAGGTAGCTCGCGGTGCCCGAGCCCGGTGCCGACGGCTGGCCATGCCAGTAGTCATTCTCGGTGGCCTGTCGCGCCTCACCCGGCGGGGGCGGGAGATAGGACCCGTGGCCGTCGCTGGGCGTGCCGGAGTGTGCGCCCGGGTAGTCGCCATACCCGGCCGGGAGCCCGGCCGGGCTGTCGGGCGTCACGTAGCTGCCGTACGGGTTACCCGCCGCCGCGGGAGCCGACGGCGCTGGACGGGCTGGCGCGGGCAAGGCCGACCGGGGGTAGGCATCCCGGCTTGGCAGCAGGTCGGGCCGGTGGGCGTTCGGATGTGTGGTGTCGGTCCCTCTGCTGCTATCGCCCGGGAAATTCGGGGCCGGCGAACCGTAACTCGGAAATTGCTGGGCGGGAGCGACGTACGGCGATGGCGCGCTGGAGCCGCGAGGGGGAGTGTCGGCCCTTCCATTGCGATAGGACCTGCTATCTGAGGCCGGAATCCTCGGGAACGACGGGCTCGTCAGCGGATCGTCGTCGGGAGGCACGGGCGGTCTGCCCTGCGGGATGCCGCGGCCCGGGCTGGGAAGGCTGGCCGCGTCGGCGTGCCGGGACAGACGCGGCTCGCCAGGCGCCGCCGCGAGCGGGCGCGAGTGGTCAAGGGCCCCGCTGACGGGAACGCGCACCGGGAGGCCCGTGGCCGGGTCCCGGCGAGGAGGCGCGCTCGGCGCAGGACTGCGGACCGGCAGTGCCTCGGTATCCTGGTCAGCGCCGGACCGCGCCTGGGCGGCGGGCGCCGCAGCGGGCCGCGCGGTGGTCGTCAGCGACTTGTCCGAGGCTAGCTCCGCCCAGTAGTCGATATCGGAGAGCTTCTCCCACTCGCTGCTGTCCCACTCCGAGCTGTCCCTGGAGCGCCTGCCGCGGGCCTGGCTAGCGCGGGCCGGTGCCTGGCTTTCCTCCGGGCGATGTTGCGTGCGGCCGCCACCACGGCGGCGCTCCTGCGGGCCCGGCGGCTGCGCGCCGCGGCGCTCGTCGTACCCAGGCCCGGGGGGCGGGCCGAAATCGCGGTCCGTCTCGTACCCGCGCCCGTCCTGCATGCGCTGGTCGTAGCCGCGGGACCGCCGCTGGTCACGGCGGTCGTCAACGCCGCGGCCCGCGCTCGCTCCGGCCGGCCGGGCCGGGCTGCCACCTTGGCGCTGTGAAGGTCGGCCACCGCGCCCGGGATGACGCTCCCGGCGCTCGTAGCGCGCGTCACGGTTATCCTGGCCGCCACGGGACGGGCCCCGGCCGCCAGGCCGGTCGGTGAACTCCGCGGGGTCCTCGGCTCTCATGCTCCGCGCGGCAATAATGACGATGACGACAATCACGACGATAACTACTGCCAGGACGACCACGAGCTTAGTCATCGCACCATCCAACACGGCATGGCCTCACAGGGCGGTGCAAGCGAGGCACACGTGGCCATCGACGCGGACCTTTCCCCGTGCGCGAGCACCCTGTCTAATTCGCGGCTGAACACTTGGACAGTGATTCTGTCGGACCGCTATGGTCGCTGTCACGCGTTTCGAGAAGTTTACCCAACCATGTCTACACATTGCGGCCAGATGGTTACGGCGTGATAACGCCCGTCAGCCTGCCCCGCGCCAGCGCGTGGCTGGCGATGTCGTCCACCGCGGCCGTGAGGCTGGTTCCCTCCGGCAGCGGCAGCGAGGCGTTCAGCGCGTAGATAGTGAACCGGTACTGGTGGCTGCGGCTCGGGCACGGCGGGGCGTATCCGTCCGTGCCCCTGCTGTTGACCGCCTGCAGCGAGCCCGGCGGACGCCGGCCCGCCTGGATGTCGGGAGCCTGCGGGTTGATGTTGAACACGATCCAGTAAACAAAGGGAGCGATGGGCGCGTCCGCATCATCCATGACCAGCGCCAGCGTCTTGGTGCCCGCCGGCCAGTTGGACCAGCTGACCGGAGGGCTCTCGCCCCGGCCCCGGCAGGTGTACTGAGCCGGAATCGCCCGGCCCTGACCGAACTCCGGGCTGGTCACGGTTATCGTCTGGGGATCGTCGTGCAGCAGGGCGCTCGGCCTGCCGAGCAGGCTGCAGCCACCGAGCGCGGCGGCGGCCACGATGGCGGCGGCCAGCAAGCCCGCCCGGCCAAGCAAGCGATCACACCGGCCCAAGCACATCTCCCTTGCCCGCCCTTGCCCGTCGCCCCAGTCCGCCCCGTGGCGTGATCCTACGCTGCGGCTGGCGGGAGAAGCGCGGATCAGTCGGGCTGGCGTGAGTTCCCGAACATGATCTCGTCCCAGGACGGCACCGACGCGCGCCGGGACCGGCCGCCCGCTGCCTTCCGGACCGGGCGCTCGCGAGCCAGGCCCGGTTCCCCGTCGGCCGCGGCCGGGTCGAAACCGGCCGGGCGGCGCTCGCCGTCTGGCTCCCGGGCCGCCTGGCCGACCTGGGCCTGCGCTCCGGACGGCGCGGGCGAGCCAGACGCGGCCGCCGAGACCGGCGGGATAGCCGATGCCCGCGGCTCGGGATGATGCGCCGCCAGCCCTCCGAGCCGCGGGGCTATGGGGGTGACGGTCGCGGTCGCGGGTCCGCGGGATGCGAAGCGGACGGCGGCCAGATCGTCCTCGGGCAGGCACAGGCGGGCGGCGTGGTCATCGTCGGGGGTGACATGCCTGCGCCGCGGATCGAATATCCACTCGCCGACCTGCGGCCGGCCGCCCACCGTGAACGCGAGCTGGACCTGCCAGTTCCCGTCGGCCCGCTTCCTGGAGTCCCAGCGGGCATCGTCGGGCACGGCGCCAAGCTCGACGAGCCGCTCGGCGACGATCTCGCCGAGCCGCGGGCCGGGTCCCGAGTCGCCCGGGCTCCGGACCGTGGCCCGTTGCGCCTCCTGAGCCCGGTACTCGCGCTCGGCCAGCACGGGGCCCTCGAACCGGCGCACCCGCTCAATCGGAACTCCGGCCGCGTCGGCAATCTCCTCGGCCGTCTCACCGGCGCGGATCCGGTCCTGGATCTCCTTGGGTCGCAAGGGATTCTCCACTTCGATCTCGTACTGGGCGAGCCGGGCGAACTGCCCGCGAGCTACCGTCCTCAGGCGGTCGTCGATGGGCAGCGAGAAACGCCCGCCCCGTCCCGGCACAGCGAGAATGGCATAACTGCCGTCCTCGCTCACTGCGACGAGGCGCAACTGATGCATCGGCGTTCCTTCCGCGCTGCCGGCGCGCGGGGGCGTAGCTCGGACCTCCCCCGCATGAGTCTGACGGCTATCGCCCCGTCGTGGCCAGCACCTCGCCCGGCATGTCCCGCATGAGCATGCGGTAATTCCGGCCCTGGCCCTTGGTAACCCTAGCCCGCCCCGGGCCGTCCCCGCGGCCACAGCGCAGGACGGCGCTGAACGCGCGACCTCCGCGGCGAGGCGTCATCATCGGTTAACGTGCCTCACGTAGGCTCGCTCACTATGCGAATCGACGCCATCTTCGGCGCCATCGGGCGCTTCGCAGTCCGCTTCCGCTGGCTTCTCCTTCTGGCCTGGATAGTCGGGGCGTTCGCGGCCGTGACACAGCTGCCGTCGCTCGCCAGCGTCACCAACAACAACAACTCGACGTTCCTGCCGGCCAGCGCGCCGAGCGAGCACGCCGCGAAGCTCGCCGCCCCGCTCGGTACCGCCAACCTGTTCGGGATCCCGGTCGTGGCCGCCCGGTCAGGGGCGGCACTGACGCCGGCCGACGTGACCGCGGTGTCCACGCTGCAAGCGCAGCTGAGCAAGGTCTCCGGCGTCAGCCGCGTGCAGGATCTCGGCCGGTCGCCGGACGGCCAGGCAGAGCAGCTCCAGGTACTCGCCAAGGCCAGTGGCGGCGGCCAGAGCCAGCAGACCGACCTGGTGAACGCGATGCGCTCGACGATCGCCCGCGCCGGCCTGCCGGCCGGACTGCGGGTGCACCTGGCGGGCGACGTCGCCATCTCGGTCGACCAGCAGAAGGCGTCCGGCAACACCGGCGGCAAGGTGCAGAATTTCTCGGCGCTGTTCATCATCGTGCTGCTGGTGCTGATCTTCCGGTCGCTGACGCTGGCGCTGACCACGCTCGCCCCCGCGTTCATCTCGGTGCTCATTTCCGGCCCGCTGGTCGGCGAGGCCGGGAAGCACGGGCTCCAGGTGTCCCCGCTGGCCCAGTTCCTGCTGATCGTCCTGGTGCTGGGGGCAGGCACGGACTACGGGCTGTTCCTGGTGTTCCGGGTCCGCGAGGAGCTGCGGGCCGGGCAGCACGGCGCGCAGGGCGACCGCTACCCGGGCTCCCGCAGCGCTCCCCGCAGCATTCTGGGCGACCTGGTCCACGCCAGGCGCCCGGCCGCGGACGCGATCGTCAGGTCGGTCACGAAGGTCGGCGAGTCGATCACGTTCTCCGCGGCCACGGTCGTCGCTGCGGTGCTCACCCTGCTGCTGGCCACCTTTTCCTTCTACTCCGACCTCGGCATCCCGTTCGCGATCGCCATCGGCGTCATCCTGCTCGCCGGGCTGACCTTGCTGCCCGCGCTGCTGTCGATCCGGCTGTCGCTGCTGGCCGCCAAGCGCACGCTCTTCCGCGCCATCTTCGGCAGGCCGAAGCTGCTGCCCTGGGACATCCAGGGGACCGGCAAATCGGGCGTCTGGGGCCAGGTGGCAGGGCGCGTGGTGCGCCACCCCGTCCCGACGCTGCTCGCCGGGGTGGTCGTCTTCGGCGGGCTCGCGTTCGCGGTCACCGGCTACACGGCGGCCGGGTTCGGCGGCAACGTGACGCCGCCGGCCGGCAGCGACTCGGCCGCGGGCCAGGCCCTGCTCACCAAGCACTTTCCGCAGGCGGCCGCGAACCCGACAAGCGTGATCTTCCGGCTCAGCAACCCGGCCTGGCAGGACCCGGGGCCGCTGGCCACCGCGACCAGCAAGCTGCGGGCGAGCGGGCTCTTCACGCAGGTGATCGGCCCGCTGAACCCCGCAGGCGCGCCCCT
>WNFJ01679116.1_pt2 | contig 27634 bp, 24 predicted proteins | sample 5400461 | NCBI WGS metagenome assembly WNFJ01 (sample SAMN13153349, study PRJNA577476) | soil metagenome | isolation source: 115 cm saprolite on Douglas fir-dominated hillslope | place: USA:California | collected 2013-09-17
AAGAGCGGGCTGGCGATATCGGTCACGTGGACCTTGTATTTCTCCAGAATGCGGCGCGCTTCGGCGACCTCCGAAGCATCAAGGCTGAGGATGTTTTTGTTCCACATGCTCCGCAGCTCGATCCACTCCATGCCAAATTCGCGGGAAGCGACTTCGCAAGCGCGGCCGAAATCCTGGCCGAGTTCATCGTTGATAACAGCAATCCGAAATGGAGAGTTCATACCGTCAGTCCCAGCTTTTCCTGGAGATATTCCTTGTTGTTTGCGGCAGCTTCTTTAGGACTGTGCGTATTTTGGGGAACGTCGTCGAGTTCGACGACCGCCCATCCGCGGAAATTGACTTTATGCAGAGCTTCGAAAACGGCGGGGACGTCCACCAAGCCTTGCCCCAGCTCGACAAAGCGATAGGAGTGTTGCGGATCCTTGCCTTCCGGGAGGCGCTCGACGTCTTTGATGTGCATGAAGAGCAGACGATCACCGAATTTCTCGATGGCTTTCACGGGGTCGCCGCCACCTTGGAAATAGTGCGCGATGTCCAACTCCAGCTTGGCATAGCGCGGATCCGAGGCGGCCATGATTTGATCGAGCTCTTCGGGACGCTCGCCGAGTGAACCCATGTGATTGTGGTATCCGAGCTGAATTCCAAGGTCCGCTGTGCGCTTCCCAAGTTCAGTGAGGGCTTTACCCAATTGTTTGTAGTCGGCCGGAGTCACGGCGCGATTCTTGGGACGACTATCGATCACCTGCAGGTAGAGTCCACCCGCATCGCGCAAAAACTTGGCGTGCGCCGTGTGCTCGGCGATGCTCTTCTTTGACACGGCGGGATCGCTAAGCAGGTTGCCGCTGGAAAGCGCCACGAACTTCAATTCGCGCTGGCTAAGCAGATCGCGCACCGCGGCGGGACTGCCAAATTCGGCGATGCTGTTGGAGCGCAACTGTATGCCGTGAAAACCGACGGCGGCGATGTCGTCGATGGCCTGGCGATCATTGCCACCCCAGGTGATGGCCGCATAGCCGAAATGGATTTCTGAAGGTGCGGGTGCGATGGGCGTGTCGAAGTGCGACAGGTCCATCGGCGGATACAGCCGTTCGCGTGCGAGTAGGGTGTTGCAGGGAAATGCCGAGGCTGCGGCCAGCGCCGTCATCGCGCCAAGAAATTCGCGTCGCGGCATGCGATGCGTCATGAGTCCTCCTGCTGTTTGTTTCAACAAGCAACATCTCAGTCGATTCTCAACGGCACCGAAGAGGCGTAACCCTCAGGATGCGCGCGCCGCCAATCCCACGCACTGCGCACGATAGACTCCAGCGTGGGGAATTGCGGCTCCCAACGCAAATCGCGCTTGATACTGTCCGAGCCCGCCACCAACACGGCCGGATCCCCGGGGCGCCGCGCCACTTCGCGCGCGGGAATCGGATGCCCGGCTACGCGGCGAACAGTTTCGACAACTTCGCGAACGCTAAAGCCGCGACCCGTGCCGAGATTGTAGATGAGCTTGTCGCGCTCGCGCAACGCGTCCAAGACCAGAATATGCGCGCTGGCCAGGTCACTCACGTGAATGTAGTCACGGATGCAGGTGCCATCAGGAGTAGGGTAGTCGGTTCCGAAGATGGAGATGTATTCGCGCTTTCCGAGCGCCACCTGCAGCGTAAGGGGAATCAAGTGCGACTCGGGCACATGATCCTCGCCCAGATGAGCAGCGGCTCCCGCCGCGTTGAAGTAGCGGAGGCAGGAGTAGTGCAGGCCATGGACGCGGTGAAACCAGGCGAGCATTTGCTCGACTAGCAGTTTCGATTCGCCGTAAGCGTTCGTGGGGCGAAGCGGATCGGTTTCTTCAATGGGCGTGCGATCGGGCGTGCCGTAGAGCGCCGCCGTGGAGGAAAACACGAAGCGTCGCACCTTGTGCGCCAGCATTGCCTCCAACAGCGTGAGAGAGTTCACCGCGTTATTGCGAAAATACTTTTCGGGAGCCTGCATGGATTCGCCGGCTTCGATGAATGCCGCGAAGTGCATGACGGCATCGATGCGATGTTCCTGAAAAATGCGATCAAGAGCAGTCCGGTCAGCGGTATCGGCAACAATGAGCTTTGCGCCGGCGGGAACGGCCTTCTTGCTGCCGTGCGAAAGATTGTCGTAGACGATGACGTCATAGCCCTTGGCGAGCAGTTGCGAAGTTACGACACTCCCAATGTACCCGGCCCCTCCGGTAACAAGAACGCGATCGGCCATGTGGCTTTATCCCTTTGCGGAGTCAAAATTTTAAGCTTCTCTGAAAGCGCAAGGATTACACCAAGAATCGAGCGTGAGCGCCAGCACGCATCCGAATGATTGTTCGACCGTAGTGTTAGTCGCCCGGAAGCCGCCGAACTTGCGCAATCGCCGCATGCAGCGCGCGCAATACGCCATTGATCTCATTGGCGCTCTGGTATTTGCGGCGTGGCCAGAAGAAGCCCTTCAGCCCATCGCCCTTCTTGCGAGGAACGATGTGCACGTGAAAATGCGGGACGCTCTGGCTGACACGATTATTGGAAGCTACAAATGTCCCTTCCGCATGCATGCCCAGCTCGACAGCGGCGGACAGCATTCGCACATTGGCGAATAGGGGAGCGAGGAGAGAGTCAGGCAGGTCTTGGATGGCTTCGAAGTGGCTCTTGGGGATAAGCAGGCAATGGCCAGGAAATAAAGGGCGATGGTCGAGAAAAGCAATTGTGTGCTCGTCCTCAAAAACGCGAAAACCGTCGTCATGGCGCACAATTTTGCAGAAGGCGCAGTTTTCGTCGAAGGTGGGAGCTTGCGTGCTCATCTGCAGCCGGGAGAAATCAGTTTGTGGTTAGGACGCATCAGGCCAAAGCAGAAAACAACAGATTCTTCCATTTGGGAATGTCGAGGCTCCAGCACACGTGGACCTTGCGCTCGCGGTCGATGGAATTCGCCCAGACGTCTCTATTCCTGGAGTCGGTGGCGACGTCCAGTCGATCTACAAGAGTCATGCCGCGCGTGAGTTCGCTGGAGGTTTCAATTTCGACGTAATGCTGGCTGGAGGAGGTGCACAGTGCGGGATTCAGCGCGATACCCATAGCCACAGGGTCAGGCAGCGACATACCTCTTTGGCCAGTCTGTTTAAAGAATGCGTCTACAGCGGTGCTGTTGCAGCGGACCGCGAATTCCGCGACAGAATTTTTCAGCGCGAGCACGCGTTCGATGTCGTACTGATCGAGGACCGCGTCTCCGCGGCACAACTGCCAGCCCACCATTTCCACGGGCAGTCCGGACCGAAATACAATGCGGGCGGCCTCTGGATCAACCCAGATGTTGAATTCCGCCGCAGGAGTCACGTTCCCCTCGCAGCAAGGCGCGCCGCCCATTACGACGCAGCGCTTCACCGAAGTCGCGAGTTTGGGCTGGCGCAGCAAGGCCATGGCCAAGTTGGTCAGGGGACCCAGCGTAACGATATCGAGGCCCGGATTTTCCCGAACGGTTTCAATCAGCGCGTCCACCGCATGACGAGGTTCGGCGCGGCGCTTTGTAGCCTTGTACCCGTGGTCACCCAGGCCATCGGCTCCGTGGAACCAATCCGCGATTTCCAGCTTTCGCAAGAGTGGAGCTTCCGCGCCGGAATAAACCGGGACATTCGCGCCGCAGAGTTCCACCGTGAATAAGGCGTTGCTTGTAGCCTGCGCGACGGAGACGTTGCCGGCAACCACGGTTATTGCGGCAACGCGGACTTCGCGCGACCGAAGCGCCATAATTAACGCCACGGCATCATCGGAAGCGGTGTCGGTATCAATTAGGAGTGTTCGTGTCATCCAGGCAGCGCCGCCAGCCAATTTAGCGCTGCCCAGTGTGAACCTTTTGCGTCGTTCCATCCAGGAGTTTCTGCGTGCCGCTGCTTATCGAGCGCGCTCAATCAAATCGGATACCCCAAGCAATGCGCTATCATTTGGATGTGCAAGGCCTTCCAAAAACGCGAAAATCGAACAGCGCTCTGCCGCCCGCAAAACGTATATTCCTTCTTTCGCCGGCGAACGCCGCCGGCAAGCGCGCTCAGTTGCTCCTTCGAGACGACGCCACATTTGCATTAGCGGAGCGGCTGCGCGATGGGGGGCTGTCGCTTGGTGAGGCGTTCAGCTTCATCAGCGGACTGTATTTTCGCGGCAAGCTGGCATACGCCAGTATGTTCGCGGCTCCTCCCAACAAAGCACCCGGAGTTTTGGTGATCACTGCTTGCGGAGGACTGATCTCGCCCGCCGCACTCCTTACACGGACCCAACTTTGCGAGATTTCGGCCGCACCGGTCGAAGCGTCGGAACCACGGTACCGAGTTCCCTTAGAGCGCGATGCACGGCGTCTGTACAAGCAGGCGAGCGACGATTGCGAGATTGTTTTACTGGGCAGCGTCGCGACGCCCAAGTACGTCGAGCCTCTCTTAGCGATTTTTGGCGAGCGGCTGGTCTTCCCCGCAGAATTCGCCGGACGCGGCGACATGAGCCGGGGCGGACTGATGCTGCGGTGCGTGCGTCAGGGAGTGGAGCTCAATTATGTTCCGATTGTCAGTGCCGAGCGACACGGCCCCAGGCCCGCTAAGCTTGATGCGCGTCCCATCTCTTAGCCAACAAATAGTAAGGGATACTCATCCCCAGCGCTGCGAAGTATTCGTCATGCGTATATTGAAACCCAAGCTTCTCAAGCACCTTCTTGGAGTTCGCATTGCCTGGATGATGACCGGCAGACAATCCCTTTGCACCAATCGTCTCAAACGCGTAGTCGATTGCTGCCCTGGCGGCTTCTAACGCCAAACCTCGACCCCAATATTTCGGCCGCAAATGGAAGCCCAATTCATGTATTTTGTCCTCCAGACGGTATGGTCGGAGGCCGCAGCAGCCCACGTGTTCGTTGTCGGACAGCAAATGGATGGGCCAGTACTGAAACTGGTTAACATTCATCCTGTCGATCTCACGCTGCAACCTTTCGCTGATTTCTTCGTCGGAAAAAGGCCCGCCGAAAAAGCGTGTGACTTCCATATCGCCCCAGAGTTCGCGCGCCAATGGCAGGTCATCTCTCGTCCAGCATCGAAATCCAAGCCGTGCACTTTTCAAAAAATAAGGCTCGGGGACCGCGCTAGCCATCAAATCGCTCCTGAAGTCCGTGAAGAATTTCGCAACCGAATAAATAAGCGGCCGGCCCTCCGCACTTGATTCACGCAGAGGGAAACGAAAATCTTACTCTACGAAGCGAGACAGCAGTACTATCGTCAAAGGCCTAAGTAGCTTTTTGACGCCAAAAATGTTCTAAAATCGGATTAGCAGACAGTGCGCCCGTAGCTCAGCTGGATAGAGCGTCTGCCTTCTAAGCAGAATGCCGCAGGTTCGAGTCCTGCCGGGCGCGCCATCTCTTTGAAATGAAAAGAGTAAGAAGAATCGCTCTTCACCGTTGACCCTCTACGCAGAAAGCAGAAGCTCATTCACTGAGTAGCACACCTGCCAAGCACTTTAACGGCACTGATCGCCACTCTCGGCGCCGGTGCCGTAACGAACTCTCAGGAAGACTTATTGCACCCTAATGGCACCTAGATTTTCGAATGGATTATTTTCTTGCGGTTTTAAGACGCGCCCCCTGTACGGAATCGCAGAACTCTTCGCCAAAAGGTTGAGCTTTCGACGGCAACATCTGGATGATGGAGAGCTTTTAAAAGGAATAAGCGGGTGGATTCTACAGAGATGGTGGCCAGGTTATCGGTGCATCAAGCCTCACAGAACATCCCTTCGCTTGCTTCACGGGAGAGCGATGAGCCCTTTGGAGGAACGTGTTTAGAATGCATCAAAATGAAGCGAACCTTCTATTCAGGTTTTCTTAGGCGAGCGAACTTCAACTCGAAAATGTACGACCGCCTTGATCGGTGAACTTTTCTCGTCCGGACCTCCGCTGTCTTCGTAATGATCGCAGCCTGAGATCCAAAGTCCGGCCCTCCGAGTACCCGCAATGGTTCAACCCAAGTATCAAATTCCATCCCTCGCTTAGGCCGCGGCAGATTGCATAGCAACAGGGATCCATAGCAAGCAGCTTGAACTACCTCCGTTCCATCCTGCGCTCTGTCTACCATCGCTGCGGCGAATTCATCCTCGGCGACAAGACCCAGCTTGTGGATTCGTCGAAAGATTACTTCGAGTGACACATCGAACGTTGCGGCAAGTTGAAGCAGGTCCTCCGCCGCAGCGGCCTTGCCGGATGGTAGATTCTGCCTTAGAAGGAATTCGGGAACGAGGATCTCGCTCGCACCGAATTGACACAAGCGTTCGAGCTTCGGGCCTCGGGGAGCGCCCTTCATTGGCCTTGGTGAATCGCCCTCCACCGAATAAAAGAAGGTGTGTGCCAGCTCGTGCGCGAGAGTAAATCTCCGTCGAACGCGGTTTCCGGGATCCGATGCAAAATTGCCTTGCAGAAATACCTTGAAGCCACCCCGAACGGGCGCTAGCACACCTTCGGGAATCATGGGCCGGTCCTCAACGCTTACGACCGAACACAAATTCGCTATGTCGCCGGGATCGACGGGCAGGCGGAACGACCCGCGATTTTTTGCCTCCAGCAGCAGATCCTGTACTTTCTTCGAAACGAACCCTTCGTCAAACATTGGTTCCTACCGTGGCCGGTGCTTATGCGCTAGCCTTTCGAGAAAGCCCGTAAGCTTTGTTTTGCCTGAATTCTCGTCACCAACTGCGATCCGTTCCTTGCCAACCGGTGTACCCTCAACGCTCTCATTCAGTTCTGCGAGAAAGGCGGATCGGATCTCCGGAGTCCAGTCCTTTACGTTCGCTTCATACCACTCGATGAACTCGTTTTCGGCCTCCGGGTATTCTCTCTTCAAATATCCTCGGCAGACCAAAAGGAATTGCTCCTGACCGGCAAGGTCTTCGACCCTATCGAGTCGTACTCCCACTTCTGCAGTCGCTGGGATGGGCAAGAACACTCGACCCGTCGGAACTTGCTGGGCGGCGAGCTTGCAGTACTCTTCCTTATCGTCAAAAAACATATGAGCTCCGAACGCTTTCAGGAACTTCACTTTCGGTGCTCCCCCGAGGAACAGCGCCACATCGATGCGGAGATTCCACGCACGCAACGTTCGGATCGCGCGCTCGTGCGCAGGCCGGTTCCGATCTGTAACAAGTGCGATGCGTACCGGTGATTTTTGGGGATCTTCACCTTGGACTTCCGACAAGAGCTTCAGAAGCTCGGCGAACGGACCCGCCGGTAATTCCTTCCTCGCGTTGGCCCTTTCGTGCTGGTAATACGCCGGCAGCCCTTCTTTGTCGTACACCTTCTGCGCTTCATCCGAAAATAGGACACAGTCGCCATCGAATGCGATTCGGATCTGCGCCGGGGCGCTTTCCATTTCTGGTGGCGGCGAATAAATCAGGCTGGCGGCGATGCCTTGATTCGCCGCCAACTGCACGTCGTCGGCCGACTGCGAGAGAAACAGACTCGTGTTAAACGCACCTAGATAAGGGGCCAACGGATCGCCGCCAGTAAGCGCGGCTCGGGTGATCTCAAGTCCATAGTGGTCGATGGAATGAAACACGCGGAGGCTCACGTCCGGGTGGTTCCTTGAAAGCAAGATCACTTCGACCCTATGAGCGCTGAGACGGCTGTTGATCCCCAGCAGACCCTTGATCAACAGAAATGCTGAACCAGGGGGCAGAACGACATCTTCATGTTCGCGCTGGTACTTGATAAATGCCCGCAAACCTTCGGCATCGAAAATCCGGTTCTCTTCTTCCAGATCAAAAAGAGCTCGCGAAGAGATACCCACAACGAATAGTTTGGAAAGATCGATCGGCACAGGACAACCCTGAATCGATTATAACCTGTAGCGGCTTCAGTGCGACTCGCGCAATTTTCTCTCCTATCGGCTGCGTCCTCGCGCCAAGGCACTGCCCAGGAGGAACGCTTCTGGACAAATCTCTTTGTTTCAAATAGTAGGCTGGCGCCTGCCCGGCGATCCTCATCGCGTGCGCCACCGGCGAAACGAGTCGTCTAGGACCATCTCGTGGAGGGGGGAAATCGCGAACCCGGACGCCCCTACGCGCCGCTCTCGCCGATGAACGATCGCGCATAAGAACGCGGATAAGCGCCACTCGAGTTGATATATACTTCGGCGACTAGGCCCGACCCACCAGCAGGAGGCGCCTTTCATGGAAAACCGCTCTGTGAATCTCGTGTTTCAAGGCGGAGGAGTCCGTGGAATCGCTTATGCTGGCGTCCTCTCAACCATGCCCGAATGGCTGCGTATCACCGGAGTCGGCGGTACTTCCGCCGGGGCCCTCGTTGCCGCATTGTTGGCGATCGGTAAGCGAGGCAAGGAATTGCGTGAAATTCTTTCCGACCCCGCGCTTTTTACAACCAGTGGCCGTGAGTAGGGCATTTCGGGGTATTTAGTCCCGGTTCACCAACGGCGTGTGCAATGACGCCTGATATCTGGTATTCGACCGCGAACCTCCGGCCGTGGTAACCAACCCACGATGATCCTAATGCGCTACCCATGCCGCTGTCGCCGATCGTGAGCATGCTCGGAATGGCCATTCGCGTCGAGCCAGGCTAAAAGGCCGCGAATGCTGCCGTGGGCCAAAGCAATGCTCGAATCAGCGGCACCGTAGTAGAGATTGATCGTGTCCCCATCGGGCGCCACCGTATAGCCACAAGGAAACACAACGTCCTGAACGTCTCCATGACGTTCGTATTCCGCTTCGGGCGCAAATATCCAGGAATCCCCTCGAATCAGACATTTTTCTGGTTGTTCAAGATCGAAGAGGGCAAGCCCGAGCCGATATATGGAACTCGATGGCGTTCTTCGGACGCCATGGTAAATCATAAGCCAACCCCTTGGCGTCTCAATTGGCGGCGGCGACATTCCAATCTTGTTCGCATCCCACCAAGCGCCCCGCCGGGCTTCCAGCATGAGTTTGTGATTGCCCCAATGCCGCAGATCAGGCGAGTAGGAGATCCAGATGTGGGCTCCTAGTGGCGTCATGGGCCGATGGATCAATGCCCACAGTCCGTTGATTCTCCGAGGTAGGAGCGCTGCATCTTTGTCGTCTGGCGACATGACAACGCCCAGTCTTTCATACGCGCGGAAGTCTTTCGTAAGTGCCAGGGAGACTCCAGGACCGCCACGCGAATACGAGGTATAGGCTATGGCATATTGCTTCAGTTCCGGAACGTACGTGATGCGCGGATCCTCGATGCCCCATAATTCCTCGGGATATCGCTCCACATCGGGGATCAATGTGGGCTCGCGATCGATTTGCCACCCGTCGACGCCGTTTACCGAGCGCGCAACGCACAGGTGCGAGAGCCCACGGCGATCTTCCACGCGACAAAGCAGCAACGTTGACCCATCCGCAAGCAATGTCGCGCCGGCGTTGAAGACGCTGTTCATCGAGTAGGGCCAATCTTTTCCGGTAAGAATGGGGTTGGCAGGGTGCCGGTGAAATAGGATCGCGTGTTGATTCATCACCGCTTTATCATCGAAAGATTTCTCCGCCAGAATGCTCATCACGAATTCCTCTCCGTACCTTGTTCTAACTTGCGCATTTCGAGGAGCGCCATCAAGAAAGAAAGCGTCGATTCTGCTCCCTGGTTCTCATTGGCGCGGTCTGGATGCAGGCCGTCTCGGCATCCGCCGGTACTGGGATCGTAGAGCGCAATCTGCAGGTCGTTATCTCCCAGAAACCAATTGAAAGCGGTCCACGCGTCTTTCCGCCAGCGGGCCTTTCCCGTTGCAAGATACGCTTGCAAACATGCGGAAACGACTGCGCAGGCCTCAACGGGTTGCTGATCGAAGCGAGCCTTCTCTGTTTTCTTCGAGTAGAAACCGTGCGATCCGATGGGTACGAAGTGACCCTTTATTTCGCAACGTTGAACCGTCGACAGCCAGCCTAACGCTTCGAGCCCCGTTGAAACCATCTCATCACTTCCGCTGCGCATTCCCGCTCGTATCAGTGCCTGCGGCAAACGAGCATTGGAATACGCAAGACCGTTCTCAAACCAATTCCAGTCGGTCGAATGGATGGCTCGGTAGGAATTCAGCAGGCGATTCGCAAGTGCATCGGCTGCGCTTAGAGCGGCGCGGTCCCCGGGGAATGAGTCTAAATATTCCTGCAGTCCCAGCAAGGCGAAAGCGCAGGCCCGCGGGCTTTTGAACTCCACAGCCGCGGGAACGGCCAGCTCAAACAAACGTCCCGCAGCTCCCCTCAATCCAGCGTCCTTGGATCTGCCGAGAACGGTCCCGAGTCCCCAGAGTGCCCGCCCATGGCTGTCTTCCGAGCCTTCGGGCTCCTGCCATTGGCGTTCGTAGCTCAGGCAGTTTCTAAACCTCCTGCTTGTTGGGTCGAAAGCCAGCCACAGAAAAGCCAGATAGCGAGAGGCAAGGTCCAGGGCACCGGCGGGAGCGCTGCTCCCAAACTCCTCGAGAAGAATTGCCACGATGAGCGCCCGGGCATTGTCATCCGTGGTGTATCCTTCCGGATAGTTGGGTACCACAAAGACGGCGTGCTCCAGGATTCCCGTATCGTCGGTCATCCGATGCAAATGATCCAATTTGATGGCTGGAAGCCGGTCGAGGGCCTTTTCCGTGTTCCGGGCCGAAAATGTGGCACGTGGATTCCGCAAGCGCTCGTTGTACACGCGTTCAAAGCTCCCCATGTATTGTTGCGCGACGCGATCCCAAACCATGTCTCTGCCATAGAGGTACGCACGTTTTCGCATCGCATGACGCGCGGTTCCGTCGTCCAAAAGAGCTATCGTCTTATCGGCAATTGCTTGTGGATCATCGAATGGAACAAGCACCCCGCGTTCATCGTCCAACAATTCGATCGCATGCAAATAGGGAGTGGAAATGATTGCTTTCCCGGCGCTCAAGGCATACGCCAGAGTCCCGGAAACGGCTTGTCCTTTGTGCTTGTAGGGAGTGATGTAAATGTCTGCTGCACCGATCAATTCCACGAGCTCTTGAGGGCTGACGAAACGATTCCGAAAGATCACACTGGCCTCAACCCCGAGATCTCTCGCCAGCTTCTGCAAGTACAACCTATATTTGTCGCCCTCATGTCGCAGGACATGCGGGTGGGTGACGCCGGAAATCATATAAACGGCATTACTGTAACGCGATAGGATGCTAGGCAGGGCTTGGATGACGTTCTCTATGCCCTTGTTTGGCGAGAGCAATCCAAACGTGAGCAAAACATCCTTTCCTTCCGTTCCGAAACCATCCTTATAAAAATTGGGGTCGGTAAAGTGCAGATCGGGGATGCCGTGCGGAATGAGATCGATTTTGTCGGGAGAGACTTGGAACACCTCTTCCAAGATATCGGCGGATTGCCGGCTCATGACAATCAGGCGGTCCGACAAAGCCGCAATCTCCTCCATCACCATGCGCTGGTCTGCATTTGGCTCGCGTAGAACCGTATGCAGCGTCGTCACCACGGGCATGTGGAGACGGCGCATGAGTTCAAGGACGTGGCTGCCTGCCGGGCCGCCGAAAATTCCGTACTCATGCTGCAAACAAACCAGGTCGATGTTGCTAAAATTCAGGAAGTCCGCCGCCTGTCGATAGGACGCCAGTTCATCTTGGGAAAGCTCGAATCGCACTCGAGCAGGGTAGCTGTAGCCTTCCGCCGTATCGTTGACCGGCAATGCCAGAAGCTCCGTAGCACGGTATTCCGCGTGAATCGCGTCACACAGGTCTGTCGTGAATGTCGCAATGCCACATTTCCGAGGAAGATAGTTCCCAATTATGGCGACCCTGCTCGGCAGCATTGGTCGTGGAAGTGTCGGCATGGATCGTGCAGGTTTTTCTTCCACTACCAGGGGGCCAAGATCAATCACCTCGCGAGCGTACAAGGAGTCCACTGGATCGGGATCGTACCGAACGTTGCTGACGGTTTGGATTCCGTCTGGTGGGATTGTCTTCGGCAATAACATTCCTTTCCTATCTTTCCGACCGGGTTTCTGAGGCAGTCCTGGACATGCGGACAGCACCACGCTCACATCCTTATTGACCCAGCGTGCGGCCTCACGCGCAGGACAATAGATGGGCCTAAGGCCCCACTTTCCCCCAAAAGCCGCGAGCCTTGAGAGTAGTTAGCTCACGAAGGAGGCAAGAGGGCGTTTAGTATGCGCCGCCCATGCCGCCACCGGCGCCAGCCGCGACCAATTGTTCTTCATCCTTTATATCGGCGATCAGAACTTCAGTGGTTAGCATCAGTGACACGACGGAGGCAGCGTTCTGCAAAGCCAAGCGAGTGACCTTAGCCGGATCGATTACACCAGCTTTGATCATGTCCTCAAACTCACCGGTCTCCGCATTGAAGCCGAAGTTCTCATCCTTCGACTCGCGCACCCGTCCGACGATCAAAGCGCCCTCGTGTCCAGCATTCTGTGCTATCTGACGAATGGGTTCTTCAAGAGCTCGCCTTACGATATTCACGCCAGTTGCTTCATCATCGTGCAGTTTGAGTTTTTCCAAGACTGGGATGCAGCGCTCTTCGACGGCTGCGCGTGTCGCGTGCATGGCATCCTCAACGCGAGCCTTTTTCTCCTTCAGCTCCATCTCGGTAGCCGCGCCTACCTTGATAACAGCCACACCTCCAACAAGCTTAGCCAGGCGCTCCTGCAACTTCTCTTTATCGTAGTCCGACGTGGCCTCTTCAGCCTGCATGCGAAGCTGCTTAATGCGGGCTTGGATCTCGCTGGGCCGACCAGCCCCGCCGATGATTGTGGTGTTGTCTTTATCGATGATCACCTTCTTGGCGGTACCGAGATCCTCCAGGCTCAGCTTCTCGAGCTTCAAGCCGAGGTCTTCGGTGATGGCCTTGCCGCCAGTAAGTGTGGCGATGTCTTCGAGCATAGCCTTTCGCCGATCTCCAAACCCGGGAGCTTTTACTGCCGCGCACTTCAGCGTTCCCCGGAGCTTGTTCACCACCAGGGTTGCCAGAGCTTCGCCTTCTACGTCCTCAGCAATGATCAACAAATCCCTTCCTGCCTTCGCTGTCTGTTCGAGCAGCGGCAGAAGATCCTTCATTGAGCTGATTTTCTTCTCGTGAATCAGAATAAGCGCATCCTCCAGCACGCACTCCATGCGTGCCGGATCGGTGACGAAGTATGGCGAGAGGTATCCGCGGTCAAACTGCATCCCTTCGACCACTTCGAGCGTGGTCTCCATGGTCTTCGATTCCTCGACAGTAATGACACCGTCCTTGCCGACCTTCTTCATGGCTTCGGCAATGATGCTGCCGACCTGCTTGTCGGTGTTGGCGCTGATTGTGCCGACTTGCGCGATCATGTCGCCTTTTACTTCGCGCGATAGCCGCTTGATCTCAGCCACGGCGACTTCCACGGCCTTATCGATGCCGCGCTTGAGCGCCATGGGACTTGCACCTGCCGCGACCGTGCGCACGCCCTCTCGGAAAATCGCCTGGGCCAAGAGAGTTGCGGTGGTGGTGCCATCGCCGGCCACATCCGAGGTTTTGGAAGCAACCTCGCGCACCATTTGCGCCCCCATATTCTCAAGCGGGTCCTGCAGCTCGATCTCCTTCGCCACGGTCACACCGTCCTTGGTAATGACGGGCGCACCGAATTTCTTCTCGATCACCGCGTTGCGTCCCTTCGGACCCAACGTGATCTTTACCGCATCCGCTAGAATATTGACGCCGCGCAGAATCGACTGGCGTGAATTCTCACCTGAGACAATTTGTTTTGCCATTTTGCTTCACCCTCCCGGGTGACTGACACTTGCTGTTCCGCTCACGTTCTTTGCAATCTCGAGCCTACTTCTTGCCCGATGCTTTAGCCATTCCACTTACCTTCGCCAGAATTTCCTCTTCGCGAAGGATCAAATATTCCTGATCATCGATCGTGATGTCGCTGCCGGTGTATTTGCCGAACAGAATCCGGTCGCCAACTCTCACATCGAGAGGCACTCTCTTGCCCTTTTCAAACTTGCCGGCCCCGGCGGCCATCACTTCGCCCTCCTGCGGCTTTTCTTTCGCCGTGTCCGGGATGATGATGCCGCCTTTCGCGGTTTCTTTCCCTTCCAGCCTGCGTACAAGCACACGGTCATGTAACGGGGTAACGCTTACGGTCATTTCTCTAGCCTCCGCTTAATCTATCTCTTTAATGCGCCTAAGGATCCCTCGTTACAATCTAAGGCGAGAACTATGGGCGAAAACTCTTCTGGTTTTTTTGCCGAGTAACTTCGATGGCATCCGCTTCCTTCTTCTGACGCTCGATTGTTTTTTGGGGGGCTTCTAGCTCGTCCACTTTCACGGTTTGCGCAAGCGCTGCATCCGCTTCGGCACTGACTCGTTTGGAGTAGATGATCAGTTGAAAGGCATTGGAGAACGAAGATCGTACGAGATTGAAGGAATACTGTGAGTCTTCCCAGGAGGCGACGGGCTTTTGTCGCAATTCATATTGCCCGTTCGCGACGGCGTCAATCTCCAGCGCAATGCTTGTTGCCGGGCCATATTTCGCAGAAATCGATTTCACCATATCGTCCGCTGTAAGCCCCTCGGTAGAAGCGCGCTCGTAGGTGACGACCATCTTGTAGAGTTCGCCTTTGTAGAACGAGAAAACAAGCTCATCCACGCTCTCCGAACGGTAGGAAACCCCGATGCCGCTCGCCGGATGCCAGGTCAACTCCTGAAACAGCACAGAACCATCGTGGGTAGCCTTTACATCGAGCAACCTCTGGTCCGTATGCTTTAGAACCGCTGCGAGATTTGTTCCGAGTGAAAAATTCCGGTATTTGGAAAAATCCTGCGCGCGGAGCATTGGCGCCGTAAGAAACAGGACAACAAAGCAAAGAACCGCGCTGCGCATCGTTTTCATTTCATACCTCCTAAGGATTTCTAAGAACTTGAAATAGCAGCCGCGTATTGTTTTGCGACCACCTCTCCATGATGGCTAGCTCGCGCGGATGGTCTTGCCGTTAAAGGTCGTCCCGAGACATCCTTTGCGGGCATCAGAGCAATACCCAGTTGAATATGCCGAGAGTGAGCGGTAACACTCGTGAGAGGAATGCCGAGAAACCATTTCGTAGCGATCTTTGTAATCTCGAGCGAGTTAAACCTGAAGCTTTGGCCTTCCTGTTTAGCCGCAATACGCTTTACGGCCCGCCGCAGAGTTCCTAATCTCCCCCGTCCGAAGACGGTTGTCCGAATTTCCCCTGCCAGATAGAAAAAGTTCCAGTTCGCCCCTTCAATCTCGCGCGTCAGCTCTTGGCGATCTAGATTCTTGACGATGCGCCAGCCAGCCAAGAACGGTTCACTTTCCATCGAACGCATGGTTGGCAAAGGTGTGCCTTCCCTAATGAACACGGTCCTCGTTTTATTAATTTCTGACATTTGAATCCTCAGTGCACCCATCGCTCAGAGCTGCCGGGCGTACATCCTTCTGCCGTTTACGAAGCCCGCGACCAAGGTCAGCAGCAGCGCACCAATCACGGCAACGAGCGTCGTAAGGACGATTCCCTTGTACCCGCTCAAACCTGCCGACTGCATGAGTAGTCCGCCCGCTACGGCTCCGCCGATACCCATACCGGCATCCATAAATGGTCCGTACGTGTTTCCCTTAAGAATTTTTCCGCCAAACCAACCCACCACGAATCCGACGATGATCCAGGATATGAAGTACATAAATTCTCCTTCGGAGCCTTCCGGATGAACTCCTTCAGCCGTGCCCCTTCGTCAAACGAAAGCGCCGATGTCTCAGACTGTTACGGCAGCAGCGATCTTGTGGAACGTTGAGTTGGCAACATCAAAGGTTTCCACCTGAGGCGCTCCGTCAATTACAGAGGCGAGGATTTTGGCCACTTCCGGATACGTTGCGCGGTTGTAGGCCTCGGCATCCTCCGCCTTGTTCCATACACTGATTCCGAATGCTTCCCTGCCGCTCTGTCCGACGAAGGTGATTTCGTCCTGGAAACCCTTCTGCTTGCGAAGCCGAAGCAGGGGAAGAACGTCCTTTTCCAGTCTCTGGGTGAACTCCGCAACGCTATTGGGCTTTAAATGCATGTAAACTCTGCGTGCGAACATTGGCTTTCCTCGATTCTCGATCCCAAGGGCGGCTCAGATAACCATTTTCGGTACACCTACTTTGAGGATGCCCTCGGCCTGTTTACCACATTGGGTTAATTAACTTGACTTGTCAAGAACAATCTGAGAGTATTTTTAGTAGTTAATCTACTGCGGTTAAGCGGAGCCACGAATGGACGTTTGCCTGGTGATCAAGCAGAGGTTAGCGGAATTGGGTCTGGAACAGAAAGATCTGGCGAGCGCCGCCGAGGTCACGGAGTCCTACATCTCCCAATTGCTGACTCGCAAGAAGTTGCCGCCTGCCCCCGATCGAACAGATATCTACGAGAAAATGGCGAAGTTTTTGAAGCTTCCCAGCGACAGGCTTTCGAAGGTAGCTGCGCTCCAACGTACCGAGGAGTTGAAGAGGAATTTGGCGGACCCGCCCGCGCCGTTGTTTAAGGAAGTTCGCGAGTTAATCCTGCGGAAGTGCGTACCGGATCGGGAGAAACAGATCCGCGCAATTCTGGAGAAGCAGCCCTTTGGCGAACTGGAACGCCTCGTCACGCAAAAGCTTTTGGACGTAGTCAAGAGAGTCGCCAAAGAAGAATTGAACAGCGAAAACGGTCTCTACTTGATCGCTCGACTCACCGGCCGAAGCTATGAACAGGTGCGGGTCAACCTGCTTGAATTTCTGGACACGGATGTCTTCAACTTGTCGCCGCAAAATTGTGCTTCTTTCCTGGATCCACTGATTGAAACCTGGGACGTCGACTTAGCGACCTTCAGCATGGAGGTTGTACTCAATCGAAGATTAGCTCCAGGGGAACCGACGAGATTTGAGTTCGTGGAAAAGGCAGCGGGTAGCCCGACGGAGTTGGAGCCCGGACTAAAGGAATTCCTTAGCGACGCTTCGCTGAGCGGGACCGCCGCCAAGGAGGAAGTCGACTTTCTCAAGACGCTGCGATTCAACGGGAAACGTCCAACTCCACTCTATTACTATCGCGAATTGCAAAGCCTCAGAGACCCGCTCCACTTTGCAGTGGAAAATCGCTCGTCGAAGCAGGATTCGTCCGGAGGGCCGAAATGAGCGTTAACGTGCACTATGTGGGTTTCACCGCTAAGGCCATGGTGCGAGAATACAGTTTCCTCGCGCGGGAATCATCGATCGACTCTCACGAGATCACCTTTACGATTCTGAACGAAGCATTTGCGTCCCACCGTTTGAGCCCGCAGAATTTGCTCGCTCAAACTCCATCGCGAATTGGCCGATTCCGCTAACGGTCCCTTGAAAACACACTACCGTATCAGTGAGACCGAGCTGGATGCCCACCGGGACTCGCATGCTTCGGGAGCTGCGAAGGCCCTCTATCCGCGAAAAGTTGCCGAACATTCCTAGCGACGTAAGGGCGCTTTTTTCTGAAGCGGGTTTGGCCGTGGTTTAGCTGGACGGGGAGAAAACTCTTGTCAATCGTCATGCAGGAAAAGTACGACCAGGTTCGGAGCCTAATCAATCTGGGCAAGGATCGCGGCTTTCTGCTTTTTGATGAGGTGAACGAGATTCTCCCGGCCGGGGAACACACCGCAGAAGAGATTGACGACCTGTTTTCCACGGTAGAACGCAACGGCATCCACATTCACCAGGACGTTGCGGAAGTGGCTATGCGCCCAATACCCGAGGTCGCTGAACCAACGGGATTCGATCAGAGAGTGGAGCGAGAAGCTGATCCCGACCTGACGGCAGGACCGCTGGACAAGGCCATTGACCCGGTGCGGACGTACTTACGTGAAATGGGCGGCGTGCCGCTTTTGACGCGCGAACGGGAGGTGGCCATCGCCAAGCGTATGGAGCGCGGGCACCTGCGCGTACTGAAGACGATCTCTCGCGCCCCGTTGGTGTTGCAAGAGATTATTTCGGTTGGGCGACAGCTTCGTGACGGTACTCAGCCGATCAAGAAAATCGTTCACCTCGATGAAGAAGACCTGACCGCAGAAAAACTTGCGGGTAAAACCCGCGACACACTTCGAATTATCGACAAGATCGAAAAACTTTACCATACTGGCGTCAAGCAGGCGGCCCAGCTACAGAACGCGGCAAGATCGGATAAACGCGTGTATCTGCGCGCCCGGAATCGGTTGATGCGGACCCGAGTGGAAATGTCCCTGCTTGTCCGTTCGATCCATTTCAACGAACACGAGAAGAAGCGCTTGATCGACATGATGCGGCAGACCGTCGAGCAAGTGCATTCCGTGGAGCGCGAGATTGGCCGGCTAATACGACGTGTGAGCGCTGTTCGCGGTGATTCCACCAACGCCGCGCGCTCGGACTTGCGTTCGCGCCGCGCGCAGCGAAGAACGATCGAGAAATCGAACAGGGTCGATTCAAACACCTTAAAGCGAACCCTCGCGCTTATCTTGAGAGGCGAGGCGGAAACGCAACAGGCCAAAGTAGAGCTAACCGAGGCGAATCTCCGCCTGGTTGTCTCCATCGCCAAAAAATACACCAACCGCGGCCTGCAGTTTCTCGACCTCATCCAAGAGGGCAACATTGGCCTCATGAAGGGCGCCGACAAGTTCGAATGGCGTCGGGGATACAAATTCTCGACTTACGCGACTTGGTGGATTCGCCAAGGAATCACTCGGGCCCTCGCCGATCAGGCGCGCACCATCCGCGTGCCCGTGCACATGATTGAGATGATTAATAGGCAGGCCCGAATCAGCCGGCAACTCGTCCAGGAACTTGGCCGCGAGCCTACTTCAGAGGAGATTGCCAAACGGATGGACCTTTCTGTTGACTCGGTGCGCAAGGCGAAGAAGGTTGCGCAGCAGCCCGTGTCCCTAGAGACCCCAATTGGGGCGGACGAAGAGGTACGTCTGGGTGACTTGGTAGAGGATAGGGATGTTGTATTGCCCTCGGACGCGGCCATCGACCTTGAGCTAAAGGAACGGATGGCTTCGATGTTGACGACACTCACGCCCCGCGAAGAGAGAATCATCAAAATGCGCTTCGGTTTCGACAATGGCAACGAGCATACGCTTGAGGAAGTAGGTCAGGTGTTCGCGGTTACTCGAGAGCGCATTCGCCAAATCGAAGCCAAGGCGCTGCGAAAGCTACGGCATCCGTCACGCTCGAGCAAGTTCCGGGTCTTTCTTCAGAATTCTCGCTGAGCCATTGAGCCAATTCCGCTGGCCGGTCGGCGTTGGAAGCAACGGGCCGACGGAGCTAGGACAAACGCTGGTTCGTGGCTGCCTGGGTGTTCGCGTCTTTCCCGCGAATCATCTAACACCATTTCACTACCACGATTTAACGATCAAAGAACAAAGGTTTTTGACGTGAAAGGCCCGGACGGTGCGCGGAAGTATGTAGAAACCAGAACGAAAGCGGTCAGATAACAGCGACCCCGAATCAGGCCTTTACGCCGCCGTAGCTTGCTGTTTACGACGAAAGCCAAGAAATCTTTGCCCACAATTGCCGCATCGATAGGGAGAGAACATAAACGCCACTATGAGGGCGTGTTCCAGCAAGCGTTTACTCGTATCTTTGAGCACTAAGCCGCCTCGACACCTGGGACATTCGCGCACTTTATACGTGAACCAGATTTTCATGGAATACTCAGATCAAGTCCGAGGACCGCTGTTGGGTATTTGCTCTGGTTCAGCAGGAAGGGATACTCAAAACCTCGGCATCTGAAGATTATACCCTTGCAGTGGGGAAAACAACGCGATCACGTTGAAGGATTAATGCGCGTACAGGCTTCTAGCGGAGCTTTCCGCTTATGTCCATACTGATGCAAGAGGTCAAAAGACATTTTATCGAAACCCATAGATTTGCAGAAAAGACGCGATGAGTTGAAGGCGCGGAGAGAATCGCTGTTCAACAAGTACCTGAAGAATCCCGAGGAAACGCAACTTGCGTTGGAGATTAAGGTCCTTGATGACGAAGTAGGCTGAGTGTGTTCAACAGGTGGGCCGCGGAGACCGCAAAGCACCAAGTGAGTCATAACCGCCGACGCAGCCACAATCCGGTTTCACTACCCCCACAATTTCGTACGCGCACCTAGACTCTCAGTGAAGTCAACCGGAGCACCTGCGTGACAGGCAGGTGTTCTAACCAGATCAACTACGCTTTGGCAATCAATGACAGTTTGCAAGCACTACCTGCTGAACGACCGTCAACAACTTCCACTCGTCTAAGTCACGAGTTCTAGTATCGCTGTGCAGAACTGTGCACGAATCCAACGTTTTCAGGTCATTGGGCTTAGCTTTGAGCGAAAAGCAGATTCCCCGATTTGTTGGAAACGTTAGTAGTTAGAGGCAAGGGATGTAGTTGTTGGAGTCGAGGTTCGTGCGCCCAAGGCAGGCGTTCTCCGCTACAGTGGCCTCGCGGTCGTCCCTAGCGAAACCGCCCAGCAGAAAAAGCGGAAGCTGTGTCCAAAAAAACTGTGCCATCTCAGGGGTTCACCCCACCAGTTTCAGTCCAACTTCGGTCCAATTCAAGGGCGAGATAAATGACGCGCTTCCTCGTAAGCGACACCAGAAGCGGCACTTAGAGTTTTGTACTGCGTATCTTCTAAGCAGAGGGTCGGGAGTTCGAGTCTCCCCGGGCGCGCCACTTTCTAAGTAACCATCCGGATGGAGCCTCGGTTCGGGTCTTGCGGAATTCTTTTCTGGATCGCGGTTCTGTACGGCTGCAGCCCGCTCCGAATCACAGTGGCGGTCGTGCTTCCGATTCAAGATAGCTGTCGAGATGGCCCTGGACGGCGCGTAGCGTCTCCCCATTTCGTTCAAGACGGTAGAGCATAATTGCGCTCTCCAGGGAAGAAATAATGAGAGTCGCGTCCTCTTCGCTTCGATCCACGAGTTTCCCGGACGTGGATATTCAGCCTAGAAGGAGTGGCAGGGGTGCGAGAACGCCGACTCCATGCAAGCTGGCCACGGTGCTTGTCGGGCCTCAGCCTAGTCTGCTGCCACTTGCTGTGGCTCTCGCGATTGCTGACGCAACTGCGCCTCATATTGCGCCAACTGCTCTTCTATTTCTTTTTCGGACTTCCGCCGCTGGATAATTTGCTCACGATAACGCCGCAGGAAGTAGTCGATGGTCTCAACCCTAATCCGAATTGATCCGGCGGGTTTGTTCTCGTCCAGGTCCTTGAAGCAGAAATAAGGCGTCCCAGACTGCTCGATGATGCCTTCGACCACGCCGTAAATGGGCGCGTCGTGCCCGCACTTGAAGCTGGAAATCTCCAGCGCCACCAGATTGGGGTGCCGCGCCGTGAACTTCGCGGCCCACACCTTGTGATTGGTGCTGCAGGAGTAGGAGTTCTTCCAGGCATCGGTGATATCAAGCGGGCTGCTGATCACACCCGCCCGCACCTCCTCACCAAAGAGCCTTTCGAGCATATCGTCATCTAGCGGGAGCGTGTTCTGTGAAAAAATTGGATAGCCGAGCTTCTGGAACTCATCCAGGATCTCGTGATTCAGGCCGGGATCGTGGTGATATGGACGTCCCAGCATGACGATGCCGATGCGGTCTTCTCGCTCAAGCTGGTCGAGCACTTGGCGTGCGCGCTTGCGAATGTTCGTCTCGTATTCTTTCAGCGCCGCAAATCCGGATTCCACCGCGCGATCGTTTTCCTCTTGAGACAGACCAAGGATAGGTTGCCACGCCTGCAGCATCTGATAAGCAAACAACTTGCGCTCGGCGAAATTGAGCACGGGGTCGATGTATTTCAGATTGTGCTCGGCGAAAACGTCGTTCTCCTTGGTAAATGCGGCTTTTACCGTTTCTGGAGTCGCAGTCACCGTGGGGCAGGCATTCGCGCCAACAACTTTTAGTAACGGCGTGTGCAGAACGTCATACATGGGGAAGAAGATGGCATTCAGCGGCTTCTTGCGATGCTTTTCCTGAATGAGATTGTAGACGTGCGAAATTCCGATTTTCGCCGGGAAGCACGGGTCGATAGCGCCACGGCTCGCCCCCGCGCGATAAAGGTCTGAGCTGGTATAGTCCGAGTAAATGATGTTCTCGGGCTGCACTCCTAAGCTTTCAAAGTAGGCATTGAATAAGGGCGCGTACGTGTAGATGTTCAGCACGCGAGGAATGCCGATCCGGAGTTTGCTCCGGCTCTGCATTAGGGCTACTCGTTCCCTCGCCGCCTTGGTCCATGCCCGGGTGGGAATCGGGTCGGCAACATTCGTCGCGTTTGTGGGGCGAAAGACCTCTTTCGACGCAAAATCGACGAAATTCGGATAGCGCTCCCGAATTTGGTCCAATCCTGCCTTGATATCCTTCATCTCATTAACGTCCTCGACCAATCCTTTTTCGCACGTAGCAATAATCAGCCGTTGCTCGCCTTCCATGAGCGGGACTTTGGTGACGCGCTGGATGGGAACAAAGTTTTTGACCGGCTCGGTGCGGACGTCAATGAACGTTCGCAAGCAATTGTTCTTGCAGAAATTGCAACGTGTCGCTTCGTTACGCGTTGTGCGGTACTCAATCTTGCGGACCGCCTCCAGCCCGATGAACGTTGTTTGCTGGCCATTTCGCCAGAGCCGCAGCGATTCCTGCGCCGCACCAATCGCCCCGGATTCTCCGCAATGCTCATGGACAATGATTTCCGGCTGTTTGCCGGCAGCGCGAAAGCTATTGCGAATAAAATCGACTTCGGCTTTCACTACGGCAAGATTATTTTGCGTTCCCCCTTGCAACACAAAGCGTGTGCCAAGCGCCGCCAGATTGGGGATGCTGGCGACATAAAGGAACACATTCTTCGGCAGCACCGCGGCAAGGCCGGCGAGAATTTCCTCGGCCTGCCAGCCCTGGCGTTGGAAATTCACAATGTCGGATTGCATGAAAACGGCGCAGCCATAACCGAATACGGGCATGGCTTGCGCAGAGAAGGCAAGGTCGGCGTACTGATCTACCTTCAGCCCGAATCCTTCCGCCGTCGATTGGAGGAAATATCCGTTTCCCGCGGAGCACTGCGTATTCAGCTTGAAATCTTTAACGCGGCCGTTGTGCAGAATGATGATTTTGATGTCCTGCCCGCCCACGTCCACGATCACGTGCGGATCTTCGTAGAACTTCAGCGCGGATTCCGTGTGTGCGACGGTTTCCACCAAGGCCACATCAGCCTTGAGAACATCTTTTAGAATGTCCTTGGCATATCCAGTGGTTGCGACTCCAAGGACTTCCAGCTTCGCGTTCTGTCCCTCGACCTGGCCGCGCAGGTTCTCAAACATCTCAAGCGTGTCCTGAATCGGATTCCCGTTCGAGAGCTGATACGCCTTGCAGAGAATGTCGCCCTTTTCATCCAGTAGAACCGCTTTGGTTGATGTGGATCCGCCATCAACTCCGATGAATCCACCGACCGTGCTGCCCTTCTGGAACGTCGCAGGCGTAAACTTCTTGCGCCGGTAAGACTCCCGGAAAGCCTCAAATTCGGTGACATTCTCGACTAATCCTTTGCCGCCAGCCTTGGCTTTTTCCTCCTGGCGGCCGTACTCGATGTAATGCATCAGTGTGTCGTAACCGCGGTAGCAACCGACGCAGTCGTCCTCGGCACGCCCGAATTCAATCGCACCCAGGGCCGCAAAATATTGAGCGTTTTGCGGAACCTTAATCATATCTTCCGGCTTGGAACCTTCCGGAACCGCGACCTTCCGCTCTTGCCACATGCGCGGGATATTCGCTTGCCATGCTTCGCGCATGCCGCGAATGAAGCTGTTGGGTCCGCCAAGCAACAAGACATGTGGCCGTAATGTATGGCCGCGAGTCAGCACGCTCAGATTTTGTAGGACAATGGCTTCGAACAGCGACGCCATGAGTTCGTCCGGCGGGGTCCCCACCTTCTGCAGGCTATTGATGTCGGTTTCCGCGAACACACCACACTTGCCCGCAACCTTGTGGAGCTTAATCCCCTGGTACTTCTGTTCGGCTAGTTGGTCGACCGGAATCTTCAGCTTGGCATTAATCTTGTCAATGACCGCACCCGTGCCGCCCGCGCACTTGTCGTTCATCGAGGGAATTTTCTTCTTGCGGCCTGTCTCAGCGTCATCTTTGAAGACGATGATCTTGGCGTCCTGACCGCCGAGTTCGATGACCGAGTACACCTCGGGATGCAGCTTCTCTACAGCCAAGGAAACCGCGGTGACCTCCTGCACGAACTTCGCGCCAATCTGCTCGCCGATGGCACCACCGCCCGAGCCCGTCAGGAACATACGGGTATTGTGGCGATTGATACCCGCGTCGGCTTCCATGCGCTTCAGAAATTCCAGCGTCTTCTCCGGTTGCTTGGTTTCATGGCGCTGATAGTCTTGCCATAGCACTTTGTCGCTGGCGGCATCAACGACGACAGCCTTAACCGTGGTCGAGCCGACGTCCAGCCCCACCAGAAATTTCGTACTGTGATCGTGAGGCTTTTGCAGCGGTGCCTGGACGGGCTGAGGCTTAAGCGGAGCGATCTGAACTAGCTGCGGAGACTTGTGATCGTGCATGTTTCCTCGTTTCTTAGAAATATGCTTTCGATTCCGCGGTGAAATCGTTTGTCAGTCGCCGGAGGTCGCGGGCGTCGCAATTCCAGGTACGCGTGCGCGCTTCCAGAAGCGAGTGTCTCTGTCAATCCGATCACTCACGTGCAGAATGAATTGCGCGGCCGTACCGGCAACTCCTTCGCGGTGTGGCACGTGATAGAACGGCCGCTTCAGCTCAGGGTGTTCCTCGATGTACGCGCGGATTTCCTGAAGATTCTTGCTGGTGGACTTGAGGCACTGCTCGAATTCGGCTTTGGCCTTCACCTTGGCCTCACCGAGCGCCATCTGGACGCGGCTGTGCGCGTTGACTTCGCCTTCGCCCGAAGTCTCGATGGGCAAGAAGATCATGTCCTTGAATTTATTGATCACGGCCGATTGCACTCCATCCGATTGCGACGAAGGCATGCAGCCGAAGGGTTTTAATGCCAGCACCATGTGGCAGAGCTTGTGAATCGTGTAATAAACGTTTTTTCCGACTTCGAGGTGCCCCTCGCCTCCGCGGGCGAACTGGTTGTAAAAGGGATGCGCCAACTCCGCCAACTCCGTCTGTGGCACAAGCTGGTGGGTTATACCGCCAAGATGCTCAATCGTGCGGTGATAGAAGAAATTCCACATGCGTTGGCCAGCGCCGATCCCCCACAGCTTCTTGCGCAGGCCAATGTAATTCGCAAACTGCTTATTGAGCTCATACCACTTCGGATTGCGGTGTGGACGATTAACCGGCCACTTCGCGATAGCGTGTGCCTTGGCCTGATACATCAGATAAGCCACCCACGTCGCAATGGGCTCGACTATGACCTGCGCGCCCTCGCGCTCCAGAAAATCAAACATGTGGAAGTTTCCGTCGCCTTCCGTGATCTGCGCCCAAAATTCTCCGGTGATCTTTACCACCGACTTCACGCGAGTGCGATCGACCTCAATCGAGTTCAGCTTTTCCCGAGCGCTGTGCAACGCGTTCAAGTAATCCTTGCCCCACATGTGCTCGTGCCATTTCCCGAACACGTTAAACGTGTTCCGCAGGATCTTGTTGTTCTTGAACTTGGGTTTTGCCCAATTTGGTGCCAGCGATTCAATCTCAAACGCCCTGCGATTCTTCAAGTCCTCGCACAATCCATCCACAGTCTCGCGAAACACGCGGTCAGTCTCGCCTTTGTTCACCTCAAATGGACGGATTTGGTACACAAGATCGTTGATCACATCGCCCAGGTGCATGGCGTTCAGCATTCCGAAACCGAAATCAACTGTGAACTTCAATCCCGGCTCTCCGGACTCGGCCTTAATTCCGTCACTGTCTTTGAACAACAGCACTCGGAAGCCGTCAAATCCCGCGTTCTTCAGCGCGAAGCGATATTCGGCTTCATACATTCCGAAGCGGCACGGACCACACGAACCCGCGGTGAAGAACACGTAGTTATCCAAAATCTGCTGTCGCGAGAGTCCTTGTTTCTCCAAGAACTGGAGATACTGCACCAGATTGCCCACAGTGAAATACGTCGGATTACATTGACCGTTGTTGCCAAACTCCTTTCCTGTCTGAAAGCCGGCGACGTCCGGCACAGGGAGCTTTTCGCAGTTGTAACCGCACCCTTGGAACACGGCGCGAATCAAGTCCTCGTGTTTCCAAGTGAATCCGCCAAACAAAATGGTGACGCGGTTGCGCTCCTCCGCCTTGAAAGCCCGCTCAATGGGCCGGTGGAAGTGACTGGGGGAAGCAAGTCCCGCCTGTTGCCGTAGACGAACTCTTTCGGCCGCGAGGCGCTGCTGGAGTTCCTGATCCTGGTCAATCTGTACGAGTCTCGTTGCCATGTTCTCTCCTTATCCGGTTTACCCGGCGTAGTCTTCCCGAAACCTTCCTGACCCGGCGGAACGCCGGCTGCCAGCCGTGGGCATCAGCGAGGAGAAGAAATCCAGATTCATTTGGCGTCTTCTCCTCCGCCTCGGACCTGCTCACTCTTCACCTCATTGACCGTGTAGCCTTCGTGGTCTATGGTAAGAATCTTTGTGCCGTAAAATCTGACATGGACAAACGTCTCGTCTTTCAATGGCAGCCAAAAATCGCCAATTTTTTGATAGCGCCTCGCGAAGTCGGCTTTGTCGACCCACACCGAGAGCTTTTTCGCCGGATGCCCCACGATCTGGACGACGGCGTAGTCTTGCGCGTCAATCCACACCTTTCCCTCGAAAAGGTACTTATCACTTCGCGTAGGAGTCGCTTGCACTACAAAACAGTGATTTGCGCCAAGATCTTGCTCGCCAAGCAGAGAAAACTTGTAATTTGCGGTGTTAATGGTGCTGTCTCGGTGGCTCTTGCCCGATGCTGCTTCCATTTCGCTTTCCATCAGGCGGTTGAGAACAAGATGGCGCACCACGGCCGATCCCTTTTCCGAGATCGTGACAAACGACTTGGTCTCTGGCGCGCGATAATCCAGTCGCACCGTTTTCTGTGCGTGCACCTTCCCTTTCGGGTCGGTGACCGCATAGCTGCGCATGGCGCTATATGAGCGCAATGCTGCATTGCGGAGTTCGTTGCGCCTCATAAGCTCCGCGAAGATCTGCTCCGGCGTAGCATCGGCATGTGCCGGCTGCAGCGCTCCTTCACTAGGAACGTCTCGGACGTTCTTTTCTTGCGAATTCAGCCGTACAGGAACACCAGCTTCCAGGAGGAGGCCAAGGAAAAGGGCTGAGCAACACTGCCGTTTCCAAAAAGTCGGCGCCACTATCACGAGGCCCCTCAGTCTTCGAAACTGCGCACGTTATTGCCGCGGAGACGGTTCGTAACCAGATTCGTCCACAACCACTTGATAACCCTCGCATCGTTGTAGCAGTACGCAAGGTTGTGATTCAGCGTCGAAAAGCAGTGGCGCTGGCACGTCTTCTTCATTGCCTTCAGCTGCGCCTGATCGAATTTCGGCTCTTCAATATTTCCCCAATCAAAGCTGGAGGAATACATGGGGAAGCACGGCGCAACCGTCCCATCGGTGCGAATGATCACGTTGTTCTGTCCGGCGCGGCAGTCCCATTCCGCGAAATGAAGCTCCCCA
>WNFJ01169768.1_pt1 | contig 27582 bp, 25 predicted proteins | sample 5400461 | NCBI WGS metagenome assembly WNFJ01 (sample SAMN13153349, study PRJNA577476) | soil metagenome | isolation source: 115 cm saprolite on Douglas fir-dominated hillslope | place: USA:California | collected 2013-09-17
AGTGGCCAGCACTTCGCCAGCAACAAGACGCTTTCGATCGGCGTTGGCGGCGCGCTGGGCATCATGATGATGCTCAACGTCTGGGGCATAATCTGGCCCAACAACAAGCGGATGATTGCCGCATTACAAGGCGGCCCGCCCGCAGCCCCCGAGCTTGCGCGCCAGGCTTTTGTGGCCTCACGCACCAACGCCTGGCTGTCACTGCCGATGCTTCTGTTCATGGGAACTTCGCACGGTGACTGGATTATCTTTGGCGCCAGGTAGTGGCACAGACTTTAGTCTGTGTGATTTGGAGATGGCACGGCTTTCGGGCTGTGGTTTGGTAAACCCAGACTAAAGTCCGTGCCACCTTCCTCTCGCAACACTATTGGTTCATCCTCTCCATCCCTTTGTCACACTTTCGCTCGATACTTCCCCTAAAGTGGAGAGCGTCTCTCAATAAATGCGTGCGCTCGTATAGGCACAGACAGCACTAATTCCAGGGAGGTGAAAATGGGATTTAGCAGTTACAAAGCAAGACAGTTCAATCTAAGCAACTTGAAAGGCATCTCAGACGAAACGCTCGAGATGCATTTCAAGCTCTATGAAGGCTATGTCAAAGAAACCAACAAGCTGAACGAAAAGATTGCCGAATTCGTCAAAGGCGGCAAGGTCGATCAGGAAGAGTTCGCCGAATACTCTGAGTTGAACCGGCGGCTCGGGTTTGAATACAACGGCATGGTCCTGCACGAATACTACTTTGACAATTTAAAAACCGGCGGCGGCACCGGCGATCCGAATAACAGTTCGCCGTTTCGCAAGGCAGCCGAGCAAAGCTTTGGCAGCTATGACATTTGGAAAGCCGAGTTTGTCGGCATCGGCAAGATGCGCGGCGTCGGCTGGGCGATCTGTTACCAGAACCCGAACAACGGACGGCTTTCAAATCACTGGATTACCCTGCATGAAACCGGCAATGTCGCCGGGTTCGATCCGGTTCTGGTGATGGACGTTTGGGAGCATGCATACCTGCTCGACTACAAACCTGCCGACCGGCCGAAATACATCGAAGCGTTCTTTTCGAATATTGACTGGAGCGCGATCGACAAACGCCTGCACAAGCAGATGGCGCGGCAACTCGCGGCTTAGAATTTGGAGTGCGCCGGCAGAGCGGAGCGGCGACGGCGCTTTATATGTAGCTACCTTTATGTCAATCCAAAGCGGTGTCGTGCTACGCTTGCCATCGCACTCCATAAACCCGGGCAGGGCTTGTGCCCTGCCCGCTTTTTGCGATAATGCGGTGAAGTCAAATCCGTAAAGTAATCGATCTGGAGGAGCCATGAGAATCCCGAACACTTCTCTATTGTTTTTTAGTCTTTGCTTTGCCGCATTGCTGGTGCTGGCCGGCTGCCAGCAAACAAGCGACAACACCAACACGACCGCCACCACCAACGCCACGCCGCCGGGCATGCAGAGTTTGACAGTCGTGCCGCGCCCGCAAAAGATCGTCGACATGATGAAAGCGCGCGGCGAACAGGATGACGCGAAACCTGTCCTCAAGATCATTTCGCCGGCAAAGAACGCGGTCATCAACGGATCGACCGTTAACGTCAAACTGGAACTGAGCGGCGATCTAAAAGGCTATATGCCGCACAAAGATCCGGCGACCGGGAAAGGCAATCACATCCACGTCATTCTCGACAATCAGCCTTACGAGGCCTACTACGAACTCAACCAGCCTTTCGAGATGCGTAACGTGACCGAAGGCAAACATACTTTGCGCGTCTTCCCCTCGCGGCCCTGGCATGAAAGTTACAAAAACGAGGGCGCCTTTCAATTCGTCGAGTTCACTGTGAAAGGTGGCGGCGACGCTTCGAAGCCCACCACTACCAAAGACGGCCAGACGATGGCCAGCCCGACGAAGAGTCCAACAGCAAAGCCCGAACCCAGCAAAACCGCAACGGCTACAGCCAGCGCGACACCGGCGCGCGAAGGCAAAGATTTTGCGTCCAGTAACGCGGCTGCAGTCGATCCAACTAAACCGCTGCTGACCTACAGCCGCCCGAAGGGCGAGTACAAAGGCGAAGACGCAGATCCGATCATGATTGATTTCTGGCTGTCGAATGCGAAGTTGCAGGGCGACGGTGGCCAGTATCGCGTGCGCTACTCGATTGATACCGGAGAGGCGAAGTTTATCGACAAGTGGGAACCTATCTGGTTGAGCGGATGGATCAGCGGCAAGCACACGGTCAAGCTTGAACTGGTAGACAAAGACGGAAATCTCGTGGATAACGGCGGATACAATTCGACGACGCGGGAGATAACCGTGACTCGGTAATTTTTTGTCGGGGCCCGAAGGAGGGAGCCCCGACGCGACCTATTTAGGCTTGGTGGTGGTTTTGGTTTCGGTAGTACCCGGCTTCTTCGCAGCCGGTTTGCGTTTTGTGGTTTTCAACTCGACGAGGATCACTTCCATGTCGTTGCCGGTCAGGTTCTCAGGCAAGTGTCTGGTTGCAGGTGTCCAGAGCGCTTGTCCCGCTTTCATGTCTCGCTCTTCGGTCTTCCCGTTTGGATAGGTAAACTTGACGCGGCCATCAGTCTGGAAGATCGCAACCAAATCTGGATGGTTGTGCATCACCGACTTTTCGTGCGGGCCGTAATGCGCTCTGACTATCCGTACGCGCGAGTTCTGAAATTCAACCTTGTAATGTTTGGCATCGACTTTGGTAGGGTCCTGAGCGATTGCGGCCGGAACCGCAATTGCCAAAACGAACAGAGCCGAGAATAGTAAACGATACATACGAAATCTCCTCCTGAAATTCGTTTGACTGATAAAGCCTGCGAGGGCGGAGCACTTCTAGTCTAAGTGGAGCGTCAAGTCAATAGTTTTTCGATATGGGCCGGATTTCAACTGATACGAGGCGAAGTCGGTTTGCTAAGTTGGCTGCCGAGGCCAACCGCTGCACCCTTTGTCCGGGCATGTGCGGCCGCACCGCGGTGTTGAGCGAACTGAACGGGCCCGTTGACGCGCGGGTCATGTTTATCGGCGAAGCTCCCGGACGCAAAGGAGCGGACCGCACGCGGGTGCCATTCTCTGGCGATCAATCGGGAAAGAACTTCGAGCGGTTCCTGGGGTCAATCGGTTTGCCACGCAGCGAGATCTTCATCACCAGCGCCGCGCTCTGCAATCCGCGGAAAGCATCAGGGGCGAACCGCAGGCCGACAGCCGGCGAAGTGCGCAACTGCTCAGACTTTCTCAGCCGCACAATCGAACTAATCGAACCGCGCGTGATTGTGACATTGGGAGGAGCGGCGCTTGATGCGCTGAAGTTGCTTCATTATCATGAATTCAATTTGAAGAATGATGCGGCCAGGATTCGAAGATGGAACGGACGGCTGCTGGTTCCGCTTTATCATCCAAGCCCGCAGGTTTTGATTACCAGCCGCAAAGAAGCGGCACAGTTGCGAGATTACAGAGTAGTCGCACAGGCACTTCGACAAGCTCGGAGCGCGGACATCCTGTCCGCCTGAGCGCGAAGCACGAACAAATGGCTGAAACATTCCAAGGCAATTCCGGATACGCCGCCGTCCGCGATGGCGGGGCAGGCCTGATCGAACTTTCCTCCCGCGGACACATTCTGGTCAGCGGCGCGGAAGTCGTGATGTTTCTCAACGGCCTGATCACCAACGACATGAAAACGCTGGCCGTGAATTCGTGGATGCCGGCGGTATTTCCGAACGTGCAGGGCCGTTTGTTGGCTGCCGTGCGCGTCATTCATCGCGACGATGGATTTCTTATTGATACTGACAGCGCAACCCACGAGACCGTTTTGAAGTTGCTCGAACGCTTCACGATGGCCGGTGATTTTCGCGTGACGGATCTGACTGACGAGACGGTGACGCTATCGATCCAGGGAAAGCAGGCCGCGGAAATCATTAGTGCCACGCTCGGCGAAGAAGCGGCCAAAGTTCAGCGGCAACAAGTCGCCAGGACAAAGTTTGCTGATGATGGACAGGTGATAGTGATCCGCGCCACGCACACCGCCGAAGACGGTTTCGATCTTTTCATCGAGCGAAACCATGCTCAAGCGTCGTCGGACAAGTTAACGAAGGCCGGGGCGAAACCCGTTGGGGCGGACGTCTTAGAAACTTTGCGCATCGAAGCCGGCATCGCCCGTTACGGCATGGACATGGACGAGACGAACGTTGTAACGGAAACGAATCTGGATGACGCCGTTAGTTTTTCCAAGGGCTGTTATATCGGCCAGGAGATTATCGCGCGCATCAAGTACCGTGGTCACGTAGCGAAAAAACTGACCGGCATCGTTCTTGAAGGCGCCCTTGCTTTAGAAAGAGGCGTCAGAATTCTCTCTCATGAAGAAAAAGAGATTGGTCGAGTTACCTCGTCTACTCTCTCGCCGAGTCTCAGACGAACAATTGCATTGGGCTATGTAAAGTATGATTACCTAACGCCGGGAACGAAAGTGAAACTCTCCATCACTGGCGGCGCAATCGCGGGTGAGGTGGCCGAACTTCCGTTTGTTCGCGGAAGCTGGTACACGGAGTAGCGCTCGGTGGTTTTGAGGTCAGCACCACCCGCGTTAGCGGGTGGGTCATAAACTCGACGAGCGGGTTGATCGCTCAATCCACCTGCTCACGCAGGTGGTACTGACTGCTTTACGCGCGTCACACAGTCAACACCAACGATCACATGACTGACTATCAAAACAAAGTCCCGGACGCCGACGCGCCCGATCTGAATCAAGCCGAACTGGCTCATTCGATCATCGAATCCCTGCTCGAGCACACGCGCGTCGTCAGCGATCTGATCGCGGTGATGGCGCAGGCATTAGATCAGGAAACGACCAAGGCGCTAACTCAAACCGCGCAGTGGCAGTCATATCTTGAAAGCCGCCGGAAGATGGAACGGACGCGTGAAGACGTCGAACGCTTTGTTAAGCTGGTGGGCCCATCCACAGACCGCTAAGGTTGAATTCATTCCGCTCGCAAGCCAACCTTGGAGCGTCCGCTCTAGCGCCCCCGCCAGAACTCATCTAAAATGGCGGCGCTTATCTGGTAAGAAACCACCTAACAAGGGGTAAACAGAGCTAGCAGCTCTCCATGAATATTGCGACCGGGACTTTGCTGGGCCGCTATGAGATCCGCGCGCTCATAGGCGCGGGTGGCATGGGCGAAGTCTATCGTGCGCGCGACACTTCGCTGGGCCGCGACGTAGCCGTAAAGGTCCTTCCGCCGGGACTATCACAGGACAAAGAACGCCTGCACCGATTCGAACAGGAAGCGCGTGCTACCAGCTCGCTCAATCATCCCAACATTCTCGTGATCTTCGATATCGGCACTTTCGAGGGCTCGACTTATGTGGTCTCGGAACTGCTGGAAGGCGAGACGCTGCGCGATCGGTTGCTGGGAAATGTGTTGCCCCCGCGTAAGGCAGTCGAGTATGCGGTGCAAATTGCGCGGGGCCTGGCGACGGCTCATGAAAAGGGAATCATCCATCGTGACTTGAAGCCCGAGAACATCTTTATCACCACCGACGGTCACGCGAAGATTCTCGACTTTGGTCTGGCGAAGCTGTTGGATACCGCGGTTCCCGAAGAGACAACTTCCCAGGTTCAAACCAAACGTGTGGTCACATTCGCAGGGGCGATCCTGGGATCAATGGGATACATGTCTCCCGAACAGGTTCGCGGCCGTCCGGTCGATCAGCGTTCCGACATTTTTTCTTTCGGAACCGTGCTGTACGAGATGGTAACGGGCGCGCGCGCCTTTCGTGGCGATTCGTCGGTGGAAACGATGAACGCGATCCTGAAAGAGGAGCCGCCAACCATCCAGACATCGGGCCGAGCCATTCCGCCGGCGCTGGATCGGGTCATCACGCACTGCCTCGAAAAGCAACCGCAGGATCGGTTTCAGTCGGCGCGTGATTTGGCTTTCGGCCTGGAATCGGTGATCAGCCACTCCGGCACTTATAGTGCGGCCTACCCGGCGATATCCACCGAGGAAAAAAAAAGCCGCCTCAAGTGGCTGGGGTTTGTGGCTTTGGCAGTGATCGTCGTCGGATTGCTGGCGCTGTCGTTTTTTGTTGGCCGCAAATCCGCGGACACATCGCTTCCGACTTACACGCAGCTCACTTTTCGCCGCGGTTCAATTTACACCGCACGGTTTACTTCCGATGGCCAGGGAATCTATTTCAGCGCCACCTGGAACGGAAATCCCAGCGATATTTATTCCATGCGCGCCGAATCGCCTAACGTGCAAAGTTTGGGAGTGCCGAACACGCAAATGTTGTCGGTCTCTTCTGCCGAGGAGATGGCGGTGCTCTTAAACAGCAGATATCTTTTTCACTTCGTCAATCAGGGAACTTTGGCGCGGATGCCGCTGGCCGGCGGGGTTCCGCGCGAGATGCTGGAAAATGTCCGCGAAGCCGACTGGGGCCCGGACGGCAGTAAACTCGCGGTGGTTCGCGCTGACAAGCTGCGTAATCAACTTGAATATCCGATCGGTAAAGTGCTCCACACCACCGAAGGCTACGTGAGCAGTCCGCGCGTTTCGCCCAATGGTGACATGGTAGCTTTCCTCGAGCATCCGATTCATGGAGATAGTCGTGGTTTTGTTATGGTGGTCGACTCCGGGGGACAGGCGAAGAAGCTTAGCGAAGACTGGAGCGGAGAAGATGGTCTGGCATGGTCGCCCGGCGGCGACGAGATCTGGTTCACCGCTACCAAGACCGGCGAAGCTCAAGCGCTTTACGCCGTAACTCTCTCAGGAAAGCAAAGGGTTGTCACCAGGGCGCCGGTGAATTTGAGGCTGCAGGACATCTCGCGCAACGGCAGCGTTTTGTTGACGGGCAGTAATTATTCTACCCCGATTGCAGGACTGCGTCCCGGCGAAACTAAAGAGCGTGATCTCTCCTGGCTTAACTGGGTGCTGATCACGGACCTGTCGCCCGATGGAGAGTCTTTCATATTCACTGAATTTGGCCAGGGGAGCGGCGCGAACTATGCGATCTATCTGAGCAAGACCGACGGTTCCCCGGCCGTTCGACTGGGTGAGGGCTATGGCTTCGGCCGATCGCCCGATGGCAAGTGGGTCGTATCCATTTTGTTCAGCTCGAACCAGATAGTTCTCCTCCCAACCGGCGCCGGAGAGGCCAAACGACTCGAACGTCTCGGAATTGAACAGTACGGCTATGGCGCTTCATGGCTGCCGGATGGCAAGAACATCGTGTTCATAGGAAAGGAACCGGGCCACACTCATCGCAGTTACGTCCAGAGCGTCGACGGCGGCAGTCCACGGCCGGTGACGCCGGAGGGTATGTGGGGCTTCCTCGTTTCACCTGATGGCAAGTTTTTGGTGGCTCGAAACCGGGACAACAAACAGGCTCTTTATCCCGTGTCCGGGGGCCAGCCTCGAACAATTCCCGGACTCGACGATCAAGATCGAGTAATTCGCTGGGGCCCTGATGCTCAATCGCTTTACGTCTATCATGACCGCGAACGGCTGATAAAGGTGTACAAACTGGATGTTTCTACCGGACGTAAAGAACTGACGAAAGAAATCATGCCCGCCGATCCCGCCGGCATTCTTGGCCCCGTCAACGTTTTGCTCACGCCCGACGGCAAAGGATACGTCTACGCCTTTAACCGGCATCTTACCGACCTTTACCTCGTCAAAGGATTAAGATAAAAGAGTTTTCTGGATGGAACTTACCGCTTGCCGAGCTGTCCTGTGAAGTCAGGATGACGACATGATGGATGCCACACAAACGACGAGACAAGAATAGATGTTCTATTTTGCAGTCCTGACTTACAACCGCGCGGAAAGTCTTCAGGCCCACGTGAAGTCAATTCTCGATTTGAAGTTTCCGGCTGGCGCTGATTTCAAGATATTCATTTTTGATAATGCTTCCGCGCCGGCACATCGCGAACGCTTTCAGCGCTCCAGCTTCTTTCATCATCCAAAAATCGTTTACAAGTACTCGCCAGTAAATACTTATATGCGTGGCAAGTGTCATCTTGAGGACATGGTGAGTGAAGATTGGAAGGATCAGCAGAACTGCTTTTTGATTCACCTGGACGACGATGTTCAGTTAACAGAATCCTGGCTGCTGAATGCCTGGACCGTTCTCCAGAATAACGGACTGGACGCCTGTGGTTCGGTTGTGGAATTGAACGGTGAGACGTTTTTTATGGGACAGCAATCGCTTGACCTGATTGACGAGAATGTTGAAGGAATGCCGGTGCGGGTCTGGGACTGGCATTGGCAATCTGTGCCTGAATCCGTGGCTTATTCGCGAGTGGAGTTTGCCGGCCACATGGCGTTGTTGGTACGAATGGAGGCGGCCGCTCGTGTGAAGCACGACCCGCGCATGCTGGCCGGCGGCGATGATATTGATTACAGTCTGGCCCTGCGGAAAGCCGGATTCTCCATCGGGATCGCGCATCGGGCCAAGATGGTTCATCGCAGCTTGCATGAGCAAGATGCGGAGGGCTTTCGCACGTTTGATAGAGTCCTTAGCTCGTGGCGTTGTTTTTACAATAAATGGAGTTTCGTTCGACGCAGCGCTTGTTTCGAGGCCGGTGTTACAAGCCAGGAATGGCTGCGGCTGGTGATTCAACCCCAAGCAGCTCCGGCCCAGGCGGGTGTAGGCGTCAAACCAGGATTTGGGCCTTGAAAAAGACCGGGGTTAAGTATAGACTCCGGCGCAATCCATATCCTCGATTGAGATACTTCATTCAGGCTTAGTCTTCAAGGTTTAGGGCTTCCCCGTTTGTGAAAGGAGACCTGTCAATGAATGCACGCGAATCTTTGCTAGATGTCGAAAACCTCCGCTTCAGAGTTCAGATGAACAATCGTTTACGGCTCGAGTGTTTGGCGGCCGTGTCGAAAGTGTTTCGCGAATTCGGCGAGCCGCTGAAGGATGAGTTGCTATCATCCATTGTGTTCGCTCTGCCACAGGAGTTGATTAGCAGCAACGGTCATGGCTTCGCTCGGGGTGAACTGGAAGCGGCGCAGCCGGGTAATCCGCCGGGCGGCGGCAAACCGGAAAGGGAGAAGCCGGAAAGAGAAAAGCCAGGCTTGCCGCCAGGCCATCCCGAGCCAGGCTTGCCCCCCGGCCATCCCGAGCCAGGCCTGCCGCCGCCGGAACCGGGGTTACCCCCCTCGGAGCCAGAGGAGCCGGCTTTACCGCCGAACCAACCAGAGGATTCAACGCAGTATATCGCTTAGGAATGTTTTCGGGGAGTTGGTTGACAATCAGGTCAAGTCAGGCCAGGCAGAGAATGCCTGCGCCCCAGCGTGCGTGTATCGAGAGCTTCCACGATACACGCAACTGGGCCATGAGAAGCGAACTCTGCGAAGCCTCTCTATCTCGCTAGTAATCTGCGATGAATTATCAGAATCGCACCGAGTTGTGCGTGGCCGCCCTGCAACGAAGCGGCCACCACGCCATTATTAACTGGATAACCTCTAACTCCGCGAACCCTGTTAGCTTTCTCAACAACTGCCAGCCCGGTGTGAATCCGTTCTTAATGTGTACTGAAGAGCAGAGGATTGAGCTCGCGCCAAGGAAGGTTTTAATTTACAACTATGAAGACCGTCCGCTTAGTGCGGCGTTCCCACCCAAGTTTCTTGATAGCAAAAAGGAATGGTTCGGCGAAAGTGGAAATTCTATTTACGTTCTTGTTCTGCGCGATCCATTCAATAACTTCGCCAGTAAATACAGGTGGGCGATAAACGGGACGAAGTGGACCCCGCAAATGGAATTGGTCACATGCGAGCTACCCGAGCTTTGGAAATCTTATGCAAGAGAACTCCTGGGCAATACTAGTTTGATGCCGGCGCCGAAAGTTTTCGTTAATTACAATCGTTGGTTTGCCGACGACAAATATCGATGGGACACGGCAGATCGTTTAGGCCTGATCTCAGCGGACCAGGGATTGACCGAAGTCGCCAAGTGGGGACCAAACACCTGGGGCGACTCTTTTGATAATCTGAATTTCGAGGGCCGCGCGAACGAAATGAAGGTATTCGAGCGCTGGCGCTACTTTGTAGATGACCCAGTTTTCAGGGGTCTGTTTCGCGATAGTGAGTTGCTTGGTCTCTCTGAACAGATATTCGGGATCATTCCCGGTACCAGTGTTCTTTATCCATGAACAGTACCACTCAGCAGATTCGGTACCGGGAAGAATCGCCGGGCGTGATCTCGATGCAACTTTACGAGACCGCTGAATGCGAGCAGATAGTTGCGGAGCTCAAAACCCTCGAAGGGTGGGCCGCGGCACAGGTACGCGATGCGAAAGACGCTGAGGATTATGAAGTATTGACCCGACGGGACGTTCGCTCGTCAAGCATGCTGTTGACCGCTGAGGCGGAAAAGTTTTATCGCCAGTTTGATGCCCGCATGGATGCAAAACTAAAACCGCTGGTCAAACAACACTGGCGGATCGATCTCACCCACCATTCAGGTACTCACCTCGTCAGATATGGCGCCGCTGACCACTATGTGCCGCACCTGGACACGGGCCCGGGCCTGGAAGATCGCTACCTCAGCGTGGTTTGTTATCTGAACGATGATTTCAGTGGGGGCCAGACGTCATTCCCGGGACTGAACTACGTGGCCACGCCACATTCGGGCAAGGCTATCGTCTTTCCTTCAAACTACCTTCATTGCAGTGAACCGGTGACCAGCGGTGAGAAGTTTGTCCTGGTGTCATGGATAAACGGTCCCAGGCCGGTGAGTTGGATCTAGCTGTTGATTGTTGTAGGGAAGTAAGCGTCACGATAAAACTCTCTGGCTTCTTTGATTTGCCCCAGAATCTCGCCGAGTATCGTTCCCGCCGGAGCATCGAGCGTCGGGCTCCAGAGTTCGCGCACTTGCTCGTCAGTAAAAAACGTCCGTTTGGTCCATCGCTCGTCGCCATAAGCATAATGAATCATCGGCGCGCTCACTTTTTCAGCTGGCCAATAATTATGAGCCGACAGCTGGGTGACATTTAATTTCAGGCCCAGCTTTACCACTGCCAGCCCGAACGCGTACATAATGTCTTCCCAGCGCCGCGCAGGAAAAGCTTCGACTGCTTCCAGCCACGTTCTTCCCAACGCATGCGCCTCAGTAACAGGAATGACGTAGGGAACACCACAGCGCAACGAGTCTTTTTGTGGCTCAAGCTGCTCGCGATTCATGCCAAGCTCGCGCAAGGCATCGCTGACAAAATCGCGATCGTAGTTCATATAAGTAATGAAATCGCCAGAGAGCACTTCGGGAAAATCTACCGCCCGAGCGAAGATCATGTCCGGATCACAGAGCACAATCAGCACGTCCTGGCTGGCAAAGATTTCGGCGGCGCGGATCAGGCTGCCGGCGGTATTGCGCGGCGCGTACTCATCACCCAACGCGTTAGTGCGATAACCTGGCGCACCATAGATACTGCAACCGGCTTTCGCTAAATCGCGAAAATCCGGATGCCAGTCAGCTCCCGAGTCATGAACAATTATGATTGGCTGATGATTCATACGGGTGACGCACGAGTAGTAAAACAGCTTGCACTGCCAGCCCATGTACGCATTGTTCTCTGCGGAAACGACTATCTGGTGATTGGGGCTACTCATGGTCGACGGACCCGCGGTCCCTCGCGAGCGACGGGATTCGCGCATGCTAACGGCTTTCTTTCCCGAAGACAACGAACTCACGCAAAAGGAAAGGCCTAAAGATTCCGGGCTTGCCTTCGACAATCATTCCCACCGGAAAAGTCCTGAGTTTGGAGGTTTTTGCGTTCTCGTGATACGCTAATCCGCGTATGAAGCAACTCACGCAGGAAGAGTTTCTGGGTCTGATTCGTGATGACGTAGAAACTGAAGGGTCGCAAAAGGCGCTGGCGGCTAAGCTGGACGTTTCTGAGACGTATTTAAGCGATGTGTTGAGAGGGCGTCGGTCCGCGGGTAATAAGATATTAACCCGATATAACCTGCGCGCGGTGACGAGCTACGCGCCGGCCGAGAAAGAGGAGAAGGAAACGAAATGAGAGACGCTACGCATATCGCAGTATTGTTGGATCGTTCAGGATCAATGGGAGTCGTGAAAGACGAAACCATTAGCGGGTTTAACTACTTTCTGAAAGAGCAGAAGGCCGCCGGTGACAACGCTACGTTTACGCTGGTCCAGTTCGATAGTGAGAGCACGGACGTTGTTCATGAAGCCAGACAGGTTCGCGACGTGCCCGATTTGAACCAGGATACCTATCAACCTCGGGGCAGCACGCCGTTACTTGATGCGCTGGGCCAAACCATCATCAGCACGGGAAGAACGTTGGCGGCGATTCCCGAAGCGAAGAGACCCGACAAGGTGGTATTTGTGGTAATCACCGACGGCGAAGAGAACGCCAGCCATCAGGTTACCAAGGCCCGCGTAAAGGAGATGATCGATCACCAGACAGGAAAGTACAACTGGAAGTTCATATATCTCGGCGCGAATCAGGATGCCTTTGCGGAAGCCGGCGCGGTCGGAATCCCTATGTCGACAGCGGCGAACTACGCTCCTGCCAGATTGCAGGTGGCCTTCGCGGGAACGTCAGCTAACGTTGCCAGCTACCGCAGATCAGGCCGGGCGGCGAGCCTCGAGTATTCGGATGACCAACGCGAAGAGATGGTGAACCCTGAAGAGCCCGAAGACAAAGAAGAGTAACTCTTCGTTCTTAAACCAAGCGGCCTCGTCAAAATGGCGAGGCCGCTCGGCTCAGGACTGATAAACTTCCTCTACATTGACTGGAGAATGTTTCGCCAGCGAGCGAGGTCAGGCTCCTTGAAGAGAACGATCCTGACAGTACTTACGTGTCGGGGTTGCAGGGCGGCAAAGGTGCGAATACTCTCGAGCATTAACTTGGCTGCCAGATCCATCGGTACCTCTCCCACGCCGGTTCCCAGCGCCGGGAAGACGATTGAGCGCGCCCGGCGCACTTCCGCCCCGAGCAAAACTCGCAGAGTCGCACGTTGCAAACAGACGGCGCCCTCGATGGCCGCCACGGCATGGGCAATCCAGCGAGCCCGGAGTTCTCCGGCGCGGGTCCAAATCACATCCCCCATCGCCGCCGGCGCGTGAGCAGCAGCCTCACGTTCGACAGAATCGCCGGCGGACTGGCACAGGACATTGGCCACGCCGAGCTTCATGGTTAGCTCTTTATTCGCGGCGCTCACTATCACGTCGCTTTCCTGGGCCGCGAGATCCCCAACGACCAGTTCAACCTGTAAGGCGCCAACCCGGGCCGAGTCCGGCGTGGTGTTAATCAACTCCGGCATCGGTTCGGCCACCACTGCGAGCGTCCTGGCCATTGCGGCTGCGTTTGAGAAGCGCTCAGCGGGAAGTTTGCGTAAGGCGCGCTCGATGACCGAAAAAAGATAAGCTTCGCCCGGCTCACGTGCTGTTGGCGGCGCGTAAGGCCGTTCCAGGTGAGCGGTTCTGAGCTCTGATATATTCCGTTCCTCAAAAGGGCACAACCCGGTCGCCAGCAGGTGTCCGGTCGCCCCCAGCGCGTAGATGTCCGTATGACGACCTATCTGTTTGCCATACCACTGTTCAGGAGCCATGAAACTGGGCGTTCCGGCGACATGGTCTGAATTCTCTTCTTTGACCGGATCGATGGCGATTCCGAAATCACCGACCGTAGAGACACCACTTCCACGTAAAAACAGATTGGCCGGCTTAACATCGCGATGAATAATTCCGGCCTGGTGGATAGCGTGCAGACCATTGGCTGCGTCGATCAGGATACGACAGATCATATTGACGGGCAGATGCCATTGCGCCAGTTGTAAATGCGTTATCAGCTCATCGAGATCGATACCATCGATGTAGCGCTGAATGACGAAAGGGACGTCGAATTCGTACCCGGCATCCAGCACGCTGACCACGTTGGGCGACACAACGCGCGCGGCCAGGTGCGCTTCGCGGAAAATATTTGAATCGACCGTAGCTTTGAAAGTCTTGATGACCAGAGGCATTTGGAGGATGGGGTGGCTGGCGAGATAGGCTGCGCCCATCGCTCCTTCGCCGAGTTTGCTGTGCACCCGCAGATGTCGGAACCGTCCTCCGATCTTCAGACGCTCATCGATGGCAGTCGTTTCATCGGGCCTGGTAACAGTGGCGGCTGCCTGTGAAGCACCGATGCCGTCGGCGGAGTCAACATCGTCGCTAACGGTTTCGTCAGCTTTCTTTAGTGTGAATGCTTGTGAGTCAGCCATTAATGTTTCTCTTGGGCCCAACCGTCACCAACAGCATCAGTTGTTAGAACCAACCTGCGAGTATTTGACGCGAATGGCCCTGGCCCGTGCTGAGTCTGCACACTGATCTTCGAGCGGTTGGTTGATTTGAGCACACTCGGTTTACCTTTGAGCCGGCTTTCGATGTGCTTGTTCCAACGGCATACTTCGCGTATGGGAACTTTATTAAAGCCCGCCGCCGATTCGGCTCGCCGCAGGGCCTGCATCATAAAATCGTCGTAGTTTGTCGTGATGTAAACAGGAAGCGGCAGGTCGGCCAGCAGCCGATGGGGTTCATAAGGGTTCGAGAAGTCGGGCAAAGGGAGGCTCCTGAATCGCTGTATTAGCTTGTCCTTCGGACGAATGGCGTCATATTTCACGGCCAGAAATTGCGCCACGCTAGCGAGGTCGCTGCAATCGTCCAGGGGGAAGCCTTCCTCCGCGGCCCATTCCTGGGCGATATCGGAAGCGAGCGGGAGCACTCCGGAACAAGCTCCTGCTCCCAGAAAGGGCGTGCACTTTCCTTCCTTGATTCGGTCGAGAAGAAGGTCCCAATTTGGTTTTTCCAGTCTATCTTCCATTGTCGTGTCCCTGATCGATGCTGCTGATCCTGGAATTCATAAGGACTGCTTTGACAATGTTTGAAGTCGAACTCGCGCACGAAAGCACGATCGGGAAAGAATGCTTGCGCGGCGTGATTGAGATGCCTTCCGAGGTCAGGATCCTTGTTTTCGAAAGAACGCGAAGCTAGGGCGCAAACAAAACGACGAACATTGTTTCTGCTAAGTGAAGCGCAGAGCTTAAGAGTTCAATTTCCGAGCGACTTATACCCTCGGGTGCGCAAATCTGTCAAGAAAAATGCGAAGCAAGCCCGGGTTATTGGCCGGCTGGCCGCGCTGGTGGACGATGTCATCAGATTCGGATTGTCGAACGTCCTCACCGAATCATCATGATCACTTTGCGTTCCCGCCCGCCATCGAACTCGCAGAGAAAGATTCCCTGCCAACGGCCGAGCAATAACTCGCCGTCTTTGAAAGGAATGGTCGCGCTGGAGCCGACCAGGCTGGCCTTGATGTGGGCGTCAGAGTTTTCTTCGCCGTGCCGAAAACCCATCCCGTGTTGTGGAATCACAGTTCTGAGCAGATGCAGCATGTCGCGCGGCACGTCCGGATCGGCATTCTCGTTCACGGTCAAGCCCGCCGTGGTGTGCTGCACATAGAGCACTACGACACCCTCACCGGCTCCTGACTCTTTCAAATGCCGCTGTACTTCGTCCGTGAATTCGACCAGCTCTTCGCGTTGATGAGAACGAACCTTAAGAATGTGCATGAAAAGAATTGTAGCCCAAGACTGACCACGAACCTTCAACTCGGTTTCGACAAATCGAAGTTTCTGATGACGGGCACACTAAACGAATCCAGTCCACGGTGCTCAATGCTCATTGTCAGGCGACCGGCAGTAAAACCTCGCGGCACCCTGAGAATGAGAAAGCTACCTCCATAAAAGGAAAAGTCGGCGTAAGTAAGAGTCACTCGCCGGCCGTCTTGCTCCAGAGTTACTTTTACCAGGTTGGGATTCGGATCAAAGCCGTTGCCGTGAATAGTAAAGTAAACGCGCTTCGGATCGTATTCTGGAAACGGGTGGCCAGCCTGATGTTGAATCTCATACATCTGCCGCAACCGCGCGAGATCGGTGTCCGTTGACTCTGCTACACTGGTAACGTCGGGCGGCAAAACTTCGTCCACGATCTCAATTGATTTGGGAGCGCTCAAGCCTCCCTGCTCACCCCGCAGGGAATTGAAGACACGTATCTGCGCCGGGCCAATAATCTGTCGCGTAGCATGGGCCATCAGCAAGACGGGCGAATCAGGCGTCCAATTCGGCATGTGTTCGGCACTGTTCTTGTCCGGCTTAACCACATAACGCGCGGTGCCTTGCTCGATCACGATCAGGGTCTGGGCCGGGTCAGGGTTCAGTGTGCGCAAGTAATCAACCGCCAGCATCAGAGTTTGTCCGGCGCCAACCTTTTGCGGCGTTACCGACAAAAGACGCGGCGCATTCTCTGCCGGCGCCTCCGCCGAGCGCGTTGAGTCCACAATCTGCACCTTGAGCAAGACGGCTTCGCTCTCCTGTCCGTTTGCGCGCTCCTTTATCTCAATCTCTGCCGGGCCAATCGACAACCCTGCCGGAACATTGAACTCCAGAACATCGCGGGCCGGCAGAAATCTGACCCCGCGATCGAGTTGCTCTGTCTTTCTGGGCCGATGCACCACCTTGGCGGCGCCATCGAACCAGGCGTCCCCCTGCTTAAAGCGAAGCAGTACCGCCGAGTTGGGATCGTCGGGATCGACCAGCGGCGAGACGTGAAGTTCAGATTTCGAATCGCGCTCGAATCGCCAGCCTAAATCAGTAACACGGCTTCCCGGTCTGGGCGCTGCCGGCAGGTTCTCCGGATTGATCGTGATGATGGGAACGCTGGCAACAACGGGCCTTAGCGGCCGTTCCACGATGGTCAAGCGCACGGGGTCACTCTGTTGATTATGATAAGACACCCGCACTTCGACCTCGCCGGGATGCAAGCCCTGGGGCACGACAAAGCTCACAGTTTGGAGACGCTTCATTTCGCCCACGGTTTTATCCGGATTTGTTTCTCTGGTCATCGTTGGTGAGACGACGCGCGCGCGAATTGTTTGTTTGACGCCGTCTTGCGTAACTTCGATCTGAAAATCCTCGAGCGGCAGCATCGTGGCGTTCGCTCCGCCAGCCAACCCCTCGACATGTAATTCCAAAATCTGTCCGGGCACAGCTTTGTCGTAAGGCGCGATCCTCGAGATGCGAACTCTATCCGCATTCTGGGCCGCGGTGGCGGCACATCCTACAAGAATAAGGAGCAGCGCACAGGTAGTCAGCGCCAGGGATTTCATGGTGATGGGTTCCTTCCTATTCTTCTTCTTCACTCGGTGCGCGTCGCACGCGAATGGTCGAGTCGGGAGGTTGCGATGGTGCGGTCTTCGTCGCGGGATACACGGCGCGCGCGCCGACCTCCGGACGGAATTGACCTTGCTCGTCATAGAGACGTTTGTATTGCAGCGTGTTGCGCACGACGCCCTGAATATAGAGACGCGTTTCCCGGAACGGCACCGCTTCTGCCCATTCATCAATCTCTAAAGGCAGCGTCGCACGCCATTGCACCACGCGACCGGGCCCCGCGTTGTAAGCCGCGGCGACGTATTCAATGCGGCCATACTTATCGAGTTGATCGCGCAGGTACGCGGTGCCGAGTTGAATGTTCAAACGCGGCTCGAACAGCGCTTCCATGGTGACCGCATGATCGACGCCAGACCTCTTCGCAGTAGTCACCGCGGTAGGCACGACAAGCTGCATCAGGCCATAGGCCCGGGCCGAAGAAACGGCACGGGGATTGAAAACTGATTCCTGCCGAATCAAGCCGGCAACCTGAAAAGGATCCAGCCGGCGGGCCCGTGACTCCTGAGTGATGATGTCCCAATAGCTGAGAGGATAGAAAATGTCCCACTCGTCCCGTCGCATCTCTTCCGGTTTCATCTGTGAGTAGTCAGGATAGCTCCGCTTCAAGACATTGAGCGCCTGCACGTTGTCATTCTTAGCCCGATATATGCGCGCGACGGCGAGATTCACTCGGGGGCTGGCTGGTGCGGCGGAGGAAGCTACGGCGAGTTCCTCTAAAGCCCAGTCATCCGTGCCGATAATCGAAAGCTGATCCGCTTTGGAAACGTGTCCGTCCTCATTTGGCCCGGCAGTTTCTTCGGCGACCGCGACAGTTTTCAAATTCGCGACGGCCCGCCCGACTGGAGAGTCAGCGGGAAAGTCCTTCGACGCCACGTTGCCGTTGCGATTCATTGTGTCCAGTCGCTGCCTGGCCAGATAGCCGTACCAGTTCGCGTCATACCGAGCTTGCAAACCCTGATAGATCGCGCGTGCTTCCGCCAGCTTACCGGCGCGCTCGCTGTCGCGCGCCGCCCAGTACGCCGCCTTGCCGCGAAAATCCGTGTTGCGATCAGCGTAGTTGGCGAGGTGCTCAGTCAACAACCGCGATGACTCAGCGAAGTTCTTCGCGTCGTGCGCCTGCCAGCCCAGATAGAACTGCGCGGGAGTTACTTCGGCAGCGCCGGAATAAAAGTTCACGGCCGCGCGATAAAAATAAGAGGCGTTGACGGAGTCCTTGGCATCTTCAGCGGCCTGTCCCACCTGGACGAAGGCCCGCGTCGTCCACGTGCTGTTTGGAAAAGCTCGCCGCAGGTCTTCGGTCGTCGCACGTGCCTGGGCCCATTGTCTCGAGCGGCCATAGGCCAGCGCCAGATTGAACATGGCTTCCGCCTTTGATTCGCTGGCTGCCATAGATGTCGCCGCCAGAGCTGACGTGGCATCGGCGTATCTCCTGGCGTTAGCGGCCACAGTCGCGCGTCGCGCCTGCGTTGCGGCGTTGGCGCTGTTTGGAAAGCTCGCGAGTGCAGTCGTGTAGGCATCGAACGCTTCACTGAAACGCTTCGCGGCAAAAAGTTTTTCGGCGCGCGTAATTGCTTCCTCGGCGTTTGCCGGTGCCGTAGTTGAGCCAAGACGCGCGATTGCTGTTGCGGCTTCCGCGCTTTCTGCCGATGCGGGCGCAAAGAAATAGATGCGCCTATAGGAAGCCAGTGCATGCGTCGGGTCACCAGTTTGTTCGTTGGCGTTTGCAGTTAATAACAGAGCAGTCGCGTCATCTTTTGCCGCCAGTTGTTTCAAAGCCAAAGGGACAGCAGCAGCTTGTCCATCCTGAATCAGTATCTCGCCAACCCGCAGTATCGCGCGGCGTGCACGCAAAGAAGTCGGATAGTCGCGTCCGACTTGTTCATAAGCAGCGCGAGCTTCAACTCGACGGTTCGCCTGGTCGAGTGCTTCAGCGCGCATCGATAACGCGTAATCCGAAATCACTGTGTAATCGCGAATCGCGCTCGAGTCGAGCAGCGCTGCCGCACCCGCGAAGTCTTTTGCGTTAAGTTTGATTCGCGCATGTACGATTCGCGCCAGGGCTCCGGCCGTAGTCTTGGGAAAATCCTTTTCAATGCGGGCCACGGCGTCTTCGCCCGGCAACACGCCACCGCGCGTCATGGCGCGAAGGGTTTCACGCGCCTGCAACTCCTGCGGCGTCTGCTGTAACGTCCGACAACTGGAGATTAGAAACAGCGGCACGATGGTGCCGGCCACCGCGATGAGAACAAGAAATATGAACGCGAAACGATGCTGGCGAAGAGTCTTCATAGCGGTCCGAACCTTATTTTCTTGCGGGCTGATTCCGAGGGCGGCGGTTATTTTAGCACGGACTGTCAGTACGCAAGTGTCTCGTGTCAGTAGAGTAGTGGAGCAAAAGTGTGTTGCTGTCACCGAGGCATTAGCCCGACCGTCAGGGAGGGCTCGAGAAGTGTTACGCAAGGAGCCCTCCCTGACGGTCGGGCTAGTGCCCCGTCCTCGGGCTGGTAGCAACACACAATTACTCACTACCGTCAGCAGCCGCTGGTGTTCTCGGGAACCGCCGCCTGCTGGCATGCCGGTCAACGGTCGGCGATAAATCTGACGGTCCCAGGATAAATCCTGAACGAACGCGCTCGAGACGCTGCGTCAGCACCCGGCGGCCGGCCCAGCAACGCGGAGCATTCTTCTTGTGCCGCGAATCGAAAAGCCATGCTATGATGCGCTTCCCCAAAAACGGAATAGTGCACTCTTAATTTCAGATCTGTTTCGCCTGGGCAATAAACCTTCGGAGCCAAAGTGATGAATGGTCCTTTACTAATCGCGCTGGGTCTCGGCTTCGTGCTCGGGTTAAAGCACGCGACCGAAGCAGATCATCTGGTCGCGATAACCACAATCGTCAGTGAGCAGCGTTCGATCTGGCGCTCGGGCCTGGTCGGCGCCCTGTGGGGTGTGGGCCACACCGCCTCGTTGCTGGCCGCGGGAGTATTGGTCATCATCCTTGGCATAGCCATTCCCGACCCCGTCGCCGGCGTTTTGGAATTTCTGGTCGCATTGATGATCATTTTTCTTGGCAGCCGCATCTTGTATCTCACGCTTCGTCATCGTACCCGTGTGCATGTTCACACGCATTCTCATGAGGGTCACGCCCATACCCATTTTCATTTTCACGACGAGAGTGACGCGCATGAAGTAAGCAATGCTCAACTGCACGCGCATGGATCGGAGCACCATCCCCCCAAGCTGTCCGGCTGGCGACCACTCGTGGTGGGCATGGTCCACGGTCTCGCTGGTTCCGCGGTCTTGACGCTGCTGGTGCTGACTGAGGTTGTGCGCGACGGCTCGCGCGTTCGCGGCATGGCCTATCTATTGGTGTTTGGCATTGGTTCTATCGGCGGAATGCTATTGATGAGCACACTGATCGGCTTACCGCTGGTCCTGACCACTCGTCGTTTTGAACGCATCGAAGTGCCCATGCGGCTCGTCGTTTCAATTTCAAGTATCGCTTTTGGGCTCTACTACGCCTGGGTCACCGGGCGAACGATTTAGGCAAACTGTTTGGTTCAGTTCAGAGTTCAACCTTCAGGTTGCCGATTGCAGGCGCAAGCTAAAGGTTAAACTCTAAACATGACGCCACTGAACACAAATCTTCTAAGAGAGATCGATATTCTCTGGATTACGGCGGGACCTGGCTGCGACGGCGAGTCGATCGCGATGACTGCGGCCACTCAGCTTTTCCTATTTGATGCCAAGCTCAACTTGAAAAGAAATAAAACGGTCGTGGCGTTGACCCGCTAGTTGGATGCCGGCATCCGGTCGCTACCGCTCCCGGTTCTGTTACTCTCGATCCGGTCGACAGCTTCGATAACCCGCTCAATCTGCGACATGTAAGCTGAAAATAGATTGTTGGCTTCCGTCTCGGTTAACTTCGAATCAGCTTTTGCTCTCAGCTCAAAGATCTGCTCGAACGATGACCCTTCCAGATCGAGCAAACGCACGGTGGCACGCACGGTCTCGGCCTTGCTGACCGGCGGCTCTTGCCCGTGCAGGATCAATACAGCTCGAAATAAAGCCGCGAAACTCGCCAGACTGTCACTCATCAAGGCCGATAGTTTCTCAACCGAAGTCGATGCCGGAATATAGAGACGGCGAAGCTGAATCAACTTGGTCCTCAGTTCGTATTCTGTCTGATGCCTCAGGTTTGCAGATGAGATGTCGACGAACTCGAAGGGATCACGGCCATACAAAACCCTGCGGGCCTTTTCCATTTGCAGGAACTCGATGGGAAACACATCCGCCGCTCGTTTTAGTTCCTCCAACGTAAAGTAGACAGGTAGCGGTTGGCCAAGGCCACGCCAATCGCGCATGGCCGTTTCGGAAAGACGCAGGTCGTCCGCGGCAATCCGGTTTAAGGCAATCAACAGGTTGTGATCCGAACGCAGGTCAATGTGATCGCCGGCCGCAACCGATCCGTACAAAACAATCGACGCGAGGTTTTCGCCGTGGGCGGCGCGCAAATCTTCGACCAGTCGGTCGAGTGTTTTTGAATCAATCTTCTTAGCCATTCAGTCTCCGGGGTTACATTCAGTTCTGCGCCGGGCAATAGCTTTACTTAGTGAAGTCCACCTTCGGCGCTTGCTTCGCGCCCTCATCAGCCTGGAAGTACGGTTGCTCTTTAAAACCCATCAGGCCGGAGATCAGCACCGTGGGAAAGCGGCTGCGCGTGGTGTTGTAGTCCTGAGCGGCCAGGGTATAGTCGCGCCGGGCCGTGGCCAGACGGTTTTCCGTCCCGGCCAGCTCATCCTGCAACTTCAAAAAGCTTTCGTTGGATTTCAACTGCGGATAATTTTCCGCGATCGAAAGAAATCGTCCACCCGTGCCGAGTAAGCCGCCATCGCGGAGGGCCTGGTTGAGTTTACCGTCAGCGGCGATCTTGTCTTCGGTCGTACTGTTCGGATTCTGCATCGTCGAGAGCAGATGTGATCGCGCTTCCGCGATCTTTGTGAAAACTCTCTCCTCGAGTCCCGCAACTCCCTTGACCGTGCTCACGATGTTTGGGATTAAGTCAGCTCGACGCTGCATCTGGTTTTCAACCAGCGACCATTGGGCCTTGACCGTCTGCTGCTTGGTAACCAGCGTGTTATAGCTGCCGAACGCGACGACGCCAATAATCAAAACGATCAATACGACGACGCCTAAAATAATAAGTGTTGTTTTTCCCATCTGCTTCTCCTTTTGAACTGCCTGTGTTGCCGACTCGATTCTCAAGAACTTCAGCCGGCTAATAGTTAGTTTTCCTAATCTCAGTATTTCTCTGCGTAACCTCGTCGACCTTTGCGTCTCTGCGGTGAAATATAGGTGAAAGTACACTCACCGCGGAGCCGCAGAGAACGCAAAGGTGGCGCAGCCGTCGCATTCACCAACTGCCGCCCGCGCCGCCGCCGCCGAAGTCGCCGCCCCCGCCGAAACCGCCAAAGCCTCCACCGCCGCTGGAACCGCCGCCGCCAAATCCGCCTCCGCTCCAGCCGCTCGATCCCGATCCTCTGCCGCTATTCAGTAACGCGCTAAGCAAAACCCAACCGAGCCAGCCGCCTCCGCTACCACCACGGCCACCGCGGCCACGAGACCGCAGTAGGAAAATCACGATCACAATAATAAAGATAACGATGCCACACGATCCCCATAAACTTTTCTTTACTCCGGCTGAACGCTGCGGTGCGCGCGTCGTGCCTGCGGGAAAGCCCGTTGGAAAGATAGTGTCGGTGCTGAAGCCCTGCTTTGTCGCGATGGTCGTGATATAGACATTGACTGTATTGACTAACCCCTGGCCATATTCTCCCGCCCGAAACGCGGGCACGAGTTGTTCCCGCTGTGTCTGGCCCACGAGCCCATCGGGAAGATCTCCTTCCAGATGCCGGCTCACTTGCGTAAAGTACTTGCGATCTTTGATCGCCACCAGCAGGAGCAGGCTTGCCTTTTGGGTGTCCTTTGAACCAATGCCCCATCCTCTGGCTACGGCCAAAGAGTAATCGAAAATGTCCTGGCCGCCGGTCGTGTCCACAGTGACGACTGAGAACTGTATCTGCTGTTGCCGGTCCAGATTACCGAGGGTGGTTTCCAGCCGTTCCTTCGTGGCACTGTCAACCACTCCTGCATAATCGTTCACATAGCCGGTCGGTTGCGGCAATGGCGATTGCGCGGCCTGGGCATTCGCCAAGCCCCTTCCCATCAGGAGCAGCAGGAATGCCACGGTAAAAATAAGAAAGACCCGAGTTCTCTTCATCTTCTCTGCAGATTTACGAAGTTATTATGTTCTGGGTTCGGGCCAATCACAAAATATGAGGTCAGTACCACCTGCGTCAGCCGGTTGATCGAGAAGTCACGAGGCTGCAAGGAGGGGCAGCATTTAGCGCGGAGTAAGTGAGCGGAGCGAGCGTAACCCAACTCACTTTTCCGCCTGGCTGGGCCATGCTGATGCGCGGCAAGTCTTCGACTTGCCGTGAATGGATTAGGGAAGTAGGGGTCTTAGACCCCGGACTTCTTAGCGGCTCGTGTGGCGGCAAGTCAGAGACTTGCCGCGCATCGAGGCGGCGTAGCCATTTTGATATTTGCGCCAAACAGATTCTGTAATCGGATAGATGGCAATTCATACGGGACTCGAACCCGTGATCGCTGACTGAGCGGAAGAGTAGGGCTTCATTTCGGAGAGCAAGGAGGCGAATCCGGCACGAGAGTCCCTGGACCTGAACTCGTTGACGGAGAAACCGCGTAGCACTAGAATCGCCCGCACCAATTAGCTTTAACATCTGTAGGCACGCGAGGAGGGAACATGAAACTAAAAGTGATGGTGCTCACTCTGGCGGTATTTTTTGCTGGAGTGGTGGTGTGCTCAGCCGACGACCCGAATATGGGCACCTGGAAGTTGAACGAGGCAAAGTCGAAGTTCAGCCCGGGCTCGTCCAAGAATCAGACCGTGGTCTACGCGGCCGCTGGCGACATGGTGAAAGTTACCGTGGACGGCGATGGAAACGGTCAGCCCACGCACAACGAGTGGACGGGAAAGTTCGACGGCAAGTACTACGCCGTAACCGGTGACCCAACTTCAGACATGCGATCGTATGGGAGGGTCAACCCCCACACCCTGGCGTTGAAGGCCAAGAAGGGCCGCAAGGTTGTTTTGACAGGTCTCATCACTGTTTCGAGAGATGGCAAAACCCGCACCGTGGTCACGAATGGAACCGACGCGAAGGGTAAGAGATTTCACAACACTGCGGTGTACGACAAGCAGTAGGTTGTTACAGAACAGGGAGCGGTAGCGACCTGATCATAAACTCAACGAGATTAGCGTGCTGTTACCGGTTTTACTCTTGGAGCTGAGAGAAAACTAGCGCTGTTGCTACAGAACAGGGAGCGTAGCGACCTGATCGTCAACTCGACTTGAGTTTTCGATCCCGTCGCTACCGCTCGGTGTCACTTGAAGCATTTCTTGGCCATTGGTCGACGCAATTACTTGCCGCAAATTCTCCAAAACCCACGGAAATAACGCCCTCGACATTGAGTCATTCACGACGATTGGAAGCTTGCATTGCCGGAAGTACAAAGAGGAAGTGAAGTCTTGCCGAAAGTTCCAGAGTCTCGACGGCTCCGCGACGCAACTCGCAGACGCTTTCAAGAGTTAAGCATTGCATTGCGCAATTTGACGACAGCCGGAATAATGAAGGACCAGAGCCGCACGAAACAGACGATCACAGCGGTTCGATGTTCGACAGCTTTCTGGGTATCATGCGTCCGCCGAGAAAGTCGTGGGGCTGCGTCCACTCAGCGCCCGGATTCTTATGGACGGTGCGACCATAAGAACTGCCTCGGATTTTCGTGAGATGGTGCAATCGATGCCAGGGTACCAAAGCTGTTGCCGGCCTCCCGCTGAAGTGTCTTGAGAGAGACTCCTGATGGACAACACTCGCAGCATTCCAGCCGACTGGATCAATTGGATCGGCGAGAACCATTTGTTGGGAATTGACGAGTCGAAGATTGTTGAAGTCCTGGTTGCCAATGGATTCGACCACCTCGTTGCCGAAGAACAAGTTGCGGCAGTAATCGCCAATCCATATTTAAAGGGTGCGCAGATTGTCGCGCAAAAACTCAAAAAGCTGGAATCGCGAATGGACATCTATTCTGAGCTGTGGTCGCAGCGCAGAGGGATGTTACAGATCGATCGCGTAAGCGGGCTCACTGCCGAGGAATTCTTCCGTTGGTATTATGCTGTCAATCACCCGGTTATTCTTCTGGACCAGATGAGCAATTGGCCGGCTCTGAAAAAGTGGACTCCGGACTATTTGAAAGAGCGCTGCGGAAGTGAGTTGGTCGAAGTCATGATGGAAAGGAACTCGGATGCCGAATATGAGATTAATTCCGAGCGCCACAAGACCAGGATGCGGCTGGATCATTATGTGGACCTCATCCAGACCAGCGGCGAGACCAATGATTTCTACATGGTCGCTAATAATCGATCAATTGAAGCCGGCAATATGCGGCTCCTGCTGAACGACATTCAGCTCTTTGACGGTATCTTAGATCCCGAGAATCTGGCGACCGGGGTGTTTCTTTGGTTTGGTCCTGCGGGAACAGTCACGCCGCTCCATCACGACACGATGAACGTTCTGCTGGCAGAGGTACTGGGCCGCAAAAAGGTAACTCTGATCCCGTCGTTTCAAACCCACCTCGTCTACAACCATCTTGGGGTTTACAGCGAGGTGGATTGCGAAGCTCCGGATTACGATAGATATCCGCTCTTCCGAAAGGCTTCTCCGCTGGAGTTCGTGCTTGAACCGGGCGAAGTACTGTTCATTCCCGTCGGATGGTGGCATCATGTTCGCTCGCTCGAGGTGAGTATCAGCGTATCGTTTACGAATTTCCAGGCCTCAAATTCTTACGCTTGGGAATAGAAGGAGAACGATCGGATAGGCTTCCTACCAATCTAATGTCGCTCACGATGTTCCGGCTGTCGTAACGAACCAGATAACGCCCGCCGTAGCGTCCTGAATAAAAAGAGGGAAATTTATGCGCAGACGAACCCCCAAACAAGAGTCTCAAAAGAAACCAGATGAAGATCTGGAATTTCAAAAGAAGCTTCTGGCCGGGATAGAGGATGACTGGCTTATGGCGCGGATCCGGGGAGAAGCGGAATCGACTGAGCGGCTCCTTGACGACGCCTACCTCGGCTCGACCTCGGATGGCATGTCACAGACGAAGGCGGATTTCGTGCGATCCGTGCAATCGTCGAGGGGACCCTATGCGCAAGGCGATCATACGAGCCGGCAGATACAGTTTAGCGGTGACACGGCTGTTTCAGCCGGAGTCGTAACTATGAAGTCCGCGGATCGCGAAAGCCGATTTTGTTACCTGAGGGTGTATCGCAAACTTGACGGCGAATGGCGCCTAATCGCTTCCCAATCCACGCGCATACTAGCGGCCTGATGTCTCGCGAAATCTACTTTGCGGCGCCCTGGTGGGCCGGGATCCGACACCGGTTCATGACACTGAATCATGTCAGGACCTTTGCCAACTATTGGGCGTACCGAGCGCATTTCCTTTGGGGGGTCAGCGGAGGAGTTTCCTATTGCCGCTTTGAAGAACTTCTCGCGCCGGTTCCGGGCGTCAGGATCATCAATCTATCCGAACATGAAATTGTAGAAGTGGAGCGGGATTCCCGGCGGTCAGACAAAGTTCAATTCCGCGGCCACTCTGTTCCCGTTTACCGGGCCGGTACCGTGCTACGTGACAAGATGTTGGCCTTCGATCTGTCCTGGGATCTGTCCGCCACAAATACATTGCAAAAGCTGGTGCCTTCCAAGTTCCACCCGCCCACGCCGGCAGCGGCGGCGCCGGCGGCGGAAATCCGCACGAAGGCCGCCGCTTACATCCGCCGGCACGATATGACCCGACGCGTGGGAATCCGCGTCCGGGTAACGGAGAGCATGGTCGATGGAAGAAAACCCCGTCGCATTCAGAGGGAACTGAATGACACCGTGAAAGCTATCATTCGAATGCCGTGGCACGTGCCAGTATTTGTGGTGACAGACTCCGAGTATATTCAGCGGATGCTCGCGTCGCATTTCCACGACACCAGATTTCTACCCAAGCGATTCACCTCAAAAGAAGTGGGCGGCGGCTATGTTGACCGCCACGACGCCGCTGCGATGCGCACGTTCCTCACCGAGCTTGTATGTCTATCAGCCTGCCGAAAAATCCTCAATATCGGTGGTTTTGTCAACGAAGAGTCAATCTGGGAGAAGATGATCTGGCCGCCGTATGACGGAGCGGTAGTTCCTGTGCGAGCCTCGCAAA
>WNFJ01216313.1_pt1 | contig 27578 bp, 27 predicted proteins | sample 5400461 | NCBI WGS metagenome assembly WNFJ01 (sample SAMN13153349, study PRJNA577476) | soil metagenome | isolation source: 115 cm saprolite on Douglas fir-dominated hillslope | place: USA:California | collected 2013-09-17
ATTCCACCTTCCTTAGGGAATGGATCCGAGACCAGTTGAACTTCCTGGCCGTAAAGCCGCACTCTGTTGGATCGGGCATAACCAAGGCTGATTAACTTCAGGCACGTATCTTTATCCTGGGAGCCTTCAACCTGACTTGTCATTGTCCACCTGGGTGCCGCTGTAGCGGCAGTTCAGCATACAGTCTAAATGAAAAGTGCTGAGAAGTGACTGTGGAACCCTGCACAAGATAAACTGTTTAATATCAATGATTTATCTGGGGAGCGTTTGCTGTCCGAGTTAATTCAGCACTCCGTTGCGACTTGTCTGGCTCATGCGTGCGCTGGCTGCGGAACGCTTTGCAATCGTGCGATAGACTCTGTTCATGGATCACAATGGCCGGTTGGCTGGTGCACGGCTGGCGCTCGATAAGAGCCGCATGGATGCGCTGGTGATTACTCATCTTCCTAATGTCCATTATCTGTGCGGATTCACCGGCAGCGCGGGCGCGCTGGTAATCAGTAAGCGAGACAGCGTTCTCTTTACCGACGGGCGCTATACCCAGCAAGCGCGAGCGGAGGTAAAGAGCGCGAGGGTCAAGATCATACGCAAGTCGGCTCTCACGGCTGCAGGCGATTGGCTGGCGAGCCAAGCTTCGCTGCACCGGTTTGGCATTGAGCCAGCGCATGTGACTGTCGCGGAGCGAAACGTTCTGTCAAAGGCCGTGCGACGCGGATCGAAGTTAGTGGAAGCTCCGCCGATTGTGGAGCAGATGCGCATGATCAAAAATGCGGAAGAGGTTGGAAGAATCCGCGCCGCCTGCGGGTTGGGAAATGACCTCTTTGGCGTTCTGCTGGAAGCGGTCCGTCCGGGCGTGATGGAATTGCAAGTTGCCGGCGAGCTCGAATTTGCGGCGCGCAAGGCAGGAGCGGAGCAGATGGCCTTCCCGACGATCGTGGCAGGCGGCCTGAGGTCGGCGCTGCCGCACGGAAGAGCCTCCGCTGCGGCGATTCCTGCCGGGGGATTCGTGGTCTGTGATTTCGGTGTTATACTCGCGGGCTACTGTTCGGATATGACTCGGACTCTGCACGTCGGTCGTCCGCCGACAGAGGCGCGCCGGGTGTATCAGGCAGTGGTCGAGGCCCAGCAAGCAGCGCTCGAAGCTGTAAAACCTGGGACTACCGTTGGCGAGGTTGACCGAGCTGCTCGTAAGTTATTACATAAGCTACACTTAGATAGATTTTTCACGCATTCCACCGGCCACGGAGTAGGTCTCGAAATTCACGAAGCTCCGCGGATTGCGGCTGGTCAAAACGAACCGCTGCGACCGGGAATGGTGATCACGATTGAGCCCGGCGTCTATCTGCCCGGCAAAGGAGGGGTGCGCATCGAAGACACGGTTGTAGTCACAGATACGGGGCGGGAGATTCTGACCTCCTGTCCCAAAGATCTAATCGTGCTCTGAGTTAGACTCGCACCTTATGTTTTAGCGTCCGAGAATGGCTGTCCGATCGCGGAACGTTGACCTGCCGCAAACGCATGAACCAAAAAGAGCTCAAAGAACTCATAGAATTTCTAATCGAGAAAGACATCACCGAGTTCGAACTCGAGCGCGGCGACGTCAAGGTGCGCATTAAGCGCGGGACACCGGAGGCGGCAACTCCTGCGCCGGCGGAAAGAATCATCACCGTTCATCCCGCGCCCGCGTCGCCGATCCATATTCAGACTGGTCCGGGTGTCGCCGCACCAGCGGCTCCTGCTGAACCGGCCCTGGTGCAGGAAGAACTTCACATGGTTCGGTCACCGATCGTGGGCACTTATTATGAGTCGCCTTCTCCAGGATCGCCTCCATTTGTGAAGCCGGGAGATCTGGTCGAAGCTGGGCAGGTGTTATGCATCGTTGAAGCCATGAAACTGATGAACGAGATCGAGGCGGATGTCTCCGGTGAAATTGTCAAGATGCTGGTGAACAATGGCCAGCCGATTGAGTACGGACAGGAGTTGTTCGCAATAAGGCCGAAAAAGTGACTGGACCCGACGAATGACGAGCAAAATTCTCATTGCTGATCTCGTTGGACTAATCGTCGTTTTCAGTGCCCTGGCAATTGCTATTCTCGTGGCGAGGCCTTCAGATATACCGATAATCCTATGGGTGCTAGCGTTTGTCGTCGTCGGAGCGATTGCAGTAGGCTCATGGCACGGAGAGAAATGGCCTACCACTCCTTCCGGATCGCTGAAAGTGGCGGGCTCGTCAAATTTTTGGTTGGGGTGCTTTTCTACATTGTAGATACGGTGGTGGCTCACTTCGAGCATCCTGAAATTCGATCTGGCTGGTCGGCACCAAGGCCTGGGGAATGTTTGGTTTTGTTGCGACCGCGGCAGTTTGTCCTGGGCTTACGACAATTGCTTCAGGTGGCGGTGGCGTCGTAAGAGCGACTTGCTTAGGCAAGGACATTTACTCCGAATTGTGACTGTGCTGGCTGATCGCTTGGAACTAACCACCAAACCATGTTCAAGAAGATCCTGATTGCTAACCGCGGTGAAATCGCTTTGCGGGTAATTTGCGCCTGCAAGGAGTTGGGCATCCGCACGGTTGCGATCTATAGCGAGGCCGACCGCAATTCTCTCCACGTGCGCTTTGCAGATGAGGCTATTTGCGTCGGCCCTCCTCAACTCTCGCAAAGCTATCTCAATATCCCTGCGGTCATCAGCGCGGCGGAAATCGCAAATGTGGATGCAATTCATCCCGGCTACGGGCTGCTTTCCGAAAACGCAAACTTTGCCGAAGTGTGCGAAACCTGCAATGTGAAATTTATTGGGCCGCCTCCGGAAATCACTCGCCTCATGGGCGAAAAGGAGAAGGCGCGGGGGGCGATGAAGAAGGCAGGGGTCCCGATTCTTCCTGGCTCTGACGGTGTTCTCGGCAGCGACGGTGAAGCCCTGGAATGGGCCCGCACCGTGGGTTTTCCGGTAATCATTAAGGCTTCGGCGGGAGGCGGCGGACGCGGTATGCGAATTGTTCGCTCCGAAGAAGAGATGCCGGCTTTGTTCAATGCAGCCCAGTCGGAAGCTGCAGCCGCCTTCGGAAACGGGGACCTCTACATGGAAAAATATGTGGAGCACCCGCACCACATTGAATTCCAGATTCTTGCCGACCAGTTCGGCACGGTCGCCAGCCTGGGAGAGCGCGAGTGCAGCATCCAGCGCCGGCATCAGAAGCTCTTAGAGGAGTCGCCCTCGACCCATGTGACTCCCGAGCTGCGCGAACAGATCGGGCAGACGTTGTGCCGAACTCTTTCCGACATCGGCTACGTCAATGCCGGCACCATCGAGTTTCTCATGGACCAGGACCGCAAACTTTATTTCATCGAAATGAACACCCGCATTCAGGTGGAGCATCCGGTGACGGAGATGGTGACTGACGTTGACCTGGTGAAAAGCCAGATCCTGCTGGCGGCCGGCGAGAGTCTCGAGAACGTCCTGCACGGCCCCATCCTGAATCGCGGCCACGCCATAGAGTGCCGCATCAACGCCGAGCATCCTGAGAAATTCACGCCGTCCGCGGGCAAGATCACGACCTTTCATCCGCCCGGAGGAACCGGAGTGCGGGTGGACACGGCGGCCTATGCCGAAGGCACAATTCCTCCGTACTACGATTCCTTGATTGCGAAGCTGATCGTGCGCGGCAAGGACCGTGAAGAGGCCATCTCCCGCATGTCACGCGCGCTGGAGATGTTCATCGTCGAAGGGGTATATACAACGATCCCTTTGCATCGAAAAATTCTGGCTGATCCCGAATTTCGCGCTGGTCACACTGACACGTCGTTCATCGAGAGATTCTTAGCGAGGAATCGGAAAGAGAAGGTCCCGGCCTAATTATGCAGTCGATTTTCCAATGATCTCCCTTCCGCGCTTGTACGCGATTCTTGATGTCTCGTGTTTCTCTGACTCCGAGGCCTTGTTTCGTGCTGCTGAAGATCTGGTCGCGGCGGGAGTTACGATGATCCAATACCGCAACAAATCCGGCGACGCGCAAGTCATGTTGGCCCAGGCTCGGGAATTGCGCAGGCGTTCGCGGACCAGAGTGTCCCCGCCACAGATGCCGAGGCTCATCATGAATGATCGTGCCGACCTTTGCCTGGCTGCGGAATTCCACGGAGTGCATGTTGGCCAGGACGATCTCTCTCCCGAGAGCGCGCGGAAGATCATCGGGCTGGACCGCTGGCTAGGTCTTTCCACACACAATGTAGCGCAGGTGAGCGAGGCCTACAGTACCTCTGCCGACTACATTGCTATAGGACCAGTTTTTGCAACCGCCAGCAAAACGAAGCCTGACCCAGTGGTTGGCCTTCCCGGAGTGCGGCAGGCGCGCGAGCTTACCGGGAAGCCTTTGGTTGCAATTGGCGGAATAACCAGGGAAAACTGCCGGGCTGTGATGGAGGCTGGCGCAGACTCGGTGGCCGTGATATCTGACTTGATACGAGAGCCACGTAAATCAGCAGAGGAATTTTTGCGCATTCTAGGTTAAAGTCTTGTGGGCGCGAATCATGTAGGGGCAGGTGCCCTCACCTGCCCACCCCAGACCCTTGGACTTTGCTCAGGGCAGGCTGAGGGCGTCTGGGGCTACACGAATCGGGTGGGAGGATATTTGAGCGTTGACGTAAAGCCAGCGATCGTAGATACCGCAAGCCCCTCAGAGGGTCGCGAGTTCGTGAAAGCACTGGGCCTGACCAGCGCAACCATGCTGGTCATGGGCTCGATGATTGGGTCGGGCATCTTTCTCGTGTCTGCCGAGATCGCCCGGGAAGTGAACTCGCCGGCGCTCTTGATCGGCGCCTGGGTGGTGACCGGTTTCCTGACCATAGTAGCCGCGCTCAGCTATGGCGAGCTTGCCGCGATGATGCCGCAAGCCGGCGGCCAGTATGTCTACCTGCGCGAGGCACTCGGACCGCTCTGGGGCTTCCTCTACGGATGGACCCTCTTTCTGGTAATCCAAACGGGTACGATTGCCGCGGTTGGCGTGGCATTCGGCAGGTTCCTTGGCGTTTTCTTCCCCTCGATTTCCTCCTCTCACTGGATCGGTCATCTGCACTGGACGGCCCCAAGTTACGAGATAGGGCCCATGAAGCTTGGCGGCATGGATGTTGGGTTGAACACGCAGAACCTGATGGCGATTCTCATGGTCGTGGTTCTTTCGGTCATTAATATTTTTGGGGTCAGGACCGGCGCCATGATCCAGAATGTTTTCACGTTCGCGAAAGTTTCGGCGCTGCTGGGACTGGTCGTAGTGGGACTGTTTATTGGACGCAATGCGGCGGCCCTCGCTGCGAATTTTGGCCCAAACTTCTGGCGCAATGCTGGCTTGAGCGTATTACACCCAGTTTCAGTGGGGGCGCACGGAGCTATCGCCATGGTCGGGACATTGACCATCCTCGCCGTGGCGCAAGTGGGATCATTATTTTCAGCCGATGCATGGAACAACGTGACCTTCACTGCCGGCGAGGTACAAAACCCAAAACGAAATTTGCCCCTGTCGCTGGCACTCGGCACGGGAGTTGTGATCGCACTGTACATCGCATGCAATGTGATCTATCTGAACGTCCTGCCGCTCGTGGGCGATCCGAACGGCGCCACAATCCTTGCGCGTGGGATCCAACATGCGACTGAAGATCGGGTCGCGACTGCCGCACTGTCCCAAATGTTTGGAGGTCTCGGTGGATACTTGATGGCCGCCGCAATCATGGTTTCCAGTTTCGGCTGCAACAATGGATTGATCCTCTCAGGGGCGCGCGTGTATTACGCTATGGCCAAAGACGGCTTATTCTTCCGCAGCGCCGCGAAACTGCATCCCCTATATAAGACACCGACGGTCTCGCTGATGGTTCAGATGGTCTGGATTTGCATCCTGTGCGTTTCCGGCAGCTATAGCCAACTGCTCGACTACGTGGTTTTCGCCGTACTGGTGTTCTATATTTTGACGATTGCCGGGCTGTTTATTCTGCGGCGCACCCGGCCGAATGCCGAGCGCCCCTACCGGGCATTTGGATACCCCGTGTTGCCCGCGATCTACATCGTGATGGCGATCTTCATCGATGTCGTACTGTTGCGCTACAAGCCGCAGTTTACCTGGCCGGGGCTGATCATCGTGCTGCTGGGAATCCCGGTCTACTACGCATGGCATTTACGACGGACGGCAAACCAAGCGCCCGCCGTTTGAGGAGAGCTTAACTAATATGGCGAACTTAATGGCGAGAAAGCCTCTCTACTTGCTCATGTCAGAGGCGCAGGAATCAGGCACCCACAGCTTGAAGCGCACGTTAGGTCCGTTTCAGCTCACTGCGCTGGGCGTTGGAGCGATCATCGGAGCTGGCATCTTCGTATTGTCTGGGCTGGGAGCGCACTACGCCGGCCCGGGATTGATGCTTTCATTTGTGCTCTCCGGATTCGGTTGCGCCTTTGCTGGATTGTGCTACGCCGAATTTGCCGCCATGATTCCGCTGGCGGGAAGCGCATACACCTACGCCTACGCCACCATGGGCGAAATTTTTGCGTGGATCATTGGCTGGGACCTCACGCTCGAATACGCCATGGGCGCGAGCACGGTTTCATCGGGATGGTCGAATCATTTCATCGAGCTACTGAATATTTTTCACATCAAGATGCCGCTTTGGCTGGCGTACGACCATTGGACCGGGCTGCGGCAAGCAGAAACTATTGTGGCCCGGCAGATGGCGCAGGCCGCCGATCCTTCGCTAATGCCCGGCACGCAAGCTTTTCTAGCCAAAGTTACTGCCATCATGGGCGCCCAATCTCCGGAGCTGCTGCAGAGAGGACACGACTTGCTTGCCGCTCCCAGGATTTTCGGTTCGGAAATCGGAGTGAACGTGCCCGCGTTCATCATCGCGATGATCATCACCGCAATTCTCGTGATCGGAATTAAAGAGAGCGCCCGCTTCAACGCCACAATCGTTGCCATCAAAGTTTCCGTCGTGCTGTTTGTAATCGGCTTGGGCTTCCAATACGTCAGCAAAGCAAACTGGGGGATGAGCTGGTCTTCATTCGCTCCTTACGGAATATCAGGCATTGGGACCGGGGCGGCCTACATTTTCTTCGCCTACATTGGTTTCGACGCCGTCTCAACTACGGCGCAGGAAGCAAAGAATCCGCAGCGCGATCTGCCGATAGGAATTATCGCCTCCCTACTTGTCTGCACGGTCTTGTATATCCTGGTCGCGGCAGTTCTGACCGGCATGGTGCCGTGGCGCGAGGTGAACATCGAAGCCCCGATCGCGCGCGCTTTTATGGACCGCGGACTGAGCACCGCTTCACACATCATCACTCTGGGCGCGCTTGCAGGATTGACCAGCGTTATGCTGGTAATGCTTCTCGGCCAAACTCGCGTACTCTACGCGATGGCGAATGATGGGCTGCTCCCAAAGAAATTCTTCGCGGCCGTACATCCGAAATTCCGCACGCCCTGGAAAAACACGATTCTCGTTGGCTTGCTAGCGGCGACTGTCGGCAGCCTGACTCCGATTGACGACATCGGCAGGATGGTGAATATCGGAACACTGTTGGCGTTTGTAATTGTTTCGATATCTGTGCTGGTACTGCGAAAGACGAATCCGAGCCAGCCGCGTCCATTCCGTACTCCTTGGGTGCCGGTGATTCCGATCCTCGGAATCGTCACCAACGGATACATGATGTACAAGCTGGGGTGGATCAACTGGGCACGGCTGTTCATCTGGCTCGGCATCGGATTGGTCGTCTATTTCACTTACAGCCGCTACCACAGCCGGGTGCAGGAGTTGGAGAGCGCGCCAAAGCCCGCGCCGACGATGGCCGACTAGAAGACAGTTGTCAGATCGCACGGGCGAGGACGCCCGTACCTGCAAACACAAATTTGTGGAGGCACGGGCGTCCTCGCCCGTACTACGTTCAACATCCTCTATGTTGATCGAGTGATTTGCTGCTTCTCTTCATTCCTGTTGGATTTCCATCTTCCGGGCGCCCGGTTTAAGCTGATGGCTGACGGCTGACGGCTGAGAGCTGAAAGCTGAAAGCTGCTTTATGAAAATCGTCACGTCTGCCGAAATGCGCGAGATTGACCGCGTAACCAGCGAGCGATTCGGTGTGCCGTCACTCACGCTGATGGAGAATGCTGGATCTGCGGTGGCAGAATTCGCTTTGTCTACCTACCCGTCCGCGAAGACTTTCGGCGTCATCTGCGGCAAGGGAAACAACGGCGGCGACGGTTTTGTGGCTGCGCGCAAGCTGCATGAGGCAGGAAGGGAAGTGGAGTTGCTCCTGCTGGCCGAACCGGCCGAGTTACGAGGCGATGCGGCATCGAATTATGAGAAGTTGCCTTTCAAAGCTGTGATCGCGAAGTCCAGCGACGATCTAAAGTCCGGTTCGGCGCAGGCAGTCTTCCGCTGCGATGTCCTCATCGATGCAATTCTCGGTACCGGGTTTCGGCCTCCTGTGACTGGTCTGTACGCAGAAGCGATTGCAAAAATAAACGCCGCGAGTGCGCCCGTGATCGCTGTCGACATTCCTTCCGGTGCAGATGCTGACGTAATGGGCCAGCAAACCGGTGCCGTGGCCCGCGCAGATGCGATTGTGACCTTCACCGCTCCACGTCCGGCACACATTTTCGGCTCTCTAACTCCGGGGCCAACGGTGATCGCTCCGATCGCATCGCCGGATGAAGCAATTCAATCGTCACTGAACTTGAATGTGATCACGCCCAAAGAGATCGCTCCCCTGATTGGTCCTCGTCCTCGTGACTCAAATAAAGGAATGTATGGGCATGTGCTAGTTGTCGGAGGGTCTCTGGGAAAGAGCGGAGCGGCGGCTATGGCCGGGTTTTCCGCGTTACGGGCAGGAGCCGGATTGGTGACAGTTGCCACACCGAACTCCGTGCTACCGACGGTCGCAGGGTTTCATTCCGAGTTGATGACGGAGCCGCTGGAAGAGACGGGTGACGGAACCATCTCAGTCCATGCGCTTGAAAGGATCGAACAGCTTGCTGAAAAGAAGACTGTGTTGGCGATCGGGCCGGGTATCTCGAGAAACGAAGAGACTGCGGAAGTCGTTCGCAAAATCGTGATGGATTCCAATATACCGATCGTTCTCGATGCGGATGGGCTGAATGCGTTTGAAGGACGGGCGAAAAATTTTAACCGCAAAGATCGCAAAGGTGGCGCAGAGGTCGCAGAGAAAAGCCGGGTCCTGGTGCTCACGCCACATCCCGGCGAGATGGCGCGACTCATCGGGCTGAGCACTTCCGCTATTCAGCGCGACCGGCTAAACGTTGCGCGATCTTTTGCAGGGGAGCACGAACTGATTTTGGTCCTAAAAGGCGACCGCACCATCGTCGCAAAGCCGGACGGAGAGGCCTGGGTGAATACGACAGGCAATCCCGGAATGTCGACTGGGGGAACGGGAGACATTCTCACCGGCATGATTGCGGGCATGCTTGCGCAAAATCCGCGGCGTGAATTCGAGGCCGTCCTGGCTGCGGTCTATCTGCATGGCTTGGCCGGCGACGTGGCGCGGGAGAGTGTGGGTGAACATTCGATGGTGGCCACGGACTTGGTGAAAGCGCTTCCGGAAGCGTTTCGGCGGGTGCGGGCGAAAGCCGCAGAAAAGTGGGTAAAAATCGAAGATTAAGCACGAAAGGTCCATGAATCCGGACACTGTGCTTCGGTAATCTCGCCTCGGCCGTGACCCGGTGCCATAGTGGGGACGGCATGACACACTATCCCCAAACCAACGCCGTTCATCGTGCTACTCGCATTCAACTCGCAACCGCACCTGCTCTTATCAAACTGACTGACGGCAAGCGCGCGAAGGCCAGAATCCAGATAATTTCCGTAACCGGAGGCTTGTTGCAACTGGCAAGCGCTTTGTCGGAAGGGGACTTCGTCGAAGTTGCCTTTCAGACGCAATCCGGCAATGTGCACGGTATGGCGGAGATGCTGAGTCCGGTGCGATCATCGCCCGGCAGTGTGTTTCAACCCTTCAGGTTTGTGGCTCTGGGAGACGATGACCACCACACTCTTCAGATGATCGTGGAGTCAGTTGGCGATAAGAGTTTCCTCGGTCTGCGTTCCAGCCAGTTCTCTTCGCCGAAATTCTAGAATGGGTGGAGTAGGCCTTCAAGGCCTGCATAAAAGACTAAGACAACACTTCGAGCTTTGAGCCCCTGAGGTACGTTGCGCTGTCGCCGACAACGAACATCTCAGCGGCTGAAGCCTACAACTCACAGTCCTCGACTATAATGCAGGGCTTGGAAGCCCTGCTCCACCCGCGGTGTGGCCCCGCCCATGGACAGGCAAGCTAACGACACGCTGAGAGCCGTGCCACCCTTAAAATCTGCGCGGTCACCGAATATAGGTTCCAACCTGCCAGCCGGAAGTGTCCAGCTATACTTGCATGCAGCCGGATGACGCGGGAATTCACCACAAATTCTGCTGAAGAAACGATTGCCCTGGGGCGGAAGCTTGCGTCGATGCTGACGCCGCCGAAGCTGGTGCTTTTGCGAGGCGACCTCGGCGCCGGGAAAACCACGCTGGTAAAGGGAATTGCGCAGGGCTTTCAAGCTGCGTCGGAAGAAGATGTGACCAGTCCCACGTTTACTCTGGTTCATGAATATCGCGGCCCATTGGCTACGCTCTACCACATTGATCTATACCGCGTTGATACTCCGCGTGAGTTGGAGACACTCGGGATCGACGATCTGATAGCTGACAAAAGCGTGCTTCTGATCGAGTGGGGTGAAAAATTTGCGCGCTTTGAACGCGAGCGGGATGTGGAGATCGGGTTGGAGCGAATCAGCGAGAGCGAGAGAAGGATCAGGGTGACCGAATGATTGCATATTGGAGATTGAAGATTTTAGATTGATCGTCGGTTTTAATCTGCAATCTGCAATCTGAAATCTGCAATCCTCAGAACCCCATAATGTTATACCCGCAATCCACGTAAATCACTTCGCCCGTAATCCCCGAACTCGCATCTGAAGCCAGGAACACTCCGGTCGAGCCAACTTCGCTCACATCCACGTTGCGCTTTAGCGGCGCGCGTTCGGAGTGCGCTTTCAGCATCTCTCCCAGGCCGGAGATCCCCCGCGCGGCTAGCGTCTTGATTGGCCCGGCTGAAATGGCGTTCACGCGGATCTTTTTTGGGCCGAGGTCATGTGCAAGATAGCGCACGGTGCACTCAAGCGCGGCTTTGGCTACGGCCATAACGTTGTAGTGCGGTACAACTTTATCTGCCGCGTAGTAAGTCATGGTCAGAATGCTGCCGCCGTCTTCCATCAGCGGAGCAGCGGCGCGGGAAACGGCAATTAGCGAATACACGCTGACATCATGAGCCACCCGAAAGCCTTCACGCGTGGTATTCACGAAGTCGCCCTTGAGTTCCTCCGCGGGCGCAAACGCCACGCTGTGCACTAGCACATGCAACTTGCCGTAACGTTCTTTCAAGTGCGAGAAGACCCGCGAAATGTCCTCGTCTCTGCAGACATCGCACATGAAGGCATCAGCACCGGGAAGGGACAAGATTAAGTCTTTAGCCTCCTGCTCCAAACGCTCGTTCTGGTAGGTAATCGCAAGTTTGGCTCCAGCCTGATGGAGTCCCTTTGCAATCGACCAGGCAATGCTACGTTTATTGGCAACTCCAAACACCACGGCCACGCGGCCTTCGAGGCTGAAAGACATAGATCCTCCCGAGGAAGGGAAAAGGATATCAGCGGCACAGGAGGATGCGCCAGTACGAGGAACAGCCCGTGCCGGCCGCGCTGCTTGGGGCGTGCTCGGGTCGGCGGCCGGGCGGGCATGTTTTTCTTTCTCAAAGGAAGAACCCGGCGGTCCCGCAGGAGTTTCGGAAAAAACTCAAAAAAACTGAAAGAAGAGTGCGTGAGTTAACAATGTCGTGAGACTTTAGCTATGTCTGTGTGGGTCGGACATTCCTATCCGACGCTTTTGATTTTGACTTGAAAGATTGGACTCCTAGAACGGCAGGTGCTTTCACTCCTGGTACAAAAGAAACTGGTGCCCCATCTTTCGCGGTTTTTGCGAAAGAGCCTGCCCTGAGCAGCCGAAGGGTGGGTACACAACCCTCGCGCTGGACGGTCAAGAATTACTCACGAACCGATCTGTAGTCCTCGAGGAAGATGAATTGCTCGTGGCGGATGAAAAGCCCCACTTCTCGCAAAAGGCAAGGCGCGAGAAATGGGGCACCCTCGTATTTGAGATCGACGAAAGTGGGCCGCCCGCCCGGGGGCTGTCACATGTGTGGCACAGAGACTGCTCTGAGCGACCAACGGCCAAAGGACTCAAGCTTTTCTTTGACTCTCAGCATCGAACTTCTCTAGACTTGATAGCTCGCGCTTGGTGATCCCATTCCGACGGCATTTTCGCTGGATACCCACTCTGTGACGATAAAGAATTCGCCTTTTACTTCGCTAAAGCAGTCCGACAGGAGACCCCGATGTCGAGATCCAGAGAGTTGTTGATCGTATGCATCCTTGCAGTTCTCGCCGAGTTTCTGCTTCGGCCACAAACTTCACCCGCGCAGACCACGTCGCTTCAACCCTCGGACGCCCGCACCGCGTGCGCATCAGACGTGCAGAAGCTTTGTGCTGGGGTGCCTGCCGGTGGAGGACGAGTCCTCGCCTGCCTCAAACAGCACAAAGACGAAGTTTCGGACGGCTGCAAACGGGCCATCCTTGCCGCGATGGGGCGATCGAGCGGCGATGCGGGTTCTGCTGCCAGTCCGGCCCCTGCAGCGGCCCCGACTCCTGCAGCAGCCAGTCCCGCTCAGCCTCCGGCCGAGCACCACAACGATGCCAGTTCTGCGGCGAACGCTCCATCGAGTTCGCCGAGCATACAGAAGAGCCACGCTTCCCCAACTGCCCCAGCCGTCTCGGGAGAGCATTATTTCTTGATGAAGCAGGTCAAGATCATAGACCAGGGCCTGGGTCAGGGAAAACCCGCCTACGACCTGATGATCCCGAAGGACTGGCAATTCAAGGGCGCGGTGAATGTACATGAGGCGGAGGGGGGTGTTTCGGCGACTGGTTTTCCGTTTTCGGAGACGCCACCAGCCCGGACAACTCAGTCGAGTTCCAGATTGCTCCCCAGTTCACGTGGCAGTACATGGATGATCCGGCCGGGCAGCGGCAGATGCAGATGCAAAACCAGAAGGATGCGCAGTTCGGCATGAAGCCGTGCCCGGTCCGCGCGCCGATCAAGGCAGAGGAGTTTCTGCGTAAGGACATGGTCCCGAAATGCACCAAGGCATGCAAGAACACGACCGTCGTATCGGCTGAGGCCTTTCCCGAGCTCGAGGGGATGGTCCGCCACCAACTCGGCCTGCCCCCTGCGGCTTCCGGAGGCAACGCGGGCAACACTCGCATTGACGCCGCTCGCGTGCGGGTCGCTTTCGACGACGACAAAGGACAACCGGCCGAGGGATGGATGGCGGCGGCCATTGTCGTCCACACAATGCCGGGCGGCGGTCGCGGCGCGGCTTATGATTGGCACGCCGTCAACGTCTTGTTTTTCCGCGCCCCCAAAGGCCAGCTTGACGCGAACGACAAGCTGTTCAAGATGATCGCCAGCACCATTCATCCCGAGGCGGAATGGCAGAAGTGGAGCAACGGCGTCATTGCCTCCCTGTACCAGAGGAAGCAGGAGGAACTGGCGAAGCAGGCGGCGATGCTCGCCGCGTTCCGGGAGCACGTCGCCGACGTCATCAACGGAGTCACGGCAAATCAGATGGCTGGCGCCAACCAAGCCGCCTTTGGCCAGGACCAGCTCATCCGCGGCGTGCAAACCTTCCGCGACCCGGCGACTGGCGGAACGCTCGAACTCAGCAACCAATACGACCATGCCTGGCTCAATGGCGCCAACGAGTACGTCTTGAGCGACGACCCGAACTTCAATCCCAACGGCAACCTCACCGGCAGCTGGAATCAATTAGAAGTGGTGCGACCGCAACCTTAAGGAGACCTGCCGGGCAGCTTAACCTTGGCGTTTAGCAGGCGTCTGAGACGCGCGCGCCGCAATCCTGAGCGCAGCGGATTAGAAGGGTCTCTACATCCCACCCTGGCCGTTTGCCTTCTTTGAGGTGCTCAGTAGAATGTTGACTCATGTTGGACGAAATCCTTCCAAGCTCTGTTCGCTACGTAAAAAACGGACGTCGGAGTCAATGGTGGTCAGCAGCTAAAACCCACGGGCAAATACATGGCGGGTGGAAGAATATTCCGGACGAGCTTCTGTCCAAGAACGATCTTGCAAAAATTGAGCAGCTGATAAAAGAACAGCATGGCGCACGTCCGGGCGCAAAACAGGATTTTAATCAGGTGCACGACCTCCTGAACGCTCCCAGCCGGCACATCTGGGTGACATTTGAAGATCTAACTAATCTCCCACACACTTTTGCGTGCAATACCATCTGCCGTGCGGGGCTTAACTTCCGTGTTCGCCTGCTCTGCTCATCTGGAAAGACGTAGCAAGCGGCCTCTCTACGGCATGTTATTCCGGAATGGCCGGAGGCTTGGCTTTCATCAGGTCCGCGAACCGGGCATCTTTGCGCAACTCGGCAAATTCAGGGTCCGTGTATACCTCATTCACCCCTTTGTAGCCGTCTTCCATTGCCTTGCGCAGATACTGCAGCGAGCGGTCTCGATCGCCCATTTTGGCGTACAGCTTAGCGATAACGTAATCGTAGTGCGCCCGGTCCTCCGGGGAAGCCATCTGCGCGGCAATCCCGGTATGCGAAGTATGCTCAAAAATCTCAGGATCAAGCCGCACTGCTTCGGCATAGGACTGGCTGGCATGTTCAAATTCTTTGCGCGCGAAATAAGCTGCTCCCAGGTTGGAATGAAATGAAGCAGAGTCGGGATCGATTTCTAATGCCTTCTTATATTGTTTGATAGCAGCCCCGTACTTGCGGCGTTCGTAGTCAACTACGCCAAGGTTGTTGTAAGCCTCGGCAAGTTTCCGGTCTTTCTTGATTGATTGCTCGAATTCCTTGCCAGCTTCTTTGTAGCGCTGGAGCATCAATTCGCAAATCCCCATTTTGTTCGCTACGGAAGCGCTTTCCGGGGCCTTCGTTTGCGCTGCCTTGTAATAGTCAATCGCATCCATGTATTCTTTTTTACCGCGAAGCTCATCCCCTTGTTTCTCCAGTTCTACTGCGGAGGCGTCCTTGGGAGGAGACTGCATCTGCCGCATGGGAGGCGCGATCTGGATTTGATCGGTCGTGGAGGCTTGTGCGAGGCCAGCCGGTGTAGGGATGAAACCGAGGAGCACCAGCATCGGCACGCTACGTAAACGTCGGGGAAACATGGCAGGCCTCCTGAGCAGGACTCCCCAAACCACAGACACCGCCGAAACCGGGCAAGTTCCCTCAATGCGGGTTGCCGGTTGCGTCCGGCGGTTTGGGAGGAGGGTTCGACTGCTTGTCGTCCTTAAAAATACCAGCAATCTTGCCAAATAATCCCTTTTTCTTTTGCCCGGGTTGCCCGAGGCCATTTTGCGGCGGATCGGGTTGCTGGTTCCCCAGGCCGAAAATCTTCGAAAGTACTCCTCGGACGCCCGTGCCTTGGTCGCAAGTGTTGGTTGGCTCGGTACCAATAATGAATGCGGCGGTATAGGTTTGGGGACAGGACGGCGTTGCCAGCAGGTTGGTGAGTTTATCAAGCTGGACGTCAACTACCCCCGAAGGCTGTGAGAACGACCTCATATCCGAATAGTGGGGGAGTGCGGCCGCCTTCTTCATGAACTCGGTCCAGATCGGGGCCGCAGTTTGTGCGCCGCTCAAGTGCAAGTCGCTGTAATCGTCAAAGCCGACCCAAACGATGCAAAGTAGGTTGCTGGTATAACCTGCGAACCAGCCATCATGCGAACTGCCGGTCTTCCCAGCAGCCGGCAACTGGAAGCCACGGCCGCGCACCGCTGAGAAACCGAGTCCGTTGTTGATGACTCCTTGCATCATGTCGGTCATGACGTACGAGACGCGAGGGTCGAGAACCTGGCGTGTTTCGGGGCTGAAGTTCAATACCGGATCGCCTGTAGCAGTACGTACCGATTTCACCATCACCGGCGATACCCGCACGCCGTTGTTGGCGAACACCGTATAGGCGGCGGCCATGTCTAACGGAGTTGCATCATACGCGCCAAGGGCCATTGCGGGAGTGGCTTTAACCGACGTTATTCCGGCGGACTTCGCCAGATCTGCAACTTTGTCGTAGCCAACTTCCTCGGCGAGTTTGACCGTGGCGTTGTTTAGAGACATCGCCAGCGCGTAACGGGCAGTCACGTCGCCGTGGTATTCCTCTTTGTAGTTGCGGGGCTCGTAAATCTGGTCGCCGTAGGCAAACGTGCTCGGCTGGTCGGGCACGATAGACGCGGGTGTCAAAACCGGATTGCTGCCATCCAGCGCAGTATTCACAGCGGCCGCGTACACGAACGGCTTGAAGATGGACCCTGTCGGCCGCTTCGCGACCGCATGATCCAATTGGCTGACCGCGTAATTACGTCCGCCCACCAGTGCCAGCACTTCTCCGCTGTGAGGATCCAGGACGATCAGCGCAACCTGTGCTTGCGGTCCGGGTTCCACCTGAGTCTCATACTTGCCCTTGCTGACCTTTACGCGTTTCGTACGCCGCTTATTGACCTGATCATCCACCAGCTTGATTCCGCTTTCGACGGCCTGCGCTGCAGCCCGCTGAAGGTCAGGATCCAGAGTGGTGTAAATGTGATACGCCTGTTCGTTTATTTCGCGTTCGGGCATTTTGTTGATCAGGGTGTCACGGACCAGGTCCACGAAGTACGGCGCGTCGCTGGCTTCAACATTTGGGGCCGCCAGTTTGAGCGGGGTGGCCTTGGCTTTGTCCGCCTGCTCTCGGGTGATGGCATGGGTCTCTACCATGCTGTCGAGCACCAGATTGCGCCGGTCGAGCGCCCGCTCGGGGTGCCGGTAAGGCGAAAGATAGCTCGGACGCTGAATAATGCCAGCCAGCAGCGCCGCTTCCGGAAGCGTAATGTCCTTCAGGTCTTTGTTGAAATACGTGCGAGAAGCCTCGGCAAACCCGCTGATCTGGAACGAACCCCGCTGCCCCAGATCCACCCAGTTTCCGTAAAACTCGAAAATTTGCTGCTTGCTGAATTTCTGTTCCAGCTCGATGGCGATGAGCATTTCCGTCAGCTTGCGTTTGATGGTCTTTTGGGGGGTCAGGAAGAAGCCGCGCGCCAGTTGCATAGTGAGTGTTGAACCACCCTGTTCGTGACGCTGGCGGCTGAAGTCGATCCACACGGCTTCCGCAAAGCGAACAAAGTTCACTCCGTTATGCTGGAAAAACCGTCGGTCTTCGATGGCCAGCACTGCGTCCACTAACACTTTGGGCATCTCGTTGTAGTGGACTACTTGGCGCTTGGAACGCTGGTCACCCTCGAAGAGCGAGGTAATCATTTCCGGCTCGAGCTCATACGCATCGAGCTGGCTTCCAGAATTTCCGGTGATGCTCTCCACCCGTCCGTCACGGATGCGAATCACAGCCGCTTCAGGGCTGTGATACGACCCAGAGCCGGGCTGGATCTGGATGCTCCCTGCGGAAAGGTGATAGCCGCCCATTGTCGACTGGCCGTCCTTATCCGAATAGCCGGTGTGGCGCAGCTCTGCCGCAATTTCCTTTAGCTCGGCTTTTTCGCCGACCGCGATCGAACGGGGCGTCGCATAAATCTTGGCCGCGCTGGCAAAAACCGGTCCTTCGAAGCGCCGGGCAATAATCCGCTCGTACTTCACGTAGTAGTACGAGAAAACCACCACGAAAATCGCTGCCAGGACGGTGAAGCTGATGATTGCGAAGCGCAGCACGGGATCACGCCCACCAGCTCCTGTTTTGTTCTTTCGGTTCGCAATTCTAACTTTTATGGCCACGTTGGATTGGCGGAGTTACCCCTCAGCGTTTAGACGAACTTGCGTCACTGCTTGTGAGATGAGGCGGCGCGAGAATTCGTTTCCAGAGCATACCCTCAAGACGCAGGGCTCGATTGCTTCTATTCTAAATGATCGCCCTGCGATCTTGACTATTGACTTCCGGAATGCCTAAAAGACGCTCTTATTCTCGGTGGAAGCGTCGAAATGCAGGTCCATGGGGTATCCCGGCAGGTCAACATGTACGACGTAAGCCGCCCGAATCATGACCGCTCCGTTGAACTGCGTTCCCTGGCGCTGGACTACGATACCCTCTTGTGTGATCGGTATCTCGAGTTCCTGGGCCTTCTTGAAAACGCTGGTGCGAATTTCATTCTCGTTCTTCGCTGCGTAGGTGTCCCGCGTGGCTTCGTCTTTAATCGCATCCTGAAACTGATAGTTCTCGAAATAAGCCGGGACGACTTTAGCTGACACGTAAACGCCAGCCACAATTACGAAAATTCCCAGAAACATTTTGATGCTGCCCATAGCGCTCCGCGGGGCCGCTTGCGCTCCCAATTCACTCGTGCGCAGGGCCCAGAACTTGTTGAAAATACTCTGTTACTGCGCCGATGCTAACATCGTCGGATTTGCGTGTCGAGCGTTGAACCACTTCCACAGTGCCTTCGGTAACTTTCTTTCCCACGTTGATTCTAAAAGGGATACCTACCAGGTCAGCATCTTTGAACTTGACCCCTGGCCTCTCGTCCCGGTCGTCGAGCAGAACGTCATAACCGGCGGATTCCAGGCGGCCGGCAATGTCTTCTGCCGTGGTTCTGAGTCTTTCGTCGCCAACATTGGTAGGCGTGACGATGATCTCAAACGGTGCGATCCGGGGCGGCAGCCAGAAGCCGTTTTCGTCGTTGCTCTGCTCCACCGCCGCTGTCAGGATGCGCTCAATTCCAATCCCGTAGCTGCCCATGATCGGCATGACTTCTTTGCCGTTCTTGTCGAGAACCCGCGCGACCATGGATTCGGAGTACTTGTATCCTAGCTTGAAGATATGCCCGACCTCGACGGCGGTATCCATGCGGAGCGGCGCGCCGCAGTTTGGACAGGGCTCACCGCTGGTCACTGCGCGAAGATCGGCATAGGCCGTGGGCTGGAAAGTCTGCCCCGGAGTGATGTTCTTGACGTGGTAATCCTCTTTGTTGGCTCCCGCGATCAGGTTGGTGCGGCCTTCGAGGGCCTTATCCACCAGTAGAATCGCAGCAGATCCCTTGAGATCCTTGGCCCATTCGATTCCCAGCGGCCCCAGGAATCCTGCAGGTGAGAGGAAGAGTTGGCGGATTTCGGCTTCCTGCATCGGACGTGTCTCTTTGCCAGCAAGCACGGTGGATAGCTTGGCCTCATTCAACTGATGGTCGCCGCGCATAAGAACAACAACTGCTCGTGAAATGGCTTTGCCTGATTTCTCGTCCTTGGATTCGACCATCAGCGCAAGGGTCTTGATCTTGTTCTTCGGCGAAACCCCGAGGAACCGTGCCACGTCTTCGATGGTCTTCTGCCCGGGCGTGTGGACTTCGAGTGGTTTGCCGTCGCCTTCCGGCGCGAGGTCTGCCACGGGCTCCAGCTTCGATGTTGCCTTTTCCAGATTCGCGGCGTACTTGCAATTCGCGCAGCCAACAACCTGGTCTTCTCCGGCAGGCGTGTAAACCATGAACTCTTCGGACTCAGATCCGCCCATGGCCCCGGAGTGTGCGTCGATGACCAGATAGTTCAGGCCGCAGCGGTCGAAGATTCGGCAATAAGTCTCGCGATGCTTGTGGTAAGAAATGTCAAGACCGGCAGCATCAATGTCGAAGGAGTAAGAATCCTTCATCATGAACTGCCGCACTCGCAGCAGGCCGGACTTCGGCCGTGGCTCGTCGCGAAATTTGGACTGAATCTGATACCAGATTTGAGGGAGCTGCTTGTAACTGCGCAGTTCTTTGCGGGCGATCTCGGTCATGTTCTCTTCGTGAGTCATGGCCAGGCAGAGGTCGGCGCCCTTGCGGTCTTTCAGGCGAAAAAGATTGTCGCCCATGATTGACCAGCGCCCGCTAGCTTCCCAGAGTTCTCGCGGATGGAGTGCCGGAAGATAAAATTCCTGCCCAATGCGATCCATCTCCTCGCGGACGATGGCGGTGATCTTGTTGAAGGAGCGCTGTCCGAGAAAGAGATACGAATAAATCCCCGCAGCCAGTTGGCGGATATAGCCCGCCCGGACGAGAAACTTGTGGCTGGCGACTTCGGCATCAGCCGGAGCTTCGCGCAGGGTAGGGATGAAGAGTTGTGACCAGCGGTGCATAGTTAGAGTCCCGACTAGAAAGGGAATTGGAAATTGTAGCAGCAGGCAGCGCGAAACAATGCGCACAACCTCTCCTAGAGGGAATTGACGCTAACCCTTTTGCTCCCGATGGCTGGTTTCGTAATGCGCCTTCAGCATGTCTCCGCCGAAATCGCCGTTGAAGTCGCGCCACACCGAGTGGATGTGGTTGGCGTTATCCTGCGTATCATCGAGCTCAATCAAGAATGACGAGGTCTGTACGCGGTAATAATGGGGGTCGCCCGGCTTGATGCCGCCAGCCCAGGCGAAGTAGGCATTGCGTCCAGCCTTATTGATTTGATCGATGCGCTGCTCCGCCAAATCGTCGGGCAGATTGTAGGCGTAGAGTTCCACCAGCGCGCGCAGCGCGTCGAACTGCCTGGCGGTCATCTTCGCAGCCGGCAATCCCGAGGGCTGTCCCTCGAATGCCGCCTTCCGGCTGGCCGCGGTCAGGATATCGCTATACGCTTTCGGGTCGACGATGGCGATCTTCTGCTGCGGCTCATCCAACGAATGAATCACCTCGAAGCCCATGTCGTCTTCGCCGCCTAGGGTCCGCAATCCCTTGCGCGGCCCCTGGCGAACCTCCGCTGGATTGGAGCCGAAGAAACTCGGCCCATCCACTACCTGGCCGTTGGCCACCGTGTAGTTCTGGCTCAGGTGATGTCCCTCAACGCGCCAGCCCCAGGTTCCCGTATCGGAAGGCGTGCCGAACACCGTGAAATGGTACTTCTCCGGATTGCGCCGCTCGCCGCTATCGTTTTCCAGCAACTTCAGCACCTCTTCCAGGCTCATGATGGTCACGGCCTTGATGTAGCCGATCTGGCTCAACCCCGTCGCCAGCAGCGCGCTCGCCAGGTGTTTCTGGAAGGGACTCATTTCGCCCAGCGTCAGTCCCTTGCGCTCCTTGGGAATGTAATGCCAATTCAGGCGCTCTTCGTCGCTGAACTGGAAGGTCGCCCTGGCCCGCTGCTCCGGGCTGAGGGCGGCGAGAAAACGGTTTGCGGTTTCAGTCATCAGCGAGACGGCATGGACGTGGTGGGGTACGCCGCTCGTCAGGCCACGACTGCCATTCGCAAAGCCTCGGGCTGTTTTACCCGCAATCAGAGCGCCTCCCACAACCGTGGCGGACAAGCTAAGAAACGAGCGTCGTTTGACGTCGCACATAGAGTCCTCCGTGCAAAGATTCTCACAGCAGATGAGTGCGCCACCGCTCAATCTTAACGATCAGATACCGGATTTTGGCGTGCGTCAAGCGCGTGGTCGCCGAACGTGGACCGGATACGTGCGTCAGAATGATGGGCAGATTCCAACCCGTTATTTCCGCGTCAATTGGCTCAGAATTTCCCTCCCCAATTTCTGCGCCTCGCCAAAAAATTTCTGATATTCGAGAAATAATCGGTTTAGCTCAAGCGACCGGTCGGGGGTCAGCCGTTCGCGCAGAATCATGTCGCGTACGCGCACAGGATTAGGCAGGATCGCTTCTTCGCTAAGCTCCTCGAGAGCAGTTGCGGGATCGTAGTGGTACATGGGGAGATTGTAATCCTGCAGATTGAAGGGGAGGGTGAAGTGCCGAGCTTGTTTCAGGGCTTCGTTCTAGCGTCGTCTCGTATCACGGCACGGCTTTTAGCCATGCCCTGGGACGTCAACGCAAACGTTACGGCACGTCTGGAACGCGTGCCCTGATACAAACCTCGCGGACGCAAGCCCCCAACTCGGGCTACGAACGCTGCAGCCGGGCCAGCCCCGCCCCGGCTCCAATCAAGAGCGATCCTGCGATCCGATTCGTCAGCTTCTCAAATCGCGGATTGCGCGCCGTCGCGAGCGCTCGCCCAGCAAGGTGTCCGTAGATGAAGAGAATGAAAAACTCGACAACAATCGAGCTAATCCCGAGCACTAGAATCTGGAACGCAACGCTGTGGCGGGTATCGATGAACTGGGGCAGAATTGCAGTGAAGAAGAGCAATGCCTTCGGATTCGCGGCTTGCAGGAAGAAGCCATCGCGAAGAATGCGGACGCCACTGCGCGAGTCGTCGCCTGATTCTGGCAACGCCATAACCGAAGTCTTTCCAAAGAAGCTGCGGACCCCGAGATAGACCAGATAGGCAGCCCCAGCCCACTTGATGAGAAAGAACAGTTTGTATGAGGCGACAATTACTGCGCCCACGCTGGTCGCAGATAGCACGAAGTACATCGCATTCGCGCTGAGAATGCCTCCGCTGCCCCAAACTGACTTCGCAGGTCCCCGCCGGATCGCTTGAGACAAAACGTAGAGCACCGCAGGGCCCGGCGTCATGCTCAGGACGGCCTCAATCATCACGAAGGCTAACCAGATTTGCCAAGTCATCGTTTCGCCCCCTGATCAGCCGAGATATCGCGCCAATAGCATTGTCTGATCATCGCTTTGTGCGCCAAAACCGGTTGCGAGGGACCGCAGTTCGACAAAGAGTTGCTCCGGAGGCAAGAGGGCGTCCCTATTAATACCGACTTCAGCGGCTCCAATCCAAGTTCGACACCGCTCTTGTTGAAGACCTCAGTCAGTCCGTCTGTAGTGATCAGGAGAACGTCTCCGGCTTCGCAGTCAATCGTCGATTCCGAAAAGTGCTGGTTCGCAAACACCCCAACCGGGGGATCCAGTGCGGCATATTCGAGGATGACGTTTGCAGCTTTCCGGTAGTGCAGGATCGACGGATGCCCAGCCGAAGCAAAAACGATCCGGCCGCTTGCACCGCCTTGCAAAATTCCCGAGGTGACGAACATCGCCGATAGCTTCAGAGGGAAGAGTGTTTGTTGGATCAAGTCCAGCAGTCGGGCTGGAGAACAGTCACTCAGCGAATGACCGCGCACGGCGGTCTTGAACATCGACATCAGCACTCCTGACTGGACGCCATGACCAGAGACATCGGCGACATAACCTGTCCATCGGCCTTCTGGCCCTGCGATGAAATCGACCAGATCGCCCCCCACCTCGCCGCTCGGGACAGAAGCGCCATAGATCTCGAAGTGGTCGAGCTTTTGCTTGCAGACCGGGACGAGCGAGCGGTGGATCTCTGAGGCCAGCGAAATTTCGGCGTGGACGTGATAGTAACGCTGTCCTTCAACTTGAAAGAAGTGGACCAGCAAGCTGTAGGCGGCAATGATGCCGAACGTCGCGCAGATGGCAATAATCGAAATCTGATGTGCTAGCACTTGCGGGTCGCCTACCGCCGGGCCTGGAGGAAAGTACCTCGCGCGGAGGTATTCCAGCCCGAACTGCGCCGCCCCTAACAAAGGCCAGTACCAGAACCGGCGCGTAACGAAGAGTGCAGCATAGCCCACAGCGAAAGTGCCGGAAATAAACGCAGCCAGGAAAATACGCCCCAGCGATGATGGCCGCGGGTTCATCTGGAGCGACATCAACCCGACAGACGCGAACAGGAAGAAAACGGCTGTGAGCGCCAGCGCCCGCGACCGTCCGCGTACCGCCACCCAAAACGATCCCGTCTGGACGCTCGGGCGGCCTAAGCTTTTCGGAGTCCTTGCGATGATTTCACCCGGACCAGAGCGCGATTGCGCCGCCTTGTGGTCACACCATTTCTGTTCCCCACAGATCGTGCAAGTGCAAAATGCCTTCCAGTTTGCCGCTAGCGTCCACCACCGCAAGCGAAGTGATTTTGCGCTCTTCCATGAGGGCGAGGGCAGTGGCGGCGAATTCACTTCCAGAAATCGTCTTCGGATCGTGGGTCATGCATTCATCGGCGGTCAGATCAAGTGCATTTTTCCCGCGGTGCTCGAGCAGCCGTCGCAGGTCGCCATCGCTGATGATCCCAAGCAGGCGTTCACCGTCAACCACGGTCGTGACCCCCAGCTTCTTGCGTGACATTTCGTAGATCACGTCCGGCATTTTCGTCTTTGGACTTACGCGAGGCACGGCATCACCGGTGTGCATCAGGGTTTCCACCCGCGCCAGCCTTTTGCCGAGCTTGCCGCCGGGATGCAGACTGGCAAAATCTTCCTCTTTGAAGCCTTTTTTTTCGGCAAGCGCAACCGCTAGGGCATCTCCGAGCGCCAGCATCGCCGTAGTTGACGCTGTGGGAGCCAAGCCGAGCGTGCAAGCTTCCTGCGCGACCGCGCAGCTTAGGGCGACGTCTGCCGCGGCGGCTAGCGTGGATCGTGCACCGGGGGAGCTTGCCCTTGCAGGCGTTGGCCCACCCTCAGCCTGGCGAAGGAGCGTGGCCGCCACATTTTCATCGCACGTCACCGCAAGCAACGGAAGACGTAAGCGTTTTATAGTCGCCAGCAGTTGCAGAATTTCTTCAGTCTCGCCACTCGCCGAAAGAGCTATAACGACGTCGCCTTGGGCGAGCATACCCAAGTCCCCATGTACGGCCTCAACAGGATGCATAAAGAGCGACGGCGTTCCCGTGGAACTGAGAGTTGCCGCGATCTTGCGCGCGATCAATCCGCTCTTACCCATTCCAGTGACTACTACCCGTCCGGTGCAGCCGTACAGCAGATCTACCCCGCGGTTGAACGCCTCCGACATCATGCCCGCAATGCGATCAGCCAGGTCTTGTAATGCCTGGGCTTCAATACGGACGACGTTTTCGCCGGTATGGTGCATAAAAACAGCTTCTAGCTCTTAGCTTCTAGCTTGTAGCCCGAAAACACAATCACTGGCTTCCGGGACTGCGCTGTCCAATGTATTCGGTCAGAACTTGTTTCCACTTGTTCTGCGCTTTCAAAATAAATTCGATAGCATCACGCAGGGCACCGTCGCCGCCGCCATGCTTCGTCACATAATGAGCATCCCGCTTCACTTCATCGCGAGCGTTGGCGGCTGCGATAGCCAGGCCGCAATTCCACATTACCGGCAGATCAATGACATCATCGCCGACAAAACATGATTCCGCAGCAGTGATTCCTGCCTGCACAAGAATCTCACGGAACGTTCCCAGTTTGTCCTGGATCCCCTGGTGAATGTGGTCGAGCTTAAGATCGTGCGCGCGCACGGCCACGGTTTCTGAGGTACGCTTGGTAATGAGTCCAGTCTTGATCCCGGCCAGTCGCGCCAGCGAAATCGCGACCCCGTCGTGGGCGTGAAATCCTTTTACCTCGATTGATCCCTGGCTTGTAGGGTTTATCCGACCCGGCCCGCCTGCTCGCCCGCCAGTGTCCTGCGCAGCCGCCGGCAGGAAAAACAGCTTGCCGTCGGTAAGCACCCCATCCACGTCGAAAAGCAGAAGTCTGATTTTTCGCGCGCGGGACTTGGCATCAGGCATGCGCGGATTCTAGCAGAGATCGTTTTCACTGCTGGACTAGGGGGGCAGAAAGGAGCCAGAGATTGCCGGCGCTAGATGGCAGCGGCCCCGCGCTCCTGATTACGGATCCGGATAGCCTCATCGATCTTAGACAAGAAAATCTTGCCGTCGCCAATCATGCCAGTCGAGGCAGTCTTGATAATCGCCTCGACCGCAGAATCGACAAGTTCGTCTGGAATTACCAATTCGATTTTGATTTTTGGCAGGAGATCCACGCTATATTCACGGCCCCGATAAACCTCCGTGTGACCTTTTTGGCGTCCATGGCCGCGCACTTCAAGGATGGTCATGCCCTGGACTCCGAGCTCCATGAGGACCTCTTTGACCGACTCAAACTTGGAGGGTTGGATGATGGCTTCGAGTTTAGTCATGATCGATTGTCCTCATCAGAGGTGCGTCCGTTTCCCGCGTCAACATCCTAAGTTGAGATTTGAATCCTTCCAAGCACAAATTCTCTATTGCGGAAATAAGGCTTTTGTATTGTGATGTTTAATTCTACAGGCGAAAGCTGGGGGTGAGTCTTACTCGAGCCGCCGGGGTTCCATTCCATGAAGGTCGCGGGTTTCTTTCTGCTGTTGGCGGGAGGCGGGCTTGTTCTCGCCGCAGTGGCGCTGCTGGCATCGTCACTACCGCGGACCGGCTTTGTGCTGGCTGGAGTCGGCGTAGAGGTCATAGGGATAGTGCTGGTCGCTCGCTCGCATCTGTTGGAGCAAGGGGATAGAGGGTGACCCTAGCCAGTCCTACGCTCTCGGAAGCGTCCACCGCCCTCTGCTTTGTCTTGATCCTGCTCGTTCCGTTTGCCACTGCTGGGCTTTCTCTCATCAACACAGGATTGGGGCGTTCGCGCAGCTCAGCTCATGCGATGACGGGCTCGCTCGTCGTGATCGCGACGGCTGTGGTGGCGTACTTCGTGTGCGGGTTCTCATGGCAAGGGTTCGTAGGACGTCCTGGGCATTTGGTCATGATCGGCCATACGGGGTGGAACTGGATTGCCGCGGAGCCGTTTTTTATGCGTGGGCTGGATCTCGGTTGGTCTACTGCTTCATTGGCGGTATTGCTGCAAGTGTTCAGCGTTGGATTGGCAGCGTTGATCCCGTTGGGCGCAGGGGCTGATCGTTGGCGGCTAGGCGCGAGCTGCGCTTCCACGGCGTTGCTTGCGGGCTGGACTTACCCTCTGTTCGCGCACTGGGTGTGGGGAGGGGGATGGTTAGCACAGCTCGGGACGAATTACGGCCTAGGCAGAGGATTCGTGGATGCAGGCGGCTCAAGCACAATCCAGGTTGTTGCGGGCTTAACGGCCTTGTCAATAGCGTGGATCATAGGCCCCCGCCGTGGCAAATACTCGGCCAATGGCATGCCAGCTGCAATCCCCGCGCACAATGCTGTCTTCGTGATATTTGGCTGCCTGCTCGCATTAGTAGGATGGTTGGGACTGAATTGCGCTGGGGCTCTGCTTTTCTCCGGGACGGGAGTGGAACGCGTTGTCCTGATCGCAGTAAACACGGTTTTAGCCGCTTCCTGATTGCAGTAAACACGGTTTTAGCAGCGGCGTCCGCGGGATTGACAGCCGCTGTCATCACGCGCCTGCGTTTCGGTAAACCGGACGCTTCGCTAATCGCCAACGGCTGGATGGGCGGGCTCGTCGCCAGCAGTGCTGGGTGCGCTTTCGTCAAACCTGCGGTGGCAGTCATCGTTGGGATCGTGGCCGGAGGACTGGTTATTTTCGCGATAGAACAGCTGGAATTCGAGTTGAAAGTGGATGATCCAGGAGGCGCAATTTCGGTACATGCCGTGGGCGGCATTTGGGGAGTATTAGCGGCTGGCCTCTTCGCCCAGCTCCCCGGAGAAAATCGCGGCCAACTTCTCGCGCAAATCGTGGGAGTAGCGGCGTTGATCGGCTTCGTGCTACCCATGACCTACGGGCTGAACTGGCTCTTAAATCGCTTCTACCCGCAACGCGTGACAGCGGACGGCGAACGCCAGGGCATGGATTTGCACGAACTGGG
>WNFJ01726796.1_pt3 | contig 27569 bp, 19 predicted proteins | sample 5400461 | NCBI WGS metagenome assembly WNFJ01 (sample SAMN13153349, study PRJNA577476) | soil metagenome | isolation source: 115 cm saprolite on Douglas fir-dominated hillslope | place: USA:California | collected 2013-09-17
GCTCGTGGTGATCCTCACCGTGCACACGCTCCTCGCCTCCGGCCGCGCGGCGGGTGCGCCGCTCGCGGCGGTGGCGGCCACGGGGAGCACCCTGGTCGCGCTCGTCGCCTGCGGGCTCGCCTGGCGCCGGGTGGCCGAGCCCGAGCGCCGCACCTGGCTCATCGTCGGGCTGGGGTGCGCCGGGTATCTCGCCGGGGAACTGGTCGCGAACTACTACGCCCTGGTCCGTCACGTCGCCCCGCCCTACCCGTCGCTGGCGGACCTCGGCAAGCTGAGCAGCTACGTGGCGCTCGTCGTCGCCGTGGTCGACATTCTGCGGTCGTCGCCGCACCGGCGTGTCGACCCCGAGGTGACGCTCGACACGGGGCTCGTGACCTACACGGCGAGTGCGTTGACCTACGAATTCCTGGTGGCGCCGTTGGCGGCCGCGGGCGAGGCGTCCTGGGCGTTGCTCACGAGCCTGGCCTGGGCCACGGCGGGCGCGGGCGTGCTCCTCATGGTGCTCATCCTGATGGTGCGCCGGTCGCCGGGGGCGCGGGCGCGGCTGGGGCTCCTGTTTGGCGGCTTCGCACTGTTCGGGGTGACCGACATCGCGTACGCGGCGCTGCGCAGCCGCGGCAGCTATCACTCCGGCGGGCTGCTCGATCTCGGCTGGGACGTCGCGTTCCTCACGATCGCGGTCGCCGCGGCGGTCGCCCCGCGACGGGTCAAGGCGCCGCGTTCCACCGGCGCGAGCACGGGCGGCCGCGCCGTCGGGATCCCGCTCGCGCTCGCGGGGATCGGGGGGATCGCGGTCGAGCAAGCGCTCAGTCCCGAGCGCGACCTGGCCGCGGCGGTGCTCGTGGCCGTGGGGGTGGTGCTGGTCGGCGCCCGCTTCGTGTATACGCTGCGCGCCGACCGCCGCTACGCCTCGCTGCTCGAGAACGAGGTGGCGAGCCAGACCCGCTCGCTGATGGACTCGCTCGCCGGCACGGCGGCGGCGGAGCGCCATCTCCGGCTCGTGATGGACGCGGTGCCGGACGCCGTCGTGGTGCTGGATCGCGACGGCCACATTCTCGAGTCGAACGGCCCGGCCCAGACGCTGTTGGGCGTGACCGACGCGGCGGGGCGGCACGTGTTCGACTTGTTCGACGCCGACGTGGCCGGCGTAGTACGCGACAAGATGGATGCCGCGTTCCGCGGCGACGTGCAGCGCTTCGAGACCCGGTTTCGACGCCCCGACGGCACGCGCGGGCTCGCGGCGATGCTGTACGCCCCGGTGCGCGAGGGCACCGCGATCCCGCGCATCCTCGCCCTCGCCCGCGACGTGACCGACCAGAAGCGCACCGAAGCGCAGCTGCAGCAAGCGGAGAAGCTCGCGGCCATCGCGCACCTCGTGAGCGGCGTGGCGCACGAGATCAACAACCCCGCCGCCATCATTCTGGGCTTCGCCCAGACCCTGCTGCTCGACGAGCTCAAGCCCGAGCATCGCGAGATGCTGCAGATGGTGGGCGAGGAGGCGGCGCGGATCGGGCGCATCACGTCGAACCTGCTCGCGTTCGCCCGGGCGGGGAGCAAGCAGCGGACGCTGGTGGACCTGAACGACATCGTGCGCCGCACCTTCGCGCTGCGCTCCTACCACTTATCGACGCTGAACATCACGGTGGCGCTGGAGCTCGACCCGGCCGAGTCCAAGTTCTGGGCCGACCCCTCCGAGCTCCAGCAGATGCTCTTGAACTTGCTCATCAACGCCGAGCAGGCGCTCATGGGCGTCGCGTCGCGGCGCACCATCACCGTGCGCACGGGCTCCACCGAGCAGGAGGTCGTGCTCGAATTGGCCGACTCGGGCCCCGGCATCCCGCCCGACGTGCGGGGGAAGATCTTCGACCCGTTCTTCACCACCAAACCCGAGGGGGTGGGGACGGGGCTCGGCCTGTCGATCTGCTACGGCATCGCGCAGGAGCACGGCGGGCACATCGCGGTCGAGTCCGAGCCCGGGCAGGGCGCGCGGTTCTGGGTAACGCTGCCGCGCGACCCGCGCCAGGAGACGCGCACGCTGCCGCTCGCGGCGGTGCCGGCCGCCGCCGTCGAGGGCGTGCTGACCGTGCTGGTGGTGGACGACGAGACCGCCCTGCGCAACGCCCTCCTGCGATTCCTCGATCGCCGCGGCATCCGGGGGCGCGGCGTGGCGGACGGGGCCAAGGCGCTCGAGCTGCTGCGTCAGGCGGATTTCGACGTCATCATCTCGGACGTGCGGATGCCGGGCATGAGCGGCCGGGAATTCCTGGAGCGGCTGCGCCGCGAGCGCCCCGACCTGCTGGCGCGACTCGTGTTCGCGACCGGGGACACCTTCGCCCCGGAGACGGCCGCCCTGATCCGAGACGCTGGGGTGCCGACCGTGACCAAGCCGTTCGACTTCGCGGCGCTCGAGCAGGTGCTACGTCAGATCGCCGCCGTCGGCGAGGGCGCCGTGACGCCCGACCGCTCGAATCCGCGCAGCGCCTAGCGCCGGGCTATGGGACGGCGAGCCGCTGCCGCAACGGCAGCGGCATGATGGCCAGGGCGTGCTTGATGGGGAGCGACAGGGCGAACCCCGGCGACTGGGCCAGGCCCGCGTGATGGATGGCAATCACCTCACCATTGGCGTTGAAGAGCGGGCTCCCCGACGAGCCGCCGATGGTGATCCCGTCAAACTGAATCACGTCCTCGGTGGTGCGGGAGATGATGCCGGCCGTCATAGACGTGCGCACGACCGCGGTGCGCAGCCGGGCGAAGCCCGACCCGGCGGGAAACCCGATCAAGGCCGCCGGCTCGCCCTGGCGCGCCTTGGTGCCGTGCCAGTCGAGGGCCGTGATGAAGGGGCCGGTGTAGCCGCGGACCTTGATGACGGCGACGTCGCGCTCCTGCGACAGGGCGATGATGTCGGCGTAGTGCGCCTGCGACTGGTCGGCCATGATGACCCACAGGGTGTCGGCGCGCGGGTGCTGTGAGTCCGCCACGACGTGCCAGTTGGTCAGCATGTAGCCGTCGGCGGTGATGACGAATCCGGTGCCGTTATAGTAGTCCCGCCCAAAGCTGGCGGTGATCAAGCCGACGGCGCCCTGATTCTGCTGGGCGATGGTGGCGAAGTCGGTGGCGCGGATAGCGCGCAGCTTCGCCTCGAGGGTCTGGGTCTCGCGCTCGGCGACGGTGACGGCGCCCCGGAGGCTGTCGAGCGCGGCTTGGGAGGGGGCCCGGCGTTCGGCCGCCGCGAGCTCGTCGCGCAGGCGCTGCACGTCGCTCTGCGCCGCGACGCGGCGCGCCTCGCCCTGGGCCAGCTGGGCCGCGAGCGCTCCCTGCGCCCGGTCGAGCGCCGCTCCCAGAGCCGCGGTGCGGGCCCGCGCCGACTCGAGCTGGGCCCGCAGGCTGTTGACCTGCGCGGCCGGGGCCGCCGCGGCGCGGGCTGCGGCGAGCTCCTGGCGCAGGCGGTCGGTCGCCGCCCGCGCCGTGTCCGCGGCCGTCCGCTGCTCCTGCTCCGTCTGCTGCACCTGAGAAGAGAGCAGCCAGTACACGCCGTACACCGCGGCGCCGAGCAGCGCGGCGAGGAAGAGGGCCACCACCACGAGCCAGCGGAGCCGGCGGCGCGAGTCCCGATTCACCTCCGTTGCCACCGCTTTCAGGAACGCCGTCGAGCCGCGCTTGCCGGAGCGGCGTTCTTCCCGAGCGCGGGCGACGGCGCGGCTGATCAGGCCCATCATCGTTTCGTGTCCCGGCCCCGCCGCGGCGCGGGCCACGGCCAGCTGCGGGGCGGTGCCCAGCGCCTCGACGATCAGCGTCGGCCCGCCGGGTCCCAGCGTGAGGCGGTCGCCCAGCCGCACCGGCACCGGGGCGGTCACGCGGGCGGCGTTGACGAAGGTGCCGTTGGTCGAGCCCGCGTCGCGCACGAGGAGCGCGCCCGAGGGGCCGACCGTCAGCTCGGCGTGGAGGCGGGAGACCAAGTCGGGCGCCGAGGAGACGCGGACTTCGCACTCGCGGCCCCGTCCCACCCGGATCCGCACGCCGCGCGCCTCATAGCGGTGACCGGTGGCGGCGTCGAGCAGCGTGACGCCGTAGGCCCGGGCTTCGACGGGCGTGTGCGGCGGCTCGGGGGCGTCGGGTAGCGCGGGGTGCTCGGGCACGGTGGCGGTGAGCGCCTCGCGCACCGCGACGACGGACCAGCGCGGTCCCCGCTCGCCCAGCGCGATGACGTCTCCGGGGTGGAGCGTGGCGGGGGTCGGGAGGCGGCGGCCGTTCAGGAACGTGCCGTTGCGGCTGGCGAGATCGACGAGCTGCCACTCCCCGCCGGCGTGGCGTAGTTCCGCGTGCGCCGCGGACACCACGGCCGCACTGGGGCCGCCCGGCACGATGGCGCAGTCGGGGCTCCGCCCCAGCCGCGCGACGGGGTCGCGCAGCTCGGTGGCCTGCTCGGTCGTGAGGTCCAGCAGCTTGAGGTAGGCCACGGGGCGATACTAGGAAGGCACGCCCCGGGCGTCAACGTCACGGCGCCGGGGGGCCTGGTGCGCCCGGGGCGGGGCCGCCGCTCGGGGCCGTCAGGATTCCCGGGGCCAGGCTTTGGCGCGGCGGTCGGGCAGCACCCGGCGCGGGGAGGGCGAGCGGCGCACCACGCGTCGGCGCTCGACGCCGCGGCGGCGCTCGGTGCCCGAGCGCCGCTCGACCGGGGCCGGCGCATCCCCCTCGCGCCGGTCCGCGCCCGAGCGGCGATCCACGCCGGAGCGGCGGTCGTCCAGCTCGCGACGATCGTCCCGGGTGCGGCGGTCCGGTAGGGGTTCGTAGCCGATGGGGCCCTCGCGGTCGAGCGGGCCCCTAACCTACCGGCCGCCTCAAGGCCCGGCTAGTGGCCTTCGCGGCCCTCGCGCCGCAACCGGACGTCTACGTCGCGGATCACCTCGTCGGCGCGGTCTTTGCGCCGCCAGCCCCGGTGCCGGCCGCGGTCCCCGCGCTCGCCGCGGTCTTCCTCGTCGCCGCGCGCCCGGATCTCCCTGATGCCGCGCACCAGGACCCGCTGTCCCGACGGGTTCACGAACACGCGGACCACTTCGTCCTCCCCGCGCCGGGCCCAGATGACGCGGTTATAGCCGTCTTCTTCGACGCGAAACACCACGTAGCCGCGGTTCACCAGCACGTCGCGCGTGACGAACACGACGCGATCCACCGGCACGACGTACTCGTACTGCGGCGGGTCGGCATAGACGACCTCGGCGCGGGTGTACATCCCTGGTGCGCACGCGGCGCCCGCGAGCGCCAGTAGAGCGAACAGCCGTTTCATGGCGATCCTCCTATTCGTCGGTCCTTGTGAAGACCCCGCGACGGCCCACGGCGTTACCGGGTGTGACCGCAGTCACACTCCGGGCCGTGCTACGTTTAGGGCCACGCCCATGGACAATCTCGCTCACACCCTGGTCGGCGCGGCGCTGGGCCGCGCGGTGGCCGACCGCAAGGTCCCCGCGGCCGGCTGGATCGGCGCGATCGCCGGCAACGCCCCCGACTGGACCGAGCTGCTCGGCCCCGCGAACTGGGCCCCTCGGGCGGGGCCCGGCTACTTAGTCGCGCACCGCGGCATCACCCACTCCGTGCTCGGCGCGGCGATCGAGATCGCCGTGCTGAGCGGCCTCGTCGGTCTGCTGCTCGAATGGTGGGCGCGGCGCCACGCCGGCCCGCGGCCGTCGTGGGGCTGGATCGTCGGGTGTGTCGCCGCCGCGGTCGCGAGCCATCTCTACTTGGACTGGCAGGGCTCCTACGGGTTGCGACCGTGGTTGCCGTGGAGTGGGCGCTGGTACTACGGCGACTGGGTGGCGATCGTCGACCCGGTCTTCTGGATGGTGCCGCTCGTCGCGCTGGCATGGGGGGCGCGGCGCCACTGGGCGCCGGCGCTCGTGTATCTCGTCGTGCTCGCGGGCGTGCTGACGCTGGTGCTGGGCGTGGGACGGTCCGTCGTGGTGTGGTGGCTCCAGCTCGTCGTGATGGCGCTGGCCGGGACGGCCGTGCTGGGGTGGACCCGACACTGGATGGGGGTGGCGCGGCGGCGGCGGGCCGCGCTCGCGAGTCTGGTGGTGTTGGCCGGGTATGCGGGGGCGAGCGGAGTCGCGAGCGCGGTAGCGCAGGCGAGGGTGCGGGCGGCCGCGATCCGGCGCTTCGGTCCCAGCGCCACCTGGGCCGCCCTCACGGTGGTGGGTCATCCTTTCACCTGGGAGCTCGTGTCGGCCTCGGTCGACAGCGTCGCCGGTCCCGACTGGACGGTGCCGCGCCATCTCGACGACCCCGCCGTGCGCCGCGCCCTCGCCACGCCAAGCGGTCAGGCGATGGCCGAGTTCGCCCGGTTCCTCGCGGCCGACGTCGACTCCTCGGGCGGCGGTCTCCGGGTGTACCTGCGGGATGTGCGGTTTCGGCCGGTGGGGCGAGCCGGCGGCGGTTTCGCCACGGCGACCGTGGTGCTGCGGTGACGGGGCGCGCGCGGCGGGGCAGCGGTCCCGCGCGGTCGCGTGAGACGCTCCGGCCGAGCCGTGCCGCGGCGCACCCGAGGTTACATTGTCCGGCGCGATGATCGAGGCCTCGGCTCAGGCGGCGTTGCTCGACGGCCTCGTCCAGGCGCTCGAGCCCGCGTTCCGGCTGGATCGGCTCGAAGCGCTCTCCGACGAGCGGGCGTTGTACCACGCTTGGGACCGGCTGCTCAAGCGGCCGGTGGCGTTGCGGGTGCACCTGCAGCCCGACTCCCCGAGCCGGGAGTGGTTTCTGCGCGAGACCGAGACGCTGGCGGCGCTCGATCATCCGGCGATCCGCCACGTCTACGCCGCGGGCGTGGTGAGCGGGTTTCCGTATCGCACGGCCAACTGGATCGAGGGCGAGGGGTTGGCCGAGGCACTGCGTCGCGGCCCGCGGCCGCTGCCGACGGCCCATGTGCTCGTGCGCGACCTGTTGGGCGCGCTCGAGCACGCCCACGCGCGCGGGGTGATCCTCCGCCGCATCGTGCCGCTCACGGTGATGCTCGAGCTGTCGGGCCGCGCGGTCGTGACGGATCTGCGCTACGCCAATTGGTGTCTGCCGAGCGTGCCGCCCGAGGAGCGGGGGGCCGGGGGCGCCTTCGTCGCGCCGGAGATCCGGGCGGGTGGCACCGGCGAGCCCGCCAGCGACGTCTACGGGGTGGCGGCGCTCGTCTACTACGTGCTCACGGGGCAGGAGCCGGACCCCGATCCGACGCGGATCGTCGCGCCGCGACGGCTGCGCCCCGCCGTCCCCGCCGCGCTCGAGCGCGTGCTGATGCGTGGGCTCCGGGCGCAGCCGGCCGAGCGCTATTTCACGGCCACCGAGATGCTCGAGGACTTCGTGAGCGACGCCGGGGTGTTTCAGGAGCCCGCCGCGACGCCGTCGGTGGCGGAGGCGGGCTTCGAGGGGCGGTTACGGCGGGCGCTGGGCGACGACTACGAGCTGTTGGAGGAGATCGGCGTCGGCGGGTTCGGACGCGTCTACCGGGCGCGCGATCTGGGGCTCGAGCGCGAGGTCGCGATCAAGGTGCTGCACCCTTCCCTCACAGCCGATCCGGCGGTGAGCGAGCGGTTCCGGCGCGAGGCGCAGCTCGCGGCGAAGCTGCGCCACCCCAATATCGTGAGCATCTACGACATCATGGGGCGCGCCGGGCTGCAGTGGTACACGATGGAGCTCGTCCCGGGGGCGAACCTGGCGCAGCTGGTCCAGGCCTGGGGCCCGCTGGCGGTGGATCAGAGCGTGCGGCTGCTGGAGCAGGGCCTGTCGGCGCTGGAGCACGCGCACGCCAAGGGGCTGGTGCACCGGGATTTGAAGCCCGAGAACATGCTGATCGAGCCCGACGGCCGGCTGCGCGTGACGGACTTCGGGCTGGCGCTCGCGTTGCGCGGGGACGGTCGCTACGGGGGGGCGACCTCGCGGAGCGGCACGCCGCAATTCGCGGCGCCCGAGCAGCTGTTGGGCGAGAAGGTGGACCGCCGCACCGATCTCTACTCGCTCGCGGCCAGCGTCTATTTCGCGCTGCTCGGCCGCCCGCCGTTCGAGGGACAGACGCCCGAGAGCATCCTCGCGCGCCAGACGACCGACGCCTTGCCGCCGCTGCACGAAGCCCGCCGCGCCGTCCCCCGAGAGCTCGAGCAGGTGCTGCGGACGGCGCTGGCCAGCGATCCCGCCGCGCGCTATGCCAGCGCCACCGCGTTCCGGGAGGCGCTGCGCCGCTCCCGCGGCTTGCGGGCGCGGTGGTGGGCGTTCTGGCGGGGCTCCCTCAGCGCCGGCGGCGCGCGCTAGCGCCAGCGGAAGATCCGCAGCGCGACGGCGAAGCTCACGAGCCCCCAGCCCAGCACGATGAGGAGCGGGAGCCCGAGCTGGCGCAGCGCGGCGCCGTCGATCATGACGGCGCGCAACGCGTCGTTGAGCGCCGTAAGCGGCAGCGCCCGCACCAGCGGCTGCATCGCCTCGGGGAACCGCGCGTAGGAAAAGAAGGTGCCCGAGAGGATCCACATCGGCAGCATCACGAGGTTCATCAGTCCCGAGACCGCTTCGATCGTCCGGGCCCGACTCGCCACGAGGAGGCCCAGACCAGCGAACGACAGGGCCCCGAGGACGGTGATCCCGGCGAGCGCGAGGACCGAGCCCCGCACGCCCACGCGGAACATCACCCAGCCGAACCCGACGAGGGCCGCGATCTCGAGGAACAGGAACACGAGGCGCGAGAGGATGAACGACATGAGGTAGTGACTGCGCCGCATCGGCGTCGCCATGAAGCGCTTCAGCAGCTTTTTCGTGCGCGCCTGCACGACGGAGAAACCCACGCCCCACAGGCCGCTCCCCATGAGGTTCATGCCGAGCAGGCCCGGAATCAGGAAGTCGATGTAGCGCGACCCCGGCTCGGTGACGCGCTCGTCGCGCACCAGCGCGGGATCGACGCGACCACGCGCCCGCTGCAGGGCCTGGTCCACCTCGAGCCGGGCGAGCCGACTCTCCGTGCGGGTCGAGTCGTAGCGATACACGATGGGCGCGCCCGGGGTCACGGCGAGCGCCACGCGGCCAGTGCGGAGCTCGAGGCGTGCCTCCCCCGAGTCGAGCAGCGTGACCGCGAGGCCCGGCGCGGCCCCGAGGGTCGCGGCGAGCGCGCTGTCGCCCGCCGCGCACACCACGGCGACCCGCAGCTCGCCGGGGCCGCGGTTGCGGAATGCGATCCCGAGCGCGAACGCGAGCACGATGGGGAAGCCGAACACCCAGAAAATCGCCTCGGGCTCGCGGTAGAACTCCCGCATCCGCGTCAGCGTGAGTTGGACCAGCGGATGGTCACGCATCGCGCAGCTGCCGGCCGGTGAGCGCGACGAAGACGTCCTCGAGCGTGGCGTGGTGGGTGGCGAGGAGCGAGAGCGTGGCGCCGCGGCGCTCGAGCAGGGCGAGCAGGGCTGGAACGGCGCGGTGCACCTCGGCGACCGTGAGGGCCGTGCGATCCGATCCCGGCCGCACCGCCTTCACGCCCGGCAGCGCGGCGAGCTGATCCGCGGGCGGCGCCTGCTGGGTCGCCCCCGTCCCCACCCCCACCCCTGCCGCGGCGCTGCCATCCGCCAGTGCGAATTCCACCACATGCTCGGCCCCGAGCGAGGCGATGAGGCTGCGCGGGGTGCCGAGCGCGATGATCCGCCCGTGGTCCATGATGGCCACCCGATCGCACAGCCGCTCCGCTTCCTCCATGTAGTGGGTCGTCAAGAGCACGGTGCCGCCGGCGGCCCGGAACCGGCCGATGACCTCCCACAGCTGGCGGCGCGACTGCGGGTCCAACCCCGTCGTGGGCTCGTCGAGAAACAGGAGATCCGGCCGCGACACGAGGGCGCACGCCACGGCGAGTCGCTGCTTCTGCCCCCCGGAGAGCTTACCCACCCAAGCGTCCCGTTTCTCCTCGAGCTCGACCAGCGTGAGCACCTCGTCCACGCTGTGGGACGCCCGATAGAACGACCGGAACAGCCGCACCGTCTCGGCGACGGTCAACTTGTCGGCGAGCTGCGTCTCTTGCAGCTGGATGCCGAGGCGTTCGCGCAGCGCCCGCGCCTCCGTCCCGCTGGTCCAGCGGTGGCCCAGCACCTCGATGGCGCCCGTGTCGGGGGGCGTGAGGCCCTCGAGGATCTCGATCGTCGTGGTCTTGCCGGCGCCGTTCGGCCCGAGCAGGCCGAAGCATTCCCCGGTCTCCACGGTCAGGTCGAGTCCCGCGACGGCGACGACGTCGCCGTAGCGCTTGACGAGCTCGTGGCAGCGGATGGCGGGCGCGCTCACGGCGGGTTCCGTGGTTGGGCCGGGGTCATGGCGTGCTTCAGCGCCACGTCGAGCTGCATGACGAGACTGGCCACGCCGTCCGAGAGCCCGAGAATCTTCATGTTGATCCCCCCGCCCCGCCCCGCCATCACCGACATCGTGCCAGCCACGTCCGCAATGGTGCCGATGTTGGCCTGGAGTGCGCGCTGGCGCAGCTGCGCGCACTCGTTGGCGATCTTCTGGCACAGGTCCTCCACGACGCGCGAGCCGGCGGCGCGATGCCCCTCGAGCTCCTTGACCAGGTGTTTCAGGTCTTCGGTCGTCCGCTGATAGGCCTGGATTTCTTCGATCCGGTGCAGCTGCTCGGGGGTGAGTTTGTACTGCGTCATGACGCGCCTCAGTCGCCCGACTCGAGCGCCTCGGCGAGCACCCGGCCGTCGAGCGGCTCCGCGGGCTTGAGCGCGAGCAGCTGGGCGAGGGTCGGCGCAATGTCGACGGTGTTGACCCGGCCACGATAGTGGCCGCGCCGCACGCCGCGCCCCCACAGCATCAGCGGCACGTGGGCGTCCAGCTCGGAGGGCTGCCCGTGCTGCGCGATGCGGCTCGTTGCGCTGCTCCAGATCGCGTAGGGCGTGAGGGTGACCACTAACTCGACGCCCGCGTCGGAAGGCACCGTGTGTCGCCAGCGCCGTACCACCGCATCGGTCGTATCGGCGTGCGCGAGCTCGCTCGGCCGATCCACCCGCGCCACGCCCGGCAGCGCCCGCAGCCGGGTCGCCAGGTCGGCGACCACGCTGTCGACGTTCACCTGTCGGGCGGCGAGCCGGGCGCGCTCGGGCACGAGCAGCACGCCGGTATCGAACACCAGCCAGTCGGCAACGCCCGCGCGGCGGTCGAGCGCCGCGTTGGCGGCGCGGATGACGCTATCGGGGATCACCCGGGTGGCGCCGGCATGGCCGAGGGCGCGGGAGCGCTCGGGGAAGGGCGTCACGCCGTGGTCCGCCGTCAGCACGATGAGCAGGTTGTCCGCGCCATAGCGCACCAGCAGCTGTTGCAGGAACCAGCCGAGGTAGCGGTCGAGCCGCACCACCTGGTCGTGAATCTCGCGCGAGTCGGGACCGAACGCGTGGCCCACGGCGTCGGTGGTCGACAGGCTGACCGCGAGCAGGTCGGTAGCGCCGCGGCTCCCGAGCTGCAGCGCGCGGACCCCGTCCAGGGCGAAGGCGAGGGTGAGCGAATCCATCGTGGGAAAGCCGGCCAGCGCCGTCGCGGCCTGGGCGCGGTCGCTCGGGAGCCGGTGGGGGAAGGTGAAGTCGCTGCCGCCGTTCTCGTAGGGGACGCTGTCGGGCTCCGGGTACTTCCGGGCCGGCAGCAGCAGGGTCCAGCTCGCGCCCGCCGCCTGGAAGGGGACCTGGCGGGCGTTGAAGACGCGCACCCACTCCGGCAGGGAGTCCGCATAGTAGCGGCTCGTGGTGAAGACGCCCGCCTGATACCAGTACACCTGCTGGCGGGCGCGGCCGAGCTGGAGGATCGCCGCGCGGTCCTTCCGCGACACCGAGAGGGCCCGGGCCCGCGGCTCGGCGGTCTGGAGCCAGTCGAACAGGGTGGTGCCGCGGAACCGCGCCGGCGACGCCCCCGGGCCCGGCACGCCGAGGAGCGGCGCGGTCGAGTCCTGCACGCCGGCGTCGTTGCGGATGATCCCGGTATGCGCCGGCCAGCGACCCGAGAGGATGGTGGCGTGCCCGGGCGCGGTCTCGGTGACGGCGTGGTCCTGGTAGGCATCTTCGAACTCGGCGCCCTGCTTGGCGAGCAGCGCAAAGCCGCCGATCAACTGGGTGCGGTAGCGCTCGAGGTAGTCGGGGCGCAGCTGGTCCACGGTGATGACCACGAGCAGCTTGGGGCGCGCGACCGCCGGGGCCCGACCGGCGCCGAGCAGCGGCAACAGCAGCGTGAAGAGGAGCATGGCGAAAGCTACAACCCAGCGACGGGACGCCCTAGCCTACCAGCGACGGGACGCCCTCGCCTACGCCGCGGCCGCCGTCGCCGCGGGGCGCGGTTCCCGCACGCGCCACGCCACCAGCGCGGCCACCGCCACGATCGCCGCGGCGCCGAAAAACGGCACCGCGGGCCCGAGATCCTGAAACGCCAGCGTCGCGCCGATCGGCCCCACGATCGCCATGATGCCGCGCAGCGTTTGTTGTGCGCCCATCTGCACGCCGTACTCATTGCGGTCGCTGCGCTGACTGACTAGGGCGGTGCTCGCGGGAAACAGCAGCGCCGTCCCGATGGGGGCGAGGGCGAGACACCCGATGAACCCCAACGCCGTGGTCGGAAGCGGCATCAAGAGCAGGCCGATGCCGAGCAATACGGCGCCGAGCCGCATGGTCCGCACCTCGCCGAGCCGGGCGTTGATCCAGCCGACCGGATAGGTGCGCATCAGGACGCCCACCGCGCTGAAGACGAAATACACCGGCCCCACGTTGTTCTCGTTCATCCCGAAGCGCAGCTGCAGGTACAAGGAGAGCACGGCGATGAGCGAGTTCAGCGCGAGCATCCCGATGCCGTAGACCCAGATCACTTCCGAGACCGGGCGGGCCGGGTGGCGGATGACGTTCCAGAGCGGCCGCGCCACGTGATCGACCGCCACGAGCCACGACCCCGTCGAGCGAGGGGGCGCCGCGCCATCCGGCCGGGTCGCGGCGACGACGCGCGATTCGGGCAGCCACTTCCAAGCGAACGCCAGGTTCAAGAGCACGAGCGCGGCCGCCGAGAGCCCGGGCCCGCGGACACCGAAGAGCTGGTGGGTGAGCGAGCCGAGGACCGCGCCGATGCTGACGCCGAGGCTCGTCGCCGCCGAGAGCCAGCCGAGGGCCTTGGCGCGCTGCGAGGGCGGCATCGTGTCGGCCACGTAGGCCTGGGCTACGCCCGTGGTCCCGCCGCCAAAGCCCTGCACGATGCGACACACGAACAGCAGCCACAGGGCGTTGGCGAACCCGAAGATGAGATAGGCGAGCGCCGAGGCGAGCAGCCCGATCAAGAGGACCGGCCGCCGGCCGTAGCGGTCCGAGACGCGGCCCCAGATGGGCGAGGCGAGCAGTTGCGCGACGGCGAAGGAGCTGAAGAGCGGGCCCACCGTACTGGCCCGGCCGCCCAGGCGCAGGGCGTAGAAGGTCAGCAGCGGGGCGATCATCAGGAGCCCGATCATGTCCACGAAGCACACGGCGATCAGGGCGACGAGGCGTCGCAGATCGGGGCTCAAGAAGGCGGCGAGGCGTCCGTGCGGTGCGGTCATCGTCGCGCGCCGAGGCCCAGCACCACCGCGCTCACGAGCATGAGGATGACGCCGAAGGCGGCGGCCACGCCGAGCTCGGAGAGCCGGAGGCTCGACATGATCTCGATCGAGATCGGCCGGTTGTCGTAGGTATAGAGCACGATCGAGGCGACAAAATCGCCGAGGGCCGCTACGAACGCGAGGCTGCCGCCGGCCGCCAGCGCGGGACGCAACAGCGGCAGCGTGACGCGGCGGAACGTGGCCCAGCGGCCGGCGCCGAGGCTCGCGGCGGCCTCGGCGAGGGCGGGATCGAGCTGGCGGTATCCCGCGAGCACCGCGCGCCCCGTCAGGGGCAGGCTGCGCACGAGATAGGCCAGCGGCAGCAGGGCCACGGTACCCACCAGCACCCAGCGCAGCTGCCAGGGGTGGTGCACGCTGAAGGTGGTGGCGAGCGCGATCGCGAACACGGTTCCGGGGAGCGCCCAGGGCAGCGCCAGGAGCGTCTCGATCGGACGGCGCCACGGGCCGGGGCGGTCTCGCCCGATCAGGGCGCCGGCCGCGAGGGCGAGCAGGATGGCGACGCCGCTGCTCGCGCCCGCCATCCAGAGCGAATTCGCCAGCGGCTGCAGCCGCTCGGGCTCGCCGAACAGGCGCACGTAGTTGTCGAGGCTCAGGACCGGCGGCAGCGCCTCGGTGGTCCAGGTGCCATAGGGCACGAGCGACACCAGCGCGAGCGTGAGATGGGGCAACAGCAGCACCAGGGCCAGGAGCCAGCCGGCGGTGGTGGCGAGCCGGCGCGCGCCGGCGCGCCGGATCGGCCGGCGCCGCGGCGCCGTCCCCTTGCCGAGCGCCGTGACCACGTCGGCGCCTTCGGTGCGACGCAGTAACGCCAGGCCGGCAACGGCGACGACGCCGAGCGCGACCGTCTCGACCATGGCAAGCGGCAGCTCGCCGTTGAGCTTGGTCGCGACGATCTGGGTCGTCATGACGCGGAAGCCGCCGCCGAACACGTACGGCGCGCTGAAGGAGCCGAGCGCGGTCATGAAAACGAGGAGGGCCGCGCCGGCGAGCGCCGGGCGCAGCAGCGGCAGCGTCACGCGGCCGAGCGTCGTCCAAGGCCCCGCGCCCAACGCCTGCGCCGCCTCGAGCAACGACGCGTCGAGCTGCGCGAGGCCCGCCCGCGCGAACAGGTAGAAGTACACGTACAGCGAGTAGGCGTGGACCACGAGGATGGCCCCGGCGCCCTGGAGCCGCCACGGCGGCGCGGTCAGCCGCAGGGTGGCCTGGAGCGCCCGGGCCACGAACCCGGACTCGCCGTAGAGAAACAAAAACGCGATCACCCCGACGAGGGGCGGCAGGACGGCGGGGAGTGCGATGAGCGACCCCAGCGTCTTACGGCCGGGAAAGTCGAGCCACTCGAACAGGAAGGCGAGCGGGATGCCGATGGCGCCCGCCAGGGCGACGCTGGCGAGCGAGATCCACACGCTGGCCCAGAGCGCGCCCCATTCCCCGGGCCGCGCGACGAACGTGCTCACTGCGTCGCCGCGGGCGGCGTCCCCCACCACGATGAGAATGGGATAGAGCACGAGCCAGGCCAGGAGCAGCGTGAACAGCGCGCGCGACTTCACGGTGCCGGCTCCGGGAAGGTGAGCACGCCCGCCGCCTCGAGGTGCACCCGCTCGCCGACGCGAGCGGCATCGGGCGCCGCCAGCACCTCGAGCCGATCGGCCGCCTCGGTCTCTACGAGGTAGTACGCCGCCGCCCCCGTGTAGCGCCGGTCCCGCACCACGGCGGCAATCCCGGCCGCGCCGAGGCGCAGCCGCTCGGGCCGCACGACCGCGATCTGCCCGTCGCGGGCCCCGAACGCGCGCGCGGTGGCGCCCCGCACCACGTTGGCCCGGCCGACGAACGTGGCCACAAACAGGCTCGCCGGGCGCTCGTACAGCTCGTCCGGCGTGCCGAGTTGCTCGAGCCGGCCCTCGTGCAGCACCGCCACGCGGTCGCCCAACTCGAACGCCTCCTCTTGCTCGTGCGTCACGAAGACGGTCGTGATCCCGACGCGTTGGATCACGGCGCGCAGCTCCCGTCGCGTGCGCTCGCGCAGCGTGGGATCGAGGTTCGAGAGCGGCTCGTCCAAGAGCAGCACCTGCGGCTCGGGCGCGAGGGCACGCGCCAGGGCCACGCGCTGCTGCTGACCGCCGGACAGCTCCTGCACGGCGCGGCGCTCGAAGCCCGCGAGGTCGACGAGCGCGAGCGCCGCGGCCACGCGCTGCGCGGCGTCGGCGCTGCCCCGGTGCCGCAACCCGAACCCCACGTTGCGCCCGACGTCGAGGTGGGGGAACAGGGCGTAGTGCTGGAACACCATCCCGAAGCGCCGCGCCGCGGCCGGCAGCGCGGTGACGTCGTGGCCCGCGACCGCGATGCGCCCGGCGTCGGGGGTCTCAAACCCGGCGAGGAGCCGCAGCACCGTCGTCTTGCCGCTCCCCGAGGGTCCCAGCAGCGTGACCGTCTCGCCGCGCGCGATCTCGAGGGAGAGCGGCCCCACGGTGGTGGCAGCCGACCAGCGCTTGGCCACCGCGGCGAGCATGACGAACGCGCTCACCGGCCCCGCCCCCGCACCGTCTCGTCCCAGTAGCGCATCCACTCCGCGCCGCGTGCAGCGAGCAGGTCCCAATCCACCACCGCCACTTTCATCTCCTGGCGCACCGCGCGCGCCCACGACGGCAGCGAGTCCAGCGGCAGGTCGCGTCGGGCGGGCAGCCGGTAGGCGACGCGCGCCGCGAGCAGCTGCCCGGCGACGCTGCCGACGTACTCCACGAACGCCTGCGCCTGCGTGGGGTGGCGCGTGTGGCGCACCACGCCGATCGCATCCTCAATGACCGGGGTGCCGCTGCGCGGAAACACGTAGCCGAGCGGGAGGCCATCGCGCCGGCTCAATAGGATGTCGGGCAGATCCCAGATCGTGACCAAGCCTTCCTGGCGCACCAGCTTCTGGTCGAGGAGCGGGCCGTTCAGGACGTACTCCTTGGTCTGCGCGTCGAGGCGCCGCAGCCACTGGAACCCGGCGGCCGTGTCGCCCGTCTGCCGCAGGCCCCGCTCGATGATCATGCCCCACACCGCGCGCATCGTCCCCGACGCCAGCGGGTCACGGATCAGGATCTTGCCGCGCCATTGCGGCCGCAGCAGGTCGTCCCAGTCCTGCGGCGCGCGGTCCGCGGGCAGGGCGCGCGCGGCGTAGACGATGACCGCGGGCGTCTCGTAGGCCGCGAAGTAGAGGTCGCCCGGTCCGCGGCCGTGGGGGTCGATCGCCGACGCCCAGCTGGGCCGGAACGGCTGGAGCAGCGAGTCGCCGGCGCCGCGGGCGAAGATCGTGGCGGGCCCGCCGAACCACACGTCCGCCGCCGGGTTGGCGCGCTCTGAGCGCAGCCGGTCGTACACCTCCTGTGACCCCATGTCGAGCCAGTGCACGACGACGTCGGGATGCAGCGCTTCGAAGCGCTGCTCGATAGTCGTCAGCAGGTCACGGCCATGTGGCGAGTAGATGACGAGCGGGGTGCGACGATCCGGGGAGCACGCGACGAGGAGGCAGGTGGTGGCGACGAGCAGGACCGCGGCGCGGGGCCCGGCGCGGCGGCGCGACCACGCGGGACCGGGGGCGGGCGCTCCGGCCCGGCGCGCGAGGCTACGGCCCATTCCGTCTGGCGAGACCCAGCAGGTTGGCGAACAAGCGATAGGCGCCGGCGACTCCGGCGGGCAGCTCGCGGAAGAACGCGAGGCCGGTGTAGACGTACGTACCGCGGCCGATGGAGGCCACGAGCAGACCGCCGGGCAGGGGCGGGTCGCCGGGGTCGTGCATCTCGAGCAGCGGACGGTAGGCGGGATCCCAGTCGTGCGCGAAATAGAGGCCGCGTTCCTGCACCCACCCCTGCCAGTCGTCCGGGCCGATCTCGTTCGGTACGTGGAAGACCGGGTTCGCGGGATCGAGCAGGGTGACCGGGGCGGTCTCGTCGGTGACGCGATCGTGCGGCCGCGCGAGCGACAACCGATAGGGAGCGAAGTTCCCATTCACGAAGGCGTATTGTTGGTACTGCACGATCAGGAGGCCCCCGGCGCGCGCGTAGTCGAGGAGCCGCCCATTGCTCGCGACCAGCGCCGGATCGGTCTCATAGGCCCGACTGCCGACGACGATGGCGTCGTAGCGGGCGAGATCGCCGCGCGCCAGCGTATCGGGGCCGAGCAAGACGATGGGCACGCCGACCGCCTGCAAGGCCTCCGGCACGCGATCGGCGGCGCCGCGGACGTAGCCGACGCGGGTGAGCGACGGGAGCGACAGCGGGGCGCTGCGCACCTCGGCTACCGACGGGTGGGTCACGGCCCGGGGGCGGAGGTGCGGGTAGGCGATGACGGCGAGCGCCCCCTCGCTGCGCTGGCCGCGCGCGACGGCCGCGGCCCGCAGAGTATCGACGCCGGGGCGCGCGCCGGGCGGCCGCGCGACGGTGACCGTCAGGCTCTTCGCCTCGTCCTCGCGCTGGAACGTGAGGCTCTCTCCTGGCACGGCGGGCCATCCCGGCGGCGGCGCAATCGCGACTTCGATCGCCGCGGGTCCCCGCGTGCGGTTCGTCACCGTGATCGTAAAGTGGCGGGGTCCGCCCGCCGCCGCGTCGATCGGCCAGACCAACAAGTCGGGCGTCACCGCGACATCGAAGGCGTGGGTCACGAAGATCGGGCGTCGCACCTCGCCCACCGTCGCATCGCGCTCGCGATACACGATCTCGCGTCGCAAGGTGAGCCGCTGCCCGGCGATGGCCAGGCGCACCGTCAGCTCGAGCAGCGGGGGCTCGAACGGCAGGCCACGCCAGGTGGCGGGGACATCGGTCCAGTCGTACAGGGCGCCGTTCAGGGGACGCCGCAGGAAGTACGGCTGGGAGCGGGGAGCCGTCGCGGCCACGGTCACCGCGAAGCGGCGTGCGGCGACGCTGCCCGCCGGCACCGGTGTCGTGGTGGCGTCGAGCCGCTCGACGCCCCACCCCGGAGGCGCCGCGACGTCGATGGCGTCGAGGGCGACGGCACCGCTGCCCGCGTTCCAGATACTCGTCTGTAGCTGCAGCGTCTGACCGGGGATCACGATCCCGTCATCGGCAAAACCATCGATGGCGACGCCCGCGGCGGTGGCGAGCGCCTGCGCCAAGAGCTCCCGCCGCTCGGCGTCGGCGTCCCCCAGCGCCGGCAGCGCGCGGCCCAGCAGGGGAACGATGGCGCCCGGATGAAACGGGTTGAGGCGGGCGCGCGCGGAGTCGATCAGGGCGACGTAGCTCGCCGCCGTGCCGTGCAGCACGGTATCGATGCCCGCGAACAGTCCCCCGCCATCGCGCGGCGCCCGAGCGCGGTCCCGCCACTCGACGAACGCCAGCCGGATCGGGCTCGGGCCCGGCGGCTCCAGTTGCCCCATGTCCTGAGAGCGGTGCCGACTGCGCCCGGCCATGGCGATTTGATGGTAGGAGCGGCCGAGGACGCGATCGAGCAGACCCGCGTCGAGCGTCAAGGTCGCCCCGGCCGTGTCGTAGTTGGCCGAGCGGTACAGTTTGAGCGGCCCCCAGCTCGAGTCGCGCAGCACCTCGAAGGCCTGGCGCGCGACGATCCCGGAGACCTGGTGCTGCCCGTGGCCGTCCCGCGGCGTCCCGGCGAAGATCGACACCACGATTTGCGGTCGGAACCGGCGCATGATCGCCAGCACGTCGGCGAGCAAGGAATCCCGCGGCCAGAAGCGGAACGTCTCCGCGGCGGTCTTCGAGAACCCAAAGTCGTAGGCCCGGGTGAAGAACTGCTGGGCGCCGTCCTCGCGGCGGGCGGCGAGTAGCTCCTCCGTCCGGATGATCCCCAGTTCGGGGCCGAGCTCCGGTCCGATCACGTTTTGCCCGCCTTCGCCCCGCGACAGCGACAGGTAGGCGACGCGCGCTCCCAGGCCGCGCGAGAGGAAGGCGAGCAGGTCGGAGTTCTCGTCGTCGGGGTGGGCACCGATGACGAGCACGCGCTTGTCGGCGCCGAGCTGCGTGAGCGCGGCCGCCAACGCCGCGACGCCGCCCGTGCCGGGCGGCGTGTATTGGGCCGCCACCGGGCCGGCGGCCGCGAGGGCGAGCGCGAGGCTAAAGCCGCGGGCGCGCCGCACTATCGCGAAACATAGATGACCCCGCCCTTCATAACGAACCGCACGCGCTGGAGTTCCGTGATGTCCTTCAGAGGGTCCCCCTGTACCGCCACGAGATCGGCATAGCGGCCGGGCGCGACCGCGCCCAGGTCGGGCGTGTCCAGCAGCTCGGCCGCGAGCGACGTGCCGGCCTTGATCGCCTCGGCCGGGGTCATGCCGTACGCGACGTAGTATTCGAACTCTTTCGCCTGGTTCAGCTCCGTCCACGGGAAGCCGCCGACATCGGTGCCGAGGACGATCTTCACGCGCTTCTTGAGGGCGCGCTGGAACGCGAGCCGTTGGTAGTCGACCATGCGTCCCCACACGCCACCCCGCGGCCCCGCGACGTAGCGCGCCACGGTGACGGTCGGCACCCAGTACCCGCCCCGCGCCACGAGCAGGTCCATGAGCGAGTCGGTCATGCCGTCGCCGTGTTCGATCGTGTTCACCCCGGCGCGCAGCGCGGCCGCGATCCCATCGGAGCCGATGGCGTGGGCCGCCACGCGGCGGCCCAGGCGATGCGCCTCGTCCACGATGGCGCGGGCTTCCTCGTCGGTGAAGTTCACCCAGCTGTGGAGCCCCGAGTCCGGGCCGAAGTAGTAGCGGCGGTCGGCGTAGAACTTGATCCAGTCGGCCCCGTGGGCCACCTGCTCGCGCACCGCGCGCCGAGCGTTCTCCACGCCATCGACGGGCTGGACGCCGTGCGGCAACTCGAGCTCCCAGTTATCCGCGACGATAGGATACATGCCCGTGGGCGCCATGGCGCGGGTCGCGGCGAAGATGCGCGGCCCGGGAATTTCCCCGCGGTTCACCGCCCGCTTGACGTCGACGTCCGCGTACATCGCGCCCTCGGTCTCCAAGTCCCGGATCGCCGTGAAGCCGTGCTCGAGCGCGAGCCGGGCGTTGCGGGCGGCGAGAATGGCGCGATAGGCGGTCGACTGGCCGAGCAGCTGTTCGTTGTAGGACTCGGGCGTCGGGTCCCCCTGCAGCAGCAGGTGGGTGTGCGTGTCGATGAAGCCCGGCAGCACGGTCAGCTGCGAGAGATCGATGACCCGGGCGCCCGGGGCGCGGGCCTGGATTTGGGTCAGGGGCCCGACGGCCGTGATGCGCTCTCCCTCGATCAGGATGCCGACGTTGCTCTCGGCGCGGTCCGAGCGGCCGTCCACGAGGCGACCGGCGCGGACGAGGACCGGGGTGGCCGCCGGCCGCGCCGGGGGCGTGACGGCCGCGCCCGCCTGCGCGGCGAGGAACCGGCACCAGAGCAGCGGCAGGGCCAGCGGCAGACGCATCGCGACACTCCTGGGAACGCGAGGCGAATCTCCCCCTCACCGCACCGCTGTCAAGCGGTTTAAGTTAGGTGGGGAGGCACCATGACCACGACCGTTAGCGCTCCAGAGCGCAGAGTCAGCGCCGACGAGGCGCGTGAGGTTGCCGAAGCCGCGCGGGAGCAGGAGTGGGCCGCGCCGAGTTTCGTGCGCGACCTCTTCCTCGGCAAGCTGCGCATGGATCTCATCCATCCCTACCCCGAGCAGGATCCGCAGGAGGTGGAGCGGGCGCGCCCGTTTCTCGAGCGGCTCGAGCGATTCCTGCGGGAGCGCGTCGACTCGGACCGTATCGACCGCGAGGGCGAGATCCCCGACGAGATCGTGGCGGGCTTGCGTGAGCTGGGCGCCTTCGGGATCAAGATCCCCCGCGAGTACGGCGGCCTCGGGCTGTCGCAGCTCTCCTACATGCGGGCGATTGAGCTGGTGTCGTCGATCGATGGCTCGCTGACGGCGCTGCTCTCCGCGCATCAGTCGATCGGCGTGCCGCAGCCGCTCAAGCTGTTCGGCACCGAGGCGCAAAAGCGCAAGTACCTCCCCCGGCTGGCCCAGGGAGCCATTTCGGCGTTCGCGCTCACCGAGCCCGGCGTGGGGTCGGATCCGGCCGCGTTGGAGACGATGGCGGTCCCGAGCGAGGACGGCGCGGCCTGGATCCTGAACGGCGAGAAGTTGTGGTGCACGAACGGCACCCGGGCCGAGCTGATCGTGGTCATCGCCCGGACGCCGTCCAAGGTGGTGGCGGGCAAGGAGAAGCGGCAGATCACCGCGTTCATCGTCGAGACGGCGTGGCCGGGGGTGAAGGTGGAGCACCGCTGTCACTTCATGGGCTTGAAGGCGATGTACAACGGCGTGATGCGCTTCACGAACGTGCGGGTGCCGAAGGAGAACGTGTTGTGGGAGGTGGGCAAAGGCCTGAAGCTCGGGCTCATCACGCTCAACACCGGTCGGCTCACGCTGCCGATCTCGTCGGTCGCCGCGGGGAAGCGCTGCCTGGAAATCGCGCGGGAGTGGGCCGCTTCGCGGGTGCAGTGGGGGCATCCCATCGGCCAGCACGACGCCATCGCGCAGAAGATCGGCACGATGGCGGCGCAGACGTTCGCGATGGAGGCGGTGGCCGAGCTGTGCGGCGCGATGGCCGACCGCGGTGGTTACGACATCCGCCTCGAGGCGGCGATCGCCAAGCTGTACAACTCCGAGGGCGGTTGGCGCATCATCGACGACACGGTGCAGATCCGCGGCGGTCGCGGCTATGAAACGGCGGACTCCCTGCGGGCGCGCGGCGAGAAGCCCGTTCCGGTCGAGCGCATCATGCGCGACTTCCGCATCAATCTGATCTTCGAGGGGTCTAGCGAGATCATGCACCTGTTCATCGCCCGCGAGGCGGTAGACAAGCACTTGCAGGTGGCGGGGGACGTCGTGTTGCCCGGGAAGTCGGCTGGGGCCCGGTTGCGGGGTCTCGTGCGCGCGGCGGCGTTTTACGCCTGGTGGTACCCCTCGCGCTGGTTGGGCTGGAGCTGGTGGCCCCGGTACCGCTCGTTCGGGCCGCTGGCGCGTCACCTCCGCTACGTGGAGCGGGGGGCGCGGCGGCTGGCGCGCGGCGTGTTTCACGCGATGCTGCGGTTCGGCCCCAAGCTCGAGTACCGCCAGGCGCTCCTGTTCCGGCTGGTGGACGTGGGCGCCGAACTATTCGCGATGGCCGCGGCGTGCACCCGAGCCCAGTGGCTGCTCGCCAAGGATCCCGCGGCGGGTCGCCGCGCGGTGGAGCTCGCCGACCTGTTCTGTCGTCAAGCGCGCGGCCGCGCAACCACGACCGCCGCACCTACGGCGTCGCCCAGGAAGTGCTCAAGGGGGAGCATCGCTGGCTCGAGCGCGGGATGGTCGACCTCGAATAGCTACCGGGGGGGCGGCGCACCGCGCCCTCGCCCCCCCGCCCCCCCCGCCCCATCTCACCCACCAGCAACGGTCCGTCGGGGGCTTACGCCGCCGGGATCAGGCCGCCTGGTGCGCGATCATGATGGAGCGGAGCCGCTCCGGCGTGGCGCCGGCCGCGTCGCCATAGGGAGCGGGATGTCCCTGGGGGTCCGCGACGACCGTGGGGCAGAGGAACTCGTAGCCGCGCGCGGCGATCCGATCGGCGGCCGCCTGGGTCGCGACCGGCGTCGCGATCACGGTCTGCCGCGCGCCCAGCTGCCCGACCACCTTGGCGGCGGCCAGCACCCTCCAGGGGTAGACGACCTGCCCGTCCACGACCACCGCCACGCGGCCGGCCAGTTTCTTCACGGGTCGCTGGGTGCGGTACAGGATCACGTCTTGGCTGACCTGGGCGCGGGACTCGTCGATGGCCGACGTGAGCTTGTCGAGCAGGGCGCCGCTCGGCTGAAAGTCGGGATCCATCTCTGACGGGGCCGATTCGGCGATGGCGCCGATGGGGGCGGGGTTCGATCCCAGCTTAATGAACGCCGCGACGAGCACGTCGAATGGCGCCCCCATGGCTGCGGCCGCGTGGGCCGCGATCTCCACCCCTTCGGGGGTGATGCCGAGCAAGACGCAGCCGAGGTGGCCGCGGGCGGCGAGCTGCTGCCCCAACAGGGCGCCCGCGGCGCCGCGCGTGGGATAGAGGGCGTCGCGTTTCGCAGGACTGGCGGGGCTCATGGTCAGGCAAGATAAGCCGATCCGGCGATCAGGAAAGAGCCGGTCGGTGACCATCGCCACAGCCCGCCCGAGTTATCTTTCGCGAGCCATCGCCAGGACGACTCGTGTGTCGAAGAGCAGTCTCTCTATCACCGACAACCGCACCGGCCGCCAGTACGAGATCGCCGTGCAGGAAGGGGCGATCCGCGCCGTCGACTTGAAGCAGATCAAGCTCAGCGACGATGACGCCGGACTGACGACCTACGATCCGGGGTTTCTGAACACCGCGGCGTGTCGCAGCGCGATCAGCTTCATCGACGGAGACCGGGGCATCCTGCGCTACCGCGGCTATCCCATCGAGCAGCTCGCCGAGAAGAGCAGTTTCCTCGAGACCGCCTATCTGCTGCTGCACGGCGAGCTACCGACGGCGAGTGAGCTCGATGCGTGGGTGTACAACATCACGCATCACACGATCGTGCACGAGAGTATCAAGAAGTTCATCGACGGCTTCCACCACGACGCGCATCCGATGGGCATGTTCGTGAGCACCGTCGCGGCGCTGTCGACGTTCTATCCCGACGCCAAGCACATCACCGACGAGCATTCCCGGCGCGATCAGATCTTTCGGCTCATCGCCAAGGCCCCGACGTTGGCCGCCTTCGCCTACCGGCACTCGGTGGGCATGCCGTACGCGTATCCCGACAACGATCTGTCCTACACGGGCAACTTCCTGAACATGATGTTCAAGGCGACCGAGGTGAAGTACACGCCCAACAAGACGCTGGAGCACGCGCTGGACGTGCTGTTCATCCTGCACGCCGACCACGAGCAGAACTGTTCCACGAGCGCGATGCGCGGCGTCGGCTCATCGCACGCCGATCCCTACTCGGCGATGGCCGCGGCGGCCGCGGCGTTGTACGGGCCGTTGCATGGGGGCGCGAACGAGGAAGTCCTGCGGATGCTGCGGCAGATCGGGGCCCAGGAGAACATCCCGGCCTACATCGAGCGAGTGAAGCGCGGCGAGTTCCGCCTCATGGGCTTCGGCCACCGCGTCTACAAGAACTACGACCCGCGCGCCAAGCTCATCAAGCGGGTGGCGGACGAGGTGTTCGACGTGACGGGGAAGAACCCGCTCATCGACATCGCGGTCGAGCTCGAGCGCATCGCGCTGCAGGACGACTACTTCGTGAGCCGCAAGCTTTACCCCAATGTCGACTTCTACTCGGGCATCATTTACGAAGCGATGCGCTTCCCCATGGACATGTTCCCCGTGCTGTTCGCGATCGGCCGCACCCCGGGGTGGCTGGCCCAGTGGCAGGAGATGTTGCTCGACAAGGAGCAGCGGATCGCCCGGCCGCGGCAGCTGTATATCGGGTGCGACGTGCGCGACTTCGTCCCCATCGAGCAGCGCCGTTAACTAGCGCCGCCGCCGCCCCACGCGCATGCGCACCGACCGCGCCGGCCGCGGCGGCTCGAGGCGCAGCGCCCGCGGCACGAGCGGCGGCACCGACGGCTCGAACCCCGGGATCACCTCCCGCGGGAATATCTGGCCGACGAGTTTCTCGATGTCCCCCATCAACAGCCATTCGTCCGGCGAGAGCAGCGTGAGCGCGAGCCCTTGGGCGCCAGCCCGCGCCGTGCGGCCCACGCGGTGCACGTACACCTCGGGGTCCGTCGGCACGTCGAAGTTCACGACCATCCGGATGCCGTCCACGTCGATGCCGCGCGCGGCGAGGTCGGTGGCCACGAGAACCTGGGCCTCACCGCTGCGGAACGCGTCGAGCGTGCGCGTGCGGTGGCTCTGCGCCTTGTCGCCGTGGATGGCGTGGGCGGCGATGGCCTCGCGCCGCAGGAACGTGGCGAGCTTGTCCGCGCCGTACTTGGTGCGCGTGAAGATGAGGGTCTGCCCGGTCGGCTTGGCCTGGAGGATCTTGGCGAGGACGCCGCGCTTCTGCAGCTTGTCCACGGCGACGATCACGTGCTCGATGCCCGCCGCGGGCTGCGCCCGCCGCCCGATTTCGACCGACGCGTGGCCGTCGAGCGCGGTGCGGGCGAGCGCATCGACCTCGGGTGAGATGGTGGCGGAAAACAGCATGGTCTGACGTTGCTCCGGCAGGGCGCGTAGGATGCGCCGGACGTCGGGGGCGAACCCCATGTCCAGCATGCGGTCGGCCTCGTCGAGCACCAGCACTTCCAGGTGCGAGAAGTCGACGTGCCCGCGCTCCATGTGGTCGAGCAAGCGCCCCGGTGTCGCGACGACGATGTCGACGCCGTGGGCGAGGGCGCGGGTCTGCGGCTCGAGCCCTACGCCGCCGTAGACCGCCGCGGCGCGCAGGTGCAGATGGCGGCCATAGGTCCGCGCGCTCTGGAGCACCTGCTCCGCGAGCTCGCGGGTGGGCACGAGGATCAAGGCGCGCAATCCGTGCGCGGTCGCCCGCGGCGCGAGGCGTTGCAAGATCGGCAGCATGAACGCGGCGGTCTTGCCCGTGCCGGTCTGCGCCGAGCCGATCAGGTCACGCCCGGCGAGGGCGAGCGGGATGGCTTCCTGCTGGATGGGGGTCGGGTGCGCGTAGCCCTCTTCGGCCACGGCGCGAACGAGCTCGGGCACGAGCCCGAGAGCGGTAAATGGCATTGCGATGACTGCTCCTGTGCAACAGCACACACACACGCACACTGCCAGTGGCCGAATGCCACTGCGCGACAGTGTCACTGAGATTGTGAACCAGGGGAATGAGACCGGGCGTGTGTACAGCGCCGGTACCCGCTCCTGAGCGGGACCGTCCTTCGGAAGGATGCCAGCTCGCGGTTCTGTCGACTGCGTTGGAAGGGTAACTAGGGGACGCCGTCGCGTCAACCGGCGGAAGTCAGAGCGCGCGTTTCGGAGCCGCGCGCGGCGACGGAGGACCGAGCCCGGGCCGGCGAGGCGCGCTCCTACCGGTGCGGGTCCGGGCGGCCCGGCGGAGGTTCGCGTGGCGGGCGACGTCCCCGAGTGGCGAGCCCATACACCACTCTACCGGCCACGGTTGCCAGCATGAGGGTGGCGCTGCCTGCCAGCTCGAACCACGCCGGATCCCTCTCGCCGCGCGCCAGCACGACGGCGGTGTCGATGGCGAGCAAGAGGAGAACGGCGGCGGCGTGACGCGCGGGGTGGCGCGCCGCGACGAGGGCCGCCGTCGCGCCTCCGAGCAGCCCGGACACGATGACGACCAGGGCGCCAGCCGCTTGGGTGCCGAGCGCGGCGTCGCGGTGGACGATCCCGCCGAGCGTCGGAACCCGATGGTCGTGGCCACCACGATAACGAGGTATCCGAGTAACACGCTGGCGGCGCTGCGCCACAGCGGGGCGATTCGCTGTCGGTCTCCTCGGCCAACGTATCCGGCCGGCGCAGGCTCGGCGCCTCGCGACCGCCACCGGCAAGTCGCTTCAGAAACGGAGCGCCGGCGCCCCCGGAACGGTAGTGCCAGGTGGCCGCGGTCGTGGGTGTGGGGTCCCCCCGTCACGTCGGCGGGTGGCTCCTCGTCCGCCATGGTTGACAAACGGCGCCCGCCCGGCGATCATTGGCGCGAGCGACACCACCAGAGACTGTTCCGAGGACCTGGGCTAGCGCCCGTGGTCCTTTGTCGTTTTTGGGGGGTTCTCGACCCTGGAAGAGAGGTCAGTAGTGGAGGTGATGGTAGGCGACAGCGACCGACTGGACTACGTCCTGAAGAAGTTCCGTCGCCAGATCACCAAGGCCGGATTGTTCCAGGACATGAAGCGCAAGCGCTTCTACGAGAGTCCCGGCGCTCAGCGGCGGCGGAAAGATAAGGCAGCGGAGCGCCGCAAGGCGAAATCCGCTCGCCGTCGCGAACATTACTAGTCAGGAGTGACAGCAGATGGCACGCATCACCGGTATCGTGAA
>WNFJ01560556.1_pt1 | contig 27561 bp, 31 predicted proteins | sample 5400461 | NCBI WGS metagenome assembly WNFJ01 (sample SAMN13153349, study PRJNA577476) | soil metagenome | isolation source: 115 cm saprolite on Douglas fir-dominated hillslope | place: USA:California | collected 2013-09-17
ATTCGGAAAGAGATGAGGGCGAGCTGCGTTCGGAACTTTCGGCATTCGCTCATCCTGCATTGAGATAGCGTTCTTCGGTGGCGCATGCCGCAAATGCAGCACGCATGATACTGCCTTTGCTGCCGTCCAAGGCGTAGACGAACCGCGCCATTGCAGTGAGATATTGTTTCAGCCCCTCACTGTGGCCCGCTTCGAGGGCCTGCTTAAGTTGCTCGATTGCGTTGCTTGCGATCTGTTTTGCTTGTTCGACTTTCATTTTTTCTGTCCTCCTGTTTCGGGGAGTCCTTGCTCCCTTCACCCACAGCCGAGGGAGCGAGGACGTGAAACAGGGGACGGAAGCGGAGAGATTGGCGCTTCCAGGTCGGAACGGGCTGCACGCTTGAGTGACACCGGGTTTGGGTGGCGCGAGAGGTGCTAGTGGAGACCGGAGGCTGCGGAAATATCGCAATTCGCCGGGACGCGACAATTCTAGGAGTGGGAGAAGACCAAGACCGAGAGCAGAATAAGATGAGCCTACCCACATTTTAGTTTGCAGCAACGATGCCGATGATGACCACGATCACGATGATGATGATGGGGAGGAGGGAGCGGTGGTCGTGGAGGTGGAGGGAATGGTGGTAGTGGTGGCCGTGGTGGTGGTGGGGGGGCTGCAGTGAGACAGTGCTGCTGCTAGTGGTGATGTGATGGTTCGATTGTGCAGCGGCGCGTTACGCTTACGCGTGATGGCCGTCCCTTGCGCCCCCGCCTAGCATTTTTTCTTTCTCTCCGTTTGCTGGATATCGAAAGAGTTTTCATATTCATCGTTATCGCCGCAGCTTTTCCCGCATGGCCGGAACGGATGTCCTTTCTTGCATGTGCGGCTCGTTATCGTTACCGGATGGCCGAGACGGCAGACTCGGTGCCGCCCGCGCGCGGGCCCGACTCCCGGCGAAGCTGGGTACGCGCCATAATTCATGCCCCATGGGACCTGGGGGGAGCGGGACCGGGGCCGGAACTCGGTGCGGGGAGGGCGATTTTCAGTCTGATTTCGAGGCCGAAACGGGATTTATAAGCTGTTGTGTTCATGTGGTTTATTGCAGGTAAAGCATGATACGCCTGTGTTCGTACGGCATGATTAGCTTGTAGTTGCACGGCACAAAATGCTTGTATTAACACGGCATGATAAAGCGCCGCGATCTGCGGAAACGCCTCGGTTAGCTTTTCGGTCAGTTCACGAAGGTCATATGATTCTCCCACCGAGGCCTCTCCTCTCGCCGCGACTTGCAGATCTACCCAGCAACGCTAGGACTCAACCGCTTCCTCCGGCAACGCCAGCCCTTCGAACGCGTCCTTGTACAGCCCTTCCACACTTTCGACTTCCGCTTCGGTTAATGCCGCAAACTCGTTCGTCCGGGCGCGCTTCGACAGCCGGCCGTTCTCCTGGCGCAGGAACTTGTGCAACAAATCCACCTTTCGTTCCGGCATGTCGACGATATTCTGCAGGCCCTTAGCGAATCGATCGTAGGCCTCCAAGTATGCAACTTCCTGGGGCAGATCCTGCTCGATCGTCTGTTCGACGCATTGGTACAAGAACTCTGCATGCGCCGTGGCGTCGAAATACCTGTAGTAGGCGGCGGTGTCGTTCCGGACGCGTACATTCCCCGCCGAAGTTGCTTCCCATTCGATAAGCCCAAGCAGGGGCAGCGAGACCGACTCGAGAACCGCTTTGTATTTGGCCATCTCGCGGTAGATGGCCGCGCTCACAGGAAAAACCACACCCGCCGGATTGTAGCCCGCCGCGGCGAGCGTGTGGTGAATGAGCCACCGATGGAGACGTCCGTTGCCGTCCTCGAAGGGATGAATGTAGACGAATCCGAACGAAACAGCCGCCGCGACCACAACTGGATCGATACCCACCTTCGCGACGCGGTGATCGTAAGCCACAACACCGTCCATGAGACTCTGGAGATCTTCGGCCCTCGCACTGATATGTACCGGCACGGGTTCCTGCGTCCGGCGGTCGTGCGTCCCTATAAAGCCGCCTTCCGTTCGGAGTCCCAAGTGCACGAACCGCGTATCGCCGATAACGATGCGCTGCAGCCGCTCGAGCTCAGCAACGCTCAGTGTACGCGTCCCTGCTTCGCTGATGGCTTTTCCCCACCTCTCCGCTCGCTGCGCCGAAGGTTGTTCTCCTTCAATCCGGAACGATGCCTTGCTGTCGTCCAGGAGTAAAAATGCTGCAGCACGCGCGAGGATGCCCGGCTGCGTTTTTCCAACAACTTCTCGCGCTCGCCGATCCAAGCCCTTTGCTGCATAAGCCTCGATACTTTCTGTTCGTCGGACCAACGGACAGAAAGTCGGAGTTCCAGGCAGGTTGTCGATCACTTTGTGGCGGCTCGACGCAACGCCCACTGCCAGACCAAATTGCTGGCTCGGATCGAGCACGGGCACGGCACGGACTTTTCCCGGCACGGGAACGTCTAGTTGCCGCCCGGTCAACCATTCCTGCAAGAACCACAAACGGCGAGTGTACGCGCCCGTGGGTTCGGCCCTCACCAACGCGCTGATCTCTTGATCGGGAACCACACGAAACAGCGCCGCCAGGACTCCGAGGTCCACGCCTTCCCATTTCAGAGCGAACTCCAAGTGTCCGCCAAGGTTGTCCGCCGGCGCATGGCGAGGTGTAAGCAGCTGCCACTCGTTAGTCTCGACCCGGTGGTGCCGCTCTGAGATTCCCGCGAGTTTCGTCGGAAGGGGAACCTTTAGGTCGTAATGATCGATCAATGCGGCGTACCCCGCCGTCGATATCCGTTCGGGGGCTTCCCGCCCGTGAAATTCGCTCACCGACCTTGAAATACGCTCACCCATGAAGGCTTTCCTTCTTTTCGTTCACTGCCGCTGCCACACCGATTCTGCGATCCCGTGAAATCGGCTCACCATCCATGAATATAGCTCACCAATTGCAATATACGTGAATTATACTCACTCAACGAGCCCTTGTAAACCCCTCCCTTTTGAAGACAAAGCTGGCGTAGCCATTATGGCGTGGGTATATCCCCAGAAACACAGCTTCTTGAGCGAATTTCGCAAAAACTCTCAGCCTCCGTAAGGCGTGTCTTTTCTCCCGCAGACCTGGTGTCCTTCCTGGACGACCTTCGTTCAGAAGGTGTACTTCCTAAATCGCCTTCCATCCAGAAGCTTCAGGAATTGGTGATCGGCGCTGGATTTCAGTCCGGGTTTGCAGAGGGAACCCGGCTCCTACCTGTCGCACGGCACGGCCATGTATCTCCACAATCTTGCGGTCTCCGCACGTGCTTGGAATGTTCCTCCCGTTTCAACTACGAAATCGTACCGAAGACCCCACAAGAGCGACGCGCATGAGTGAAACCGCCGGCGAGTGGAGCCAGCACTTTCTATCGGTTAAGCATGGAACGGCTTGCGAGGATTATTGGTCCGTTCGACGCATGATCTACCGTCTCCGTAGTCCTTTTTTCTCCCGTTCTCGGAATCGAAAAGCTTGTCGAACTGTTGTCGTATCCTTCTGTCGCGTAACTTCGTAGCAATCGAATTGCACGCCGATTTTCATTTTTGTGGTCGTTCCAATTCGTCTGACCCGCACGACATGACCCGTGCAGAGCCATTCGCTTGGCGATTCACCAGCGACGGCTTCGGGCATCTCCAACCTCAGTTCAACGATCTCTCCATCGGGGTAAAAACAATCGGTCACGAATTGGATTCCTCGCTCTGAAATATCCACAGCCAGGGCTGGCTGTTCCGACATCGAAGACTTCCAGACACGATGTTTCAGCGGAACGCTGATTTTGTGACGTATTGCTGAACGGCGCTCGCGGACAAATTCACGGCGTGTGGCGGGCATAAGACTCCCCCGAAAGGAATTTAACTCAAGCGGGGAAGGGGGCGCTTTGATTGGAGAAAATCGGCTGTTTCCACAGCCTGTCAAGTAACAAACGCTTACTGGAACGAAAGTACTGCACCGAACTAGAACGTCGCCTGGGAAAAGTAGCCTTCGCCATCTGGGTTGCTGTTGGGGACGTGAAAAGGTCCGTGCCTCGGCTAAGGAGTCCGGCGCGTCTAAACCAATCACGTCCCCGTCCCGCCCTGAATCATATAACAGCCTTAATAATTACGCGCAGCATGAACCGGGATATTACTACGTACGTAGTTTTACGGATGGCGTCTCTTTGTGGGTGGAATAATCTTCAGTGGTGCGGCAATTACTTTGAACTAGCAACTTCTTCGGCTCCGCGCTGCAATGGAACATCAGACATATCACACGCCTGCGTTGCACGAACTTCTGCAACTGACTCAAGTCTTTGACACTGGAGGGCCGTACGTCTGATGAATCAATGGCCTTCGCAACGGCCTTCGATATACTCTCAGCGTGAACCGTCCGCCGATCCTTCTCGGAACCTCTTCATTCACAGCCTCGGGTTGGGACGGAGTTTTCTATCCGAAGGGAATGCGTTCCGCCGACTACCTCGCTTTTTACGCGGAACACTTTCATACGGTTGAGGTGGACTCAACGTTTTACGGCTGTCCCTCGGCTCGCACCGTAAACAATTGGGGCACTCGAACATCCGAAAGATTCATATTCTCCGCCAAAGTTCCGCAAGTTATCACAGGCGAGCAAGCCAAGGAGCTTCTGGATTCAAACCAAGGCTACATCTCAAAAATGTCTAACGGTCTCGGCATGAGGGTGGGCCTCTCCGGGGAACTGCTTACCACAATGAGATCACGCTGGATATAACAGGTTGAACAGTATCCGTCTGTTCGCTCCCTTACCAACGCTCAAGATCGCGGGTGTAGGGGTTATGAGAAAATATCCGCCCGGAGGATTCATGGATATCTTGGTGGCATTGAAGCAGGAAGAAGCGAAGTGGGAGAAGGAGGTGAGTGCGGCGCAGCAACAGTTGGACAACGTGCGAGCCGCAATGAAGCTCTTAGGCGGGGTAGGTAATAGTGGTAAAGCGACTGACAGTAGCAGTGGTAAAACGACTGGCGGGAAGAAGCGAGTGATGTCTGCCGCTGCGAGAGCGAAGATTTCGAAGGCAACAAAAGAGCGGTGGGCAAAGCTTAGAGCAGCGAAGGCGAAGGGTAAACAGTAAAGCTAATTTTGCACAGCTCGTACAGCAGATTGAACCGGGAAGCTTAAAAACTTTACGGCTCAGTTTAAGAGGGCGCGACCGCTAGGCCGGTTGCGCCCTTAACCTTTTTTGCGGCGTCAGAATATTTCAATCGCGCCGAAGGCCTTGGCCCGTTTTAAGCGGCGAATCCGAGAGATCACATGGCGTGCAAAGGGCGTCAGCATCGAGACGACGTGCGCGCTCAACGCCGCCAAAATGTAGCCCCGCCGATTACGCCATTTCATGTCCAGTCCGAGTCCACTATCACGACGCTAGCGGCTTGTGGTCCTTTGGGTCCCTGCACGATCTCGAACGTAACTCGATCTCCCGCGTGTAGCGTCCGGTATCCGTCCGCCACACTCGCGGTGTAGTGAACAAAAACGTCCGGGCCATTCTCGCATTCGATGAAGCCGTAACCTTTCGCGTTGTTGAACGACTTGACCGTGCCTTCCATCACAGCACTACGCACAACAGGCAATCCACTTCATGTACATCGACCTGCATCTTTCCAACGGCGTTTCGCTCATCTGTCTTCCTTTCGCTCTGGCACGGTCTTCGCCAGTACAAGTGCCAGCAGTGCAGTCTTAACCGAAACTAGCACTGGCCACTCCTTTTGAGCTGAACGTGCCTTGCGGGCCTGACGGGGAGTTGCGGGAGCGTTATACGATGCAAAACGAGAACACCTGTTCCGTTGGGCCGGACAACTCTAATGGGCCGGGTGGCTGCGGGAAGAGCTTTGCATCGGAAGTATCTGTAACGTCTAGTTCGGCATATACCGCCGAGGTGCAAGGTGCGGATGGCGTACGATCCGCGCGGGTGCTTGACTTGAGCATTGCCGGAGCCTACCTCGCATTGCCCGACCCGTTCTCCAAGGGTGCGCCGATCAGAATTAAAATCCGCACGAGGACTGAATTCTTCCAAGCTGATGCCGCGGTGATGCATTCAACGAACGGCGTTGGGATGGGAGTGATGTTCCACCCGGTGAGCCCGCCATTTTTGATCGTGCTCCAGCGGTGGCTATCCGAAGCGCGGGAAGGAGTCGCACAGCATGCGCCGCACTAACGAAACAAATGTCTAACTTTGAATACGGACATCTAGAGCGTATAATCAAGTCGTTATGTCCCATAAGAAACCCTACGTGCCACCCCGTTTGACCGAATACGATCCGAAGAATGTTCCAGAATGGTTGAACCTAATGCAGCAGGATTGGCTCAAGGGAGCAAATGTTCCGCCGACATACACAGCGGTGATAGATCAGGACCGCAAATATGTTCACGTTTCAAAAAGCTTCTGTGAGCTTGTGGGTTACGAGGTCTGGGACCTGATTGGAATGCGCTACGATGATCTGACCGCGCCGAACACGACCGACATTCCTACGACGCATAATCTATTGTCCAGATTTGGATACCTACACGGCCTCTGGATGTTCGTTCATCGCAGCGGATACCGAATCTTGGTTCGATACGAGGCTTGGCTCCGACCGGATACGAACATCCAAGCGAATATCGAACTGGTGCAGACCTTCGTTTAGCGTGCGGACTTTCGACGCGCCGGGCTTTTAAGTCGAGGCACGGACCCCTTCACGTCCTCCTCCCAACGACACCGAACTTTCTGCACTTGCGTTGCACTCCTGTGGTGCGCTGATGCGGCCCGGACGAGTGATTTCACATAGAGACGATAGGCTCTGGTAGACCCCTCCGCTTCTTGGGCAATATACCGCGCACCCTACCACAGTTTTTGAAACACCAATTCAATTATGTTTTGAAGGAGATCGATGCAAGGCACCACATTTATGGCTCTCATTACGTCCACCTTCGGCAAACGCGTGCGGCAGCTTCGCCTCAAGAAAAAGCTGTCTCAGGAACGATTGGCAGAGTTGGCGGGCTTGCACGTTACGTTCGTGGGCGCAATTGAGAGAGGTAAGCGGAATCTGTCCCTCGTGACAATCGTGAAGCTCGCCAACCCGGAGAACTGTTCCGAGGTATCCGCACTTAGTTCGATCCCACACGATAGAGACGATAGGCTGTGTGGCCTCTTGACAGGCACGAGCGTTTTTCGTAATGTCTCTCCGCACAGATACACAATGCTGCACTTCGTACCACCTTCCGGCTCCTCCTCCGAACAGCAAGAAGTCCCTGAGAAAAGGACCAATCGCGCATGCGTTCCGCGATAACGAAATATGACGAGGTGAAAGGTAAAACGGTTCAACACGTCGAAAGTGGCATTGATTCAGACCAAGGAGCGTTCGTCTCGATCCGTTTCACGGATAACACCGTACTTGGGATTTTCTTCACTGCCACAATCAAGCTGCAAGATGCGATCCATAGCGTAATCAAAGACGGCAACCACGAAGTCATTAAAGACTACAGGAAGGCGGTGCGGCTATGAATCAGGTTCTTCGGGTCACGAACATGGACAATACGCACGTTGCACCCACCTACACAACGGTAGTAAATCAGGAACGTAAATTCGTGGAGGTGTCAGACAGCTTCTGCACACTTGTGGGATACAAGACCGAGGAACTGATTGGAAGGCGGTTCGATCATTTGACCGCACTGAACACTGCCGACATTCCCACGACGTTCCATCTGTTTTCCAAACTTGGATACATGCATGGCCTTTGGTTGCTGGTTCATCGCACCGGATACCGCATTCTGATTCGATATGAATCGTGGCTGCGACCGGATGCAAACATTCAATCAAATATTGAAGTTGTGCAGATTATTCGCCACCATCTGGCCGCTCACCTCGAACGCCGCCAACCGTTCCTGTAGGCACTACACCTTCGTGATGAGATCGGCGGGTTGACAAAGCCGCACTGTGAGCTTGTGGCGACCAAATAAAAAAGGTCCGGCACCCTCGTTTTTCAGAGGATACCGGGCGGTGTGAAAGTTGAATTGTGGAGGGGATTCGAGAACGATGTTTATACCAAGCTACGTTCTGATTCCACTTGCTATCGCCGCAAATGGTCAGACTTCACCGTAGTGTTGCATTTGGGGGTTCGGGAGTTCACCGTGCGGGGCGGTGTGCCGAACCATCAGGCTTCACCACTATTTCGTTTCCCGTGGTTTGATCGAAGATCATGTACTCGCCGGGGAAAGTGGTCGCCAGTTTTTCAATCTTCGATGTTGCAACTGCAAGCGTTTCCGCCGCCGCTTTCCATGCGTAAGTTCCATCTTCCATTTTGACGAAAATATCCAAGGTTTCGAGCATGATTTATACGTCCTGCGGCCTGGCGGTTTCGTCCACCATCGTGAATCCAGTGAAGCAGGACGTAGAGCATAAATCCGTCACCGAGCAAACCAACCGCGATTAATGCGATCATAAGCATAGCCATCGCGCACAATCCTAAACTTCAAGGGCGCGACAACATCAGTACGTCAGAAATTGTCGCACCCACTTTCTGATAGATGCGCGGTGGGAGCCTGTCGAGTACGTTCCATTTTTTTGAAAAGATTGCTGCGCCCAACGAAATTGATGCGCGATCCAAAACTATTGGTGCGTCCTTTTTTGGCGGGCACGACATCATACGCGGTCCGTTCGCTCTTGCCTTTTGGAAGCGGACATTAAAAAGATCGTCGTGCCCACACTGATGTTTCCCGCTCAGATCGGGAAAAGTTCCAAGAATCGATTCTGTAGCGTGCTAATGGGCCGATTGTCGTAGTGATTCGCGGAGATCGTTTTGATTGAAACCGTTCAGCCGATGCAGCCGTCCAAAAGACGGGTGCGAATCGTGGGTGCGAATCGTTCCGCATTCTTGCTCCCTCTTGCGGAACTCCAAGGAGAGGGTGATTCGCACTCGGTCCCCAAGATTAGCATCGTTAGATGCCTCGACCGGAAACAAAAATCACCGGGAAGGTAAACGGGTGCGGAATCGTTTCCGGCTTGCATTGCTTTGGCCGAACCCAAGGGAGAGGTGAGCCCGCACCCGAATCCAGATTATCAGCCAACCACTGAGGGAGGGTGAATTCCCCGGCCCTCGTTTCCAAGGAACTCACCCTGTGGTACCTCGTTTGAGTGGCCGTAAGTGTTGGCTTAGATGATCTGTTCGACAATGAGGTGAATACCTGCATTTCTCTGTAAATTCTGTGCAAATCGACGATATGTTCCGTTCCGAATGCTCCGTTAGATAGTGGTTTGCCATCCTGACTGGGATGAGCCCGTCAGGATTGCCTTGATCGAAGAGGGGATTTTGGCAAGGCTCCTACGGGCTGTTCCGGCGCTTGAGGCCCGTTGCATCGCAAATTTCGCTCCACGATGCCCCTGATGCACGCAGCCGGGCAATCCTGCCGCAATCTACAGCAACACGCGCACGGCCCAGCCGCTTGCCCTTGGCCTTGGCGTTACGAACTCCCGCTCGGACTCTTTCAATGATTAGCGACCTTTCAAGTTCAGCTACCGCACCCAGCACTGTGAACGTCATCTTGCCGACCGGAGTGCTGGTATCGATGGCTTCACTGTAGCTCACGAACTCAACCCCACGGATCGGAACGTCTCCAGCGCACGGAGCAAGTGAGAAACAGAGCGTGCAGACCGCCTCCGGTCACAGACATGCCCATTTCCGGTGCTGTAAAGCGCTAACAAGGAACGTTAGAAAGCATTCTTTTCCTCACGGCGCCCGGCCATCCCCAACATCCCTATCGATTGTCCGCAAAAAGAAGGACTTGACTCTGGACTACACTCCAAGGTTTACACTCACAGTAGGGAGTGTAGCGATGCACATAGGCCGCGTTGCGAAAAAGATCGGTTTGACGCCGGACGCGATTCGCTTCTACGAACGTAATGCACTTCTCCGGCGACCCCCACGAACGGCGGGTGGTTTTCGCCAATATGCTGAGGCGGACGTGGAAACGCTTGGCTTCATCCGGCAGGTGCAAGGCTTGGGATTCACGCTGAGAGAAGTACGCGAGCTTTTGAAGCTACGCCACGAACGGTTACAACCATGTGCTCCAGTGCAACGACGATTGCAACAAAAACTTTGCGATGTGCGGAATAAACTCGCGGACCTTGAAAAGCTAAAGCGCGAATTGCAAGCGGCCCTGCATGCTTGCAACAGAGAGTTGCGACAAAAATCTACCGGGTGCCCGCTATTGTCATCCAGCAAACCGAGGAGCGGTAAGTGAAGGTAGAAATCCTGTATGTGGCGGATTGTCCCTCTCACCCAGCAGCGGTGAGGCTGGTGAGAGAAGTCCTCGCCGCACAAGGTGTCACCGCACAGATTCACGAAGTTCTTGTCACCGACAGAGAAACGGCTGACAAGCTGAAGTTCCTTGGTTCTCCAACGATCCGTGTTAATGGGCGTGACGTTGCGAACGATCAGACGCAAAACTTCGCAATGAGTTGCCGCTTGTATCCGGGTTCTACTCAAGTGGGTGTTCCACCAGCGGAACTGATTCACCGCGCAATCATCGAGGCCCGCCGAGGTAGCACATGAAACAGGGCACGGGCGTATCGGCATCCCTGACCGCGATCACGGCGGCAATCGCAACGATGGCCTGCTGTCTACCGCTAGGATTTGCGGGTGCTGTTGGAGTGGGACTTGCCAGCGCGTTCTTTACAACTCTCCGGCCTTGGTTGTCAGGTTTGTCTGTTGTGCTGATGGGCTTCGGGTTTTGGCAGCAATACCGCGCCAAGAAATGTGCCGTTCGGGGCAGATGGATTGGCAATGTGTTGCTGTGGACGGCGCTGATAGTCGTGGTTGGAATGATTTTGTTTCCGCAACAGATTGCGGGAGTCATCGCGGATAGATTGTGGAAATGAAGAAGCCCCTAATCGTTGGCGTGATCTTGTTTGTGCTGATCGTGGCCGCGTTGTATTTATGGGGTCCGTCATCCGTGCCGCGAGGTCAAGAACGCCTTATCATACTGTCTGATGCAAACTTTAGTGAGTTCGAGAACGCCTTTGATGCTGATCCAAACGTTCCCCGGCTGGTGTTACTCCTCTCACCAACATGACCAACATGCTTGCGGGGGTCCTCCGCAGCCGAAGAACTCTTATCGCGGCACCCAAATCAGAAGATGCGCGTGCTTGTTGTGTGGGAGCCGATACTACCAACGGATTGGAGCGCTCCAAGCGGCAGCACACTGAGGCGAATACCAGACTCACGGGTAAAGCAATTCTACGATCCGAACCACGTAGTATCCGGCCACTTGAAAGAGCTTGCGGCAAAGCATCCACCACAGCCAGAGCCGAACTGTTGCGTTCGGAAAGGATTCTACTGGGACGACGCGATTCTTTACGCTCCGCAAGCCCACTGGACTGATGCACCCGCGTCAACTTTTTGGGACGGTCCTGTTGTAAAAATGATTCCGGCATTGGAGAGAAATCTAAGTCAATGAGACAGGTGATTCTGTACAGTCAACCCGGATGAACGTTTTGTGCCAAAGTGAAAGAGTTTCTTTCGCAAAACAAAATCGAATACACCGACCGCAATATCGCCGCCGATGAAAGCGCGTTGGCTGACCTTGAAAGGCTCGGCTACATGACAACTCCAGTCACAGTAGTGGACGGTGAGGTGGTGATAGGCTTCGACCGCGCCAAGCTGGAAAAGCTGTTACTCACCGAAAAGTAGCCCCTGAGTTCGGCTCAGCCACCGCCTCAATTTTTTGAAAGAGAACACATGAAGGAAATCATCTACAAGAACAAACCCGCAACGACAATGGCCGAAGTCACCCGGCGCAATCCCACATTCGATAGGAACCGCCAAGTCATCGAGCCCGGAAGAGTGTATTGCCACTTGAACGTCGAGGGCTGCGAGGTGTTCGATGGGTTGAATATGATTTGCTCTGCGACGCCGCTGGAAGTCCTCGCTGATCCTTCCGCTCTGACAGATCAGCCGACCCGGACCTCGTTATGTTCTCGTAGACGCCGCATGATTAACAGCGAGATTACGAGCGATGCCAAAGAAGAGATCAGCAGCGTAATCGCAATCGGCATTTTCAATGTGTGGTGCACACGGTCAAACGCGGTTGGCGGGAAAGCCACAGCATGCGCCGAAGCATGGATGAAGCCAAGCTCGCGTGCCACACACCTCGTTAATCTGAAGCCAAGCCGCATGGTCAGATAGGCGCTGCCAATGAAGGCGAGGGTGGCGCTGTTTTTGCTCGGCGTCAAAGTTGCGGCGATGAATAGAAAGATTGCGCAGATCCAATACGCAAGGGTGAAAAGCGAAGGGGAGCCGTGCCATGAACTGAAGAACGGGGCGAGTGCTACGTAAACGGCGCAGCTTCCCGCAATCAGATAGAAAAACCTCGACAGGGCCAACATGGATTGCAATAAGGATAGCATTTGTTTTCGGCGCTGCAGATAATTTTGCAAGTTGATTGTTAAACCAAGCAGCGGAACCAGTCCCACCAAGAATCATCTGAAACTGACCGCTGTATGGAGTCTTGCTGCCGGGCTATTGTGGGGAAGTGGAAGAGTGCCTCGGACACGGGCACTCTAACTACAATTTTACACAAGACATTCGGTACTTTTGAATTCAGGAAACACTCACCACTGTCACTCACGCAATCTAATTTGCCGTGATGCCCTACGATATTCCCACACGAAACCGATACCGAAGATGAGCACGCCAACTAAAGGGAAAATGACATACCACGGACCAGCCGCCGAACGAGGTCCCAACTCATGGCCGTGCCATCGCTACTGGGCGGGGCCTTGTAAAAGAAGGACGCAATAACGAAACCGAATGGCAACAAGAGAACCGCGAGAACTAGGACCGCAAGACCAGCGAGGAAAGTCTTGGCGTAAATTGCGGACATCGAACGTCATCCATTTATGTGAGGAAACGGAACGCTCCCTAGCTTCGATGCTCAAGGCCAAACTGAAAAGTACGGCTTCTGCGTTGACCAGCTCGTCGGTGAACTTTTTCAATCGCAGCAGCGAATATACCCGGGCAAGCAACTCGTGCTTGTTCACCGGCTTGCTCAGGAAATCGTCGGCCCCGCACATGATTCCGCGGATACGGTCGTCGTCGCCGTTGAGGCTGGTCAGCAATAGAACGGGGATCAGCCGCGTTTCTGCGTTCGACTTGATCGCCAGGCAGGCGTCAAATCTACGGAGGTGCCGATAGCATCGGTTATGGATACCGGCAAAACAGGGCACGATATCCCCTTTTGGGAAAAATACATGCTGTTGCCGTCGGGGCTGATTTCACAGGCTAGCAAGTCTCAAGCGGCTTGCCGTGTCGCTTTCCGACGGACCTAGCGTTTATGGAGACTGGCTCCGGAAGGCCGGTTGCAAGCAACTTGGCGAACTGCTGGGCGATTACGGGGCGGCTGAAATAGAAGCCTTGCGCCTCCTCACACCCGCGAGCTTGAAGAAATGCCAGCTCTCTTGGTGTTTCCACGCCTTCCGCAACGACCCGGAGGTTCAGGCTTCGGCCCATGCGGATCATTGCGGTTACGATAGCCGTCTCGTCGGGAGCGGTGGTGATCGTCCGGACGAACGACTGGTCGATTTTGAGGGCATCCATTGAAAACTTTTGAAGGTAGCTCAAGCTGGAGTAACCGGTGCCGAAATCGTCCACGGCCAGTTGCACTCCTCGCGCTCTCAGAGTCTTGAGGATGGCTTCTGTCGACGCCGGACGCTTCATGAGAACGGTTTCCGTTAGCTCCAACTCGAGAAGCCTTGGATCCAAGCCGGTATCGTCGAGGATTGCGAATATGCCTTCCACAAACCTGTCGTTTCGCAGCTCTATCGCCGAGACGTTCACTGCCATGGTAATCAAGGGCAGGCCGGCATCCACCCAGGCGCGGGCTTGTGCGCAAGCTTCGCGAAGAACCCACTTATCGATCGGCAGAATCAAACCGGAATCTTCCGCAACGGGAATAAATTCTGCCGGCGAGACCGGCCCTCGCGTGGGATGCGTCCAGCGCAGTAAGGCTTCCGCGCCGGTAATCTCTCCGGTTTTGAGACTGACCTTCGGCTGATAGACCAAACTGAATTCCTGCCGCTCCAACGCGCGGCGCAAACTTTCCTCGATGGATTGCCGAGCGACGGCTCGGACGTTCATAGCCGGCTCGAAAAACTGATAGTTTTGCCGCCCGTTGTCCTTGGACTGGTACATAGCGGTGTCGGCGTTCTTGATGAGTGTCTCCGCGTCCAAGCCGTCGTCGGGATAGACGCTGACGCCGATGCTTACCGTGACGTGCAGGTCGTGCTGGTCGACGGAATGGGCCTCGGCCACCGCGTGCAGCAGCCGTCTCGCTGTAATCGCAGCATCTTCGGATTGTGCCATTTCGGCAAGCAACACGACGAATTCATCGCCGCCTTGGCGGCTCACCGTGTCCGTGGCACGCACGCACGTCACCAGACGCCTCGCGATGGATTGCAGGAGTCTGTCGCCGACCGCATGGCCGAGCGAGTCGTTGATGTGCTTAAAACCATCGAGGTCCAAAAACAGGACCGCAACCTTCTTGTTGAGGCGGGGCGCGAAGACGATCGCCTGGTTCAGCCGGTCGTTCAGAAGCATGCGACTGGGCAAGCCCGTCAGGAAGTCATGCTGGGCCGCGCTGCGCTGCGCGTACTCCATATTCATTCTTCGCGTGTTCAACCATACCAGGACGCCAAAGACGACGACGCTCGAGGCGCTATAAATAGCCAGGCCGAGAGCGGTTCCGTAGGATCCCGATCGTTCACCATGCAAGCAAATCCAGCCCAGCAGAACAGGAATAAAAAAGACAGCGGGGAGTAATCGACGGGCCAACGCGCTTCCCGACCCTTCGGCGGTGAGGTCGCCAGCGATACCCGTGCAAGGGCGGGCAAAGAAAACAGCACCACTCAACAAAAACAGAGCGATCGCCACGGGCATCGGGACATGCGTGTACAGCCAGAGTCTATTTGAGTCGGTGGCACCATACATGTAACTGGTGATGGCCACCAGAGCGACGAGCGCGGGCCACAAACTCAAACCCTGCGATGGCCGGCGTCCGTGCTTGGTCTTCCATTCCAAAACGAGAAGGGCCATGCCGATCAACATAAACGAGGCTGACAAAGTCGGGGACATGCGCCCCGGGAAAGAGGTCGCCAGGGCTCCCGCCGGTTCGACGAACAAGAGCTGGTCGATCCGCAAATTCACGCCAAACAGATATTCCATCCGCGTAGCTGCGCCGAGCAGTGCTGTCAGCATCGCGAGCAAGCGAGCAAAATGGCGCACCGGGGTTCGAGAATTGTCGGGGAGCAACAACCACAAGGATGTTCCGGAAAGGGCCAAAAGCAGCGCCGAGTTAGCCTTTATGGCGACGCCTCCCGGGTAGAGGGACTTCAAGAATTCAATGTGAAATGCCCAGCCACAGAGAACCAGACCTCCCGTGGTCGCAACAGCCATCGCTGAGACTTGGCAATAGATGCGAAGAAACTTGAAGCGCCGCGCGACGGAGGGAGGCATTGAGTTTTTGGACATAGGACCAGTGTAATTTCCCGCCTGTGGAGAGTGACGAGATTACGTCTGTGACGAACTTTAGTCTGCCTGAACAGGTAGTAGCTCGAAGGGGGTTTCCGAGGCTAGAGTGCCTAAGCTGGCAATCTCCGAGAGGAACTGCCAAGGCAGAGGAGAGTAGGAATCTAAGCAACCATTAAGAAGGGGGTTGGAACACATCCTATCTTATCGGACATAACGATTGCTATATCTGGCATGTGGCGCACAGCGGATTCCTTCTTCCTAAGATACGTCTGTCGAGACGAGACTAGATGTTTCGAGCAGAGATCCCCAGACGTCGCATTCTTTACTAGCTCTCATTGAGGAACGACGCCGACTTCGATGATGACGCGTGGCTGGACGATAGTGTCTAGCCAGACGGAGAGGCGCCACGACCCGTGGCTCCGCAGAATCCTCCTCGAGCGCTCTTTAAGTGCACTTTCGCAGCGAGTGCCGCGGCGATCCTGGCGGACATCGCTTCTCCGCCGGAATGCGCTTCGCGTATTTGATGATCCGGGCGATATGCAGGTGTCACGGTCTTCTTGGAGACGCCTCTAAAGGAGATGTTGGGGCAGGCCGCTTCGCTTCCGTTTGTTGGGTATCATGTTTACGTGCGAGCCGGCCGTTATTTAGGAGAGGGACCGAGGCGCTACCACGCCTAAATTCACGCGATCATCGCGCATTGGGCTTTTCGATGCTCCTGTTCGGACGCGGCGCCCGAAAAAAGGCCGGCGCGCTTGGCGCCGGCCGGGTTGAAACTGGTGGCCCGGGTTTCTATGGATCCCGGGTTGACTGCTCACTTATCCGCGATCTGGATGTCCGGGGTCGTTGATCCGAGGCCATCCAGGACGGCCGCCTTGGTTGGCGAAATGACGTAGAAGATCACGTTGCAGGTTGTGGAGGTTGCAGTAATGGAACAGCCCGACGGAATCGTGCCGAGCCCGGTCGAATCAACGGCGTAAGCGCTGGGCCCCTGTACCTTACCCAGGTTCTGAAGCCCGTTGTTGTTAGCATCAACCGTTACGGTGACGTTGGGAGACGTAAAGGTGGCTATTCCCTCATTGTCGTTAACCGTCGGGTCTCCGGGATCAATCGTTCCGAAGGCGTAGGTCCCGTTGGCGGAAGTATTCGAGAACGGGTTACCGGTCTGGGACTGGAAGAAGCCGGCGTCAACGCTGTTGTCTGGGTTCAGAATAAATGCTTGGTTTGGGCTCACGACGTAAAAGATCGGCGGCTTGTTGGCGCCGGAGCCTGATAATGTCATGCGTCCTGCCGAAGTAACTGAATAGGTGACTGACGATATGCTCTGGGACGAGAAGCTGGTAGCGTCGCTTCTCAGTTGGGTCCCGGTGATGCTGCTTCCCGAGACGTTGATAAGGAGAACAGCGGCTCTGGATGTCCCCGCTGTGCTTCCAAGCGCCGACTGATACCCAACGTAGGCGCCGGACAGGGGGTTGGTGGTGAACGGCGTGCCGGACTGCTGCAACGCCTCTCCGGCGAAGGCGCTGTTTGTGGTTTGATTATCGGTGCCCAGAATAAGAACTTCAGTCGAGGACACCACATAAATTGCTGCACCTACGGCCGAAGAGCCTGCCGGAGTGAAGGAGAGTGTGCCGCGGCCATTCGTGCCGGAAACGGTGTAAGAGCCGCCGCCGCTGATAGAGACAGGGCTGGCCGGCCACGTTGTATTCGCCGAGTTACCGTCCAATTGACCATTGGTGTTGAAGTCTACTTCCCCGCCGGTGATAACGCCGGCAGCGAAGTTGAAGACGCCGACCGCTCCGAACTTGCCTCCACCACTGCCAGTGTTTTGTGCGGAGGAAACGCCGAAAGCATAGCTGCCGGTGACCTGCGCGGTAGAGAAAGCAGCAGAGTTCTGCTTGCGCAAAATGCCTGTGGTGAACGGGCCGGTGGAGTCGAAGTCAATTACGTGTCCCGTGGAGGCCACGCCAGAAGAGATGTTCCCCAACGAGAAGCGATAGTTCTGAGTGCCCGCAGAGGTGGTGATCACCATGCAGCCGCGCTGGTCTGAAGTGATGTGGTAGGAACCGGAGGTTAAGGCATTCGACGTAAAGCCTGAGTTCTGGTTGATATCGATGGTGCCCGCAGCGATCGAGCCGGTGCCGTTGAAGGTGAGCACGCCGCCGACCACGACCGGCTGGGGACTGGTTTCACCGGTTCCTGTTCCAGTGTCGAAGCCTTTTAAGAGGAAAGCGTATTGTCCGCTCAAGAGCGATTCGCTGCCGCCGGAGACACAGGTTGGCGCCGCGTTGACGGTGATGCTGAGGTTCTGAGTTGCCGTCTGTGGTGTGGGCGTAGCGGAGTCGGTGGCCTTTACGGTGAAGCTGGTAGTGCCTGTCGCATTAGGCGTGCCAGTGATTGCACCGGTGCTCGTGTTCAGGCTTGCCCAAGATGGCAGCGAGCCAACGGAAATGCTCCAGGTAACCGGAGGCGTGCCGCCACTGAGGCTCAGTTGCTGGTTATAAGCCGTATTGACCGTTCCGTTTGGCAGGCTGGTGCTGGTGATCGTGAGCGTTGCCACGGTGACGGTGATGCTCAGGTTGGCAGTGGCCGTCTGCGCCGTCGGAGAAGTTGAATCGGTCGCCTGGACGGTAAAATTGAACGGGCTGCCCGTGGTGGTGTTGGGGGTGCCGGAGATGACGCCTGTGCTTGGAACCAACGTGAGCCCAGGAGGCAGCGAACCGGCGGTGATACTCCAGGTGATGGGTGTTGCGCCGCCGCTGGACGTCAGCGTGGCGGTGTACGAATTGTTGATCGTGCCACCCGGCAAAGAAGAGGTCGTGACCGTAAGAACGGTATTCACTCGAATGCTGAGCTGTTTGGTTGCGGTTTGAGCGGTCGGCGTGGTGGAGTCTGTCGCCTTGACCGTGAAAGTGGTGGTGCCCGCCGTAGTGGGACTCCCGGTGATGGCGCCGGTACTGGCGTTCAACGTCAAACCTGCCGGAAGTGCACCGACCGAGATGCTCCAAGTGACGGGAGGGTTTCCGCCAGCACTCTGCAGCATGGCACCGTTATAGCTCTGCCCAACAACACCGTCGGGCAAACCGGTTGTGGCCACGGAGAGGGGTGCTGTCGAAACAGAAATGCTCAACGCCTTCGAGGAGGTCTGCTGAGGCGTGCCAGAGTCAGCGGCTTGAACTGTGAAGTTGAAGGGGCTGCCTGTGGCCGTGGTGGGCGTGCCGGAAATGACGCCGGTGCTTGGAGTCAACGTTAGCCCAGGGGGCAGCGAGCCGAGAGTAATGCTCCAAGTAATCGGCGCGATGCCGCCGCCGTTGGTCTGGAGGGTCTGGCTATAGGCCGTACCTGCGGTGCCGCTGGGCATGGGTGAAGAGGTGGTGATAGCGAGCACCGGATTGACCACGATCATCAGCGCCTTGGTCACGATCTGCTGAGGCGATCCGGAATCCGTGGCCTGCACAGTGAAGTTGGACGTACCCGCCGTTGTCGGTGTGCCGGTAATGGCGCCAGTGGCCGCATTCAAAGTCAAGCCCGCGGGCAATGTGCCCACTGTGATCGCCCACGTTACCGCCGGGGTCCCGCCGCTTGATTGCAGCGTCGCGCTGTAAACGGAATTCACAGCGCCGGTCGGGAGAGAATTGTTGGTGATGACCAGCTGCTGGACGATGGTAATACTCAGCGCCTTGGTCACTTTCTGCTGCGGCGTGCCTGAATCGGCCGCCTGGACCGTGAAACTGGAGGTGCCCGCCGTGGTAGGCGTTCCGGTGATCGCACCGGTGGAGGCATTGAGTGAGAGCCCGGCGGGAAGCAAGCCGACGGTTACGGACCAAGCGACCGGCGTGACTCCACCCGTAGATTGCAGTGTTGCGCTATAAGCTGTGCTGGTGATGCCGTTCGGAAGCGAAGATGTGGTGATCGAAAGCACCGGAATGACAGTGATGCTCAGGGCCTTCGTGGCCGTTAGCGCAGGCGTACTCGAATCGGCGGCCTGCACGGAGAAGTTGGAGGTGCCCGCCGTCGTGGGCGTGCCAGTGATCGCTCCAGTGGCGGCATTGAGTATGAGTCCGGTAGGAAGCGCGCCAGCGGTCACGGACCAAGTGATCGGGGGTGCGCCTCCAGTGGACTGCAGAGTCGCACTGTAAGAAGCATTGACGACGCCGTTGGGAAGGGATGTGGTAGTGATGCTGACCGGCGCGGGATTGATCTTGATGCTGAGAGCGGCGGTGGCTGTGAAATTATCCGCATCCTTAACTTGAACGGTGAAGGTAGACGTGCCGAGCGCCGTGGGTGTGCCGGTGATCGCACCGGTGCTGGCGGCGAGGGTCAGCCCGGCTGGAAGTGTGCCGACTGTGACACTCCACGTGTAGGAGGCAACGCCGTTGGTTGCGGCGAGAGAAGTTGTGTAAGCAACGCCAACGGTCCCGGCCGGGAGCGAAGAAGTGGTGATCGACGGCGGGGCCACAAGATTGATCGTAAATGCTGCGGTCTTAGTGGTGTCGGCGACGGAAGTGGCAGTGACGGTCGCAGTGGATGCGGCAGTGATGCTGGCGGGGGCCTTGTAGACAACGGTGGTGGCCGTTTGCCCGCTGATTGCGCCGGCACCCGCGAGACTCCACGTTACGCCTTTATTGGAAGGATCATTGGATACGGTAACTGTGATCGGAGAAGGAGATGTGTTCTGGCCTTGTTCAAGGGTTTGTGGCGAACTGGGAGCGAGAGAAATGGAAACCGGGAGCAAATTGATGATGAAGGCAGCGCTCTTAGCAGCATTGGCCACAGAAGTGGCGGTGATGGTGACAGTCGTCGCGGACGAAATGGTGGCGGGGGCCGTGTAGGTGACAGCGGTCGTTGTGGAGCCACTGAGCGCGCCCGCGCCGGTGGAGGGCGACAAAGTCCAGGTGACACCCTTACCAGTCGAGTCGCTGGAAACGGAAGCCGTGATAGTGGTAGGTTGTCCGGCCGCCAGGGACTGTCCGCCACTTGACGCTAGACTGATAACGATTTGTGGGGTGCTATTGCAACTAGCGGTGAAAAGAGCGGCCACCAGAACTGAGAGCCCGAACAGTTTGTGCGATACAACGCGAGCGAATCGAGAGGCTGGATTCATTAGTGTTTTTCCTTTTCCGGATTCCAAGGGGTTCTGGAGCCCTTCGAGAAAGCTCCGAGCCTTGGGTTGTGAACCTGAACTTTTAAAAATCTTTGTGTGCCTACTTCTACGCTTGAGCACTCCCCCGCTGCCAACTTTGGCCCGCGGTCGTACGGCGAAGCCGCTTCAGAATCAGCGGTAATGAGAGTAACGTTACTCAATATGGGTGCGCGTAGCTTTGGTACTCAAGCGAAGCGTGGCGAAATTTTTGAATTACGCCCAATTTCGTTATCAATTCGAAACAAGAAAGGCCTACGACGTTACCGATTGGAAACAACGCAGGCTACAAAACTGGTGAGAGCCGCATCTCTATCCGTAATATAAACTTGCGTCTGTTCGATACATTGGTGGTTACACCTTCGACTTGGGAACCGAAAAACCTGCAGATCAGCCTGTGCCCACCCCCAACCTTCGCCTGGACTCGTGGAAGGAAATTGCGGCGTACCTAAAAAGGGACATCCGCACCGTCCAACTATGGGAAAAAAAAGAGGGTTTGCCCGTCCATCGCCATACGCACACAACGCGGGCTAGCGTTTACGCGTACGCGGCTGAGATTGATGTCTGGCAGAAGAACCGTCGGCCGCAGGTCGACACGGAATTGAATCCTTCCGATGAACTTCCTCCCATACCACCACAGATTGTCTCTTCGGCTCAGCCGGTCGCTCATCGAAGACTCACGATTTATGCCTTTGCCGGAGTTCTGATTGTCCTGGCACTTGCCGCCGTAGGCGTTGCGAGTTGGCGTGAGGTTCGCCGACAACGGGAACTTCAGGAACGTCTGGGCACATTGGCTGTACTGCCATTTGAAGACCTATCCGCGGGTCCCATCGAAGGTTACTTGGCTGACGGGCTGACGGACGACCTCATTACGGATCTTGGCCGGTCGGGCCAACTGCAAGTGATTTCGCGGACTTCGGTCACACAATTCAAGGGCAAGCATGAGTCGCTGCCGCGAATCGCTCAGGCGCTGCGTGCAAATCTGATCCTTGAGGGCACAGTTTCGTATTCCGGCAGGCGCGCCCGGATCAGGGCTCAGTTGATCGACGCTACGACTGACCGGCATCTCTGGGCGAACAGCTACGAGCGCGATTTTGACAATGTGCTCACATTGCAAGATGAAATTGCCGACGAAGTTGCTGCCGCGGTCGTGGAAAAGCTTACAGGCGGGGCAGCTAATGCAGCACGTTCCACACGGCCGGTCGATCCCGCTGTACGCATGGCCTATATGAGAGGCCGCTTTTTCTGGAACAAACGGGACGAGCCGGGGCTAAAGGAAGCCATTCGCTATTTCGATCAGGCCATCGCCAAGGATCCAAATTATGCGCCCGCCTATGCGGGTTTGGCGGACTGCTACAACTTGCTAAGCGTGTGGGGATCTCTTTCTCCACACGAGGCCTTCCCCAAAGCCAAGGAAGCCGCGTTGAAAGCCCTCCAGTTGGATCCCACTTCTGCGGAAGCTTACACTTCGCTTGCCTTTGAAACCTACCGCTATGATTGGGATTTCGCCGGCGCAGAAAAGAGTTTTCAGAAGGCTATAGAACTCAATCCGAACTATGTCACAGGGCATCACTGGTATGGCGAATTCCTCGGCGACTTGAGGCGCTTTGATCAGAGCATTGCCGAGTCGCGAAAAGCCGAGCAACTCGATCCTCTTTCCACCATAGTCGGTAGCGATTTGGCCGACTCTTACATGCATGCCGGCCGGTACCAAGATGGCATCGATGAGCTGACCAAAATTCTGACCATGGACCCTGGGTTCGTTCCCGCGCACCGCTATTTGTCCGAGGCTTATGGTCTTGCTGGCCAGCCTGCAAAGGCGGCAGAAGAAAAAGAAAAGTACATCCAGCTCTCCGGCGATACCGGGGCGTTTCGAGTCGCGCGGATCACCGAAGAGTGGTCCTCGGGGAAAAAAACTGAGGCACAGAAAGAGATGAAGGATTTGCTCAAAGATCCCGGGAAGGGCCGGTTTGACTATTTCCATATGGCTCAAATGTATGTGAGCGTCGGAGACAAGGATAAAGCCTTCGATTGTTTGGACAAGGCCTACCGTGAACATTCATGGTGGCTCGTCACACTCCTGGTGGACCCGGGCCTTGCTCCAGTGCGAAGCGACCCACGCCTCCAGAGTCTTGCCCAGCGCGTCGGACTGCCGCGGAAATAGAAGTTCGAACGAATCCGGGGAGACCTGGAGTAGGATGCCCACCCGTGTCCGCCTCGTGATTGACTAATCGCGTCGAAGTGTCCTCGAGACACAAGCCAGAAAACCTGCTCTTGAGTGCTTTTTCCTTGGGTTGCAGCGTTCTCCTCAGTTGGTGTAGTCAAACCCGCCACGTTGATGGACTGCGCGCCACCACTGCCTGTGAAGTCCGCTTAGGGGAGAAATTGTGCCAGTGAATACCGCTCGCGCTCCGCTCTCCTAGAACCCTGTTTCTGGCCAATGACGGGCACTTGTCCTCAATCGGGCGCTTTTCTTGGCCCGCTTCGGGACGCCGCTGGCCAGCCCATCGAGATCGACGACGTCTGGGCCATTCAGTTCGGCCAGGACGGCGGACCCAACGGCGCGCGCAATCAGCTCTTCTTCACCGCTGGCCCGAACAACTACGGCAACGGCATCTTCGGCGTAATCACCCTCGGTCAGTAACCGTCCTGCCACGCTGGTCTTTGTACCGGGACGCGCTTAGCAGCGCGTCTCGGTACATCTCCGCGTCTCTGCTTCACAGTACGCGCTGCCAACTCCAAGCTCACTTTTCAGCATCAGAGTCGTCATCAGTACCATGCGCCCCTCTGTTCCTTTGGTGCGCTCGCATATAGGAACATCTAAGTCCCGGAGTACGTATAGATTTCAGGTCCCTTTCCACCCAATCAGGAGGCACTTCCATGGGCACGCTCAGCCAAGATATCCGCTTCGCGCTCCGCAACCTCCGCAAGAGCCCCTCCTTTACCATAATCGCCGCCGTCACCCTCGCCCTCGGCATCGGCGCGTCCACCGCCATCTTTAGCGTGATCGAAAATGTCTTGATGGAGCCGTTTCCGTATACCGACGCTGCCCGCTTCGTTTCCGTCCAAATCCACGACACCGAGCGAAATGAGCCCGGAGGTCGCGCCGGATTCTCCGGTCCCGAATTCCTCGACTATGTCGCGCAGAATCATGTCCTTGACCGCGTCATCGCCAATGACGGTCTCGACATTCTTTACCGCTCCGGCGACGGCACGGAGCGCTTCGACGGCAACCTCATCACCCCCGGTACTTTTGAATTCTTTGGTATGCCTGCTTATCTTGGCCGGGTCGCGCAGCCCGCTGATTACGAGCCCGGAGCCCCGCCAGTTTTCGTCATGCGCTACAAAACCTGGGTCACCCGCTTCAGCGGCGATCCTAAACTCATCAACAAAACCTTCGTCCTCAACGGCACGCAGCGCACCCTCATCGGCGTAATGCCCCCACGTTTCGGCTGGGGCGATGCCGATATGTGGATTCCCGCGAAACCCAGCCGCTCTGTTGCGCAAGCCCAGAATGGATTCCCGCAGTTCTGGTTCTTGCTCGGTCACCTCAAGCCAGGCGTTTCCATCCGCCAAGCCGAATCCGACCTGACCGTCGTAGCGAAAAATATTTCCACCGTGTACCCCACGGACTATCCGAAGAAGTTCAGCGTCCATATCGAAACGCTCACCGATCTCGTCGTCGGCCGCTTCCGCACTACCTTATATGTTGTCCTCGGTGCCGTCGGTCTACTGCTCCTCATTGGGTGCGGCAACGTCGCCAACTTGCTCCTTGCTCGCGCTACCACGCGTGAAAAAGAGTTCGCCATCCGCGCAGCGCTCGGAGCCGGTCGCTGGCGCATCATCCGCCAACTCCTCGTCGAAAGCTTTCTCCTCGCGGCCACCGGCGCCGTCCTCGGCGCATTCCTGGCTTGGGGAGGTCTCAAGGCCCTAGTCGCGCTCATCCCCAAACAAATCGTTCCCGCCGAAGCCGTCATTCGCCTCAACGTTCCCGTGCTTCTCTTCACTCTGGGCGTCGCAGTGCTCACCGCCATCATCTTCGGTCTCGCACCCGCGCTCCAAGTCGTTCGCCGCGACCTCAACGATCCGCTCCGTGACAGCGGCAAAGGCACCAGCGGCGGCTCCGCGCATGGCCGCCTCCGCAACGCCGTCGTCGTTCTAGAAGTCGCCGTCTCGCTCACCTTACTCGTTGGCGCCGGGCTCCTCATGCGCAGCTTCGTCGCCCTTCGCGAAGTTCACCTCGGCCTCCAGCCCGACCACATCTTCGTCGCGCGCCTTCCTCTCCCCGAGGACCGCTACAAAACCGCCGACCAGGTCGCCGGATTTTTCCGCCCGCTCCTCCATCGTCTCAAAGCACTTCCGGGCGTCATCGAAGCCACCGAAACCAGCACTCTCCCCCCATACGGTGGCATTCCAAGCGACATCGAAATTCCCGGCAAGACCCACGCCGAAAAATGGAACGCGACGTTTCAACTCTGCAGCGAAGGCTATTTCCCCGTCCTCAAAATCCAGTTCATTGACGGTCGCCCCTTCACCGAAGCCGAAGTGGAAGGGAAGCGCAAACTCGCCATCGTCAACCAAACCTTCGTGCACAAATATCTCGCCAACGAAAATCCCATGGGCCAGCGCGTTCGCATCGCCAGCCTCGCCGAGGTCTTCCCTGATAAGCTCTGGGATCCCTGGTTTGAAATCATCGGCGTCGTCGCTGACGTGAAGAACAACGGCTTGCAGGATCCCGTGCAGCCCGAGATCTGGGTGCCCTATACCATGACCGGCTCCGCCGCGCGCGGCGTCCTCGTCCGGACCGGTCCCGATCCCATGACACTCATGAATCCCATCCGCCAGGAAATCTGGGCCACGGACAGCAACGTCGCCCTTACTTTCACCGGCACGCTAGAGAGCTTCATCGCGTCGTTCTCGTACGCCGGCCCGCGCTTCGGCTTCCTGCTGATGACCGTTTTCGGCGTCATCGGTCTGATGCTAGTCACCATTGGCGTCTATAGCGTCTTGGCGTACACCACCGCCCGCCGCACGCGCGAAATCGGCATTCGCATGGCGCTCGGGGCGGAGAAAGGTCATGTCCTCAGCCTGGTAATCCGCATGGGCGTCGGCCTCGTTGGCGGCGGCATCATCCTCGGCATAATCGCCAGCCTCGCCGTAGCTCGCGTAATCGCCACGCAACTCTGGGGCGTTTCGGCTTACGACCCAGTCACGCTAACCTCCGTAGCCGCGCTCCTACTCATCACCGGAATCGTAGCCTGCTGGATCCCAGCCCGCCGCGCCTCCCGCGTCGATCCGCTCGTCGCCCTCCGCTACGAATAGTGCGTGCAACGTGGGACATCCATTTCTGGCTGTCCGCTTGGCATGTGTCGAGAGGGATTGATACGTTCCATACAAGCTAATAAGTTCCAGCCCTGGAATGGCTCTGTCCTCCTCAAGAATACTGATCCCTTTATTTGTGCCTACCGCGATTTCAACAGCAGGTTATCGCTTCTTGCGATCCGTCATGGCGAGCCGTCGATCTTGACGCACCTGCTTTGGGCTTGGGGATTTGCTCTCATTCAGGTGATCGCTGCAAAGCAATTGTGAGGGGTTACCTCGGGAGGAGTCCGGTTGCTGATTCGCGTACTGGCGGATTCCCGAACAGCCGGCTGTACTCCCGGCTGAGCTGCGAGCTACTTTCATAACCGACGCGACGGCTTACCGTTCCAACATCTTTTCGTTCGTTTCTCAGGATGCTTCGTGCTTCTTGAAGACGAAGCTGCTTTTGATACTGAAGCGGACTCATGCCTGTTATGCGGCGGAACCATTGATGAAAACCGGAGGTCCTCACCGTCCGCGACTACATGCGGAGAGGCTCCATCTACCATCTCTTTTCCAGGACCCGCGGCGGCGGAGATGAGTAAAGAACACATGTCTTCAGCTTCTATCAGCCAGAGAACACTGCATCCGGTTCGGAGATTGCACGTGCCTTGTGAACGTGACCAAATCGTAGAGGAGAGTCAGTGAAGCTGAAACTGAACCCCGGTGATACCGTTCGCGTAATCGGCTCGCGTGGCACGGCGAAAATCCGTGCGATCCTGACGGACGTGCATGGAGCTTAAGACGCAGATCGATGGCTTCCGGCTGTGAAACCTGCAAGTAAGCGGCTCAGGGGAGCCGGATCGATTAAACGGTTCGGCTCCTCATTTATGGTGGGCGTGCCCACAATAGCGCATCGGGCTTGCGTTTGATTTCTTGCGGCGGGAGGATCGTTGTAGAGGTATCGATGTTTACATCAGGCCAACTCGTACGCGTGAACCTCGCTGGCCTCCAAGCCGAGGGTGTAATGTTCCAGGCTGCGGTCACCGACGCTGTTGGTCACATTGTGAAACAGACTTCGGAACAGCCACCGAAGTACCTAGTGAAACTTTTATTCTCCTTTCGTGGCGTTACGGAAGTCGAAGTTCCCGCAGACCGCATCCACGCAGACAAGTGAACCTTTCCCGCACCTCGCAGGTGCCCCGATGTTACATTCGCGGCGACCGAGCGCGGGGATGCGCATGGCGAAGATACGCAGACTTATCGGGCACTAGACGATGGCATTCGCAACTGCTTTCCCTACTGCGGCTTACGTTTTTTTTTAGCCCGCTGGCATCTCGTTATTGCGTAGTGTTGTTCTTTTTCAGCGCCTTGATGTGCTCGATTTCCTTGGAGGTGTCCATCTCGGTTGCTCCGGAAGGTGGAGTAAAGGTGAACACTTCGGGTAAGATCGGCTCATCCACGGTGACACTGTCAAATTTGACTGTCTGCTTCGTGTTCATGGGTTCAGTGGCGCCGGGAATGGTCATTTTACTGGTGGAGTCCTCCTGATAGACGAGGTAGTGGGCCTTGTCCACCCAAAGCGTTTTGGTTGG
>WNFJ01089063.1_pt4 | contig 27543 bp, 23 predicted proteins | sample 5400461 | NCBI WGS metagenome assembly WNFJ01 (sample SAMN13153349, study PRJNA577476) | soil metagenome | isolation source: 115 cm saprolite on Douglas fir-dominated hillslope | place: USA:California | collected 2013-09-17
ACGGGCCCCCGACGGAGGTCGCCCGCCGGGTCGGTCAGAGGGTGAGGGGAGCGCTGGGCGACGGTCTTCCGTCGAATGTTGCCCGTCGGCTCCAGGTGCGCGTGTACCCACACTTCGAGCCCGAGCCGATCGATTCGGCGATGGCGTCCACTTCGTCGTAACCCGATCCCGGGAGACCATCCATGCTCAAGCTTGGCGTCATCGGCTACGGCTACTGGGGCCCCAACGTCGTCCGTAACTTCGCGAGCCAACCTCACTGTCAGCTCGTGGCCGTGTGCGACAAGAGCGCCAAGGCTCTGGCTCAGGTGTCGAGCCGCCACCCGGCGGCACGCGCGACCTCCAATCCGGCGGACGTCACGCGCTCGCCGGAGATCGACGCCGTGGCCATCGTCACTCCGGTGTCCACGCACTACGACCTCGCCAGGGAGGCGCTCGAAAACGGAAAACACGTGTTCGTCGAGAAGCCCTTCACGGCCACCTCGGCCCAGGCCGAAGAGCTGATCGAGCTGGCCGAGCGCAAGAACCTCCAGATCATGGTGGACCACACCTTTCTCTTCAACGGCGCCGTGCGCAAGATCAAGGAGCTGGTCGACGAGGGTGTCCTGGGGCCGCTCTACTACTACGATTCGACCCGGGTCAACCTGGGGCTCTTCCAGCACGACGTGAACGTCATCTGGGACCTCGCGCCTCACGATCTGTCGATCATCGACTACCTGATCGGCCTCGAGCCGGAGCTGATCGTGGCGACCGGCGGAGCGCACCTGAACGGCCTGGCGGACGTGGCCTACATCACGCTGTGCTTTCCCAACAACGTCATCGCCCACGTCAACGTCAACTGGCTCTCACCCGTGAAGGTGCGCACCACGCTGGTCGGCGGGCAGCGGAAGATGCTGGTCTGGAACGATCTCGAGCCCTCCGAAAAGGTCAAGGTGTACGACAAGGGCGTCCAGATCACCGAGACGCAGGACCAGTCGCGGCAACAGCTCAAAGATCTGGTCGAGGCGAAGGTCTTCGAGGTGGGAACCGGGCAAGCGGTTTACGACCTGCTGGTGAGCTACCGAAGCGGAGACATGTGGGCGCCCCGGGTGGACCAGACCGAGGCCCTGCAGATCGAGACACGCTACTTCCTGGACTGTGTGGCCTCGGGCGAGAAGCCCGTCAACGATGGGCGGGCAGGGCTGCGTGTCGTCCGGATGCTGGAGGCGGCCGACGAGTCGCTCAGGCGCCGCAGGGAGATCGTCTACGCAGCCGCCGCGCGCTGAACGGATGTCGACCATCCTCGACCAGGAGTGCTTCAGGAGGGCCTTGATCGGCGAGCGGAAACGCGCCGACCGCTCCAGGCAGGCGTTCATCCTGCTGCTCGTGCGCGTGAGCGATCGCCGGGACGCGGACGCGTCGTCGATCCGGGAGAGCGTCGTCGGCGCGTTGACCGCGGCCAGACGCGAGATGGACATCCTCGGATGGCGCGAGCGGCCGACCGAGATCGGACTCATCGTGCCCGAGATCCGCGAGGCCGATCTGGCCGGAGCCTGGGACGGGCTCGCCGCCCGCGTCCGTCGGGAGCTCGCCGGCCGCCTGGGCGCGCAGGCAAGCGCGGGGTTGTCGATCCGACGCCACGTGTATCCCGAGCCGAGGCGCGCGGGAGGCGAGGAGCCCTGGCCGGTGGATCCGATCCTCTACCCGGAGCTCCGCGCGGGCCGGACGCGGCGCTCCGCCTATGACGCGATGAAGCGGCGGCTCGACGTCGCCGGCAGTCTGGCGCTCCTGGCGGTTTTTGCGCCTCTGCTCCTCCTGACCGCCATCGCGGTGAAGCTGAGCTCTCCGGGCCCGGTCTTCTTCAGGCAGGTGCGGATCGGTTACATGCTGCGGCCCTTCAGGATGCTCAAATTCCGAACGATGTACGCGGGCGCCGATCCCGGGCCCCATCACGAGTTCGTCAGCTGGTTCATCAAGGCGAGCCATCGCGTCCAGGCTCCGGGCGAGACCGGGCTCTTCAAACTCACCGACGATCCCCGCGTGACGCCGGTCGGACACATCCTGCGCCGGACGAGCCTCGACGAGCTTCCCCAGCTCTGGAACGTGCTCCGAGGGGACATGTCGCTGGTGGGGCCGCGGCCCGCGCTTCCGTACGAGCTCGAGCAGTACGAGTCCTGGCATCGCCGCCGGGCCCTGGAGGCCAGGCCGGGAGTCACGGGACTCTGGCAGGTGGCCGGGCGCAGCCGCACGACGTTCGACGAGATGGTGCGCCTCGACCTGCGGTACGCCAGGACGCGTTCCCTCTGGACCGACGTCAAGATCCTCCTCGAAACGCCCGCGGCCGTCATCTCGGGAAAGGGTGCCCAATGAGCGAATACCTCTGCATCGCGCCCGACGTCACGCTCGGCAAGGATGTCAAGCTCGCGAGCTTCATCAACCTGTACGGATGCGAGATCGGCGACGAGACGAAGATCGGCGCGTTCGTCGAGATCCAGAGGAATGCGAAGGTGGGCCGGCGCTGCAAGATCGAGAGTCACACCTTCATCTGTGAGGGCGTCACCATCGAGGATCACGTCTTCGTCGGCCATGGCGTCACCTTCGTCAATGACCGCTATCCGCGGGCGACGACACTGGCGGGGGAGCTCCAGACCGAGGAGGACTGGAAGGTCGAGGCGACGGTGGTGAAGCGGGGCGCGTCGATCGGGTCGGGGGCGACGATCCTGTCGAACGTGGTTATCGGCGAGAACGCCATCGTCGGCGCCGGCAGCGTCGTCACCCGCGCCGTGCCGCCGAATGCCATCGTCGCCGGCAACCCGGCGAAGCTCTTGCGTTCCATCCCCATCGACCCCCATCTTTCGGCATTTTTCAGCTCGCTCCGGGGCGGCGTCCGGGCCAGGGGTACCGAATGAACATTCCCTTCCTGGACCTGATCACGCCGCACCGGGAGCTCGAAGAGGAGCTGGTGTCGGTCTTCCGGAGCGCCCTCCAGACCGCCGGGTTCACCGGCGGTCCGATGGTGGAGGACTTTGAGCGGGCGTTCGCCGAGTTCTGCGACGTGCGGTGTTGTGTCGGCGTGGGGAGCGGCACCGACGCGCTGCGGTTCGCGATGATCGCCGCCGGCGTGCGACCGGGCGATACCGTCGTGACGGTTCCGAACACGTTCATCGCGACCACCGAAGCCATCTCCCAGGCCGGCGCGCGACCGGATTTCGTCGACATCGACGAGCGCACCTACACGCTGGAGCCCGAGAGGCTGCGGGCGTATCTGGAGACCGCGTGCACCCCCGACCCGCGGACGCGGGGCGTGGTGAGCAAGCGCACGGGCGGTCCGGTGACGGCGGTCATTCCGGTGCATCTCTACGGGCAGGTCGCCGACATGGACCCGATCCTCGAGCTGGCGGCGCGGTACGACCTCCTCGTCATCGAGGACGCCTGCCAGGCGCACGGCGCGGAGTATTTCTCGAAGAAGGAGAACCGCTGGCGCCGGGCCGGATCGATGGGGCACACCGCCGCGTTCAGCTTCTATCCCGGCAAGAACCTGGGGGCCTGCGGCGAAGCCGGCGCGATCACCACGAACGACGATCAACTGGCGCGGCGCTGCCGGATGCTGCGGGACCACGGTCAGTCGAGGAAGTACTTCCACGATTTCGAAGGGTACAACGGCCGCCTCGACGCCATCCAGGCGGGGTTCCTGCTCGTGAAGCTTCGTCATCTGTCGAAGTGGAACGAGCAGCGCAGGGAGCGCGCACGCGACTACGACGAGCTCCTCGCCGACACCGGCGGCGCGGTCGTCCTCCCGCGCGTGCCCGCGTGGTCGCGGCCGATCCACCATCTGTATGTGGTGCGGGTCACGGACCGCGAACGGCTACAGAAGGACCTCACCGCGGCCGGCATCGGAACCGGCATCCACTATCCCTTCCCGCTCCACCTCACGAAGCCGTATGAGGCGCTCGGCTTCCGTCCGGGCGCCTTCCCGATCGCCGAGGCCGCGGCCTCCCAGATCCTATCGTTGCCGATGTTTCCCGAGCTGTCCCCCGCACAGCAGCACCGCATCGCCGGCGAGGTGCGACGCTCCCTCCTGGCGGGCGGGAGCGGCCGCCTCGGGTAGCGGAGCTCGTCGACATGCTCACATTCGACTTCGCTTCCGACCGGACCCGCCCGCTGCGCATCCTCTGCCTGGGCGCACACAGCGATGACATCGAGATCGGGTGTGGGGGCACGATTCTGCGCCTCTTGTCGGAACACGATGATGTGGAAGTCCACTGGGTCGTTCTTGGCTCGAGCGGGCAGAGGGATGGCGAAGCGGTGGCGAGCGCGGGTGAGTTCCTGGCCGATGCGACGAAGAAGGAAGTCATCGTCAAGAACTTCAGGAACGGCTTCTTCCCGTACGTGGGTGAGGAGATCAAGGAGTTCTTCGAGACGCTGAAAGATCGGATATCGCCGGACGTCATCTTCACCCACTATCGGAATGATCTGCACCAGGATCACCGCCTGGTGTCGGAGTTGACCTGGAATACCTACAGAAATCACCTGATCCTCGAATACGAGATCATGAAGTACGACGGCGATCTCGGGAGCCCCAATCTCTTCGTTCATCTGGACGAGGCGACCTGCCGGAAAAAGGTCGCCGTGATCCTGGACTGTTTCAAGACTCAGCGCGACCACGACTGGTTCACCGCGGACGCCTTCTGGTCGCTGCTGAGAATCCGCGGAATCGAGTCCAAGGCGCCGGGCAAGCATGCCGAAGGGTTTCACTGCCGAAAAGTCGTGCTGTAGCCCGCGGTCGACTCCCACAACCCACGCTCGTCGGAAGGATCAGAGCATGCGCATTCTCGTCACCGGACACAAGGGTTACATCGGCACCGTGATGGTGCCCATGCTGGTCGGCGCCGGCCACGACGTCGTCGGTCTCGACAGCGACCTCTTCGAGGAGTGTACGTTCGGTCCGGGCATCCACGAGGTGCCGGAGCTGCGGCTCGACGTCCGGGACGTTCGGCCGTCGCAGCTCGAGGGGCTCGACGCCGTGGTTCACCTCGCAGCGCTCTCCAACGATCCGCTGGGAGACCTGAACCCGGAGCTCACCTACGAGATCAACCACGCCGCGTCGGTCCGCCTCGCGCGGCTCGCGAAGGGGGCCGGCATACCGCGGTTCCTCTATTCCTCGTCGTGCAGCAGCTACGGCAAGGCGGGCGACGCGCTCATCGATGAGACGGCCGAGCTCCACCCGATCACGGCCTATGCCATCTCGAAGGTCCGCGTCGAGGAGGACGTCGCGAAGCTGGCGGACGACGCGTTCAGCCCGACGTTCCTCCGGAACGCGACGGCCTACGGCGTCTCGCCGCGCCTGAGGTTCGACCTCGTTCTGAACAACCTCGTGGCCTGGGCGGTCGCCAAGGGCCGGGTCCACATCAAGAGCGACGGCACGCCCTGGCGGCCCATCGTCCACATCGAAGACATTTCGCGCGCGTTCCTGGCCGTGCTGGCCGCGCCGCGCGAGGTGATCCACAACCAGGCGCTCAACGTGGGCCAGACCGAGGAGAACTATCGTGTTCGCGACCTGGCCGCGATCGTCGAGGAGGTCGTGCCCGGCTCGCGGATCGAGTACGCGAAGGACGGCGGGCCCGACCCGCGGTGCTACCGCGTGGACTTCGAGAAGATCCACCGGCTGCTCCCGGATTTCAAGCCTCGGTGGAGCGCGCGGCGGGGAGCCGAGGAGCTCTACGACGCGTACCAGAGCGCCGGACTCGTGCTCGACGACTGCGAGGGGCCGCGCTTCAAGCGCATCGACCAGCTGAAGCGGCTGCTCGCCACCGGCCAGGTGGACGCCACGCTGCGCCGCAGAGCCCTTCGTCCGTGAGGTCACCCACGACCACGACGCCATCATCCGAAACCGCAGGAGCCTGTCCCATGAACCTCGTCGAACCGCACCGCACGCTCCGCCGACTCCGGATCGCAGGCCGCCTCCTGGCCGGTCTGCTCGCCGTCACGCTCGTGCCGGTCCTGGCGACCGCGGACGCGCCCATCGCGTCCTCGAGCTTCGTCGGCGCGGAGGATCCGCTCTACGAGAATGGCGCGTGGGCCGCGCTCACGTCCCTCTCGCCTTTCGGCACCCGGTTCCAGAAGAACAATGGGGCCTACCCCGACCGCGTCATTCAGCACGATCACGCGGGCGCCCGCACCACGGCGGCCGTTCCGGCGGACCACTACTCCGAAATCGTGGTCGGGCACGTCGCGATCTACAACAACGTGGGGCCGATCGTGCGCGTCCAGCCGTCCGGGCTCGCGGTCGACAGCCACTACCTCTGGTGGGCGAGCGCGACGGACGGAGTCAACTCCCTCTATCGCATCGACGCGAATGGGATCACGTATAGCGCGACGAGCATCATCCCGACGTCGCCCGTCGTCGACGGGGACCGGCTCCGGCTCATCGCGCGCGGCCGGGTGATCTACGGACTCAAGAACGGGGTGCGCGACTTCATCTACAACACCGGCCTGAACTCGACGCAGTATGCCACCGGGACGACGGGGATCCTCGCGTATCCGTCCAGCGCGGCGACCGATGCGATGATCGCCTCGTGGTCCACGGGCCCCGCCCCCATCTCGTCCGGGACCTGGGCCTCCTCGAGCTTTGCCGGGACGGAGAATCCGCTGGACGAAGGAGACCGCTGGTATCCGCTGCCGGGCTATGCCGGGTTCAAGAAGACGGGCGGTCTTGCCAGCGGTCTGAACTCGGGTCACAACGCCTCGGGCGTCTGGGGCATCACGTCGCTCGCGAGACAGTATTCCGAGGTCACGCTGGGCACGGTGGCCAGCGGCGGCGGCGGGCCGATCGTCAGAATCGACCGCAACGGCGCGGGGCAGACGGGATGGCTGCTTTTCCTCTGGGCCGATAACCCGACGTCATCGGGGATCTACAAGGTGACCCCGGACGGGAGCTTCACCGCGGTCCGACTCTTCACACCTGTCATCGTCCCGGGAGACAAGTGGCGGCTGGCCGCCGACGGGAACACCCTCGAGGTGTTCAGGAACGGCGTCTCCCAGTTCACGTACACGACCGACGGCTCCTATCCCGCCGGCGATGTCGGGATCGAGGCGTACACGCAGGTGTTTACGTTCTCGGCCTGGCAGGGCGGAGATCTCGCTGGACCGCCGACGGTGCCGGATACGCAGGCGCCGACGGCGCCGGGCACGCTCACGGCGCTCGCGACGAGCGGCAGCCAGATCAACCTGTTCTGGACGGCGGCGACGGACAACGTGGGCGTGACCGGGTACTTCGTGGAGCGCTGTCAGGGCGAAGCCTGCACGAGCTTCGCCCGGATCGCGACGGTCTCCGATACGACCTACAGCGACACCGGGCTGGTGGCGAACACGACCTACCGCTACCGGGTACGGGCGACGGATGCGGCCGGCAACCTCGGCCCCTACTCGAACGTGACCAGCGCGACGACGCTGCCGTTCTAGGCCCGACGGGCCGGGCACCGGACCGCACCTCGATCGTCGATCAAAGGGGGAATCACGTCATGATCTTTCTCGAGACGAAGCTGAAAGGCGCCTTCATTCTCGATGTCGAGCGCCGCGAGGACAACCGGGGCTTCTTCGCGCGGGCCTTCTGCCAGCGGGAATTCGCGGCGCATGGGCTCGAGCCGGTGATCGCTCAGGCGAACATCGCCTTCAGCAAGAAGGAGGGCACACTGCGCGGGATGCACTTCCAGTTCCCGCCCGCCGCCGAGACCAAGCTCGTGTCGTGTACCCAGGGGGCCATCCTCGACATCATCGTGGACCTGCGCCCCGAGAGCCCGACCTACCTCGATCACGTCGCCGTGATGCTCAGCGCCGACAACCACCGGGCCCTCTACGTGCCCGAGCGATTCGCACACGGCTACCAGGTGCTCGAGGAGGGCACGGAAACGAGCTACCTGGTGGGCGAGTTCTACGCGCCGCAGGCCGCGAGCGGGCTCATGTACAACGATCCGCGGCTCGGCCTGACGTGGCCGCTGCCCGTCACCGAGATCTCCCCGAGCGACGAAAGCTGGAGGCCCCTAGCCGAGGTCGAGCCGGAGGTCAAGCGCAGGATGACCCTGTGAAGCGGGGACGGAGGACGTCGTGATCATCGTGGACAACGCTCTGCGCGCTCGCGAAGGACGGGGGGCGCCCATTCGCGTCGGCATGATCGGCGCCGGCTTCATGGGACAAGGCCTCACGAACCAGATCGTGAACAGCGTTCCCGGCATGCGGATGGCGGCGATCTACAACCGGCATCCCGAGCGGGCGTTCGCCGTCTACCGGTACGCGGGGCGCGACGACGTCGCCGCGGCGGGCACCCAGGGGGCGCTCGACGACGCCGTCCGGCGGGGCATCGCGACCGTCGCCGAAGATCCGCTGATGATCTGCCGCTCCAGCGAGATCGACGTGGTCGTGGACGTGACGGGTTCGGTGGAGTTCGGCGCGCACGTCATCCTCGAGGCCTTCCGGTTCGGAAAGCCCGTGGTGCTGATGAACGCCGAAGTGGACTCCACCATCGGCCCGATCCTCCGCGTGTACGCGAAGCGGCACGGGGTCATCCTGTCGGCCTGCGAGGGCGACGAGCCCGGCCTCCAGCTGAACCTCTACCGCTGGGTGAGGGGGCTGGGGCTCGTCCCGCGCGTGATCGGAAACGTGAAGGGGCTCCAGGATCCATACCGGAATCCGACCACGCAGCAGGGCTGGGCGGAGCGTTGGGGGCAGAACGCGGCCATGGTCACCTCGTTCGCCGACGGCTCCAAGATCAGTTTCGAGCAGTCGATCGTGGCGAACGCGACGGGCTTCCGGGTGAAGGCACGGGGAATGTCCCGCGGGCTCAAATACGACGGCTCCATAATGGAGATCCAGAAGCTCTATGACATCGACGAGCTCCGCGCGCTCGGCGGAATCGTGGACTACACGGTCGGCCCCCCGCTCATCAAGGTGTTCTGTCTGGCCGAGCACCCCGACCCCAAGCAGCGCCACTACCTCAATCTCTACAAGATGGGCGAGGGGCCGCTGTACGCGTTCTGGATCCCCTACCACCTCGTGCACTTCGAGACGCCGAACGCCATCGCGCGGGTCGTGCTGTTCGGCGACGAGGTCGCCCCGCCCCTCGGCGGGCCGGTGGTCGAGGTGTGCGCCGTCGCCAAGCGGGATCTCGAGGCCGGTGAGGTGCTGGACGAGTACGGGATGTACACGACCTACGGGGAGGCGGTGGGCGTGGACGAGATGAGCGCCCGTCGCTACCTTCCCGAGGGACTGGTGGAGGGATGCCGGATCCTGCGCGCCATCGCGAAGGACCACGTCCTCACCTACGACGACGTCGACCTGCCCGCCGGGCGTCTGGCGGACCGGCTGCGCGCCGAGCAGTATCGGTGCTTCCGGGGCGAAACCTGGCTCGAACAGCGACTGGGAGGCTCACGGACCGCGGGCGAGGCTGGACGCGACGTCGAAGTCGCGAGCCCCGGCGCCCGTCGCTGAGCGTCCGCGGCATGAACCCGAGAACCCGGTAGGAGGCCCGTTCGATGAAAGTCGTCCTGTTCTGCGGTGGTCTCGGGATGCGGCTCCGGGATTATTCCGACCGCATCCCGAAGCCCATGATCAACATCGGGTATCGCCCGATCCTGTGGCACGTCATGAAGTACTACGCCCACTACGGATACCGCGAGTTCCTTCTCTGCCTCGGCTACGGCGGCGACGTCATCAAGAACTACTTCCTGAACTACAGCGAATGCCTGTCCAACGACTTCGTCCTTTCCGAGGGCGGCAAGAACCTCCAGCTCCTCAACAGCGACATCCATGACTGGAAGATCACCTTCGCCGATACGGGGATCATGTCGAACATCGGCCAGCGTCTCAAGGCGACCGAAAAATACCTGGCCGACGACGAGGTCTTCCTGGCGAATTACAGCGACGGGCTCACCGATGCGCCGCTTCCGGCGCAGCTGGAGCACTTCCGGCGGCACGGGAAGGTGGCGAGCTTTCTCGCCGTCACGCCGAACCTGAGCTACCACTTCGTCTCGACGGACACGCACGACTTGGTCGAGAACATCACGGACGTGAGGCAATCGCAGCTCCGGATCAACGGAGGGTATTTCATCTTCCGGAGGGACATCTTCGACTACATCCGCGAGGGAGAAGAATTGCTCCACGAGCCCTTCCAGAGGCTCGTGCGCGATCGAAACCTCGTGGCCCTGAACTACCACGGCTTCTGGGCCAGCATGGACACGCTGAAAGACCGGCAGATGCTGGACGACTTGCATTCCCGGGGGAACGCCCCGTGGGAAGTCTGGAAGCGGCCGCCGAGCGCGTCGGCGTCCGAGGGCGGGCGATCCGAGGACGTCGGCATCCGCCACGTTCCGGCCTCGACCCCCGCATGAACCTCTGCGTCGTCGGAACCGGATACGTCGGCCTCGTGACCGGCGCGGTCTTCGCCGACCTCGGCAACGACGTGGTCTGCGTCGACACGGACGCCGAGAAGATCGCCGGCCTCGCGGCGGGCCGGGTCCCCATCTACGAACCCGGACTCGAGGAGATGGTGGCGCGGAACGCCGCCGATCGACGCCTAGCCTTCACGACCGACCTCTCCGCCGCGGTCCGCCGCTCGGAGATCGTCTTCATCGCGGTCGGGACGCCCTCGAAAGCCGACGGCGAGACCGACCTCAGCGCTGTGGAGGCGGCGGCGAAGGACATCGGCCGCGCGCTCGACCGCTACACCGTCGTCGTCAACAAGTCGACAGTGCCCGTGGGCACCGGGGAGCTCGTGCGCGAGGTGATCGCGCGCCACCAGGTCACGCCGGTGCCCTTCGACGTGGTGTCCAACCCCGAGTTTCTCCGCGAGGGCTCGGCCATCGAGGACACGCTGCATCCGGACCGCATCGTGATCGGCGCGCCGACCCAGCACGTGGCGATGACGCTCCTGGAGCTCTACGCGCCACTCGGGCGGCCGATGATCATCACCGACGTGCCGTCGGCCGAGATGATCAAGTACGCGGCGAACGCCTTTCTGGCCTGCAAGATCTCGTTCGTCAACGCCATCGCCAATGTCTGCGAGCTGTCCGGCGCCGACGTGACCCAGGTGGTGAAGGGCATGGGGCTCGATTCGCGGATCGGCCGCGACTTCCTCCAGGCGGGCCTCGGCTATGGCGGCTCCTGCTTCCCGAAGGACACGGACTCCCTGATCCACACCGCCGCTCGCCACGGCCATGACCTCAAGTTCCTGCGCGCCATGGTGGAGGTGAATCGCGAGCGTGCCGGCCATTTCGTGGAGACGATCTGCAAGGCGCTGGGCCCCCTGGACGACAAGGTGGTGGGAGTCCTCGGCCTCGCGTTCAAGCCGAACACCGACGACATGCGGGAGGCCAAGAGCGTGGAGGTGATCGATCTCCTCCTCGCGGCGGGCGCTACCGTCCGGGCCTACGATCCGGTCGCCATGGACAACGCGCGCCGGATGCTGCCCCCGTCGGTCGTCTACTGCGGGTCGGCCTACGAGGCCGCCGAGGGCGCCGACGCCGTGGCGCTGGTGACCGAGTGGAACGAGTTCAAGTTCATCGACCTCGAGCGCCTGCGCTCCGTCATGCGCCGGGCGCTCGTGTTCGACGGGCGCAACCTCTGGGAGCCCGAGCGCATGCACCGACTGAAGTTCGAATACCACTCGATCGGACGCAAGCCGGTCATCCCCTCGTAGCATGCGCATCCTCGTCACGGGCGGAACGGGCTTCATCGGCTCGCACCTCTGCGCGGATCTGCTCGGCCGCGGGCACGAGGTCGTCTGCATGGACAACCTCCTGACCGGTGCCCTCGACAATATCGAGCCCTTCCTGTCGAACCCCCGGTTCTCCTTCGTCAGGCACGACGTGACGACGTTCATCGCCGTGGACGGGCCGCTCGACTGGATCCTGCACTTCGCGAGCCCGGCCTCGCCGCACGACTACCTCGACATGCCCATCCAGACGCTCAAGGTCGGGGCCCTCGGCACGCACAAGGCCCTCGGCCTGGCCAAGCACAAGGGGGCGCGGTTCCTCCTCGCCTCAACCTCCGAGGTCTACGGCGACCCGCTCGTCCACCCGCAGCGCGAGGACTACTGGGGCAACGTCAACCCGATCGGGCCGCGCGGCGTCTACGACGAGGCCAAGCGGTTCGCCGAGGCGATGACGATGGCCTATCGCCGCTATCACGGCGTCGACACCCGCATCGTGCGGATCTTTAATACCTACGGTGAGCGCATGCGCCTGAGCGACGGCCGCGCGATCCCCGCGTTCATGACGCAGGCGCTCACCGGCAAGCCGATCACCGTCTACGGGGACGGCTCGCAGACCCGGTCCTTCCAGTACGTCTCGGACCTCGTCGACGGGATCTGGCGGCTCATGACGTCGCGCGTCGGCGAGCCCGTCAACATCGGCAACCCGCACGAGATGACGTTGATGACGCTGGCGGAGAAGATCGTGCGTCTGTGCGGCTCCCGGAGCGAGATCGTGTTCGAGCCCCTGCCGGTGGACGATCCGAAGGTCCGCCAGCCCGACATCACCCGGGCTCGGACCCTGCTCGGCTGGGAGCCGCGCGTCGACGTCGACGAGGGCCTGTGCCGCAGCCTCGCCTGGTTTCGTGACTGCCTCGCCCGCATGAGGGCGCTGCCCTAGTGAAGCCCGGGCGGGCAGCGAGGCTCCCGAGCGTGGGCGAACGCACGACGGCCATCGTTCCCGACAGAGGGAAGATCTGGATCGATCTGGACAATTCCCCGCACGTGCCGTTCTTCGTGCCGATCATCGACGAGCTGCAGACGCGCGGCTATCCGGTGGTGCTCACCGCCCGGGACTGTTTCCAGGTCCCCGAGCTCGCCGATCGGTTTCGGCTCGACTACAGGCTGATCGGACGCCACTCCGGCAAGCACACGATCTGCAAACTCGCAGGGCTGGGTGTACGGGCGTTGCAGTTGTTGCCGACGATTCTCAGGGCGAAGCCCCGGCTGGCCGTCTCGCATTGTTCGCGCGCCCAGCTGATCGTGTCGACGTCCCTGGGCATTCCCTCCCTGTTCATCGGGGACTACGAGTACGCGACGGCGTCGGCGCTCATCCATCCGACATGGCTGATGTGTCCGGACGTGATTCCGGCGGCGACCCTTCGCGGCGCGTCGAAGCGAGTCCTGAAGTACCCGGGGATCAAGGAAGACGTCTATGTTCCCCGCTTCGTTCCGGACTCCGGCATCAGAGCGCAGCTGGGGCTCGGGGAAGAGGACGTGGTGGTGACCCTCCGTCCGCCGGCGGACGAGGCGCACTATCACAATCCCCGGAGCGACGCGCTCTTCGCGGCGGTGGTCGAGTTTCTCCGCGACAGGCCCGGGGTGAAGCTCGTCGTGCTCCCGCGAAACGAGAGACAGGCGATCGACGTGAGACAACGTTGGCCCGAGCTGTTCCATGATGGACGGATGCGCATTCCGGGGCATGTTGTGGACGGGCTCAATCTGATCTGGCACTCGGACCTGGTGGTCAGCGCGGGCGGCACGATGAACCGCGAGGCCGCGGCGCTCGGCGTGCCGGTCTACAGCACGTTTCGCGGTCAGATCGGCGCGGTGGACCGCCATCTCAGCACGAGCGGTCGGCTCGTCCTCCTCGAGGATGCGGCGGACTTGCCCGCGAAAATCCTCGTGGCGCGGAGAGCTCGACCCGCCAAGCCCCCGAATGGCCACGGCGCCGCCTTGAGCAGCATCGTCGAGCAGATCGTCGCGGTCATGGCAGCGGCTCCGCCCGAGGCGGGATAGAACCGTGGAGGACGCCGCCGGCGCAACCCAGAAGCTTCTCGCCTACTGCAGGGCGAACGATTGGGCGGGTCACGATCCCTACGACGCGCTGAACAGCAGGGTGTTCTCGGCCTTGTCGTTCCTCGACTCCAGACTTCCTCGGTTCGTCCTCATCCAGGCGTTGAAGCGGAGCCCCGTCGATCTCCGACGCGTCCTGAGGATTCCAGCGACCCAGAACCCCAAGGCCATCGCGCTCTTCTTGACGGCGGTCCTCAAGCTCTCGCGGTCCGGGGTGCCGGGTCAGGAAGACCTCGTCGGGCCGCTGATCGAACGGCTGATCGCCCTTCGATCACGAGACATCCCGTACTGGTGCTGGGGATACAGCTTCCCCTGGCAGACACGCAGCGGCGTGGTGCCGCGAGGCGCGCCGAACCTGGTCTGCACGTCGTTCGTCGCGAGCGCCCTCCTGGATGTCTATGAGCAGCGCGGGGAGTCGCGGTGCCTGAGCATGGCGGTGCGTGCGGCGGAGTATCTGAGGGACGAGCTCTACTGGACGGACGGCGGATCCGACGCGGGCTTCAACTATCCGCTGGCCTCAGTGCGGGTTCGCATCCACAACGCGAACTTCCTCGGCGCCGCGCTCTTGTGCCGTGTGTACAGGCATACGGGTGAGAAGGAATTCCTCGGGCCGGCCCTCAGGGCGACCCGCTCTTCGGCGGCGAAGCAGCACGCCGACGGCTCGTGGGCCTACGGCGAGGCCCGGACCCAGCGCTGGATCGACAACTTCCACACCGGATACAACCTCTGCGCGCTGCGATCCGTCGCCAGGGACGCGGAGACCAGAGAGTTCGACGCGTGCATCCGGCGCGGGTTCGAGTTCTACCGCGCCCACTTCCTTCGCGAGGACGGTGCGAGCAGATACTTCCACGACCGCACGTATCCAGTCGACATCCACTGTGTCGCGCAGAGCATCATCACGCTCCTCGAGCTGAAGGATCTCGACGCGGGCAACATCCGATTGGCGCGGTCGGTCTTCCGGTGGGCGATGGATCACATGTGGGACGCTCGAGGCTTCTTCTATTATCGAGTGCTCCGGCTCTACACGATCCGCACCTCCTATATGCGGTGGTCGCAGGCGTGGATGCTCCTGGCGCTCGCCACTTTGCTGAGCGAGGCTGACGTCGCCGTGACGCCGCCAACGACGCAGCGTCGGGCGACGACCGCGGCCTGACATGCACGCCGCGGCGGAGGCGATTCAGGCCGCGCGAGCGGCGCCGGAACGAGGCGGCCTCCCGACCTACGTGCTCATCACCCCGGCGCGGAACGAAGCACAATTCATCGAACGGACGATCGAGTCCGTGGTGGGGCAGACGATCCGACCGGCCAAATGGATCATCGTCAGCGACGGCTCGACGGACGGGACCGACGACGTCGTCGGGGGATACGCGGCTCGACACCGATTTCGCGGGAAAGGTCCACGCCTTCAACGCCGGGCGCGCCCGCCTCGAAGGCCTGACGTACGACGTGATCGGCAGTCTGGACGCCGACATCTCATTCGATGAAGATTATTTCGCGTTTCTGCTACAAAAGCTCGCCGACGATCCTGCGCTCGGGCTCGTCGGCACGCCGTTCAAGGGCCAGTCGACCTACGACTATCGTTTCGTGAGCACCGAGCACGTCTCCGGAGCGTGCCAGCTGTTTCGACGCGAGTGCTTCGAGGAGATCGGCGGATACGTGCCGATGAAGGCCGGCGGCGTGGATCACGTGGCGGTCCTCACCGCGAGGATGAAGGGCTGGAAGACGCGGACGTTCACGGAGAAGGCGTGTCTCCACCATCGGGAGCTCGGGGCGGCCAGGTACGGCGCGCTGAGGGCGAGATTGAGAGATGGGGCGTTGGACCACGCGCTAGGGGGCCATCCCGTCTGGGAGCTCTGCCGAACGGCATACCAGATGACCAAGCGACCGTTCGTCCTCGGGGGGCTGCTGCTCCTGGCCGGCTATGTCTGGGGCACGGTCCGGCGCATGCAGCGCCCAGTGTCGCGTGAGCTCGTCGAGTTCCGGCGACGCGAGCAGATGCGGCGACTGCGGAGATTCCTCGGGGACAGGTTCGTGGCCCGGTGAACCAGCAGGCGCCTCCTGCCGGGCTGCTCGTGGTGAACGCCGACGACTGGGGGCTTGACCCCCGGACCACGGAGCGAATCCTCGAGTGCATCGGGAGGGGAGCGGTCTCCTCCGTGAGCGCGATGGTGTTCATGGAGGATTCGGACCGCGCCGCGAGCCTGGCGCGGGAGCGTGGGATCGACGTGGGCCTCCATCTCAACTTCACGACGCCGCTTTCGGCGCCCGGCTGTCCCGCACGGCTTGCGGAGCGGCAGCAGGAGCTGGCCCGCTACCTGCGGCGACACCGTCTCGCCCGGGTCGTGTTTCATCCCGGCCTCGACCGCTCCTTCGAGCACGTCGTGGCGGCTCAGCTCGACGAGTTCCGGCGTCTCTACGGCGCCGACCCCGATCGCCTCGACGGCCACCATCACATGCATCTCTGCGCGAACGTGCTGCTCCGCGGCCTGCTGCCCGCCGGAACGCTGGTGCGGAGAAATTTCTCCTTCCAGCCCGGGGAAGCGGGACCGTGGAATCGCCTCTATCGGCGGTTGGTGGATGGCGCGCTGGCCCGGCGCCATCGCCTCGCCGACTTCTTCTTCTCGCTGGCTCCGCTCGAGCCGGCCCGTCTGCAACGGATCTTCTCCCTGGCCCGACGGTTCCGCGTCGAAGTGGAGACGCATCCCGTGGACCCGGCGGAGTATCGGTTCCTCGAGCGCGGGGAGATCTTCCGTCACGCCGGAGACGTCCTGATCGCGCCTCCTTCGATCGTGCGCCGGCGCGGGCTGGCGCGGGCCTGAGGGACCGGGCCATGGCAGGCAATACCATCGAGATGTTCCAGAAGGGCGCATGGGTCGAGGTGCCCGCGCTCTCGATTCACGACAAGTCCGTGATCGTCACCGGCAGGTGGATCAAGACGGCGGTCATCCATGCCGAGGAATGGCAGGAGACGGAGCTCGAAGATCCTGAAGAATGCATACGTAGGCTGAAGGCTCCCGAATCGCGCGAGCTGAGGGCCGACATCTTCACGTTCTCGCAGAAGCTGCCGGTGAGGAGGCCTCGCTACCCGTACCCCATGGAGTGGGACAACGTCGCGGCCGTTCGCGTCACCAGCTTCGCGGATTGGTGGGAGAAGGTGCCACAGGAGACTCGCAAGAACACGCGACGCTCGGCGAAACGTGGCGTCGTCGTTCGACCGCGGGAGCTCGACGACGACCTCATCAGGGGAATACTCGAGATCAACAATGAGTCCCCGGTGAAACAGGGCAGACCGTTTGCCCACTACCGGAAGACTTATGACGAGGTCAAACGGGATTACCAGTCGTTCATCGAGCGAAGCGATCTGATCTGCGCGTACCTCGGGGCGGAATTGATCGGCCTGATGAAGATCGTGTATTGCGGAGAGGCAGCGGCCATCATGCGACTGCTCTCGAAGGCGAGTCATTACGACAAGCGGCCCGCCAACGCTCTTATCGCAAAGGCGGTGGAGCGGTGCGAGGAGAAGGCGATGTCCCATCTCATATACGGCAAGTACCGCTATGGCAACCAGGGGAATACGTCGTTGATGGAATTCAAGGCGCGCCATGGCTTTGAAGAGATAGTCGTGCCGAGATACTACGTTCCGCTGACGGTCAAGGGCAGGATCAGCCTGAGGCTCAAGCTCCATCGGGACCTCGTCGGAATCCTCCCCCGGAGCGCATTACGTCTCGGCGTCACGATTCGCGCGCGGTGGTACGCACTGAGACTGTCGTCGAGCCGGTGTAGCTCAACGGTAGAGCAGCCGAAAGCGTAATCGGCAGATGGAGCGTTCGATTCCTCCCGCCGGCTCCAATTACAATAGTAGGACGTCCCTGATCCCTCTCGTCTGAACGCGCGCTGACATGCCGGGACTCGTCGGTCTCATCACCAGAATGCCGCCTGCGATCGCGCAGAGGGAACTCCTGCGCATGGTCGAGGCCATTCGTCACGAGCCTTTCTATGAGACCGGGACGTGGCTCGACGCGTCGTCGGGGGTCTACGCGGGGTGGGCCCTGCGGAAGGATTCTGTTTCTGGCGGAATGCCACACTCGAACGAACGGGGAGACGTCAGCCTCGTCTTTTCCGGGGAGGAGTTCCCGGAGCCGGGAGCGGCTCACCGCCTGAAGGAACGGGGCCATAGGTTCGATCCGACCGGGGCCTCCTATCTCGTCCACCTTTACGAGGAGGATCCCTCCTTTCCGGCGGGATTGAACGGAAGATTCCACGGGCTCCTGACGGACCGGATCCACGGAACGACGACGCTCTTCAACGACAGGTACGGGATGCACCGGATCTACTATCACGAGGCGAAGGACGGCTTCTACTTCGCCGCGGAAGCGAAGGCGATTCTCGCGGTCCGTCCTGAGCTCCGGACGGCGGACCTGCGGGGGTTGGGGGAGTTCGTCGCCTGCGGCTGCGTTCTGGGGTGGCGAACGCTTTTCAAGGGCCTCCATGTCTTACCTGGCGGCGCGGCGTGGGTCTTCCGGAACGGTTCCGTCGAGCGGAAGGGAACGTATTTCGAGCCTCGCGAGTGGGAAGACCAGAGCCTCCTCGAGCCGGAACCATACTACCGGCAGGTCCGTCAGATCGTTTCGGGAAACCTTTCCCGGTATTTTAAGGCGCGGGACCGAATCGGAATGTCCCTGACCGGCGGACTGGATACTCGGATGGTCATGGCCTGGCAGACGGCCACCCCGGGATCGCTTCCCTGCTACACGTTCGGAGGGATGTTCCGAGACTGTCAGGATGTCCTCGTGGCGCGACAGGTAGCTCGCGTGTGTGAACAGCCCCACGAGGTGATCCCGGTGGGAGAGGAATTCCTCTCGCGCTTTCCTCACTACGCCGAGCGTTCGGTGTACCTCACGGACGGCTGCGTCGACGTGAGCCGTGCGCCCGATCTCTATATCAACGAGAAGGCCCGCGAGATCGCGCCGGTGAGGATGACGGGGCTCTACGGCGGGGAGGTGCTCCGGCGGGTCCGGGCGTTCAAGCCGGTGGATCCCGCGCCCGGGCTGTTCCGTCCCGAGTTTCTCCCCCACGTTCACGAGGCGAGAGCGACGTACGCCGGGCTCCTGCGGGGCCATCCGCTTTCCTTTGCCGTGTTCCGGCAGGCCCCCTGGCACCACTACGGGTCCCTCGCGCTGGAGGAGACGCAGCTCTCCATGCGGTCTCCGTTTCTCGACAACGATTTCGTCCGGACCGTCTTCCGTGCCCCGGAATCGGCCTGCGCGAACAACGACGTGTGCTTGCGGCTGATCGCCGACGGGAACGCGGCGCTCGGGCGTATCCGGACCGACCGCGGCGTCGGCGGCCGGCGTCTCTCGTCGGCCGCCGCCCGCGGTCTGCTCGAGTTCCTGTTCAAGGCGGAATACGCCTACGACTACGGGATGCCTCAGTGGGCGGCCCGGATCGATCACCTCATGTCCGTCTTCCGCCTCCAACGCCTCTTCCTCGGGAGACACAAGTTCACCCATTTCCGGGTCTGGTACCGGGATGCCCTGTCCGGGTACGTCCGGGACGTGCTCCTGGACCCGCGCACGCTTTCCAGGCCGTATCTCGAGGGGCGCCGTCTCGAGGCCATGGTCAGCGGACACCTCAAGGGGGACCGGAACTTCACCACCGAGATCCACAAGGTCCTGACGCTCGAGCTCCTCCATCGCCTGTTCCTCGACTCGAAATGACCCGGTGGGCGGGGGACCGCTGAATGCCCCAGGCGATCGCCGCACTCGTCTTCGCCTCGGGGATCCTCGGGCTCCTGTGGCTCGATCGGGAACGGAAGTCCCGAGTGTCGCCCGCGCTTTGGATCGCCGTCGTCTGGGTGTCGATCGGCGCGTCCCGGGCGGTGTCCCAGTGGCTGCGGATCGGGCCCGTCATCGAGTCGTCCGACCAGTATCTCGATGGGAGTCCCCTCGATCGGCTCATCCTGACCGGGCTTCTGGCCGCCGGTCTGGTGGTTCTGCTCACGCGATCGCGGCGCGTCGGAGCGCTTCTGCGAGCGAATGGACCGCTCCTCGTCCTCCTGCTCTATTGCGCCGTCAGCGTGTTGTGGTCCGCCTACCCCTTCGTGGCCTTCAAGCGGTGGACCAAGGCCCTGGGGAACGTCGTGATGGTTCTGGTCGTCCTCACCGATCCCGACCCGGCCGCCGCCGTGAGGCGGCTCCTTGCGCGTTCGGCGTTCCTGCTGGTCCCGCTCTCGGTCTTGTTCGTCAAGTACTACCCGGACCTGGGGCGGGGATACAACGCCTGGACCTGGACGCCGTATTACGTCGGAGTCTCGACCAACAAGAACGGCCTCGGCGCCATCTGCCTGGTCTTCGGACTCGGATCTTGCTGGCGGTTCCTCGAGGCGCTCCGCGGCGAGGAACGCCCCCGCGTGATGGGACCACTGGTCGCCCACGGCGTGGTTCTGGCGCTGGTCGCGTGGCTCTTCTGGAAGGCCAATTCCGCCACTGCCGTCGCGTGCTTCCTGATCGGTGCCGGGCTGATCGCGTTCACGGCCCGGCGCGGGCGCGCTGCGCGGCCGTTGGTCGTGCACGTCTTCGCGGCGGGGATCGTGCTCATCTCCTTGGTGGGAGTGTGCCTCGCTCCCGAGGTGGGGCTCCTCCAGGCGGTGGGAAGAGACCCGACGCTGACGGGAAGGACCGCGCTATGGGAGGAAGTCCTCCGCATCGCCGGGGACCCCTGGTTCGGGGTTGGCTTCGAGAGCTTCTGGTTGGGCGAGCGCGTGAAGTCGTTGTGGGAGGCGCACTGGTGGCGTCCGAACGAAGCGCACAACGGCTACCTCGAGATCTTTCTGACCTTGGGATGGGTCGGGGTGGCCCTGTTCAGCTTCGTCATGGCCTGGGGATACCGGAACGTCGTTCGCTCGTTGCGCCGAAATCCTGGGCTGGGCAGGCTCCGGCTCGCGTACTGGATGGTCGCGGTGCTCTACAACGTTTCTGAGGCGGCGTTCAAGGTGATGCACCCCGTCTGGATCACTTTCCTCCTGGCCGTCATCGTCACGCCGGACGCCGCGCCTCGGGAGGACCGTCGAAGCCCTGCGACCCGGGCAGCGCCGTCAGTCAGGCCCCGCAAGTGGGACGGGCTCCGTCGGCGGGAGCTTCAGACACGGTGATGAAACCTTTGGTGTCGATCCTCATACCCGCGTTCAACGCTCAGGAGTGGATCGCGGACACGATCACGTCGGCGCTCGGACAGACATGGCCGAGGAAAGAGATCATCGTCGTCGACGATGGCTCTCGAGACCAAACGCTGTCCATCGCCCGCCGGTTCGCCTCCGAGGAGGTATCCGTCGTCTCTCAGGCCAACCAGGGCGCCGCGGCGACCAGGAACCGGGCCTTTTCGCTCTGCCGCGGGGACTATATCCAGTGGCTGGACGCCGACGATCTCCTGGCGCCGGACAAGATCGCCAGGCAGATGGACGCGCTCGATCACGGCGCCACCGAGCGGACGCTGCTCTCCTCGGCGTGGGGACAGTTCCTGTACCGCGTCCACAGGGCCCAATTCGTCCCGACGCCGCTCTGGTGCGACCTGCCGCCGGTCGAATGGCTGGTGCTGAAGATGGGGCAAAACCTCCGCATGCAGACCGCGACGTGGCTCGTGAGCCGGGAGCTCACGGAAGCCGCCGGGCCGTGGAACACGCAGCTGCTGGGAGACGACGATGGCGAGTATTTCTGCCGCGTGCTCCTGGCGAGCACCGGGACTCGATTCGTCCCGGAGGCCAGGGTGTTCTATCGCATGCCCGGCATCAACTCCTTGAGCTATATTGGTCGATCGGACCGGAAGATGGAAGCGCAGTTTCTTTCCATGCAGTTGCACATCGGTTACCTTCGGTCGCTCGAGGACAGCGCGCGCGTTCGAGCGGCATGCGTGCGGTATCTCCAGGACTGGTTGCCCAACTTCTATCCGGACCGGCTCGATATCGTGAACCAGGCGGAGCAGCTCGCCGAGGCTCTCGGGGCGCGCCTCGAGCTTCCGCGTCTGTCCTGGAAGTACGCGTGGATCCAGAAGGCCTTTGGCTGGTCCCTCGCCAAACGCGCACAGGTCTTCATGCCACGGTGCCGGTGGTCCGTGATCCGATCCTGGGATCGAGCCCTGTCTGGCTTTGATCGCCGAAGTCTTGCGTGCTGATGCCGAACACGGAGCTTGCCTCGACGACTCCTGGTGTGATCCAGGTCGGTGAGGGAGGCGCGGCTGAGACGCGCGATGTCGCGCCAAGCGACCTGAAGCGGAAGACCACACGTGGGGCCCTCGTCTCCACCGGCGCACAAGCTGGGACGTTTGTCCTGCGCACCGTGTCGTTGATGGTTCTGGCGCGGCTTCTCGTCAAGGAAGACTTCGGTCTGCTGAACATGGCGACCGCGTTCACCGGATTCCTCGGGTTGCTCAGGGATGCCGGCCTGTCGATGGCCACGGTCCAACGTGTGTCCATAACGAGTGCTCAGACGTCCACGCTCTTCTGGATCAATCTCGCGATGGGCGGGCTGCTTGCCTTGCTCATTGCGGTGGCCGCTCCGATTCTCGCCGCGTTCTATGGTGAACCGCGACTGTTCTGGCTGACCATGGCGCTGGGAACGAGTTTCGTGTTCCACGGCGCAGTGACGCAGCATCGAGCGATGCTGCAGCGGAGCATGCGGTTCTCGGTGCTGGCGATCATCGATGTCGTGTCTCTGGTCGTCGGTATCGTTACGGGCATTGGCATGGCGGTGGCGGGGTACGGATACTGGGCTCTGGTGGCGATGACGATCAGCCAACCAGCGGCAAGTGTCCTGGGGACGTGGGTGGCGAGTGGATGGATTCCCGGGATGCCTCGGCGGCGGTCGGGAATCCGGTCGATGCTCGCGTATGGCGGGGCGGTAACCCTGAACAACCTCATCGTCTACGTGGCCTACAACATCGACAAGGTCTTCATCGGACGTTTCTGGGGCGCGGCGGCGCTGGGGATCTACGGCCGAGCGTACCAGCTGATCAATCTGCCAACCGAGAATCTCAACTCGACCATCGGGTTGGTGGCATTCCCGGCGTTGTCGCGCCTCCAGAATGATCCCGTACGCCTGAGACGCTATTTCTTGAAGGGCTACAGCCTCTTTCTGTCCCTGATCATGCCGATCACCCTGGCGTGCGCGTTGTTCGCCGACGACATCATCGTTGTGTTTCTCGGGCCGACGTGGCGTGAAGCGGCAAGTGTCTTTCGCTTGTTGTCCCCGACCATCCTGACCTTTGCCCTCGTCCATCCATTTTACTGGCTCATGTTGGCCAGCGGTCGGGCGTCCCGGTCTCTCGGGATTGCGTTCGTGGTCACTCCGGTGCTGATTGTGAGTTACGTCCTTGGTCTGACGCACGGGCCCCAAGGCGTCGCCGTGGGATTTTCCATCGTCATGGTACTTTCCATCGTGCCCGTGCTGCTGTGGGCAAAGCACGGGACGCCGATCACGCTGAAGGACATCCTGCGGGCGGTCGCGCCCTCCTCGACGTCCGTCATCATCGGCGCCGGCGCAGCGCTGGCGGCTCGACCGATCGTCGATCTCGTGGACCCGGTGTTCGTTCGGCTGGTCGTGGAAGCGACCATCCTGTTCGGGACGTATGCGTTCGCGCTGCTGTTCGTCATGAACCAAAAGCCGATGTACGCCGCGCTGCTCAGGGAAACCGGCCTCTGGCCGGCCGGCGGTCCGCGGACCGGGGCGGGAGGCGGGTAGGATGAACGCCCGGCTCCCACGCGTCAGTGTCGGTCTCCCCGTATTCAACGGGGAGCGCTATCTCGCCCGCGCGCTCGGCTGTCTGCTCGCTCAGGACTATCAGGATTTTGAGCTGATCGTCTCCGACAACGCGTCCACCGACGCCACCGAGTCCATCTGCCGGGAATACGCCGCCAGGGATCCCCGGCTCCGGTATCACCGGAACGAGACCAACATCGGAGCCAGCCCGAATTACAATCGCGTGTTTGGACTGGCGCGCGGTGAATTCTTCAAGTGGGCGTCGCACGACGATGAATGTCACCCGTCGCTGTTGCGCCGCTGCCTGGACGTGTTCGAGCGGGCCGGGCCCTCCGCCGTGCTGGTGTTCCCGCAGGCGGACATCGTCGACGACGTGGGCGGGGTCATGTTCCCGTCTCCGGACAGGATCGGCTCGTCCTCGCCCCGCGCCTTCGAACGCCTGGCCAGGGTGCTCTGGTCGAGCGGGTGGGCGCATCCGCTCTGGGGCCTGCTCAGGGCCGATGCCCTGCGCCGCACGCGCCTGATGGGATGCATCGAGGCGGACCACGTCCTGCTGGCGGAGCTCGCGCTGCTGGGAGAGCTGGTCGAGATTCCAGAGGTGCTGTACCGGCAGCGGCGGCATCCGGGCTGCGCGATCCCGACGCACCGTACCGACCGCGAGCTCCTGGCGTGGCACGATCCCAGGAGGGCCAACGATCGGATCATCCTGCCGCACTGGGAACGGGTCACCATCGAGTATGTCAAAGGCATCTGGCACGCGTCGCTCACGCCTGCCGAGCGCCTGCTCTGCCTTGGGACGGTGCCGGCGGTGTGTTACTGGCGCCGGTTGCTCCGGTGGAGCGGTCCGGTCCGCCACCGCTTCGGGCTCCGTCGAAAGCGATTGGCACACGCCGGATGATCCTCACCCGAGGCTTGAAATCGAGAGTCCTGCGGCAGTGCCTCGGACGGCCGTACTGGCTCCTCAATCTATGGATCTGGACGCACCTTCCCGCGTCGGTACGCCATCTCCGTCCAGTGCGTTCGTACGGCACGCACCTGCATACCCTGGTGCGGCTGCGCGCTGCGCGGCGGCAATACTTCGGGACATTTTTCTTCCGAAACCGTCCGGAGCTGGAGCTGCTGCGTGGCCTGGTAGACCAGAGAACGCGCGGCGCCGGCCTGGACATCGCGGTCCTGGCCTGCAGCAAAGGCGCGGAGGTGTACTCCATCGCCTGGACGATCCGCTCCGCGCGTCCGGACGTGAAGCTCCGCATGCACGCCGTGGACATTTCACGAGAGGTCCTGGATTTCGCCGCGCGGGGAGTCTATTCCATCCAGGCTCCGGACGGCCCGGACGCGCCGCATCGACGGCACGCAACGGACGGGGATGTGACCTGGAATACCTGCAGGGATCAGAACCGATCGATCTTCGAGCGCATGACCGCCGAGGAGATGGAGGCGATGTGCCTCGTCGAAGGCGATCACGTGAAGGTCAAGTCGTGGCTCAAGGAGGGAATCGTCTGGCGCCTCGGGGATGCCGGAGATCCGGAGCTCGTCAGCGTGCTCGGTCCTCAGGACCTGGTCGTGGCCAACCGGTTCCTCTGCCACATGGCACCCGCGGCCGCGGAACGGTGCCTGCGCAACATCGCGCGGCTGGTCAAGCCCGGAGGCTACCTTTTCGTCTCGGGGATCGACCTGGATGTGCGGACGAAAGTCGCGCGGGAGCATGGCTGGAAGCCGGTGACGCGGCTCATACGTGAGATCCACGAAGGCGACGGGTCGTTGCGGCGTGACTGGCCCCTGGAGTACTGGGGGCTGGAGCCGTTTCGCGACGACCGGGTCGACTGGAAATTTCGCTACGCGTCGGTCTTCCAGCTCCCGGGGCCTCCTGACCGGGAGTCGTCCGCGATGCGACGCAGCCCTCTGAAGGCGATCGGCCTCCTGGATCACATGGGGTACGGCAATCTCGGCGACGCCGCGATCCAGGAATCGGTGATCGCGAACATCAAGCAACGCGTGCCGGACGCCCGACTGGTCGGCTTTTCGTTGATCCCTGACGACACCGTGAAGCGGCATGGCATCCCCTGCTACCCGATCCGGCGGTGGCATCCGGCGCTCGGGGCGACGGGGAGACAAGGTGATCGGGCGGGCCTCGCGCTCAGGCTGAAAGAGGCGCTGAAGAGGCGGCCCATCGTCTACGTCTGGGCAAAGCCCGTCGGTGATCTTCTCCGTGAGGCGTTGTTCTGGGTGCGCTCGTATCGGACGGTGAGGCGTCTCGATGTGCTGGTGATCTCGGGCGGGGGACAGCTCGGCGAGCTCTGGCGCGGTCCCTGGTCTCACCCGTACACGATCTTCAAGTTCTCAGTTCTCGCCAAGCTCGCCCGCCGGAAGCTGTATTTCCTGAACGTCGGCGCCGGGCCATTGGAGCATCCTGTGAGCAGGTTCTTCGCCAGATGGGCCGTCCGCCTCGCCGACTACCGGTCGTTTCGGGACCATGATTCACAGGAGCTCGTGCGCGGCCTGGGTGTGAGGGCGGAGACGCACGTGTACCCCGATCCCGCGTACGCCTTGGAGGTCGCGGGCCATGTGACGCACGCGCCATCCGGCTCCTCGAAACCGGTCGTGGGGCTCAACCCCATTGGCTTTTGTGACCCGCGCCTGTGGCCGCGCAAAGATCACTCCGCCTACCAGGAGTATCTCGAGAAGCTGAGCCGGTTTTCGGTCTGGCTGCTCGGAGAAGGCTACACGCTGCGCGTGTTCACGACCGAGAACAGTGTCGACCGGTTCGCGACGAACGATTTGAGAGCACGGCTGCACGCGCGGCTGTCGTCGCCCGACCTGGTCCGCCAGATGTTCGAGGAACCACGCGACAGCGTGAAGGACGTGATGCGGCAGATCTCGAGGTTCGATTTCGTCGTCACCTCGAAATTCCACGGCATCATCTTCTGCCACCTGCTCCAGAAGCCCGTGATCGCGTTGAGCTATCACCGAAAGATGGACGCGGCGATGCGAAGCGTGGGGCAGGAGCGGTTCTGCGCGGAGATCGAGCGTTTCGACGTCGACTGGCTCAGCGAGGCGTTTCGCTCGCTGGTCGAGGAGGGCACGAGGATCAAGTCGGGGTACGCAGCCGCGGTGGAGGCGAACGCCGCGAGGTTGTCTCGGCAGTTCGACAGCCTGTTCGCGCCGAGCGAATCCTAGGCGGCCGGCACCGTGACGCGGCCAGGCGCAGCACCTCGCATCCACGTGGCGTTGCTCACGGGCGGCCAGGACCCGCACTACGCGTTCGGCCTGGCCATGGCCCTCCTCCCGAGGGGCGTGGAGCTGGATTTCATCGGCAGCGATGAGGTGGACGGCCGCGAGCTGCACGGCACTCCGAGAGTGCGCTTCCTCAATCTGCGGGGGAATCAGCGACGGGATGCCGGTCTCGCGCGGAAGATCGCGAGGGTATCGATGTATTACGCCCGACTCATCCGCTACGCGGCGACCGCGACACCGCGTGTCTTTCACATTCTCTGGAACGACAGGTTCGAGTTCTTCGATCGAACCCTCCTCATGCTGTACTACAAGCTCCTCGGGAGAAAGATCGCGCTCACCGCGCACAACGTGAACCAGCGCAAGCGCGATTCGGCTGACACGCGGCTCAATCGTCTCACCCTGAGAATCCAGTATCGGCTCGCCGATCACATCTTCGTGCACACGGCGAAGATGAAACGGGAGCTCCTCGAGGAGTTCGGCGTGCGCGAGTCCGCGGTCTCCGTCATCCCGTACGGGATCAACAACGCCGTTTCGGACACCGATCTCACGGTCGATGAGGCCAAGGCGCGGCTGGGCATCGGGCACGAGGAACGGACGATCCTGTTTTTCGGGGCGATCGCGCCGTACAAGGGGCTCGAATATCTGGTCGACGCATTTCAGCAGATCGCGACCAGGCGTGGAGGGTATCGGCTGATCATCGCGGGGTTGCCGAAGAAGGGCTGCGAGAGATACCTGGACGAGATCCAAGAGACCGTGCGCCGCGGCGTG
>WNFJ01353905.1_pt1 | contig 27516 bp, 28 predicted proteins | sample 5400461 | NCBI WGS metagenome assembly WNFJ01 (sample SAMN13153349, study PRJNA577476) | soil metagenome | isolation source: 115 cm saprolite on Douglas fir-dominated hillslope | place: USA:California | collected 2013-09-17
CGAGCACTCGGTTGTAGACCGGCACCAGGGCGGTGAAGTCGGGCTCGGTGGCATCGCCGAACGAATGCATCAAGTTGCTGATGCCCCAGAGCGCGTCTTTGATCGCCCACTGCGTGATCGCCTGCACGATCTGAGCCGCGTAGCCGCCAGTGGGATCGGAGGGGTTCACGAGAAGAGCCGTCCGGCGTAGTTGGCGGCCGCGATGCCCAAGTAGAGCAGCGCCACAGCGGCGATCGAGACGCCCAGCGACGACTTTGATCGCTCAGCGAGCTGTGGGTTGGAGGTGAAGGCGGCGAGCACCCAGCCGATCAGCGAGACCGCGATGCCGATGCCAGAGACCAGCACCAAGAGCCCCGCCGCGTTGTTGGCCAGATGTGCGAGCCCGGCAAGAACGTTGGGCGGCAACCCATTCAAGTCCGGGTGAACGACTATTTCGGTGGCAAAGCCACGGATCACTACGAGCCTCCTTTGCCGCGGATGCGGCGAACCAGAGCTGACAGGGCAGGTGATGGGCGGCGCTGGGACCCGGCGGCGTGGCCGCCTCCTTCGGCCAGCCGGCGGAAGTGGGGAACCTGGTCCCAGCGCCTGAGCTGCAAACGGGCCGGCGGCGCCGAGGCGTAGACGAGGACCGCCCCGCCAAGCCGGCGCAGATCATCGGGACTCGACAGCGGACGCCCAGTGCGCTGCTCTGAGGCGCTCGGATTGAGGGCGGAGCCGTGGCGGACGCTGTACGTGCGCGTCTCGTCGCCGATGGCGCGGCTGAAGTGCTCGAGCGTGATCAGATCGCCTTGGCCGGGGAGCAGCAGCCGGGCGCGACAGTTGTTCCAAACCGTGCGCGCCTCTTCGCGGCCGTAGCCGGCCTCGATCTGGGCCAGATCGTGAAAGCAGAGCAGCAGCTGGATGCCCTGGCCGGGCCCGCTGGAGGCGTAGCCGGCAAGGCGCGGAATACGGGCGAAGTTGGCAGCCTCATCGAGGGCCAAGACCAGGCGAGGCGCCAGGACGCCACCTTGTGTGCGCGCCCGCAGCGTTGCCTTGCGCAGCAGGGTGGCGATGAGAGCCGAGAACAGCGGCCGGCAGCGCTCCGCCTCTTCTGCGGGCGCGACCAGGTAGAGCGTGCCGCCTTTCGCGAGCAGGTCATCGAGGTCGAGTTCCTGCTCGCTGCTGGCGGTTGCCCTGCAGACGCGCTCATCGACCCAGAGCCCAAGACAGGAGCGGGCGGTGGAGGCGATGGAACCAGCCTCCCTGTCGGGGGTGAGGGCATGCGCCATCAAGAGGTCAGAGGCGTGTCTGTCATCGACGACTTTGGAGAGCTCGGCGTAGTCGGCCTGGGCGCTGCGGTTGAGGGCGATGAGCACTGTGCTCATGTCCCCGCCGCGCTCTTTGGCAAAGACCGCGAGCGCGGTGATCAGATTGGAGGCGGAGAGGTACCAGTGCGCGGCCGCACCGCGCTTACCGGCGGCGGTGAAGTGGTCGGCGAGCTCGGCCGCGGAGCCGCAGTCGCTGATCGATGCGACCGGATTCCAGGTTGTGGCCGGCAGGCCGAGGTCGTCGATCCATGAGGTGTCGCGGTCGAGCGGCGCGAAGATCCAGACCGGCCCACGCTTGGTGCGATGCCGAGCGGTGAGGCGCACGAGCTCCTCTTTGGTCGAAGTGGCGACCGCTGTGCCCGACCAGGTCAATAGCGTGGGCACGACCACGGTCGACGTCTTGCCTGAGCGCTGGACACCGAGCAAGAGCACGTTGTCCTCGGCGGGCGACTGCAGCAGATGGCGGCCGATGAAACCGATGGCGATGCCATCCCCCGCTGCGCGCTCGGGGGTGGTGATCCGTCCCAAGCGACCTCGATCGCGCCAGCCGGCCCAGCGACTGGCGCCATGGCTTTGCGGGCGCGAGGTTGACCATCCGCCCAGGGCCAACGTGATCAGCCCTGTGACGGCTCGCACGAGCAGGTCAGCGACGAGCGTGGGCAGAGCCGTCACCTGGCCCAACCCTCACGCTCCCGACGCGCGAGCTCTTCTTCAAGCTCGCGCTCCATCTGGTGGTGGTAGCGAATAGCCACTCCACGCAGGTGAAGCAAGGTGGCAGCGATGGGTCGCTGGCTCCCCAGATGTCCCGGTGAATGCGAACGACTTCGCGTCTTGGCCGCGGCCGCCGATCGCACCCATCGCCAGTTCGGGACAGCGTGATGATGGGGATCACGCAGCGGCACCAGCGATTGGATGCGAGGTGCTGGGGTCTTGTCGGCGCGTTGGCGGTCGGGTGCGCGTTCGCGATCGATCTCCATCGCGATCGCGTCCTTCATCCGTTGCAGACGCTTGCGCGTTATGAGCACGGTGCTGAAGTTCCCTGGCTTTAGCTCACGGCGGGCGGCCAGCACGATGTGCACGTGGTGGTGCTTTGTGTTTCGGTGCTCGGCCGCAAACCAGGGCCCGAGGCCTCCAGGGCCCACGTCCGCGTCCAGCTGCTGCATCGCGAGACGAGCCATGCGGCGGAGGTCAAGGCCCCGCCAGTCCTCCGGCGAAAGGATCATCTGATAGACGGCCCGCTGGTGATCCTCCAGCTCGCCCCCGCTCTTGCGTATCCACCTGGGCTGAAGACCCTTGGTCGAGCGCGCGACGTACTCGACCAGGCGACGGCGGTCGGCGTCGCTGAGGCCACCGTCGCGTCCGAAGACGCGGCCGGCCGGCGAGGTGCGATCGCGGTGGGCGACGTATCGCACATAGGCGTCCAGGGTTCTCTGGGGTTCAGCTTCGACGTGCTGGTCGCGGAACTCGACGTAGCGCAAGAAGCCGCCGACCGCCTTGCGTACGCCGCCGGCGACTGAGACAGGCATCCATTCCAGGGCCAGGATTGAACGCTGCGACCTCATCAGCCTGCGTCCTTGCGCAGCTTGGCCTCGACCAGTTCCAGCCGGCTGATCGCAGCGCGGGCAGCGTCCTCGAGCAGCCGGCGGGAAAGCGTGGTGCCGCCCGGGATGCTTGCCTCTTGGAGTTTGAGCACGAGCTCGACCGCAATCAGGATTGCCATCTCGCGGATGGCCGACTCGTCAGGCAGGCTCCCGGAAGCCGAGTCGGCGTCGGCCAGCTCGCGGACTATGACTGAACGCGCCAGATGGCTGACCGAGACCCGCTGCTTGGCTGCCAGGGCCTTGAACTCAGCTCGCTCTTCGCGAGACAGGCGCACCTTCACCTGCGCGCCCTCAGTCGCGGCTGGTTGGCTTGCGGGCATCAGTCCCTCTCGACTCCGGCCGTGCTTGCCGCCCGCGCTCGCTTTCGTGCGGCCCACACCCGCTGGCGCATCTGCCTAGGCGTGACGCCCGCCTCGCGTGCGAGCGCCGACACTGGCTCGCCCAGCACCTTGACCCGATAGAGCACGCGCAGGTCCGCGGCCGACGCCTGGCCGATGGGGGTGTCGAAAAGTAGCTCAGGCTCAGCGATCTGAGGTGCGTGCACCTGGTCGTTCAGCTCAACCGCCAGAGAGGAGCGCTCGCGAGAGAGCCGCTTACGCACCCGCCGCTCGGCTGCTTCGACCAACTTGCGTGGGATCCAGCAGTCCTCGCAGTGCGGTCGCCAGCGGGCGGCGATGCGCAGCACCTCGAGCACGAGCTGCTGGGCGATGTCGTCGCGGTCGAGAAAGGGAGGGACGGCGATGAGTCGCTGTCGTGCCTTGATCAGCCAGGGCCCCAAGCGCTCGATCAGGGGCCCTGACCAGCGTTCCCTCGGTCCGAGTCGAAAGGCGGCCAGGAGCGCCGCCGAGCTGAGCTCAGTCTCAGCCGGTCGATTTGCCTGTGTGTCGGTTTCGGGGTTGCTCGGTCCCATGGGTTTCTCCTCGACTCGAGATGTCCGTCGGGCTTGAGCGCCCGCTACTTCTCATATCTGCATCGAGGAGCCCGAAAGAGGAAGACTTCCAGCGACTGTTCTGCGTCTTATGCCGTCTTATTTGCGACTTCTGATCTCAGAACCGTCGCCCCGAGCGGCTCCAATCGCACTGAAACGCGGCCCTATGATGGCCGCGCCGTGAGCATCGAATCCACGCGCCCGTCTCCTGGCAGGCGGCTTCGCCCAGCGTTCATGGTTGGCCTCTCCGCGCTGTTCCTGGCCGGCGTCATTGTGGTAACTGCTGCCCTCGGCCTAGGCGTGCGCACCACCTACGGCAGCGGCATCGACGACCGGCTTGGGAGCCAGGTCCAGCGCGACTTTCTCGCCGACCAGGACGCTGAGGCGGCGGCGCTCTCGAAGGGTGACCCCGGCATGATCAGCGGCCGTCTGACTGGCAACGCCCTCCAGGACGTCAGTCAACAGATCAGCACTGCGGGTGGTGCTGGAGCGCCTCCCACTGTGAGCTTCCAGGCCGGCTCGCTGACCGTCCTCCAAGCGCAGGATCCGATCGACCCCACGCTTGTGATCGAGGTCCAAGAGGATGGCAGTAAGACAGTCACGTCGTCGGCCGGGCCGAACTCGGCTCCGACCGAGCAGACCATCGCGTTTCACGGCGATTTCTGGATGCGAAAGGACTCCTCTGGCCGATATTTGATTGCCGACCAGAAGATCCAGAACCTTCCAACTTCAATTCTCCCGGCAATCGCGATACTCGCCGTCGCCGTGGTCTGGGTCGGGCTCGCAGGGAGCCTGGTCGTCTTGCGCAGACGCGCGAAGACGATTCCGGCGCCAGCCGATGCGGGCCTCACCGCCGCCGTTGCTGCGGTGGTCGAAACGCCTCCTGCCTATGAGCCGGTCGATCCTTCACAGGGATCTCCACCTGATGTCTTGGTGCGCACCTTCGGCGGCCTGCAGGTCCATCGGGACGGTAGAGATTGGGCGGGGGCGCTCAATGCCCGCCCGGTCACTGCCTTTGTCTGGCTGCGACTTCTGGTGGCGGCGATTCGGGACCGCAGGGCGCGCCCGACGCGTGAGGAGATAGGCCGGCAGGCTAGTCCCGGATTCGACCGGGAGACGCGGCTGAAGCGATTGCGCAACGTCATCCACCAGGGACTCCGCGAGCTTCCGGCAGCCATGAGCGATCGCATCGTGGTCGAGCCTCAAACGATGAGCCTCAAGCTCGACGGCTGCGAGGTCGACGCCATCGACCTGCTGGCCATTAGCGCCGAATACGCCGGCCGAAGGTTGCTCGCGGACCCTCAGTTGGCCCGAGCACAGCGCGTTCTCGATGCGTCCAAAGGCACGTTCTTGCCCGAGTTCGAATCGGTTGAGGACCTCGCCACCGACCACCATCCGACCTGTACCGATCTCATTCGCGATCTGCGCGAGCTGCTGACCACCAAGCGCATCGAGCTCACGATGCTGGTCGCGGACTCACTCCTCGCAACTCGTAGGCCTGACCCCGCGATCGCGCTCCTGGAGCAGGCATTCCAGGAGCGCCCTGAGCGTGCGGACCTCCGGGCCCGCCTCGCTGCCGCCTACCGTGGCGTCGGCCGCGAAGCCGAAGCCTCGGCCCTCGAGCCTACGTCGAACTGACGCCGGCTCAGGCGGCGCAGCGCCAGCTCCCCTTCACCTGCACGCTGCTGCCCGGGTCAGTCGAACCGGTGAGGGTTGCATCGATCGAGCCCGACTTCATGTCGGCATCGATGGTGAAGCTGCCGCCGTTGCCGGTCCAGAAAACCTGATCGTCCGTAACGAACCGGCCCTGGTTGCCTGGGTCCGCGTGCCCGAGCCACAAGGTTGCTCCGCCCGAGAACCCACCGGCGGCGGAGTACTGGCCGGGACCAACCGCGGGGTATTGGTGCGCGTTCAGGTCAAGGAGGAAACTCTCATCCCCTATAGAAAACTTGAGCGCTGCGGTGTATTGCTCGCCGACCGTGCCGCAGAAGTTATCGCCGTCGATGCCGGGGTGAGGCGAGGTAGCCGTGTCCGTGATCGCATGATCGAGTTGCCCGCTTATGCCGCCGCTTAAAGTCAGGGCTTCGGAGTTGCATGCGTTCGCCTTCATCCTGGCAACGTCCGTGTCCAGCAGCTGGTTGAGGGCGTAGAAGCTCGCGCAGGGAGCGCTCACGCCGATGGTGGGCAGTGGCAACGGCGCCCCGCACGCCCACCGCCCCGTGATGTGCACCGGCGCCGCGCCACTCACATCACGCAAGACGCTAGCGTCGACTGTGCCGGTAATCCCGTCAGCGTTCAGGGTCAGCGTCCCCGTGGCCCGCCTCCAGGATTGGGTGGGATTGGAGATTGAGGCCAGCTCGAGCGCACCCCCGACGCTGTTCAGCGTCACCGCCTGGTGTTCCGAGCTGCCGGGAGCGGTGATCCGAAGCCGGTATCCCTTTCCGCCGGCGACGAAACCGAGTAGCGCCTGCGGGAAGCTGTTCCAGCGCTTGGGCTCTATGCACATTTGCGCCGGCGCCGCGCTGTTTGGCTCGACAGGGTAGGCCTGCCCGACCGCGCCGACGACCTCCCCGCTCAGCTGCAGGGACTGGTTGAGACAGACCAGGTTGGCGCTCGTGACTTCGGAGGGCGTCAACTTGAGCACCCTGTACGCGTCGGCGCAGGTGGTCGGCTTGGGCGCCACAAACGCGGCAGTCGATGCCGTGCGCACAGACACCAGGCGCACGACACCAAACGCCCCCAGGCCAACCAGTAGAAGAGCTCCGACGACGATGGCAACAATCCGTGGCGTCATGCTTCCTCCTCCAATGTTCGTGCGCCGTCTCTACTCAATTGATCTGCTGCCAGCGCTCTCAAAATGACCGCGCCAGCGCGACTGTTCTGCGTCTTATGGCGTCTTTCTGCGACTTCTGATCTCCAGCCCCCCGCAGCCACGCGCCCACGCCGTGTGGCGACCGCCACACAGTCGTGCGTGGGCCGGGCCGCGATGCGCTCCGCATGGCAGCAACGAGCATCAAGACAACCTTCCCCGCAAACCGGCCCCTCCTCCTTGGGGCCCACCTTCTGAGACCAGTATTGATGTAGCTCGGTGGGACGCTGAAGTAAATCCTTGATTGCCATGGTCCAGCCTCATCGATTTCCAGATTTGGGCCTATGCGTTTCCGGCTCGCGCGGTGAGAGTCACCACGCGCCTCCTGCTTGATCTCTCGTGACAGGTCGCCGGCAACCGAAGCTCAGCCCAGGTTCAGCGATTCCTCAAGAAACGCTGAGGTTTCTCAGTTGCGCTTAACCCAGGGCCGTCGGTCTGCCATCAGCGAGCGCATAAGATCCCTCTATGGAGCCTCGCCCTTGGTTCATAGACGAACTTACTCACGCCGGGGACGAACATCTCGATCCCGGGTACGTGGTCCGTTACGACCGCAAGGCCAGCTTCGACTCGATACCAGACTTAGACCTACTTCGGAACTTCGGGTTCGGCAGTGAGAGCACGCTCGTCGACCTCGGTACTGGTACGGGCGACTTCGCCTTGGCCGCTGCGCGAACCTGCCGGCGGGTCATTGCCGTCGACATCTCTCCCGCCATGCTCGAGGCATTGCATCTAAAGATCGCGCGGCAAGGGGTCACGAACCTTGAGGTCGTGCGCAGCGGCTTCCTCACTTACGAACATCAAGGGGAGCAAGCCGACTTCGTCTTCTCGAGGAACGCCCTGCATCACCTACCAGAATCTGGAAGGCGGTGGCCCTCAAGCGGATGGCCGGGATGTTAAAGCCAGGTGGTGTCTTGCGGGTCCGCGATCTCGTCTTCTCGTTCGAGCCTGAAGACACCGGAAGGATGATTGAGGCTTGGCTCGGAACCGCGCCCGTCCGGTCACAGGAGGGCTGGACGCGCATCGAGCTTGAGACGCACCTTCGTGAGGAATACAGCACGTTCTCATGGCTAGTGGAGCCCATGCTGCAAAAGGCCGGCTTCGAGATTCGGCAGGCCAGCTACAGCGAATCGAGGGTGTTCGCCGCGTACGTCTGTGTGAAGGTCTGACGCCCGTCACGTGGGAATCGACCGGCGACGCCTAGCTCGCATCCTCCGCGAACTACAACCGGACGATGAATCAGAGTTACAAAGCCTGCAGCGTACTCAGGTGCTACTTGCCGATGGCGATCGCCCTTTCGATCGAAGTAGCTTGCCAGGGCATGTCACTGCGAGCGCCTTCGTTTTCACCTCCTCACTGCATCACCTCCTACTGATTCGCCATCCGACGCTCAGTCGATGGCTACAGCCCGGCGGCCACATCGAGGCGGCCGATGCTTCGGTACTTCAAGCAGCAATACGCGAGGTCCATGAAGAGACCGGTCTAGCGGATTTTCTTTCGCCGCTTGGAGAGGTACCGCTTGATGTCCAGGTCCAGGACATTCCTGCGACCAAATCGATGCCAGCCCACCAACACCACGACATCCGAATGCTGCTCACCTTTGAAGGAGGCTCCGAGATCCGCATTCGTAACGAAGTGCTCGCTGCCTCATGGTTTGCGACTGACGCGCTTCGTACGAGTGGGATAGAGGAAGACATCCTGAAGGCGCTGGACAAGGCTCAGCGCGTTCTTGGCCGTTTGCCGCGAAAGAAACCGTGAGTCGCCGCGGTAATGGGCTGTGTTTACGAGAGTCGGGAGGCGGAGCGCAAGGCGGGGGTATTATCCCGGCGGACGACCGGTCGTAGACTCGCGGCAAATGACCCTCATCGCGACCGCCATCAGTCGCCTCGGGATCGAAATCCACTGAATCTGATCAACCGCTGAGGTTGATTCGGTGTGGTCTGCAACTGGCGCCGAACCAGGTCTGGCGCCTTCATGGGCGGCAGCCTACTCTGGCGAAGTGGTAAGCGAGGCCCAGGCTGCTGAACGACTGATTTTGATCTGCCCTGGCTTTCAGCCCATATGGCAGCGACATCTCGATTGGAGTGAGGGCAAGAGGTTCGGTGAGTACGTTGACCTGGGAATCCTGGCTGAATGGGTCGTCGACCAGATGATCGCCGGCCAAGTTGACTGCTTCTCGTCTCTATTCGCCGAAGTCGAAACGCTGCTTCAAGATGCTTCCACGGACGTGCGAAGCCTTTTGGTCATTGGCCTCCTGGAAGACATCCACCTTTGGGTGATTGGTAAATACGGAAGCAAGGCGTCTGAAGTAGACCCGGATCAGCTCCTTCCGTTCCTTGGCAACGAGACGCGAAAGGAATGGTTCGGACTGGTCCGTTACTGGGATCATTGGGAGCCGGGAAAATGGACTGGCAAGCGCGAGGACTGACCTAAATCCAGGGTCCGGTCTCGGCCCAAAGTACTGCATACGGCGGCGCATCGGAGTCCCACGGAGCCAACCACGCCGGACAGGCATCCTCGCCGCTTTGGGGCACTCGTGTACTTGCGTTCCAGCTATCCTCGGGCGGATCGGAGGACTAACCAAGGACGCTAAGCAGACTGCGTTCGACTCAGACCTTGGGTGGCTTCCAATCCACCGGCACCTTTGAACCGCCCGACGAGCGTCGATGGCGAGGGGGCCGATGGATCGACATTACCCGGGCAGTAGCTGCGTCTATGGCGTCCGCAGGCACCAAGAAGATGTGCGAGTCTTGATCCCCGATCAGCTTTACCTCGACCCGGCTGTCCTCGTCGCGCTGGCGCAATACCTCGATTGGCGTCCCACGTGCGAGATGCCTGATTTCGCGAAGTCGAGTGCCGGGAGGCCCTGGACGGCTAGCAAGTACCTTCCGTGCCAGCCTTGTCTTCACAACTCAATTCTCCGCTCTGGCGGGCTATGCGACCTGAATCTGGGGGTGCAATCCGTGAGGACCAAAGTGGTCCCTTTTGACCTCCTGACGGAGGTGGCAAGATAAGGGTCGATGCCCACTCCCTCAGCACAGACATGCTGATGCCTGCGAGCGGCCGAGAGGAACTTCAACTAACGGTCGGCCGCTACCGCTTGAGAGTTGAGTCACAGCTGGTCGAGAAGAACCAGAGCTATCTAGAAATAGTCCAAGCCTTCGGCTAACCCATTTCGCGTCCGGCACCGAAACCTCATATTAGGCCCGAGCTTAGAATGCCAATCCGAGCTGAGGCTAGGTGACTGTGTAGGGGCCTCCCCGTCGATGCACGATGCTTCCCGAAGTACTACGGTCAGGACGGCCCGAAGGAGTGATTTGAATATTCGGCGGAACGAGACCTATTCCCGGGTTCTGATTGACCACGCCCTCGAGGAGAGCGACTGGAACCTGCTTGATCCCCTTCAGGTCCAGCTTGAGTTGAGCACGCCTGATGGGCGCGTTGACTACCTTCTCAAGGATCAACTTGGGCGAATCATATGCGTGCTTGAGGCGAAGCCCCTTGATGCCGACCCATACGATGCCAAGGAACAGGCACATGGATACGCCCAGAATCTCAACTGTCCATTCGTAATCCTGTCCAATGGCGAAGACCATTGGTTCTGGAACCATGCGCGATCCGACGCCGAGGACGCCTATCGCATTGAGCGTCTGCCGTCTCCGGACGACCTCAATCGCTTGAGGCTCCGAAACCTGAACCCACCTCGACAACTCCAGACCGAAGTCGTTGGACCTGAATACTTGACAGCGCTGAGGGACGGACTGACCTTGCGGCACTATCAAGTCGAGGCTCTCGATCGAATAGCCCGCCAATTCGACGACACCGGTCGTCGCAAGTTCCTTCTGGAAATGGCCACGGGCACCGGCAAGACGATCCTCTGTGCTGCTCTGATCAGGCGCTTCCTCGTGACTCGCAATGCAGAGCGGGTGCTCTTCATAGTCGACCGGATCGAATTGGCGCGCCAGACAATGGAAGACTTCGGAGCGATACTCCCCGAATACCGTCCCGTCATTTACCGACACGCCCGCCGTACTGGCGAGCTGTTGGGCTCATCCGTCGTCGTTGCGACGATTCAGTCGTTAATGATGGATCGTAGGTATCGGGAAGAATTTACGCCGTTCTACTTCGATCTAGTTGTAAATGATGAGGCTCATCGGTCCATATACGGCGACTCGCGAGAGGCTGTGCAGTTCTTCCAGGGGACGCGCGTTGGCTTAACGGCGACCCCTAAGGCATACCTTCGGAACATTGACCTTGAGAAGCTCCAGACGGAGGATCCCCGGACGCTCGAGGCACGACAGCTGCGCGACACGTATCACTATTTTGGCTGTGAACCTGGCCAACCTACCTTCAGATACGACATCGCGGACGCTGTGAAGGATCCTGAAGGGCCATTCTTATGCCTTCCGCGGATTGTTGACTGCCGCTCGGACATCACAACCCACGCTCTTCAGGACGCTGGTTGGACTGTTCGCATCGATGAACGTGAGGAGACATACAAGATCCAGGACCTTGAGCGAAGGATCTTTACTCCTCATCGCAATCGGGTCATGTGTGAAGCCTTCATGCGCGAGGCGCAGCGGGACCCTATGGGGGAGATCGGACGTTCGCTGATCTTTGCAGTTGACCAAAACCATGCTACGAATTTGACGAAAATCCTGAACGACCTTCGCCCCGAACTAGCCGTCACCATTACATCGCGCATTCGAGACGCCGCTAGCCTCGCGAAAGACTTTCGGGATGGCAAGCGCAAGGAGCGAGTAGCGGTATCGGTCGATATGCTGTCAACGGGCTACAATTGCCGGGACCTCCTGAACATAGTCCTCATGAGGCCAATATTCTCGCCAACGGAATATATCCAGATCAAAGGTCGGGGCACCCGGCGCTTTACCTTTGAGGTGGGCAACACGGAATACGAGAAGCGCTTCTTCTTTCTCTTGGACTTCTGTGCTGTTGCCGAATTCTTTGAAGAGCACTATGACTACTCCGTACCTCTGCCATTGACTAGCGGCGTCATGCGGGCGACGAGGGGAGATGGTGGAGCGGCCCCCGCCGACACACCTTCACCAACCGTAGGAGAGCAGGTGGCTCAGCGGAGGCGCGAGATACCCGTGTGGGAGGGCATTGACCGCATCGTGTCGCAGGAGCTTCGGATTGTCGGACCCAATGGCGAGAAGGTGGATGCAATGACATTTCGCGGCTCCTTCGAGCGAGACGTGCAAGCATTCGCGGAAGACAATCCTGATCTTCGCGAAGCAGTCAATAGCGAAGATGACGACGGTATAGAGACGATTCTTCGTGAACGATTCTTCTTCCGTCCCGAAATGTACTATGCCCCGAATAAACTCGTCGCGTCGTATGGCGTCCCAGCGCCTACATCTGCGTTTGTGTACAACGCACTCGGCGTCAGGCCGCTTCCTCCAAGGAACACGATAGTTGCAGATGCAGTCGAGTCGATAGCCGCCCGCTTTAATCTCCGGTACAACGAGGAGAAGTGGCTCTCCACGACTGCCCAATTGGTAACTGACAATGTCGAGTGTCTTACCGATTTTCTCGCTGGGCGATACAACCGGCTCTTTGAGCGCAGTCAGTTCCGACCATTGGGAGGACTGTCTGCGCTCGCAACATTTCCAGAAAGAGATGTGGTGTTCGAAGCTCTGCGCAATTCCCCGTTGCTCGACGCCGCGCGGCTGGCTCTCGAGCCAGAGGCTACCGGATTGTGACAATTCATGGCTTAGCCGCAGACAGCAACTTCTTCACCAACGGTCTGAAGCAGCGAGTTGATCAGCTAATGAATGTTCTGTGGGCAGGTGGGGTCAATAACCCCATGGATGCCATAGAGCAATTGTCGTACCTCATATTCCTTCGCCTCCTTTCCGAGCGCGATGAGGCCGCTGCACAGATTGAACGGGGCTACGAACCCATTTTCTCCGGTGAGTGGGCGCGGCTAGGTTGGGGAAGCTTCGTCACATTAACCGGCGATGGGCTGTTCGATGCGCTTCGAGCTGCAATCGAGCGCCTTCACGCCCTCCCTCGTCTCAGCAGTACCGGACGAGAGCTCTTCCGTAACGCCACTCTAAAGATCTACGATCGACCGACGCTGCGGATGGTAGTGCAGCTAGTCTCGACGCTGGACCTGTCGCCGCGTAATGGACACGACATCAAGGGCGATATGTATGAGTACCTGCTCAGCAAACTATCGCAATCAGGTACGAATGGCCAGTTTCGCACTCCGCGACACATCATCCAATTAATAGTTGAGCTCGTTGATCCGAAGCCAGGGGAGCGGATCTGTGATCCGGCATGCGGAACCGCTGGGTTCCTGATATATGCCTATCGCCACATCCTTCGCGCGAATACGCGCCCCGCTGACCTGAGTCATGGAATCGTCGATGGCAGCAGGTTAACGCCCAAGCAGTGGGAGTTTCTGGACCGTTCCGCATTTACCGGTTTCGACAACGACGCGAACATGGTCAAGATTGCCATCCTGAACCTATATCTTCATGAGCTCGAGCGCGCGAAGATCGAGTTTCACAATCCCTTGACCACTACGCAAGGCGGCGAATATCCGGGCGCAAGGTTCGACGTCATACTGGCCAATCCACCATTTGCGGGAAGGATTCAAAAGGAGAGCATTCTCGCGGACATCGGCTTGGAAACCCGTGACACGGAATTGCTATTTCTCAAGTGGTTTATGGACCACCTCGTAGACGGCGGGCGAGCAGGCGTAATCGTCCCTAGCGGCGTCTTGTTTGGCTCGCAACGAGCCGATCGCCGAGTACGCGAGCTACTTATGACGAACTGCGATCTGGAGGCCGTGATAACGCTACCTGCCGGTGTCTTTAAGCCCTATTCCGGCGTCGGCACCGCGATCCTTCTGCTTCAGAAGGGTGCTCCTACCCAGTCAATTTGGTTCTACGAACTCCAGGCTGACGGCTATTCCCTTGACGATCGGCGGGGATAGACCAAAACGACATTCCGGACATATTGGAGAAGTGGCCGGCCCGAAGTGACGGCCCGACGAGTTTCAATGTCAAAATCGAAGCTGTCCGGGACAATGGCTGGCAACTTACGCCGAGCGCATATCGTCCGTTGCGAATCGATGCTGAGCCCCAACGGTCGCCGACCGCCGTACTTACTGAGCTTATCGATCTTGACGCTCAGATTTTGCGTCTAAGTCATGCCCTAAAGGATCGCCTGACTATTGAGTAGGTGGCATGTCGAACCACTCTCAGAGGTGGCGCGCCTGGTCCGCGGGACTGAACCAGGTGGTGATCACTACACGAGTTCGGAGAGGGGCGTGCGGTTCCTACGCGTCGGAGATATCACGGGCAAATCGGATCGACCGATCTTTACGGACACAGATGATCTCGTCTATGTGACTGCCGACGACGTTGTGCTTACGGTTGATGGCTCTCCCGGTGCGGTTAGCATCGGCAATGTAGGAGCCATCAGTTCGGGGCTACGGAGAGTCGATATTGTCGAACCCGACCGCGTTTCTTCGGATTGGGTGCGCTACGCACTGATGACATCAGAGGTCCAGGCCACCTTCAGCCGATACGCAAAGGGCCTCACCATTCTCCATGCATCTGGAGCGTTGCCACATATCCGAATTCCGGTCGGACGATTACGCTACCGCAGTGTAACGGGGACGCGAACAATAGACATTGTTCGCGGATCAGCGCCACAAACCGGCGCGACCCACTCGTAGCGTTCTCTCCAGCGACGTTGCCAATGTTGCCCAAATCAAGGCAAGTCCAGTTCAAGCTGGGCACGAGGCAGATAGTAGGACGCGTGCACGCATCGCAAGGGGCCATGCCGGCTAGACAGTCTCCGCTGCGCCCGACGTTCCGACCAAGGCCCCCAGGAGGGGACGTCGGTGGAGTTAGCCCCCATGTTACCCTGTACTAGCCATGGACGAACCCCTAGGCGGCAATTCCGCCGTGCTCCGACTAGCTGAAGAGGACCCGGACGGAAGGTGGCTCCTAACGGTGAGAGCCGCTCTTCGCGTCTATGAGCGCATAGGGGGTGCGTCATTTGCCGGCCGCTGGGTTCTAAACGAGCTGAAACGAAGCGGCGAAGATAGGTGGTGGCGCCCAGGTCTTCATCCCCTCGTCCGTGCAGGAATCCTTAGGAAGGAGGGCGAGTCCACTCGTGGTGGCGACCGCGCATATTACGTGCTGATTGATCCCGAGGGCGTGCGGAGCGGTTTAGCCCGACTCGGCTATTGATTTGACCTCCGACGAACTCCTAATCGACCTTCGATCCAGTGCGACAAAGCCTAGCGACAACGATATCCGCATCTGGGCATCCGCCCAGCGAGTGTTCGTCTCCTCAGTCATAAACGGCTTGAGGCCCGAACGGGCACAGGTTGCTGCGGCAATACGTGCCCTCGGCGCGGAGCCGATCTGGTTCGAGCAATTCGGTGGTCGCGATGCGGACCCGGAGGATGCCTATCTGGGTGAAGTCGCTTCGAGCACTATCTACATCGGCATTCTTGGTAGGAACTACGGGAAGATTCACAAACGGCTACGCCTATCAGCCACTCATGCTGAATATCGAGAAGCAGAGCGATGCGGACTACGTATCTCGGTCTGGACGAGTGCGGCTGCTGAGTGGTTGGCCGATCAACAGCGTTTCGTCGAGGAGGTACGAACATTCCACGTTACCGGCGACTTTGAGTCGCCTGAGCAACTGGCAGACAACATCTCCACCCGGCTCAACGGTCTTGCAGCGGAGGAATTGTCCCCATGGTGCAAGTTAGGTAATGTCGTGTTCCGCGCTGGGCGTATCCGTGACACGGGCAAAGAAATCACCGTGACCGCGTCGATCCACGATCATGCGGTGGTGTCTGCGCTCGAGGGCATGAGACCTAACTGGTGGAATTCGACAGATCGCCAGTTGACATATGCAAGTCGGTCGCGGTTAGTTGAGGTTAAGGAAGTGATAGCAAGTACCGAGACCGTGCGCTCAACCAAGGTCGACATTCTGGTGGCGCCGAGCTCATCGAGTGCCGATAACCGGCCCGCTCACATCACGATTGGTTCTGACGACTACACGACGGACGACTTGATCGAAATCAATCTGCGCAAGGCTCTGTTTGGGACTTCCGGCCCGCCTTTGACTCAGATAATCGGCGGCACGCTTAAAGATCCGTTGGCCCCCCTGCGGAAGACGCATGTACCGGATGAATTGGTGAGATCAATTGCTGGGCTGCTAATTACGGAGGCTCTCGTCGGCCAAGGACAGGCGGCCGCCGTGACTCAGGTACTGCTGTCTCAGCGGTTCGCTGATGAGCGTGAGATATTCGTCGAGTGGCAGCCGCGGACCAAGCTAGTGAGTCCTCCTAGGTCTGTTAGAGGGCGGGTCAAGCTCTGAACCGTGAACGGCTCGGCTGGGCGGATGCATTCGATAAGAGGCAACATCCGAAGCCGCGCAACGCCCCCATGGCTGGCAAGCGAGGCAGGGCGGGGCCGCGTTGTCCGCACCAAATCGTCGGATAAGGGCCACGACCCCGGCCGATACAAGTTTATCCGGAGCACAGTAAGCGCTAGTCGGCGCCAGGAGAAGGCAGCAAAAGCCCTTCCTTGAGCTCGAACCCACACTCAAGCTGCTGTTGATAATCGAACTCCGTCAGCAGCATCCCTCGCGGGCGTCCTCTTATATGTAGCAGGGCGACGATGCTACCGATAAGACTTCGCTATCAACAGTTGGACGAGTACCGACTGGTGCAAACCAAGAGGAGTCATGCTGGTGATAACTACCCCTGCCCGTTAGCGTCGGCCTGACATGCCATCGGTCTCAGATCGATTGGAGCTTTGAGCACAGGGCAGGTGCGATCGAGCTAACGGATCGACGAAGGTTCAATCGGAAACTCCGTCTGCGTGAGCTGCTGACGGCAGATGCCGATTGAAGCCACGACCTTGATTGATGCACGCAAGGCGCCCATGATCACATTGGCAGCTATGCGACTGGTGTTTGCCATTCCGGCTTTGGTGATTCTATTGATCGAGGGGTTCGCCCTGGCACGATCGAGGCCGCTCAGAGACTTCCTAGCGCAGACATTCCAAATTGGCATAGAGGCAGTCGCTGGCGTAGCGGCGGAGGCACTCGGCGGTCTGGTCTACCAGTACAGAACAACAAACGAGCGTCATCCGCGCTCGCCTCGGGTTAAACGACCACCACCACCCTTCTGGGCCGATCCTAAGACCCGCGCCTACATACTCGCGTTGACCGGTGGACTTGTTCTAGCTGCGCTGCTGGGTGTGGCTTGCCTCCTGATGGGACTCCTCGTGCCATCTAACTCAAGGACCGATGCTCTTTTTGGCGTACTCATGAATTCCTTTTCGGCCGACCTCGGTGGTGTCGGCGGGATAGTTATAGGGCGTCACACTCATCAGTGATCGCCGCTTGCTTATCAGTCTGCCCAACCCCACGTGTCAAGAGCGTGCCACCGTGTTGCGGCGTCCTACTTCCTAGTCCCGGGGCGGAGTTGTTCACACGGAAATGCGCTTTTGATTCGCGTGGTCCGGACTAGTTCTGCGTGACCGACGCAACCAGCGATCCCTTTGTCGATGCGGAGTGGAGAGTCAAAGAGGGTTGGCGACTGATCGAGGAGGCACAGAAGACAAGGCGCTTCGATGCAGGCCGCATTTCGGAGTTGTTCGAGCTGGCCCTGACGGAGTTCCGGTCGCGCAAGCACACTGACCTTGAGGTGTACCGGCAAGCCTTGGTCGGCTATGCACTCGCCCAAGAAAGTTTAGGGCGATATGACCAGGCGTTGGGAGCCGCAGAAGAGCTTATAGCCGCCATCAATAGATACATCGGCAGCATCCGCGATCCGGACGAACAGTCGCTGGTGATGGGCGAACAACGAATGATCATTGACGTTGCTGTCGAGTGCGCAATAACACTCGCACTGCAGGAGCGCCGGCCCAACGAGCGCAAACACGCGGTCACGAGGGCCTGGCAGATTGTGGAGATCCAGAAGGCGCAACGGACCCAAGCGGCATATCGCCGCGGCGGCCTGGACGAGAGGACGCCTCTCCTGGCACTTAAGGAACCTTCACTAAACGACGTGCAAGTAGCAATGGGCACACTGTCCGGGGGTTGCGTCCTCATGGAGTTTGCCTGGTTTGCGGGCGAGCGCCTGCTGGTGTTCGTCATCGAGCTGCGCACAATCCATCTGGTCGTGCTGGACATCCGGCAGGAGGACTACGAAAGGTGGACGCTGGCCGCCGTGGGCTCCGGCGAGAATACACCTGATCCCGACACATTGGTCTTCGGCATTGCACGCATGTCTGACGAGCTCCTTCAGCCGATTACCATCGCGCTTTCCCGGTCAACCGACCCTGCGTGGTCACCCCCACGCTACGTTGGTTTCATCCCGACCGGCAGCATGAACCGGTGGCCCTTGTGGACGTTGCGATCGTCGGATTCCGAGACTCCAATCGGTGTGAAGCATGTTTGTTTCACGCTGGCATCCGCCGCGATGCTGCCACTGGTTCTCGAGCGGCGCCCGCACTCCGGTAGTACTCTTTCGCTCGCTCCTGATCGACGGCTTCGATTCGCGCGGGCTCAAGCCATAGCTGAAGCTAACGTGTACCCCCTCGGCCGCGCCCTGGTTGGCCGGGAGGCCAGCCTGAGCCATATCCAGCCACCCTTCCGCGCAGTGTCCTTTGCAACGCACGCAAGATTGGACGTGTCTAGGCCACAAGAGTCGTCGGTGGAATTGCAGGCGGGGCACGGCCTACGCCCACATTCAGCCGCTGAGTTCAGCCGACAGTTCACCGATCAACAGTGGGACTTGACGTGCCTTTGGGCCTGCTCTACCCATAGCGGAGTCGACACGGTGGATGATTGGGTGGGCGTCAGCAGCGTTTTCCTGCAGCGATCACGAAGCATCGTTGCAACTCTGTGGCCAGTAGACGACTTTGCAGCGACTGTTGTCGCATTTCTATTTGCGGAGCAACTCCGTGATGGCACGCCGGTTGCGGACGCGTTAGCCTACGCGGTGACTACTCTATCGAGTGCAACAAAACAGACCTTGGCGGACATCGGCGGTCGGATAGCGTCGGTACAGGGATCGCTGTGGAGGAAGTATTGGTTTCTCTTGCGATGCAGGCGCGAGCTCCGACGGATGACTGAGTATCCTTTCGGCGATGCGGTGCATTGGGCGCCGTTTTTCTGTGCAGGGTGGCCGGGAGACCTGAATACTCCCCCCCGACGTCCTAAAGATTAGAGCTCACCTACCGTCTGTGCCTGCGCTCACGGAAGGAAGCAACCCGTCACGGGGCAGCTTGACTGTTCGCGCCAGGCGTGCGGCTATGCGCGTTCGGTCACTGCTGAGCGCCTGCTCGACCCGCAACGAATGCTGCCGATAGTGCGGTTTATGTCCAACGCCGGGACAACCTGGATCGCTGCGCTCGAGGGACTTGGGATCTCTGCGCAGAACGACCGGCAGCCTAATGCTGGGCCATTCGCCTCTCCGACTATCGCTAGTTCAGAGCTTCTATTGACACCGGTGTCTGCAGTGAGTTTGCCTGGAGGAAACTTGTCCAGTTGATGCCAACGATGGATAGTCACGACCGAAGCACCGAGAGGACCGAGACGAGCGGTAGATGGGTGGAGTTCTGGACGAGATGGCGGATATGGTGCCTGGTAGGTGGATCGCTGCTCGCAACGCTGGTTCTCCTCGCATTCGCGGTACTCGTTTTTCCTCCGCTGTTGGTTCCCGCTGGAACCACGGACCTTGCCAAAGCAGAGAACGACGTTCGCGGCAACCTCGTCACGGCGGTTGGAGTGTTCGCTGCCCTGGTAGTCGGTAGCGCCGGGTTCTTGAACTGGAGGGAGGCTCAACTCACGAGGGACCAAACAGAACGCGAGAGCCGTGAGACGCTAGAGGTAACTCGTCGCGGCCAGGTTACCGACCGTTTTAGCAAGGCAGTCGACCAGCTGGGTTCGCAACACACGGCGGTCCGAACGGGCGGCCTGTACGCGCTCGAACAGATCGTGCGCGACTCGCCAGAGCTCCACTGGCCGGTGATGGAAACCCTGTTCGGCTTCCTGAGCCAGCGCGCTCAATTGGTCGGACCGAGCAAGCAGCCGCCTTCCTATGCGGGTCTGGCGGACACTGATCTCAGGAATCGCGTGAGTGGTCTGAGCATCGCCACGGATGTTCAGGCCGCGCTGACGATCATCTCGAGGCGCAACCCACGCTTGGATCGCAAAGGCGGCACCTGGACCTGGGCGACGCCCGCCTGCGCGATGCCAGGCTGGATGAGGGAGACCCTCTGCTCAAGGTCAACCTCCGCCACACCCACCTTGCCGGCGCCCACCTGGAAAGGGCAAAGCTAGCCGGGGCGGATTTAACCGGTGCGATCCTGATCGGTGCGCATCTTGATGGCGCCGACCTTACTGGAACCCATTTGGGCGGCGCCGACCTTCGGTTCGCCGATTTGACCGGTGCGACGATGGACGCTAGCACGAACTTGTCCGGCGCGGACCTGCGGGGAGCCAAAGGCGAATGGCCCCTGGCGCGAACCGGCCACCGGATCGCGGACACAGCAGACCAGGTACCTTGATGGGTGCCGCCTGATCTCTTCAGATCACCGAGAGTGATATCGTGGCTCGGCCTAAGATCTGAAACGAGTCGGATCACTGTTGCCGGCTCTCGCGCGCAGTCAATGCTTGCGATAAGACGAGCGTATCGCTAGCAACGGTGGGCCCTAGTGTTAAGGTGTCCACCGAACCGGGTCAACTTCACTCGGCCTTCGTTCCGGACATCCGCAAGGCCAACCCGATGCCAATTGGCCCGACGGTCCTCGGCTTCATTCAGAAGGAGTTTGAGGCCGAGAGCCTGCCGCCGGACCGCCTGGGCGTCTTCACTCCCGCTCCGCCGCCCTAGCGAAGACCGAAAGCCGCACTGTGCTGGGCTACACGAACGGGATGGCAAGGCACGGCTCTGCGAATACGCGGTCGTCGACGTAAGCAGCTTGGTCCGCCGCAATGCCCGGGAGCTGAACCGTGGGGTCAGGAGGGATTTGCACCCATCCAGGCGGCCGCCCGGGTACTTCGTCCCGATCGAACCTGGCCCGCGGATCCCTGCTACCGCCCACCGCTCAGGGTCGTCGTTTGACCTCATACGATTTTGAGTGCCCCTTCAAGAACGCGACCAGCCGTAATCGACGCCTCGCGTGTGGGCCTGTAGGCTTCTCACACCAATGACCCCAGTGCCCGCGGGCGACTCGGAATGACTCTAATCGTTACGCTTGCATCGCCTCAAGCGATTGCCCAATCCTCGGACTTCCGGATTACCCAAGGCACGCATGCGATCTCCGACAGCGAACCCAAGTGTGTTGCCTTTGTCGGCACTGGCTACTACGCGCAGGTCGCGTACACGGGCATCGCGAAGTTGGGCAAGTCGATGCTGGGGGACCTACTCGCAACCGAAATCCAGCCGATGACCAAAGCGGATGCACCGCTTGCCGCAATCATCGATCGCATCAGAGTCCGAATCGATGGAGAACTCCAAACGTTGCTTGCGCATGAGAGACTGGCTTTGGTCTTCGCCGCGTTTGAGAACGGCAAAGCGAGACTGAAGTTGGTGTCGAACTTCCATGACGAGCGTGGACAGATCGCTCCGGTTCGACCGCACTTCGTCGCCATTTCCATCAAAGTGTCAGGAACGCACGTTCACGTGGCTGGAGCCACGAATGCTGTTTCGAGTGCGGATCGCCACCGCCTTAAGCACCTTGTGGAAAAGAGAGCGGCTCCAGAGGCATTGCTGTCGGCCCTTGCTGCGGTAAATCGAAAGGCGGCGCTCATTACCGATACTGTTGGTCCAGCCTGTTGGACCTCGTACTTGTTGCCCGACGGCAGTGTGAAGGACGAGAGATTCGGTGATGTGGGTGCGGAGGGCTTCACTCCACATAGCATCATGGCTGGGCAGGACCTTGCCAAGATCGTGCACGATCTGGTTGATTCGGGCGCTCTAACGCAACACGAACCGCTAGCTTCCACAGAGCTTTTCGACGGGCGGACCTGGACCATGCGCGCCCCGATGGCTTCGCCACGCGCGGAACACACCGCAGTATTGATGAGCGATCGAACCGTGCTAGTTGTCGGCGGCCTCGGGCCGATGAACGAAGCCCTCTTCGCCGAGATCTATGACCCGGCCACCAACTCGTGGACCGCGGGCGGACAAATGCGAGAGCCGAGGTTTGGTCATGCCATGGCCATTCTTCAAGATGGCCGCGTCTTCGTCATCGGAGGCGAGGTACTGCTACGTGCGAGATATTCGATCCGAGCAGCCGAACATGGGCGGTTGCCGCGAGCCTCGGTCAAGAGCGATGGAAACACACCGCAACGACCCTTATGGACGGTCGGGTACTGGTCGTAGGTGGCGCGGTCGAGGAAGACAGCCTCGACTCGTGCGAGATTTACGATCCGACCTTGGACAGGTGGACGAGTAGCGCTCCCTTTTGCACGGCAAGATACGATCATGCAGCCACGCTGCTACCCGATGGTTCGGTCTTGATCGCGGGCGGCACGAAGGGCGCCAACCCGAATCCTGTGCTCTCTTCGACAGAGATCTTTAGTCCACGCAAGGAGACATGGCATGCCGGTCAGCCGCTGGATGCACCCCGGCACCGAGTCAAATTCATTAGGTTGCCGGATGGCCGGACGATTCTGTTCGGGTCTGCCGCCGCGCCCCTTGCATACGAACCAGCCGCCGGCACTTGGGAGAAATTGTCCGCGTTGCAGGTTCTGCGCGTTGCGGGTTTCACCATCTCCGCTAGCAGTGTTGGGCGAGTCATTCTTAGTGGCGGAGCGCTCCACACGGGCGAGCCGACTACTAGAGTCGACATTTGCGACCCTGTTGAGAATAGCTGGTCCGACGCCGAGGATATGGTCACGGCTCGCACCGAACACGAGGCAGTTACCCTTGCCGACGGCAGCGGGCTTCTGGTGACAGGCGGGTATCACCGAGTGCCGGTGCCACCAAGTAGCCCATTCGCGCCGGGAAAGAAGGTGCAGCTTGTCCGCTCGACGAAGGTCCAAAGTCGAGGAGATTCGATCATTCCGCGGTTCCCAACATCCAACAGACCCTAGCCCGACCACCTGTCCACAAGCGTTCTGTCGACATAGCTAAATGCATCGCCAACCGCAACACATGCATTAACCCCTGTCACCAGCACGCGGGCGCGTCCATTTATATGGAAGAGCTTCAGATGTTGATCTCCACGCGGTCTCGTCTAAAGTCGCCAACCTGCCGGGCGCTCGCTTAGCCATTCCTATGTTGTTGACCGGTGGGCGTCAGACGTAGTCCAAGCCGTCGTTGGTGGGTTCGGGCTGTGACCCAAACTGGGTATTGAGTCTGGCGGTTGAGGGACGTACCCTAGAAGCCCCGCCGACGACTTCCTTTGAGGGAATTCATGGGAACCAGCGTCCGGTCAGCATCGCTTCAAGATCGATCCGATTTGGTTCGATTCGGAAATTCATGCATCGATTTACTCATGCTCGACTATCTCTGGACCTTGGCAGTCGAGACTAAGGATCCGGAAGCAGCTGGAATTGGACGTCGAATGCTGGCCCTCATCGGTACGATGCGTCACGAGGGTGGCCGCGCGTCAGAACTAGTGCGCAGTTCACGAGTCGAGCTCAACTCGACATGGCCGCAGATCAGAGAGCAGCACCGATTGCCCCAAGAGCAGATGGCTGCCATCGATGGCTTCATTAAGGAATACGGCGGCCTCGGCGACGCGGGCTTCTCGGTGGCGCAGGAACTGGATAACACCTTGGGGGCAGAAGCCAGTGCCATAGCTGGCAAGATTGCCGATTTCGAGCGCGGCGGTGGCTCGGCCGGGGATATGAGTCGGCGTGGCAAAATCATGCTCGGCGTCTTTGGAATCTGCGTATTTGCTGTCGTCGCATTCCCAATTGCAACTGGAGCCTTGCCATTAACTCTCGCTGGCGTCGGAGCTGCCTTAATCTGGTCTAGCAAGGATCTGGCGCTAGTCTGTGCTGGCGTGGCCGGCTCGGAGATTGTGCGCAAGTAGCAACGTCTTCTTGGTTATTACCAAAACAGTCACGTAGGGATCCATAGCGTTTCGACCCAGTTGCCTAGAAGGTTTCAAACGGATCTCCACTGATCGATGCAGATTAAGGGCCACGTTGGTGACGATAAGAGGCAACTATTGGTAGCTCACCAGAATTCGGTTTTAAGGTGCCTTTATCCGTAGTACCGTTAGATACCTATCCGTTGTTAAGGCTGGTGCCTAGCCCTTACTACGACAGCTCTCGGGAAAGACTCGCCGGTTGGTAAGGAGGAAGGATGGTGCTTGGTCTTGTGCGGGGTCGCGTAGCGTGTCGAATTGCGAGGTATCTCTGCCTGGGCGTTACCGCGGCCGTAATCGCGGGATCCTTGATTCTGGCGCCGTTGAAACTCGGTCTTCCTGCCATGGCAGCCGATTCATCGGCTAGCTTGCTGACGCCGGGAAGCTCGCCCCCCTATTTCAGTGCAACAGCGACAGGATCATTGAATGTGGGCCGTTTTCAGCATACGGCCACACTGCTATTGGATGGTCGCATCCTTGTGACCGGAGGTCTCAACGGAGGCGGCACGAGCACCGCCACAACAGAAATCTACGATCCTTCGCTGCAAAGGTGGACGATGGCGCCCTCGATGCGGCACGCCCGAAGCCAGCACACCGCCACCCTTCTCAGCGACGGTCGCGTCTTAGTCGCAGGCGGACTCATTGCGTCAGGAGACACGGCTGCCAATGCGGAAGAGCTCAGCAGCGTAGAGATTTTCGATCCAAGACTCAACACTTGGGCCCCGGCGACCTCGATGCTGTCTCAGCGAGCCTTGCACACGGCTACCCCCCTAAACGATGGGCGCGTGTTGGTTGTTGGAGGTTCGATCAACCGGCTGGCATCAGACTGTGCCGAACTGTACGATCCGGTGCTCGATATGTGGTCTGTTGCTGGCCGTCTGACCGGCTGCAGGAATGGTCATACCGCGTCGCTTCTGCCGGATGGCACCGTGCTGATCGTTGGCGGCGTTAACGGCCAGTCTGATGGTTTTCTGCAATCAACCCTCCTCTTCAATCCATTTGGGGACCGTTGGTTTATGGGGCCATCAATGGTGACCGGTAGAGTTGACCACTCAGCAACTACTCTGATGGATGGTCGCGTCCTCGTTGTCGGCGGAATAACGGTTCCCGCTACCACGCAAGTAGCGGCGGCAACTCCCAGCGTCGAGGTATTCGACCCCCGTACCCGTCGGTGGTCTTCGGGGCCATCACTCAGTACAGCGCTAATGCTGCATTCCGCTGTTCGGTTGCCAGATGGCAGAGTGCTTTTGGTGGGCGGGTCCACAGGCAGCCAGTTGGTATCGAGCACTGAGATTCTGGATACGGCGACGAAGAAATGGAGTGTTGGAAGGCAACTGGTAACGCCTCGCTCAGACGCGACGGCTTCGTTGTTGAAGAATGGGCAAGTCATCGTCGTGGGAGGCTTCGCACAGGGCCACGCGCTCTCTGCGGCTGCTCAGGACGTCTACGCGGCCGGCGATGACTATCCGGCAGTCTACGCCGCTCCGAACCCTCCAGACCTTCCGGATGAGTGGGGCTTCCTCACGAGAGAATGCACTTCCTTTGCAGCGTGGCGCATGACCCGTGATGGTCACCCGATGACTAACAACATGTCGGGCGGACACTTCGGCGATGCTACCAATTGGTACGCAAACGCCGTCAGGATAGGCATCCCGTCCTCGAAGACTGGACTTGTCGGGAATGTTATCCAGTCGGCATCAGTGGGCCACGTCGGGTACTTACTCGTTCCCGGAGCACAGCCGAATCTCGACGACTACAATGCAACGCCATTCCCGAATGGCGGCGGCCATGTCTACGCGAACTGGACCTGGTATGCACCGCCGTCGGATACCGAATACATCAATTTCGGCTCAGTCATAGCCTCTGGAAACCTCCTATCTAATGCCAGCTTCGAAACCGGAGGCGCGTCTCCATGGACGCTCGAGGACACGAACTATCAGGCAGACAGCATCAAGACCGGAGGGGCCTACGTCGGGAACCACTACCTTGAGGCGTATACGAGAAGCGCGACGCCAGGGCACCAGTCAGTAATTCAGACAGTGGCAGTGTCGATAGCCCCAAATCAAAGCTATACATTCTCTGCTGGGATTAAGACGGATAACGGGAACTCGGCATCGGTGTCGATTGACTTGTGGGCGCTGGGAGGAACCAGCGAGGGCGGAGGCACCGTAGCCACAGTGAGCGGCGCATGGACGCAGATCCAATACACATTGAACTCGAAATATTCCAATACGACTCTCAAAGCACAACTAATCATGCAAACGGCCAACCAGAACTTCGACTTTGATGGTGCGGAACTGACAATGACACCTGTTGCAAATTCGAGCTTTGAAACCGGTAGCCTGTCGCCGTGGGGTCTAGAGGACCCATCGGTAGAGCTTGCGACCGTGAAAGTCGGCGGGGCAATTGATGGCAGCAGATATCTTGAAGCATCCACCTCAAATGCAAGTCCTGGACACCAATCGGTGGTACAGACGATTCAGACGACGATCGTCCCAGGACAAACCTACACTCTATCTGTCTGGGTCAGAACCGGTAACGGAGTCGCCGGAACTGTCTCAGTTGATCTGTGGGCATTGGGCGGCACGATGGATGGGGGGTCCGCCACAAAGAACGTGAATGGCGCTTGGACCGAATTGGGGTACACGTTCAATGCTCGGTATACCAACTCAAGCCTCAAGGTACAGTTCATCATGCAAACAGCGAATCAGCCGTTCGACTTCGACGGCACGCTGCTGACGCAAAGCCTTTTGCTGAACCCAAGCTTTGAGACGGGCGACGTCTCATCGTGGAGTCTCGAAGACAACAACAGCGAGGCGTACAGCGTGAAGAGTGCCGGCGCGATTGACGGCACGTATTACCTTGAAGCCTACACGCAGAATGCCACACCAGGGCATCAGTCGGTGATTCAGAACATCGCAATGACTCTCGCTCCGGGTCAGAGTTACGTATTCTCAGTATGGGCGAAGACAGATAACGGCCAGCCGGGCACGCTTTCAATAGACCTTTGGGCGCTGGGCGGAACAATGGAGGGGGGAGGGACTGCTGTCACCGTCACCGGAAGTTGGACCTATGTGCAATACGTGATTAACACCCAATACTCCAACAGCACGCTGAAAGTGCAACTGATAATGCAGACCGCCAATCAGAACTTCGACTTCGACGGCGCTTCCTTGACGTAAGAGCTAGGACTGTTGTCGACTTTGAGTTCCCGAAACTAACGTGCATGTGGGAGTGGGTCATCGAACCGAGGGTGACTAAAAGGTCCAATTGGCCAGGGTTTCTGCCGATCTGATGTTTTCGATAAGAGGCGCCTATCGCGACCAGACAGTTGAGACGCGATTCCCGAAGGCCTAGAGCGACCCGGGCCCAGACCAGGGTCCTGGTATCAACCCCATAACAGCGATCAGAAGATCCTCGGCTGTTTCCCCTTTCGCTGCGCTCTTTGCGACTTGCAGCTCGGCAGGGGTCAGGTAACGAACGACATATGCCTCGGCGAATAATCCGCTGGCATCCTGGCGAGTCGACTGGGCGACCGCGTAGTCGCCAGGCCGTTCTCGAGCAACTTTGATACAGTCGCGAATCGCATCGTTCGTGGACGGAGCGTTTCTCCTGGACACTTCTTGCCGGCTGGTACCGTCAAATACTCGGACTCGGTATGCCACCTACTCCGCCTCCCTGATGATGGCTTGTTGGC
>WNFJ01374179.1_pt1 | contig 27499 bp, 32 predicted proteins | sample 5400461 | NCBI WGS metagenome assembly WNFJ01 (sample SAMN13153349, study PRJNA577476) | soil metagenome | isolation source: 115 cm saprolite on Douglas fir-dominated hillslope | place: USA:California | collected 2013-09-17
TAAAATCTGCCGGTACAGTTCACAATCTTGCATCCCTCCAAGTTTCGCATCCCGCCCTCACCATTCGTTCCGACCCACTACAAACCCGGAATTCCCACTCTATTAAGAGGTATGGACCTCCGACGCCGCGCCCAAGATATGTGATCGTATATCGATTTGTCTTGTAGTTTCAGTAAGTTATAGCTAGACCACCTGCCTAACTAAGAAACAGGAGGTCGGCTAGCGGAACACCAGGCCGTATATTTCAGAGTAGGTTGTGGAAACGACCAATTACGTTTTCGACTACAGCTCAAGTTCTTCGCACGGTTATTATGCCTTTGAAAATAAAGCAAGATTTCCGGTAATAACTTACTTGACAAAAACTCAAGGTAAGGCCGCGTACGCTGGAACCGGCGTGACAAGGCCGAAAACCGTTTAGGTCTGCGTATCGTCGCGGGGTTCCTCTTCGTTGGCGACAATCCTCAAACAGACCAAGCAAAGCGTTCCAGGGTGTTGACTTTGGTGGACGCTAACGTCGCCGATCAGAATGAAGTCTTCGTCCGGCCATATTCCACACAGGGCCAACCGGGTGGTGCTCAGGCGCTTTATATGTTTCTTCATGGTTTGCGTCGGAGCTTTTGAGTATAGCAAGCTTAGCGGTTGATGGCGAAGTACGCGGAGGAATCAGTTAACCAAGTCTGCGTCCGGCTGGCTGCGCTGAGGTCGGCGGGACAGGCGCGTAGAACTACTAGCTTGACCTGCGTGGCATGCGGCGCTAACATTCTAGCCGTCTGCAGCCATGGCAAAATGTGCGAGGTGCGGAGCCGATACCGTTCTTCATGTGAACGGCGTCCCGCTGTGCGTGGAGTGCGACAGGTCTTCGGAGAGTGAGCAATTATCATGCCTGCCATTCCAGCCCGAACCAACCGGCGACGATCCATCAAGAAAGAAGCCTGGCTCGGGTGCCTCTTAGAGTCAAGCTTGTTGAAGCGACGGGACGCCGCTGCCCTGGAGGAGGGTGTACATCTGTCCCATCGGTACTTTGCGGGCTGGCCTTTGGGCTGTTCTGTGATGATTCCCAAACCGGCAGGGCAGGTGCTCCTCCGTGCCTGTCCAATCCAGCAAAGACGAAGAGTTTGCTGGCGGTCTTGGTCGTTGATTGTTGACCTTCGTGACGAAAATCTTTCCAGCGAATAGAACTTATTTCCTGTCAATCGCTTAGAGGAAAATGCTTAGTCTGGTCTCGCGCGTGTGGCGCAAGATCGCCCTTGAAGTGAGTGTTGCTCAATACTTAGCGGATGTGAAGTCTGTAACGTCCCGAACCGTTGCGAAGGTGGCACACAAACTGCTTCTCCATACCCGGAGCCGAATCGAGTGACACGGGAAGAATACGGAGGCGCCTACCAGAAGGGCTACAACCTAACACTTCGTTTTCTGGTGTCGCGCGGACTCACCTACGATTCAGCGCAGGAGACCGCGCAGGCCGCTTGGGTGAGGGGGTGGGAACACCTGGGCCAGTTGCTTAATTCCAACATGGTACTGACTTGGGTGAACAGTATCGCGCTCAACATCCATCGCAGCTCCATTCGGCGCGAGCCGTTCTTGCAGCTTCCCGAGATCTCAACATCCGCGACAGTCAATCTGGCCGCGATCGACGTCCGACGCATCCTGAAGACCTGCAAGAAGAATGATCGCGTGGTGCTGCAGAGGCATTACCTGGAAGGATATAAGGTCCGGGAGATCGCTCAGGCTCACGGTTGGACCGAGCCGGCCGTCAGAATCCGGTTGCTCCGTGCACGCCGAGCCGTCCACAAGCGCTTCGCTGCTTAACACCATCATTAACCGTGGAGCCGCCGTCTCGGGCGAATTCAGCATGCCGGAGATAAGGCTCTTCACCAGTGAGCAAGCGGAGTTGGTGCCAAGGGTGCTTGGCTAGCTCGTCTGTTTGGCAGGTCAGTGGCCTGATCCGCTTGCGGCTCTCTCAAAGGTATGGACCTTAGTGCGAACCGCTTGTGGCGGACGAATGGCGCAGCCAGAGCGGTCCTGCCGCCACTACGGTTTCAACGTCGAGCGGGTGGACGTTCATCAGACCGCACCTTGCGCCGGTGCCCGAAGTCATCCTTCAGCTTTTTCGAGGCTTGATCGGACTCTTCTTTCAACTCGCTAGTGGCTTTGTTGAGCTTCGGGCCGACCTCGCGCTTCACTTCCTCGGACTCCCGCTTGATTTCCTGGGAGGCTTTCTCGGCGTTGTGCTTAAGCTCACGCTCCGCCTCCCTGGCTTTCTGTTTCGCGCGCTCCTGGTCAGACTGGGTGCAACTTGCCAGGACCACTGCAACAGCTATCAACGACAGGCTTCGTTTCAAACCGCGCTTGCTCACGAGCCTTCCCTCGCACATACGAGCCACTCACTCAGCGCCGACGCAATTTCGGTCCCTGGAAATCCTAGAGATACGATCACGCGAATGCGTTAGCTTCCACCCTGCCCGCTCTTCCGCTCTGGTTCGCCAGTTTTGCCCGGTTCCTGCCCTGGTTGCTTGCGCTGCTCTTGCTCCTGCTGAGGGTCCTTGCCTTGCTCAGGCCGACGTTGCTCCTGGCCTTGTTGTTCTTGCTTCTCTTGCTCCGTGCCTTTACCTGGGTCGTTTGCCATAATGCTGCTCCTTGTTTTATTGATCGATTGTTCGGCGACTCACAGGACATTGGTCCTGGTCCGATGATAGATGTTGCGGCCAGCCTGAATGTTTCGGTGATTCTTACGAGGCGTGCATGCGTTGTCGGAGACGCACGCTTTCGGGCTCCAATGTTTGCCACACCTTGCCGCTAGTCTGCCAAAACAAAAAGGGCAGGAAATCAATCCTGCCCGTGGGTGCCATATGTTTTGATTTGCTAGCCGCTGTTTCAGTCAAACCGTCACTTCTTGACTTTCACCCAAGTGACGACCTCTTCCCTAGTTCTGGTGTCCGGCAGCATGAAAACCACGTTCGATTGTTGTGCGTCCCGAATGGTCACTGGCTCCGACATCTCGAACACGACTCTACCGTTATCGATGCGCGTTGTCTTCACGGCAGTCCGCGTGACCGTGAACGTCATTTCCGGGTGACTATCATCCACGAAGACCAGCTTATCGTCAACTACAGTGATGTGGCCTGTAACGGGTTCGGCGGTGGTCGTTGTGTAGTACTTGACGGACTTCACTTCCCATTTATCCGCAGCCCAGGCACAAATCGCGAAGACCGCTAAGCCTAACGTGAAAAGTTTCAGATGCTTCATTCTTGAGGTACCTCCGGTCGTTAGACGCCAAGGCGTCCTGTAGGCACACATTTCTGGCGAGAAAGTTAGGGCGAACCTAGTAACTTACCTAGTTGTAATAACCGTTCGACACGTGAGTATCCTAATATAAGCAGATAGTTGTACAAAGTGCGACAAGAAGACGACTTGCCGCAGCAGGCCGGAAAGGAGTCGTGAGATGGCGGTTTCTGTAGCAGCCTTTCGGCTCACTGATTCCGTGATGGTTATCGTTCGCAAGGGCACCCGGAAAAAGCTGGAATGCCTTAACGCGGGCTCAATCCTAATTCCAGGTTCCGCGGCGGATATCGCAGGTATGATCGAAGCTACTTGTGAAGGTCAGCCGGTTGTCGTCTTCCGCCGCGATCTTGAGGAGCGCTCAGTCGAAATCACGCCGACAGAATCACCTTCCTTGGTAAAGCCTGCTCCTCAATGCCAGCGGGTGCCGCCGCCGCTGGCATGGCGGCTGGCCAGAGGAAAGTAAAAGCGTCCATGGAGGTTTCTTATGTCCAAACACCCAGCAGCTGATTACGTCGCTCCTCAGGAGAGGCTCTCGGAGGATACCGCGACCGCGCCGTCCCACGGGGACATTGCTGTCCTTGCCCACGAAATGTGGATTGCTCGGGGACGTGGGCACGGCGCGGCGGAAGAGGATTGGTTTGAAGCAGAACGCCGGCTTGGGGCGGGCAATGGGCACGACCGATCAGCCTGAACAACCGCCAAGGCAGCTCAAATCGAGCATCCGCGAGACCGAACGGCCCTTTTTGGCCTTGATAGAAACAGAGATCGAGGTAGCATTTTCGTTCCTACGGATGGCCGAAGCCGAAACCAGCGGCGGCAATGGTAAGCATGCCACTGAATTGATTGCCAAGGCGATTGTCACTCACAATGCTGTGCTCCAATACCTAGGAAATATGCGAATGGAATTCGAAGCGGAAAAGCAGGAGCTTTGCATTGAGGCTCGGAAGCTCTTCGAAGCCATCCGTGCGTCGGAGCGCCGCAGAAGACGATCGGGGCCCATGATCGGAAAACTGGTTATGGAAACGAGCGAGAGAACGTGAAGTCTGCGTTGGGCACGAGCGAAGCGGGCATTTGGGGAGTAACTCTGTTCGTTAACTCTTGGCGGCCCCAACCCGCTACCGGTGCACTCGCCTGCTCACGTGCCGGGAATTATGACGTGGCCAGAATTCGCGTGCAACGTTGGCCCCGCCCTCAGCGCCGAGTCCGACACCAGCGGTGGCGGCACCGCTGCCGGCATGGAGAACCCCTTGCGAGACGGCACCCGCGGCTGCGTGCCCAGATAGTCTTCCCACAGCGGGCTGGCGCTTTCCGCTCTTCGTGCTGCTAGTAATCACGGTACTTTTCAACGCATGCCCCAGCCTCGGACCAAAGCCGCTTTTGGTAGAACGGTGATAATGCAGGTCTTCGTGGAGCGGGGCGGCAACAGCGTGCTCGACGGTAGTCTTTACCGAGTGGGTCGCCATTCCCGCGCCCAGCCGCTTTCCAAAGCCCGCAGCACCTCCCCCATAATTCCGTGGGTGGCCGCGCAGTTGTCCCATCCCTGCGCCCGCAGCCACACCGCCCAGCGCTCCCTTCCCGAAGGTTGAATGCTTCCAGTGCTGGCGGTAAGGATGCGCGTGTCGGACATGCGTCCCTGCGGCGTTGGCGGTTGCCAGGGAGACAGTTATTAGAACGAGTTGGGCGATTCGGCGCACACAGAGGGTATCGCAATCAGCCTGCCTTTCGGCAACCCGAGTAACCGTTAGAAGCGACGCCAATGTTTACTGAGACTTGTGGGCTGGAAAGGCCGGAGGCTCGCCAGTTTAAAAGCCCGCCATTGATGGCAACCGTAATAGCTCACCGCAAGTTGGTCTCCTGACCGTTACTTTTGTTACGAAAATCTTACAAGTGAAACTAATATCGTGACCGCATTATCGGGCCATTCAAACGTCGCGTGGGACCCGGGCGCTCCGGCACCTAGTAGAAGTCCTAGCTGTATCCGAATGGGAGATGTGTCACATTAAAGTCTCCAAGAACCAAGAGCCACGTCGTAGCCGCATGAGACGGGCGCCCCCCTCTTCCTTCTGTTGGAGGGAACGGAGTACTCATGCAAGGGCAAGTGTTTCGTCTCAAGACGCCGACTCTCGGGATCATTTCTTCTGATGACAGTCACCGAGTTGCGGTGACGATCCCTCACGACGCAATCGTCACCGTTATGAATGGCCCGCTGGATAGCAACCGTATGGTTGACGTCTTGTGGGAAGGAAAAACCGTAATGATGTTCACCCAGGATCTACGAAACCGCGGCGAGCGCGTGGATGGAGCCAGCGCGCCGTCCTGAACGGCAAAGGAGAAATTGATGCCCCAAGCCAAGATGGCCCGTGAGCCCGAAAATATCCGCGACAAAACTTCCGCGACTTCACCTAAGCCGCAATCGCCTCCCAGCCACGATGAGATCGCGCGCCTGGCTCATTCTTATTGGCTGGAGCGAGGGGATAAACCTGACAGCCCAGAGGAGGATTGGCTGCGCGCCGAGAGAGACCTGCAAGCAGGCATCGGCCATGCCCGCTTGGTGGATATAAAAGCCTGGACTCCGGAGAGCGTGGAGAATCGCTATGGGTTGGAGCACCGGTAGAGTCGGGCATACGTAGATTTTCAGGGTAAGGCGTGTTGCGCCACGGCGCGCCCACGTTGCGCCAGGGAAAGCCAAGTCGGCCAAGAAGGCCAGCCCCCCGAAGCAGGTGCCCAAGGGCCGCAAAAAAAAGGCCAGGGTTGCCCTTGTCGAATAGCCGACGATCCATCAGTCAACGCGCATGATCGCCCCAAACCGGTCGAAATATGCATTTCTCAAACCATCTGGGGAAACAGCGCGCGCAAGAAGAGGGAAGGGCTGTTCGTTCCTGCCCTTTGCCAGATTGCCGCCGTCGAGGACGGCCCGCCTCTACACCGTTGATGCGCAAAGGCAAGGCTTTTTTGCTGGGTCGTCATTTTGGAGAGTTAAAAACAGCACCGATCAACTTCATTACCAACACGGTGACCAGATTGCAATCGTTAAGCTTGTCTCTCAGTCCACCCTCGACCAGAAGCATTAGCGTTGGATGAATTCACTGAAGCCGTATGGACCACACTCTGGAACTGGTTGCATTAACCTTATCGTCCTTTGGAATTGTTTCGATGTATCCACTCTCCGTGCAGATTTCCACTTCAGTGTAAAGACCGTTGCCCATCTGGAGAACCCGTTCAGCCGCTTCATGCGCTTCGACGAGAGTATGGTGCTCCAATTTCGTCCATTCGCGCTTTCCATCATTTCGGAGGAAGCGGAGCGTAATGATTTCTGCGTTCTCCATGAGAATCCCTCCTGGTAGTTAGATGCCTCCCTTCCTAGGGAATTTCCTAGGGTTCTCTAAGTACTAGCGCTGAGCGACTTAGCGTGCGGAATGTAACGGTAACATCTCGCTTTCCAATTTTCGTGGTCGGTCGCACCGATAATGTCATAACGGGGCTGTTTCCCAGAACATCGTTTCCGCCACTTCTCTGGTCATCCTGGTCTCCCCGTGAGGATTTCAGTTCTTGGACGCTACGGCGTGCGTGAACATCAAAAGGCTTCCTCCTACTCGCAGATTGAGTTTCTGAGAACGACAATGGGAGACGCAACGGTGATAGGCGGGCTGCCATGCTCATCCGCGGTTCGAGGCTCTACTGACCGGCCGCGCCAGCGAGCACCTCACGGACGGCCTTCGTCCGCAGGAACAGGTCCCGAAGGGCAGTATCCGTGATTCCCCCGGCCAAGCCTTGCACGAGCATCTCCGCGCGCCCGAACGACTCGCGAGCAGCGGCCGGGCGATTGCGGGCTGCGAACAGCCGTCCAGCGCCACATGATTCCGCCATTCGATCAGCGGCATGGGGTGCTGGTGCGGCTTCGCGTGGGAACCACAGTCGGCGAGGCGGAGAAGGCACTGATCCAGGCCACTCTGCAGCACACCAAGAACAACAAGACACGTGCCGCCGAGATCCTGGGCGTCAGCCTCAAGACCCTCTTCAATAAGCTGAAGGAGTACGAGGCTGCGGAGGCGGAGACTAGCGCGAGCACCTAGACTGTCGCTAAAAGCCCGACAATCTTCAGTGCTATCCTTGCTGCAATCGCAGTTGGTTCAGGCCACGCAAGAAGTTCTCCGGAAATCCGCGCGGGCTCATCTGCCGCCCGGCAGAAGGAAATCATAGTTGGGGCGTACCCAAGATCGACGTCGAACTACTGAAACTCGGCTTCGTGGCCTCTGAACGAACCATCGCTCGCTATCTGCGACGCGTTCGGCGCCGTGGCCCCAGACCGCCCGTGACGATTCGTGGACTCATGACGTGAGAGAGATGAGACCTGATTTTGACTACACACAGGCATTCGATGCTTTACTTGCAGCCTCGGGGCAGGCCCACGGGGACTGGCCCACGTCTCTCTGCAGGACGACGTTGAGCCGCGAGCGGATCTCACTTTGCCTGGGATGTGGATACAGTTGCAACTAGTTCCCTGAACTTATAGTTCAGGTCGCGAGAATCCATGCCGTATTGACCGAACATTCGGACGGTGGCAGTGGCTTTCAAGGCTGTTGACAGCCACATTCCCTCGACATCCCCATAAACCAGCGTGACATGAACATCTCGCAGCCAAAACGAAGGAGTCTTCGCAGGCTCACCTTCAAGCCGGTGAAGCAGGTAGGTATTGGCATCCACCCAAGCGTTCCCGCGGATTAAGTTCTTATCCTTGCGCTTGGGCAGTAGCTGTAGGACATAGCATTGCTGGCCGTTGAGCTCTTCTTCACGCACAAAGCGAAAATCATAGTTATCCGGCATTATGCCGGTGGAGGCGTAATCCTTCACAACTTCCGCTTCGGTTTCCAGCATTCGGCGTACGACTTTTCCCCCCAGTCCACTTCCTGTGGTCTGTCGAATCGTGTAGAGGGTGACGTCCGGGGGAACAAAAGTTACATCCGCAGTCACCTGGGACTTGTCTGCTGTTTTAGCGGACAGTTTGTATTCCCGTGTGACCATGTAGGGGCGGTAGCGAACCCGGTTTTCGTCTTGGGCTCGCACCATGCGGTTCACGATCGTTTGCGCGCTGGGGACTGTTCTTTCGGTCTGAGCCGATGCGCACGCCACTAGGGCGAACCACATCAAATGCAAGTTCAAGCTTTGTCGCCGCGCTGCCACGTGAAGAATTGACATCAATAGCCCAACTCCGAACCACCACTTCCCGTGCATTTCTCATACCAATCACCAGGGGCAGCGTCAAGCAGACGACAATCGCGCGCTCGGAGAATGGAAGCCCCCCTGCCTCTCAAAGGAAGCAGAGCCTTTGTGTGTGGCATCCACGAGGCGGGCCAAATTCCACCGGGTGCTTTCCCACGTCATACCCTACCGACAGGTCAGCCGAATCGGGAGATACTCTCACGAGGTCGGTAATCCTTGCTGACGCCGTAGTCACATTTTCATTCTGCGTTAATTCGCCGACCTGTTGTTACCGAAAACTGCGTACGCGTTACCCTATACCGTGGGCTGCTGCTACCCCTAGCTAGGTGCACGCCACCTGGGCTGTATGCTGCTTACACTCGAGGCCGCCGCCCGGTGCAATCAGACATTTTGTCAGTAGGGCCCGGCATGCCTCGCTAGCTACTGCCCCTCGCGAATAGAAGTGACTCCGAAATAAAGGGCTTGGGGGGGCCTGATGAGGCTCCCGAATGCTGAGTCTGTTTTCACGACACTGAAATTTGCCGGTTGTCGTCCTGCAGTGCTTTTTTCTAGTCCTTGGGGGCCACACGAACCCTCCTTTTTACCTACACATTCGTTTCCCCGGAGGTCCTATGTAATTGATTAGCAGCGAGACTCACTCGACGGCAGTCGATTTGCCTGAGAAAACGGCGGGCTTCTTCGAATCGGCTGGTTAGTGGACTGAGGGTTTGTTCATGCCATCCCCTACTGAAATGGACGCATGGTCGCAAACATTGCAACGGCTGCAAGAGTCATCACAACCGCAGTCAGCCATCCTAAGCAGCGAAGCCCGGGGGAACTCACGTGATCGCCCATCACTTTCCGCCGCGAGGTTAAAAGCACTACTAGCACGATGAGCGGTGGAGCGAGCACGCCGTTCACGACCGCCGACCAGAACAGCATGGGGACCGCATCAAAGCCCGCGTAATCGAGCGCCATGCCCAGGAACATTGCTATTCCCAAAACGGAGTAAAAACCAGGCGCCGATCGAGGAGTATCTTGAAGGGAGCTGCGCCAAGCCGCAGCTTCAGAGATTGCATACGCTGTTGAGCCCGCGAGTACCGGCACGCTCAACATTCCTGTGCCGACGATGCCGAGTGTGAACAACAAATATGCAGCATTGCCAGCCAGTGGCCGGAGGGCCTCGGCCGCCTGTTGGGCGGTTGCAATCTGCGTATGGCCATGCGCGTTTAGCGTTGCTGCCGTGGTCAGAATGATGAAGTACATGATGAGATTGGAGAACAGCATCCCCGCAACCACATCCGCGCGCGAGTCTTGTAGTTCCTTTTCGGTTGCGCCACGACGCTGCCGGACGGTGGTCTTCCCCTTATCGCGGTCTTCTTCTACTTCCTGCGTGGCCTGCCAGAAAAACAGATAAGGGGAAATCGTAGTGCCCAGGACGCCAACGAAGGTTGCCAGGTAGCTGCTGGACCATTGCATGTTGGGGACGAACGTCGCATGAAGCACGGCTCTCCAGTTCGGGTGAGCGAAAAAAGCCGCGATCACATACGCAAACAGAACCAGCGTCATCCACTTGAATGTCGTGGCAATACGCCGGTACGAGAATCGGGCCAGCAAGACGACAATCAGCCCCGTGTAGAGTGGCGTCAAGTAATACGGCTTGATTCCGGTCATCAGAGCAGTGCTGGCAGCCATGCCTGCCAAATCCGCACCGATGTTGACGAGGTTCGCAACCACCAGCAAGGAGCAAGCCGACCACAGAACCCAGCGCGGATAGTAGCGTCTGATCAGACACCCTAGCCCCTGCCCGCTCACTAGGCCGAGACGAGCGCACATCAACTGCACAGACACCATCAGAGGAAACGAAAACCAGGCAGTCCAAAGCGGTCCGTATCCGAACTGGGCGCCGGCAACGGAATAGGTCGAGATTCCGGACGGATCGTCATCGGCCGCACCGGTGATGAGTCCTGGGCCAAGCGCTGAAAAAAAGCGCCGAAACCGACTAGCAGCTTTGTGTTTCCGGGGCGTCATGCGCTTTGGGTCCGATTCCGTAGCCTTACTAGATATATCAAGAACGCAGCACGACTCCTCGCGGATCACGGCTCCGGCGCTTGCTCTAAGAGACCGGCTGTTGTGAGAAGTGGAGCTAACCGCTCCTCAACCTTCAACAGCCAGAGCGATTGATAACGCGGCAAAACTGCCAGCCCTAAACCGAGGTCATCGTCGGCTACTAGCTAAATCATTGTTTTTTCTTGCGCTCGGACGATTGTCTACCGCGGACAAAGCCGACGGCAAGAAAGTGTCCTCCGCAGGGCACGCAGCGCCCGTCGCGAAGCGCCGCCTGCTACTGTAATCTCGTATGTCCACGGATCGATTCGCGGAAGTGCGCCGCCGCCACGCCAACGCCGACGCGGGCGGCGGCGAGGAACGCATGCAGCGCCAGCACAAGGAGGGCAAGCTTTCCGCCCGCGAGCGCATCGACCTGCTGCTCGACGAAGGCGCCTTCGAAGAAATGGACAAGCTGGTGCGGCACCGCTGCCGCGACTTCGGCATGGACGAACAGGTCATCGACGGCGACGGCTTCGTAACCGGCCACGGCCGCATCCATGGCCGGCTGGTCTACGTGTTCGCCCAGGATTTCACTGTTTTCGGCGGCTCCCTCTCGGAAAGCAACGCGCAGAAAATCGTCAAGATCATGGACCTGGCGCTGAAGATGGGCGCGCCCGTCATCGGGTTGAACGATTCCGGCGGCGCGCGCATCCAGGAAGGCGTGCTTTCGCTCGGCGGCTACGCCGATATTTTCCTGCGCAACACGCTTTCGAGCGGCGTGATCCCGCAGATCTCGGCCATCATGGGCCCCTGCGCCGGCGGCGCGGTCTACTCGCCCGCGCTCACCGATTTCGTCTTCATGGTGGAGCACACCAGCCACATGTTCGTCACCGGCCCGGACGTCATCAAGACGGTCACGCACGAAGACGTGACCAAGGAGAAACTGGGCGGCGCCGAGACGCACAATACCATCAGCGGCGTGGCGCATTTCATCGCGCACGACGACGCGGAGTGCCTGCGGATGATCCGCGAGCTGATTTCCTACCTCCCGCAAAACAATCGCGACGACGCGCCTCTGAGCCCGTCGAACGACCCGATCGATCGCGCCGATCCCGCGCTCGACACGCTGGTGCCCGCCGAATCGAACCTGCCGTACGACATCAAGGACATCATTCATCGCGTGGTGGACGACGGCCAGTTCTTCGAGATCCACGAGCACTGGGCCAGGAACATCGTGGTTGGGTTCGCACGCATGGATGGGCGGACCGTCGGCATCGTCGCCAACCAACCGTCCTTCCTGGCGGGCTGCCTGGACATCAACTCGTCGGTGAAAGGCGCGCGCTTCGTGCGCTTTTGCGACGCCTTCAACATCCCCATCCTCACCTTCGAAGACGTGCCCGGCTTTCTTCCGGGAACCGAGCAGGAGTTCGGCGGCATCATCCGGCAGGGCGCGAAGCTGCTGTATGCCTACGCGGAGGCGACGGTTCCGAAAATCACGGTCATCACCCGCAAAGCCTACGGCGGCGCTTACTGCGTCATGGGATCGAAACACTTGAGAACGGACGTGAATTTCGCCTACCCGACCGCCGAGATCGCGGTGATGGGCGCGGAAGGCGCGGTCAATATCGTCTACCGCCGCGAGTTGACGGCGGCCGAAGACAAGGAGAGCGTGCGCAAACAGAAGATCGAGGAATTCCGCGAACGCTTCGCCAATCCGTTCGTTTCGGCCGAGCGCGGGTTCATCGACGATGTCATCGAGCCGCGCGAAACCCGGCCCAAAGTGATCCGTGCGCTGCGGATGCTGGCCAACAAGGTGGACAGCATGCCGCGCAAGAAGCACGGCAATATTCCGCTGTAGAGCACATTAAGGTACTAGTCGTAGACCCCCAAAAAGAGGTAATCTCGTTTCGCCGGGCCTGAAATAAATCTTCCCGGCCAAAAAGGAGATCGCTTGAAAAAGACAACATTGTGGATCATCGTGATGGTAGGATTGTTTGCGCTTCCCGTGGCATCGTCGCGGCAGGCAGCGCCGAAGGCGGACGACCCGTTTCCGCTATGTCCGCCAGCCTGCAGCGGATTGCAGTCGGCGAGAACATAAGTACCAACCGACTGCGGTCCTCGGGTCGGACTTGCGCACAACAGGCGAAATGTCGTAAAAAGGCCCCGAAGGGACAAATCCTTGCGGGGCCTAGCCTTAGTTCAGCAGACGTTCTGGATCTCGTCGATTTTGGCCCAAGCCGTTCTAGCTATACGGCTGTGGTGGATCAATGGGCGAGCCTACAGAGCCTTCATCGCATATTTGGGCTTCGCTACTGTAGGGTCACTAGTCCTGCTGGCATTCCCTGTGAACCGGCCATCCTACGCGAGAGCTTGGATCTCTGTACAGATTCCAGAAGTCGTCTTGCTTTACGTCTCCGCTTTTGAAATCTTTAATCGACTAGCTGGGCAATTTGCGGCTACTGACCGTCGAGGTCAACTATCGCGGTACGGGCGCCGAATACTAGCGTTCTTGATGGCCGCATCGGTACTCATCTGCGCCGTTTCTGCGACACTGGATGCCCGCGCGCTCAAGAACAAGATTGGACTGGCCGCAGTGCTCGCGTTCGCTTTGCTCCTGAAGCGAGTCGCCACGTCGACCTTAGCAGTTTTTCTGGTTCTTAGCGCCTGGTACTTCTCGCGCTACCGCTCAGAGTTGCAGCCGAATCTTCGTTGGCATGGCCTCTTTTTTACAGCTTGGATGTCAACCTCCGCATTGCATCTGTCGTTGCGAAGTTTTACTACTTCGACGGATTCCATTCTCCTCGCGAGCATTTCGTTTCTTGCATCCTCGATCGCGATATATGTTGCCTGGACCCTCCTCCTCACCAAACGCGGCGAACAGATGCCGCCTCGCGCGGATGTGTCCGAACAGGAAGGAGCGGACAAACGCACGGAGTGGGAAACTTTGGTGGCCTGGCTGGCGCGGCTGCGATCGCAGCGGCCTTAGGCGGCGATACCGCGGAAATCGAAAATCAAGCCGCGGATCTCACCCAAGCGGCGTTCGGCCGATTGCGAATCCAGCGGAAGGTGCAACCCGAATCGGACGCCATCCAATCGCAGCAGCCACAGCGTCCGCTTCATTTGCCAGCGCGCCCGATCCAGCGACTCGAATGTGCAGTGCGGCTGACCCAGGTATCGAGCCCATTCCGCCAGCTCGCCATCCACAATGCCGGTCAACAAACGCACGTAATCGAAATAAAGCCTTACACGCCGATATCGAAGACGCCACATGGACATCCGCGACAAACCGCTTTCCAGCATGAAATCGAAATCGGCCTGGTGCAAAAGGCGCGACATCGGGCTAAGCCGCTCCAACGTCTGCACCAGAGTTTCTGAAGCGGCGTAGGACGCTTCGCTTAACCCGTATTCACGCGATGTTACGCAGGCCGGCACCACGACGGCGCCAGCGTCCGCCCGGCTCGACATCACCGGCGCGTCGATCGCCAGCGGCCCTTCCTCCACGTAGCAGCCCGAAGCCACCCGGTCGGCCACATCTTTGACCGAAGCGAAATAGCGAGCCTCAAACTCGGCCAGAACCCCCAGTTCGCTTTGCAGGATTACGTCCGGGGCGCGTTTTGACGCGTGTGTATGCAATCGCAAGCAGAGTAACTGACAATTGGGGCTGCTGTCAAGCCCGTTTTGGGGCTTACTTCTCTTTTTCGGCGGATAAACCCAGAACAGTTTCGATCAATTTGCGGATCTGCTTCTCGGTGGGGCTCCTGGGGTGCTGCCAAAACTCAACAAATGCCTCGACAACCGGTTCCAGGTGGGGTGGAATGCGTAGGGCGCCGGTCTGCGCCGCGCGCGCCGGCTGATCCAGCCCGCCCTCCACGATAATCTTCAGCGCCGCCTCCAGGAGATCCTGCATGGTAGTACCGCGCTCGGCTGCTAGTACCTTGAGCCGCTTATGCAAGTCATCCGAAAGACGGATCGTCGTTCGGTTCGATGTGGTTGTGCGCTCCACCGGTACCCTCATCCCAGATTACGCTTGACATGTATTACGCATTTACGCATAATGGATCATTGTAACGCAAACTAGCTTGAGAGTCTAGCATAATCCGCAGGGAACGCGAGACCCAAGAGTAAACAAACAGGCGGCCCGGCAGCCCAGCAGGCTGCGCAAGAGCCGGAGGGAATGGTATGAACATCGAACCAATGATACAGCAGTTGCGGCGTGAGCTGGAACTGATCGACACCACGATAGAGCCCCTGATGGCGCTTGTGGTGGAGCGTGGCGTGAGGCAGCGCGGAAGGCCACCCAAGGCGATCGCTGAGATGCGCCACAACGGGATGAGTGCGCGCGCTCTCGGCCAGCGCCGCAGGCGGCTGCGGGAGCGGGTCGAGCGCAGGACGGCGTAGACGGAGCTTTACCGGCGCTGGCTACGAACTGCCGGTCGCGTCGCAGTCCGATTGCGGCTCCTAGAAGCTCCGCACGCCCATCGCGGTGATGTCGTCCACTCGCATTGTCTCTTTCACCACGAACGGCTCGCCGTATTGCACCCCGATCAGATTGCCGTAAAAGCACGCAATCGCTCCCAGCCGGTCGCGGATCTCCTGCTGGTTCGGAAACAGGTGCGCGGCGTCGGTCACTTCGCCGTATTGCGACTCATAGCAGAACAGCGCGGCCATGCGGCGCTCGAATTGCGCGGAGATATCCACGACAAACGATGGCGCGACATTCGCGTACAAGGATGAGTAGACGATCTTGTGCGGCCGGTGCGGCTCGGTCTCCTCGTCCAGCTTCTTTAGACCCGCAAGGAAGCAGCTTTCGAATCCGATTTCCGAAGTGCGATAGTGGTCCGGATGGCGCGCCTCCCAATACGGCAGAATCACCACGCGGGGCCGCAGGTTGCGGATCTCGGCCGCGAGGCTCATGCGCACGCTGACGGTGTTCTCCAGCCGCGCATCCGGAAGGCGCATGTTGCCGCGCCAGGCGAGTTGCAGAGTCGACGCGGCCGCGTCGGATTCCTTCAGCCGGATCTCGGGCGTCCCGCGGCTGCCCATGTCGCCCGCGGTGAGATCGAGCACGCCGGTGCGATAGCCCATCTCAGCCATGCGGATCAGCGTGCCGCCGCAGGTCTGCTCCACGTCGTCGGGATGCGCGGCCAGGGCCAGAATGTCGAGCGGTTTCTCGATGCCTGCCGACGCTGTGTTTACTTGCTGGAACATCTTACTGCCACTGCGGGTAGCGCTGCCGCCTGGGCAACACCAGGATGAGGCCCATGCCGGTTAGAAATCCGCCGATGTGCGCGAACCAGGCCACGTCGCCGCTCGAAGCCTGCGAGTATCCGATGGAGCCCACGCCGCTGAAGAACTGAATCGCGAACCAGTACAGCAGCAGGAATGCGGCGGGGATATCGACGGTCGTGATGAAGATGATAATCGGAACCAGCGTGACGATGTGGGCTTTCGGAAACTTGATGAGATAAGCGCCCATCACGCCCGCGATGGCGCCGCTCGCGCCCACCGTAGGCACGGTCGACGACGAGTTCGCCACAATGTGGATGATGCCCGCCGCGAGCCCGCATGCCAGGTAAAAGAACAGGTACTTTGCGTGTCCGAGAATGTCCTCGATACCCCGCCCGAAGATCCACAGGAACCACATGTTTCCAAGGATGTGCAGAAATCCGCCGTGGATGAACATCGAAGTGAGCAACGATAAGACTTGCAGCCGGTCGGGCACGATGCCGTGCGAGGCGATGAAGTAGTTCAAGCGCCATCCGCTTCCCAGGCTCAGCTCGTACACAAACACGAGCACGTTGGCGAGAATCAGCAGGAGGGTGACCGTGGCGGGTGTGTAGTGGCGCTCGGAGGATCGCAGCGGAATCATTTGCCAGGCTCTGGTGCGGTGCGTCTCAAATTCTGCGGCTTTTCGGGCAGCGAAGTGGGGCGGGCAATCCTGCCCGCAGCCGGCCTTCGGGCCGGCTGGACCCGCTGGAAAGCGGGTCCGCAGGCTGTAAAGCCTGCCCCACGATCCGGACCGTACTCGTTATTCGGCATGACGCACTTCTCTAGAGGTACGGCTCGAAGTCGCGATGCGAGCGCCGCTCGGCGCGTTTCATGAGCGCGCGCGCTTCTTCGACGGTGGAAATGCCTCCGCGGGCGCCCAACGCGGTGCAATTCAACGCCGCCATTGCGTTCGAGAACTCCAGCGTTTCGCGCATGGGCATGTTCTGCAACACAGCATAACAGAACGCGCCGTGAAAAACGTCTCCCGCGCCGGTTGTGTCGGCGCAGTTCACCACGAAAGCGGGCGAGTAGATGAAGCGGCCGTGGATGCGCGCCAGAGCGCCGTGCGCGCCCAGCGTCATGGCCGCGACCGGGATGTGGTATTCCTCCTGAATCGTTTCGAGCGCGCGCAACGGATCGCGCTCGTTGGTCCATTGCACGGGGAACTCGGAGCTGGCCACCAGGTAATCGACGTGCGGAAGCACACGGTCGAAGCCGTGATAGATGGTGTCGACGTCCACGGTCACCGGGATCTGATGGTCGTGCGCGATCTCAGCGGCGCGGGCCACGGCGGGCGTATCGTGCCCGTCGATGTGGAGCAGGCGTGCGTTGATAATTTTATCGGGCGTCAGAGTGGCCGGGTCCAGGCGCAGGCAATCGTTGCGCTGCCAAAGCACGGTCCTCTCGCCGGTGGTCCGGTCGATCAGAATGTAAGCCGTCTGGTTCGGACAATTCTGGCGGACTTGGACGTCGTCCAGATCGATGCCGCACGCGCGCAAGCTTTCGAGTTGAATGCGTCCGCGCTCGTCGTCGCCCACGCTGCCGATGTATTTGACGCGCAACCCCAGCTTCGCGCAGGTGGCCAAGGCGCTCGCCACCTGCCCGCCCGGACTCAACAGTTCCTGCTCGAACGCGATCTTCCCCGCATAGGCGGGAAAGTGCGGGAGCACGATGAGGGTATCGGTGGCGTTCAGTCCCACGCCAACTACGTCGAAGGCAGGCACAAGATCAGGATACAGGTGTCAGGTTTCAGGTGTCAGGTGTCAGGTTATGGATGCGACGCGATGAAGCGCAAAATCGCTTGCGCGGTGGCGTCGTCGTCTTTGGCTACATCGATGATTTCGGTGATGTGGTTCTCGCCGGGGACGTAGACCAGTTGGGAGGAATCGCCTGTTTTGCGCAGGGCCGCGTCGAAGGATCGGGCTTGCTGCGGTAAAGACGGGTAGTCGTTTTCGCAATACGTAATCAGGAACGGCGGCGCGCCGGGGCGAATGTGTTTGATAGGCGACGCGTTCTCGGCGTCGTCCTTGAAGCCTGGAATCGCGCTGACGTCATATACGCCGCTCAAGGGCAGCACGCCTTTGAGATTCGGCCAGAACTTCTGGTTCAGGCCCACGAACGCCGCCAGATGACCGCCCGCGGAGTGGCCGGCCAGGTAGATGCGCTTGGGATCGCCGCCGTATTGCGCGATATTTCCGATTATCCATTCGAGCGCCGCGGTCGCGTCGTCGATTTGCGCCGGATGCGGATTCGCGGGCATCAAACGATAGCTCGGCACGACGACGCCAAAACCTTCCTTGGCGAACCGGTTTGCCAGCGCTGGGTATTGCGACCGGTCGCCCGAGCGCCAGGAACCGCCGTGGATGAAAACCAGTACCGCGAAATTCTTCTTGTCCTTGGGAACGTAAATGTCCAGCTTGTGTTTCGCGGCGTCTTCCGGTTTTCCGTCGGCGTACTGGATGTCCTTGTGAATTTCGACCGTGGCGGCGAGGTCCGTCGAGGGCCGCTTCGGCGTTTCGGCTTTCGCCAGGTAAATCGGACTCGCGTAAATCCACGGACGCTCTTCGCCGTCCACGGACAGCCAGGCTTCCAGGCGATACGCGCCGGTCTCTTTCGGAATGAACGTGAGCGCAGCGCCTTCGGATTCGGAGACCACGGCGCCGTTGTGGATCAGCTTGATTTTAGCCGAGATCGGAAGCGTCGCCACCAGCCGCGTGTTGTTCAACATGGGAACCTGGTCGCCGATGTCGTAAACGCCGTAGTTGTTGCCGGCGATGAAGCTGAAGCCCGTGGGATCGCAGAGCCAGTCGTGCGCGACGTAGACGTGACCGTTGCGGAGAGACTCGCGAACCGACGCTTCGTTGAGTTCGCGCGCCAGGATGTGCGTGGTGACGCTCATGAAGCTGACTTCGTAGGGATCGAAAACCGTGCCGTTGTAGATCTGGTTTTTATGCGAATCGTTGGCGGCTATGCCGGGGAAAGGATGCGTGGCCAGCTCGCGGTCCCATTGCGCGAAGATGGTGGGCCAGTAATCGGTTTCCGCGCCGAAAATCTCGTCGGGATATTTCTTCTCTTTTTCGACCAGCTTGGCCCACTCCGGCGGATCCTTCATGGCGCGACGGAAGTAGTCGTCGAATTCCTTTTCATCCTTGGCGTCGGTATGGCGGTTGTAAATCTCCATGCCGTCGAAGCCGTCGCCTTTTGCGTCGGGTGTTTCTTCAAGATGGGAAAGAAAGCGAAGGTTACCACCGGCCGAGGGAAAGTGCAGCAGATGGTCGTCTTCCGATCCGGCGATGAAAAGCACGCCGTCGCGGAATCCTTGCCAGGTATCCGGCTTGGGGCCGCGATGATCGGTGAACATCACCACCTGGACGCCAACCGCCTTCGCAGCTTGCAGTACTTCCGCGCGCGTGCCTTTGGTGTGATCGGCGTCTTCGGCGTGGACGTGCATCACGGCGCGGTAGTCGTTGTAGAGTCCGACTGACGGCGGTTGCTTGCGCTCCTTCGCAAATCGGAGCCGGGCCTGATGCGTGGCCTCGAGATGAGCCGGTTCCAGGCGTTCGAGTGTGGTGTATTTCCGGCCGGGGCTGAGCGTGGCCGCGGACAAGGCGGAAGCGAAAATCACAAGAGCGCGACGGATCAGCATGGGTACAGTTTAGCCGACATGTGTAAGCGGAAAGGGGGCATCGCCAAAACCGCAGCAAGGAGCTACTTGACTATGGTCAGAAAACCGGAAGACTTGAACGCTGTCAACATTCCGGTTCGACGTTTCGCGTCGATGTACACGACATTTCCCACCTCATGCATCACGGTCAACGGATCACTCCATTTGCTTGTGCCGCCAGGAGAAGATTGTTCCGCGTCGCTTTTCTCCTCATCAGTCTTACCAGAGCTAGCATGGTAGGATTTGGCATGTCAGCCCAAAACCCGCAAGCCCTCTCCAAAGCTCTCCGCGAAGCTGCCTCTCAGCAGGGAATCGACCTTACGAAACCAGCGAGTGCGTTCCTCGTGTGCAGGGAGGATCCCCAGGGCGGATGGTTTATCACTCCGGTGGCAGATTACATGAAAGCTGAAGAGCTGGCGCGCCAGCGCCCGCTCGATGTGTACGTTCTCCCTGTTGACACTCGGCACGGTCTCATGAAGTTCATCGGTAACAAGCTCGAATCAATCAAGTGAGCATCCCACACCACAGTGACCTACTTGGCGACGGAGGAGGCGCGGAACGTCGTCGAAGCGGCGCACGCAGCCATGGTTTGGCTTGACAGTGTTTCCAGTAGCCCGAGTCGAATCGAGTTCCACAGGCGCATAGCTACCCGGCGCAGAAATCTGCCACTTCCGAATTGGATACTATTAGGGTTGTGAGGATCGAGAGGAAACGGTTCCGTTTGGCGGTCATCATACGGCCTAGCCCAGATTCCGATGAGGAAAGCCCGAAAGGATTTTCAGCGATTAGCTGAACTGCGCGCCAAAGAGGCAGCCGCTCTTGCTAAGAGCGGACATCGGCACGGGGCCTACTACCTTGGGGGTCTTGCTGTCGAGTGCGCTCTAAAAGCTTGCATTGCCAAGAAGACGAGGCGATACGAGTTTCCGGCAGACGCGAAATACGCCCACAAGGTCTACACTCACGAACTGACCGAGCTCTTGAAGCTTGCGGAACTCACGGGCCAACTGGAAAAAGATACAAAGACGAAGCCGCAGCTTGCGACCAACTGGGGCGTCGTCAAAGGGTGGAACATAAGCAGCCGTTACGAAACCTCCAAACTCAACGGAAGGGACATGGTTGCTGCCGTAAACGCATCAGATGGGGTGCTGCAATGGATCAAGCTGTACTGGTGAAGAGTGATCGGGACATCGGAGCGCGAGTAATGGAAGTACTCAGCCGAGCAAAGATTCCCGTCACGTTTTCTGAGTGGAACTACGTCCCTGAACTTGAGGAGTGGCAACTGATTATTGCAACTCCATGGTATGACAGCAAAGGGCCGCAAGCTACATACCGTGCCTTGGTGGACGCACTTCAAGAGGCGAGTATCTACGAGAAGGTGCCTATGCGACGAGTATTCGTCAGGAGCTCGAGGGATCCACTGGTCAAGGCCCTCCAGCGGGAAGTAAAAGAGGGCTTCGTCCATATTCTCAAGCACCCGGGGCACGGGAACGGGATGCAGTATTCACTAATTTTTGCTCCGATCACGGGGGAAGGCGCGGTCCCCGTGCGACGGTTTTCAAGCCTTGACGACTTGAGACGGTTTTTGGCAGAGGACCTGCGCTTGGGATCGCACTCCGTCGAGGAGGCCTTGGACGAGATGAGACGTAGCGGAACCGGCTCGATATATCCTGTTGTGCTCTCAACTCGTCAAGGCAAAAAACTGGGGTTGAGTTAGAACAGACCCTTCCTGCAAGTTCCGGCATCAACCACGCAGCCAGTGTTCACCCCTAAGGCGCTCAAGCTTGAGCACCAGGGGAACGTGCGGATGCGGGCCGCACCAAAAAGGGACGATCGACCGCGATCCCTACTTCTTCTTCGCGGCGATCTCGTACAAATAAATCACGTGACCGCGCGCTTCGGGCAGAGACTTGTCTACCAGCTTGGGCTTCCAGTTCGGAACGGCGTAATCGTGCGAAACCACGCGAGCGCCCGGTTTCAGATATTTTTCAAGATTGGGCCGCACCAACTCGTTCGCGTCGGTAGCCAGGTACATGGTCACAACGTCGGCGGGGCTCAGATCCACTTGCAGAAAGTCCGCGTGAATCACTCGCGCGTCGTTCTGGAGTCCGAACTTGATGATGCGGTCGTTGGTGCTGCCGACGAGAGCGTCGGAGATCTCGATTCCGACTGCCTTGGCGCGAAACCGCTGTACGGCCGTGATCAGGATGCGGCCATCGCCGCTCCCCAGATCGTATAGCGTCTCGCCGGGCTTCAGGTCCGCCAGCTCCAGCATGCGATCCACGATATGCTGCGGGGAGACTACGTAAGGCGCAATGCTGTTGGAATAGTGCTTGGCTCTCGACTGGCCGTAAAGCGTTCCAGGCGCAAATGCAAAGGCCGCCAGCACGCTCGACACTCCTAGAATCGTGTTCCTCATGCCCCTACTGAGTTGAGATGGATGAAATCGGTTTCCCGTTCCTTGATTTTACGATACGGGAGACCATTTCGGAAACGGCGACCCACAAATCGCGGGGGCGGCTGATGGTATATTCGTAGCCCCGGAAGAAGCGGACAGTGTGGCTGATGGCGTCCTTCCATGGCACGGCCTGGGGGTTCAGGTTGTAATTCATGTAGAAGACCGGGCAATTGACGTCGCCGGTCTCCTTGAGCGCATCCTGCGAGACGTTGGCGTCCAGCATGACCTTCGGACCGGCGAAAATCAGCGCGTCGGGGTGGTTTCTTGCATTGGGCGCCATTTCCTTGCGAACCAGGTCCGTGAGAAACTCCGTGTCGCCGTGCTTTTCACTCAGCCGCTTCAGGTCGATGGTCCCAAGGTTGAGGGAGCCGAGCGCCTCTCCCAGGGCCGGGAAGTCGATGCGGTCGGCGCCGTCCTGGCGGTAAAGTATCCGCTGTTCCTGCATGTTGAAGGCGATCAGCGAAAATTTGCCGATGCGCGGTTCGCGGAAAATGCTGCGCAGGATAGAGACGAGGGCGCTGGTGTCGATCGGTTGTAGCGAGGCGGACAGCGAGTTCTGCGGGGCGAAATTGACCAGGACCTTCACGTTCAAAGGCGCCTCGTTCGACGCCCGTTGCACCGGTGGTTCTTCCTTGAACTGCTCGCCATCGGCCTGCCGAATCGTGCCGGCGGCGATTGCCAGGTTCATGGGGCGGTCCTTGGAGGGAATCGCGGCCTCGGAGTCCCAGTAAGAGGAGCAAACGCGCTCCGCCCGGTCGCGCATCAGCCAATCGACGTGATAGCTGCCTTCACCGAGATCGAAAGAACCCTGCACGTAGGCATCGCCCTTGGCGTCGTCTTCGATCAGCGGCACACGCACGTGCTGCGCGAAATAGATGATCTTGTCCCGATTGTCTTGCGGCGAGACCCGAAACAGGATGTTGAGCGTGTTTTCCGATCCAGCCAGCTCCTTGAGCGGAATGGTGACCTCGTAACCGGTGTGAAAACGCAAATCGAAGCCAACTGCCGGTTTGGCGGGGGTCACCGTGCAAGGCAGGTCTTTGCGCGGCTCTCCCGCTTCCAAAACCGCCAAATCGGTGTTGAAAATATTGACGTTGCCGTTCGGGCCGGAGCCGATTATCATCACCTGGCCGCGCGCAAGCGCAGCGCTCGCCATTAAACCGGCTATGATCCATCGTCGGTTGGAGCTACCGGGCTGAAAGCAGCAGGGCCTCTGCACGTACCCTCTCCGTCAGAATGTTCCTTATTGTACATCGAGATCGGCAGACTTGGAACAGGAAATTAGCCTACCGGTCAAAATCGTACTATTGAGCAATCACACTACCAACAGATCGCCGAAGGGTAGACGCAAGTTTTGGGCGAGTTGTGACTAGTCGCCTCACTGATGTTCGGGGGTTGCCGGTTACTGCTGCGCCTGAGCGGGAACCCGTAGCCAGCGATCCAGCAATCTGCGGTTCGCATTGCCTCGATCGGATCCTTCGGGGCCCGGTACCGGGTTCATTTTGCGATCGTAATGCGCCAGCAGCTCGGCTTCGTCGTAGCCGATCGCCGCGGCATACTGCCGAAGATAGCTTGTGGTGAAGATACCGCCGGGGAGTTGGTCGTATTCTTCCGCTTCAATGGCTCGCAGAAACCGTAGGCTGATCTTGGTGCCTTCAGCGATTTGTTCTAGTGAGATGCCGGCTCTGTTCCGGACGAGATCCAAGGCGAGGGAGCTGGTTTGTCGGGGCGGCATAGCTTGTATTCCTAGTACAGTACTGGAGCTTGCAAGGGACTATGATAACCCATTTGTCAAGCCGAAGGGATCATGAAAATATCTTAAAGAAGGTCCATCAAGGTCTCCGAGAGCGGTGGTCGGGGGCTGCGTAGGCCAGATGGTCCCAGCGCTGAGTCAGAAGTAGAGCTACTACAGGGCCCAGCCGTCCAAAACGCTCAAACCAACCTACAAACAACCGTTTTTTGCCTCGTTTTGACAATTTCGCCGAACCAAAATCAAGCAGATTCCCGTATGATAGGAAGAGACCACGGGAGGCCTCTTCATGCGATCACTTACACTATGGTTGGGCTGCGCCGTCTTTGCATCGGCGGCCAGTGTACCCCCTCAAGTCACCTTTTACAAGGATGTGTTGCCGGTCTTACAGAAGAACTGCCAGACCTGCCACCGGCCGGGCGAAGCCGCGCCCATGTCCTTCTTGACTTACGATTCGACCCGTCCATGGGCGAAGGGTATAAAGACCGCGGTCCTGACGAAGAAGATGCCGCCGTGGTTCGCCGACCCGCATTATGGTAAGTTCTCGAACGACCGCTCGCTGTCGCAGGCCGAGATCGATACGCTTGTGGCTTGGGCCGACAATGGCGCGGCAGCGGGAAATTCCAAGGACGCTCCCAAACCCATTGAATGGTTCGAGGGCTGGCGCATTGGCAAGCCGGACGTAGTGATTTCGATGCCGATCGCCTTCAACGTCCCAGCCTCAGGCACGATCGACTATCAATACATCCGCATTCCCACCGGGTTCACCGAAGACAAGTACGTGCAGTTGTCCGAAGCGCGCCCAGGCAATCCAGCGGTAGTGCATCACATCATCGCTTTCTTGCGCGAACCGGATAATCCCTGGATGAAGGATATGGAACCGGGTGTTCCTTTCGTTCCGCGAGCACAGCAGCGGCAACAACAAGCGCAACCGAATCGAAACGCGCAACGGCAAGGCGGCGAAGGCGCCGGTGGCGGCGGCATCGCCGGCGATTGGCTGACAGGCTACGCTCCGGGGACTCTGCCGAACATCATGAAGCCCGGTCAGGTCAAGCTGATCAAGGCGGGTTCCGACATTATTCTACAGATGCACTACACCGCCAACGGCAAACCCGCCACCGATATTTCGAAGATCGGCCTTACGTTCGCGACCGCGAAACCGCGCGAAAGAGTGCTGATGGTGGCTGCTACCACCGCGAACTTCGCGATCCCGCCGGGCGATCCGAATTATCAAGTGGACGCCAAGCTGACGCTGCAGGATGATGCCATGCTTCTCGATCTTCTGCCGCACATGCACTTCCGCGGAAAGAGCTTCGAGTTTCGCGTGACCTATCCCAGCGGAGAAAAAGAGACGCTGCTCAGCGTGCCGAAATACGATTTCAACTGGCAGCTCACTTATGAACTGGCGCAGCCCAAGCTGTTGCCGAAAGGCACGGTGATCGAATGCACCGCGCACTACGACAATTCCGCCAACAATCCGTTTAATCCCGACGCCACCAAGGAAGTGCACTTCGGCGAACAGACCTGGGAAGAAATGATGTTCGGTTTCATGGATGTGGCTGTTCCGCTGGACAAGACAGCCATGGATTTGATGCGACCCAAACGCCAGGCAAAACCGGCTGCCCCAAGCGGCCTGTAGGCCCGGCCGAACTCGACCGAGGGAGAACATGAAGCTCAGGTTCGCGACGCTCGCGCTCGTACCTTCTCTGACCGTAATGGCCGGTTCGGTGCCTGGAACGGTCACGTACTACAAGGACGTGGTTCCGGTGCTCCAGAACCGGTGTCAGGAGTGCCACCGGCCGGGCGAAATCGCGCCCTTCTCGCTCATTTCCTACCAGGACGCGCGTCCCTGGGCGAAGTCGATCAAAGAAAACGTTGTCAGCCGGAAGATGCCCCCGTGGTTCGCCGATCCGCAGTACGGCCACTTCGCGAACGACCGCTCGTTGAGCAGGCAGGAAATCGAAACGCTGGTCGCCTGGGTGGACGGCGGCGCCAAGCAGGGCGATCCGAAGGATGCGCCCAAACCGCGCGCGTTCGTCGACGGTTGGAACATTCCGCAGCCGGATCAGGTGCTGGAGATGCAGTCGTTCCACATCCCGGCCAAAGGCGATATTCCGTATCAGTACGTCGTGCTCCCAACCAAGTTCACCGAGGACCAGTGGATCCAAATGGCCGAAGCGCGGCCGAGCGACCGGTCCGTCGTGCACCACATGGTGATTTTCATTCGCGAGCCGCAGTCCAAGTGGCTCCGCGAGGCCCAGCCGGGCGTACCGTTCGTCCCGCCAGCGGGCAACATCGCGAACATCGGAGGCGGCGGCAGCGAGGTTCTGATCGCGTATACACCCGGAATGGTTCCGGAAGTGTGGCGTCCGGGGCGCGGCAAAATGATCAAGGCCGGCAGCGATCTGGTGCTTCAGGTTCACTACACCGCCAATGGCAAGGAAACCGAGGATCACACCAAGGTCGGCCTGGTGCTTTGCAAGGAAAAGCCTGCCGAGCGCGTGGTTACCCTGGGCGCATCGAACCTCATGTTCAAGATTCCACCAGGCGATCCCAACTATCGCGCCGACGCCAGGAACGTCCTTCCGAACGGCGCCACGATCTTGAGCTTCTTTCCGCACATGCACCTGCGTGGGAAGGCGTTCGAATACCGCGCAGTATATCCGGACGGCCGGACCGACGTGCTGATGCGGGTGCCGAAGTACGATTTCTTCTGGCAGCTCGATTACAAGCTTTCGGAACCGATCGCGGTGCCTCCGGGAACGCGCGTCGAGGTCACCGGCTGGTTCGACAATTCACCGAATAATCCTCATAATCCGGACCCATCCGCGACGGTTCGCTTCGGCGAGCAGAGCTGGGAAGAGATGCTGGTGGGGGCATACGACATCGTGATTCCGTCGAGCATGAGCTTGCGCGATTTCTTCAAGGCGTCAACATCCAATTCAGCAGGGAGCAAACCAGTTACCAATGAACACTAAGTACTCGATTTCGCAACTGTGGCGCAGGCTCTTAGCCTGCCGACTCGACACTCGTGTCGAGTCTTTTCGTCGAGACGAGTCTCGACGCGGCAGCCTGAGAGGCTGCGCCACGTTACTGTTGACGCTCGGCGTGGCAGCTTGGGCCGCTAGCGTCCCCAAGGATGTGACGTTCCACAAGGACGTCGAGCCGATTTTTCAGAAGCATTGCCAGGAATGCCATCGCGCGGGCGAGATCGCGCCCTTCGCGCTGATGTCCTACAAGGACGCGCGTCCGTGGGCAAAAGCGATCAAGGAAGACGTCGTCACAAAGAAGATGCCGCCGTGGTTCGCCGATCCGCAGTACGGCCACTTCGCCGACGACCGCTCGCTCAGTAAAGAGCAGATCGAGACGCTGGTGGCCTGGGTGGACGGCGGAGCCAAGGAAGGCGATGCCAAGGACGCTCCCGCGCCGCGCGCGTTCGTGGACGGCTGGAACATTCCCAAGCCGGACCTGGTTCTGGACATGAATACCTTCCAGATCCCGGCCAAGGGCGACATTCCGTATCAGTATGTGGTGTTGCCAACCAAATTTACCGAAGACAAGTGGATTCAGGCGGCCGAAGCGCGGCCAAGCGACCGCACCGTGGTGCATCACGTGGTGATCTTCGTTCGCGATCCGAAATCCAAATGGCTGCGCGAAGCCGAGCCTGGCGTTCCGTTCGTTCCGCCCGGCGGTGGCAAGGATTTCAACAACACTTCCGGCGGCGGCAACGACATCCTCATGATTTACACGCCCGGCAAGATCCCGGAGATGTGGCGGCCGGGTTTGGGCAAGATGATCAAGGCCGGTTCGGATCTGGTGCTGCAGATCCACT
>WNFJ01664693.1_pt1 | contig 27496 bp, 25 predicted proteins | sample 5400461 | NCBI WGS metagenome assembly WNFJ01 (sample SAMN13153349, study PRJNA577476) | soil metagenome | isolation source: 115 cm saprolite on Douglas fir-dominated hillslope | place: USA:California | collected 2013-09-17
CCCCGGTCAGGAGCCGGGGATGGGGTTCGGCTTCGCGCCGCCGTAGCGCCGGTCCCGGCTCGCGTAGATCTCGCACGCCTGCCACAGGTGGCGCCGGTCGAAGTCGGGAAAGAGCGTATCCAGGAAGACGAACTCCGCGTACGCGGACTGCCAGATCAGGAAGTTGGACGTCCGCTGCTCGCCCGACGAGCGGATGAACAGGTCGACATCGGGGATGTCTGGCTCGTCCAGGTAGCGCGCGAAGACCTTCTCATTGATCTTGTTGGGCCGCAGCTTCCCGGCGGCCACGTCGGCGGCGAGCGCCGCAGCGGCGTCGGCGATCTCGGCGCGGCCGCCATAGTTGACGCAGAACTGCAGGGTGAGCACTGAGTTGCCCGCGGTCAGCCGCTCGGCGTATTCGAGCTCGGAGATCACGCTGCGCCACAGCCGGGGCCGGCGGCCCGCCCAGCGCACCCGCACCCCCATCTCGTGGAACTGGTCACGGCGCCGGTGGATGACGTCCCGGTTGAACCCCATCAGGAAGCGGACCTCGTCCGGCGAGCGGCGCCAGTTCTCCGTCGAGAACGCATACGCCGACAGGTACGAGATGCCGAGCTCGATCGCGCCCATGATCACGTCAAACAGGGCCGACTCACCGCGCTTGTGCCCCTCGGTTCGCGGCAGGCCGCGCTGCTTGGCCCAGCGGCCGTTGCCGTCCATGACCAGCGCCACGTGCCGCGGGACGAACTCGGCGGGGATGTCGGGCGGTCGGGCACCGCCCGGGTGCGGCTCCGGGGGGCGGACCAGGCGCGTCATGCGTGCTCCACATGGCGCAGGGAGCGGATCGAGTGCTCCAGGTGCCACTGCAGATAGGCGGCGACCAGCCCGCTGCATTCGGCCTGGTGCCTGCGCTCGCTGCCGTCGGCGTGCGCCCAGTCGCCGCGCATCAGCGCGCTCATCAGCTCGACCGTCTGCGCGGCCGGGGTGGCGGCACCCGGCCCCCGGCACGAGCGGCAGACCAGCCCGCCCGCGCCGATCGCGAACGCGAACGCGCGAAGCGCGGTGGATGTCACCTCGCGGTGGCCGGCGCCCTCCCGCCCCGCCCCCGCGGCGGCGGGGGGTACGGGGGCGGCGGAGACCTGGGTCCCGCACACCGCGCACTCGTCGAGCGCGGGCGCGTAGCCGGCGACGGCGAGCGACCGGAGCAGGTACGCGTCCAGGACCAGGCGGGGATCGTGGACGCCGTCGCAGAGCGCCCGCAGCCCGCCGACCAGCAGCAGGAACTGGCGCATGGCCGGCTCCTTCTCGACCGGCGTGAGCTTCTCCGCTGTCTCCAGCATCGCGGTCCCCGTCGTGTACCGCGGGTAGTCCGACGAGAACGCCCGGCCGTACGGCCGCACCGTGTCGGCCTGCGTGATCACGTCCAGTGACCGTCCTGTGTACAGCAGGAGATCGACGTGAGTGAACGGCTCCAGCCGCGCGCCGAACCGGGACCTGGTGCGCCGCACGCCCTTCGCCACCGCGCGGACCCGCCCCGACCGGCGGGCGAGCAGCGTGACGATACAGTCGGCCTCGCCCAGCTTCTGGGTGCGCAGCACGATGCCGTCGTCACGGTAGATACTCACCCGAGCATTGTCGCGCATGCTGCGGTGCGGTGCTTCCCGCGACGCGGCGCTTCGCGGCGGTCCGGGGCGGGCCCGGTGGTCCGGGGCGGGCCCGGTGGTCCGGGGCGGGCCCGGTGGTCCGGGGCGGGCCCGGTGGTCCGGGGGCGGCTAGCCTAGGCGGTAGCGCCCTCCTCGGTCATGGAGATGACGCCGCGGGCCTGAGCCGCCGTCATGCCCAGCTGCGCGGCAATCTCCTGTGCTGCGTGGCGTTCCTCGTCGGACAGCGGGCCGTCGGCCAGGCCGATCCGTACGGCGTCGGCCAGGAACCACTCCCTGGCCGGCACGGCCAGCTGCAGGGCCAGGCGGTTCAGCGGGCCCGCCAGGTCCTGGGCGGGCTGAGCGGACAAGGCCGACGGGGACAGGTCGGCGTCCAGCGTCGCGTCATCGTAGTCCGTCAGGCCGGCGTTCTTGATCGCGTCGATGGCCCGCCGCCTGGCCGGCGCGCTGCTCCCGCCCCCGGCGCGGAGAACGACGGTGGCCGCTGCCCGCATCCCCGCCGGGAGCGCCGCCTGCATCTGGGCCGCCGTCGGCAGGGCCAGCACGCCCATGCGGTACCGGGTGCCGCACACCGCGCATTTCACGTGCTCGCCGACGTTGGTGAGCGGGATGACCGGGATGAAGAACAGCGTGAACCAGCGCCGCCCGGCCCGGTGCCGGTACTCGCGGTCCCCGCCGCAGCGATGGCAGTGGAACGCCCCCTGGCCGATCGTACGGTAGTACACCCGGAGCCCGAAGATGATCAGCAAGCTCGCTCCCCTCAATTCCGCTTCCGCGGGCAGTCACGCAGTGAACACACCCCCGTACCTGCAGATCATCACATGTCCCGCCGGGACGGATGGACAAGTCGAGCCTTTTTCCGCTCGATCGTGACCGCGCACCAGCGGGCACCGGCCCGCCGGCCCGCCGCGGCGCTGGCCTGGTCAGTCATAGAAGCCCAAGCGGCGTAGCTGCTTCGGGTCCCGCTGCCAGTCCTTGGCAATCTTGATGCGCAGGTCGAGGTACACCCGGGTGCCCAGCAGAGCCTCGATCTGCTGCCGGGCGCGGGACCCGACGTCCTTCAGCCGGGCCCCCCTGGCGCCGATCACTATGGCCTTCTGGCTGGGGCGCTCCACGTACATCACCGCATGCACGTCGATGAGATCGTCACGCCCTTCCCTGGGCGCCATCTCCTCGACCACGACGGCGATGGAGTGCGGCAGCTCGTCGCGCACGCCCTCCAGGATCGCCTCTCGGATCAGCTCGGCGACGAGTCGCTGCTCCGGCTCGTCGGTCTCCTCGCCGTCCGGGTACAGCGGCCTCCCCTCGGGCAGGTGGGAGACGAGCACGTCGGCCAGCACGTCAAGCTGGAAGCCGGAGACCGCCGACACCGGGACCACGTCCGCCCAGTCGCCGAGCTGCGCGACGGCTGCGAGCTGAGCCGCGACCTGCGGCCGGGAGGCCTGGTCGGTCTTGGTGACGACGGCGACCACCGGGGTCTTGCCCAGGCCGGCCAGCTCCTCGGCGAGGTACTTGTCACCCGGGCCGATCCGCTCTGCGGCCGGCAGGCAGAACCCGATCACGTCCACCTCGGCGAGCGTGGAGCGGACCAGGCTGTCCAGGTGCTCCCCGAGGAGAGTGCGGGGCCGGTGCAGCCCCGGCGTATCCACGATGATCAGCTGGGCGTCGGGCCGGTGCACGATGCCCCGGATCGCCCGGCGGGTGGTCTGCGGCCGACTGCTCGTGATCGCCACCTTGGCCCCCACCAGCGCGTTCATCAACGTCGACTTGCCGACGTTCGGCCGCCCGGCGAAGCAGGCGAAGCCGCACCTGAACCCGGGCGGCCCGGCCGCGTCCGGAAGGCGCGCCGCCGAGGGCGTCTTCGCAGATCCCACGTCGTGATTGTCTCTCAGGCAGGCCGCAGCCCCTAACCGGCGGCAGATCGCATGGCTAGAACGTCACCAGCCCTCGCCGGTCAATGAAGCTAAGGTCGCTCGACAGGCTGCTGTACCGGTCACGGAGACGGCGAAGCCCCTCGTCCCGGCGTCCGTCAAGCATGGCCTCGACGGTAGCGGCCGGGAACAGGTTAATGATCTCGATGGCGAGCTTCCGCGTGAGCTCGTACCGGCAGCGCCCAACCTGGTCGAGCGCTCTGACGACCGGAGGGCGCAGGCCTGCGGGGCGCAGGCTGAGTTGCTCGCCATCTGCCCCAGCCGCGCTGCCCGGTTTACTCATAACGTTACCGAGCTGGAACTTACCCAGGATCTCGGTCATCACGATGGCGATCTCGTCGGTCTGCATCGCCCGCACGAGGCTCATGAGCGTAGCCGAGACCTTCGGCACGCCGCGCGCTATAAGGCGCCCGGAAGGCGCCAGCACCTCGATGACATCGCCGCTGCTGAAATTGCCTTCGACCTTCTTAATTCCTGAGGCAAACAGGCTCGCACCCTCGCTGATGCTTTCCTCTGCCGCACGATTTATCACGATGCTGCCATGGCTGACGGCAACGCCGGAGATCCACCTGGAGTCAGCCGGGAATCGCGGCCGGGCCGGCGGGGTACGCGTGCCCACGGGCTCATCCTTGATGCACCCTTTAATTACTCCCGGCCGCCGGGCGTTAGCAATATGGGACTCGATTCCGTTGTAGGCCGCCAGCTCCACGGCCCGCAGCTTGGACTTCATGCCGCCGCGGCCGGTACCCGTGTTCACGGTCCGAATATCCCGAATACGGGACGCGGGAAGATCCGGCAGGTGAGCACCGTTACCGTGCGATTCTTCAAGCACGCCGCAGACGTCGGTCAGCAACAGCAGCTTGTCCGCGCCGCTCGCGACGGCGATGCCTACAGCCACTGCATCGTTGTCCGAGCCTCGCATGTCCGTGACATCGTTGCCGTTGACTATCGGGATAACCCCCGCACCTGCGCATTCGTCCAGTACGGCGCAGACTGACGACACGGCCGCCGGCGAGCGGAGATCATCTTCCGAGATCAGTATCTGGCAGACATGCCTTCCCGATATCTCGGACACCGATCTGTAAATGTCCATCAAAAATGGCTGCCCGACTCCGGCGGCGAGTCGGTTTGAGGGACGGGCGTCGCTCGTCCGGGCCAGATATGCTGCACCCGACGATACCGCGCCTGATGTAACAAGAATCGCATTCCAGCCCAGTGACCTGGCGTTGAGGGCCGCATCAAGTGCGGATGTGAGCACGACCGGATCCGGTCCGGTAGACCGAGTTACCGAACTCGAGCCCAGCTTGACCACAATTGACCTCATGGCCTGAAGCTTACCTCTGCCCGGAATTCGCGGCCTTCGGTATGACAGCGTACTGTCTCAGGTAAAGGTCCCTGAACGTGACCGGTCCCCGTGGCCCCGGCACCGAGTCAATGTTGATCCCGGTCTCCGGCACGGACAGCAGCTTGAATCCGTCCAGCAGCCGAGGTGTGGAATTCCAGAATGCGCCCGTTCCGTTGTAGGCGTCGAGAAACTGGTGAGCGACGGCCGCGTCCTCGGCGATCACTGATGCAGCGAGGCCGGACGTCTCGGAGTTGGCGAGCTCGGCGGCATCAACGGCGCCGGCGACGGGAGCGACGGTAATTGTGGCCTCGTGACCGGTGTCGAGCGCCCATTCGTGGCCGAGCGCATGCTCATGCGGGGGCAGCGACGTGGCGACGCCGAGGCGCGACGTCACCTCCGCCACGCGGGGCAGCATCGCGGGCCAGATTGCCTGCTGCACCAGCAGCAGGTTGAGCCGGTTGCAGACTCCCAGGCGATCCAGGCTGGCCTCAATGAGGCGCGACGCCAGCGCCTGGTCCGCGGACTCATCGACGTAGATGACGGCCCCCCCGTCGGCGTGAGCCAGGGTCCGGACCCCGTGCAGCGCGCCCTCGCGCGCCAGCGCCCTGGTGGTGGCTCCGCTGCCCCGGAGAATGACCAGCGGAAGCAGCCCAGGCTGCCTGACCAGTGCATAGGCGGCCGCGTGGCCAGGGACGCGGATGAGCTGGATGGACTGCGGGCTGAGACCGGCATCCTGCATCGCCGGGCAGACGACTTCGTCGACGAGGACAGCGGCCGACTCCAGGGCGCTTGACCCCGTGCGCAAGACGCCGGCATTGCGCGACTTGATGAGCTGCGAGGCCACGTCCACGACCACGTTGGGCCGGGCCTCGAAGCTGGCGCCGATGACGCCGACGGGTCGGCGCCGTTCCTGGAGAACCAGTTCCCCGGGAAGCTCGCGGATAGTGCGGCAGGTGGGCTCAGCGGGCACGTCCGCGAGAGCGAGGAGCTGGCCGGACATGGCGCGCAGGCGCTCTTCGCTGAGCGTCAGCCGGTCGACGAAGGACGCTGGCCAGCCTTGCGACCGGGCGGTGCTGACGTCCTGCTCATTTGCGGCGATCACTTGAGCCGTACGCCGATCGAGCCGGGCTGAGATGGCTCTCAGGGCTTCATCCAGCACGTCAGTCGGTGCGCCAGCCAGATCTCTCGTCGCACTCTGCGCAGCCTGCGCTGCCGCCGTGACGGCGGACACGGCCGCGAGCTCATCCTGGGACTGCCCTGGGTCGTCCGGGTCTGCGCGGCGAGCGGCCGGCGAGGTGCCATCAGTCATGATCATTTACCTCTCGGGATGCCGGGACACGCTCAGGCCGGACGCGCGCTCGCGGAGCTTGCTCCGCGGCGGGTGGGTTGAAGGGGTCGCCCCCCTAGGGCCCAGCACTGCGACGTTAGCACCGGCGGCTCAGGGCCGCAGCGTGGCCTTAAGGGTGCCGTCGGGCGCCGCGTGGAACACCACCGCGCCCGGCCCTACGTCACGCACCGCGGCCAGGTCGGCCGGGTCGGCCCCGCCGCCCTCGGTGACCAGGGCCGCCGCCTCCAGGCTGGCTGCTCCACTGGACACCGCCATAGCGACGGCCAGGCGCAGCGCCGACAGGCGCAGCGACGGCAGCGCCACGGCGGCGGCGGCGTAGGTCCGCCCGGTCTCATCGCGCACCGCAGCGCCCTCGGCGGCCGCTACTCGCGCACGAGCCGCGCGGGCCAGTGTGATGATCTTGAGGTCTTCCGGGCCGGGCTGGGCCTCGCTCACCCGGCCGAGTCTAGTGCGGTGCCGGGCGGCCCGTTGCCCGTCCGTCCGCTGCCGCCGCGCCCGTTACTCGCCGCCCCGTCGCCACCGCCCCCATCGCCACCGCGCCCGTCGCCATCGCGCCCGCGGCCTGCGGAGGCGGCACGCTCGACGGTCACCGTCCCGATCCGGTTGCGCCGCCCGGCCAGGCTCTCCGCGGTCAGCCGCAGGCCCGCCACCGTCGCGACCGAGCCCGCGATCGGCACCCGGCCCAGCCGCTGGGCGAGCAGCCCGCCCACGGTCTCCACGTCCTCGGCCTCGATGCGGACGCCGAACAGCTCCGCGAGCTCCTCGACCGGCAGCCGGGCGGTGACCCGGGCCCGGCCTTCGCCGAGCCATTCCACCGGGGGCTGCTCCTTGTCGTACTCGTCAGCGATCTCGCCGACGATCTCCTCGAGAATGTCCTCGATGGTGACCAGCCCCGCGGTGCCGCCGTACTCGTCGATCACGATCGCGAGATGAATCTGGCGCGCCTGCATCTCCCGCAGCAGCGCGTCGATTGGCTTGCTCTCCGGCACGAAGGTGGCGGGCCGCATGATCGAGTCGACCTTCTCGACCGATTCCCCCTCCCGGTGCTCGTAGCTGCGGGTCACGATGTCCTTCAGGTAGGAGATCCCGACGATGTCGTCCTCGTTCTCGCCGACGACCGGGATCCGGGAGAACCCGCTGCGCAGCGCGAGCGACAGCGCCTGCCGCAGGGTCTTGCTGCGCTCCACGAACACCATGTCGGTGCGCGGCACCATCACCTCGCGGACGATCGTGTCGCCGAGCTCGAACACCGAGTGGATCATCGCGCGCTCGTCGGGCTGGATCACCTGGCGCTGTTCCAGCAGGTCCACGAGCCCTCGCAGGTCCTCCTCGGATCCCGGCGGCCCGCCCCGGCCCGCCGCGCTGCCCGGGGAAAGCAGCAGCCGGGGCAGCGGCCCCAGCAGGCGCATCAGCGGGGCCAGCACGGATGCCGCCACAGTGGCCACCCGCACCGCGCTGCGCTGTCCGAGGGACCTCGGCACGACACCGGCCGCCACGTAGATCACCACGGTCATGACGGCCGCCGTGACCACGAACGCCCGCCAGCCGTGTCCCACCCAGTGCAGCAGCACCGCGACCACCAGCACGGTGGCGGACAGCTCGGCCGCTATCCGGACCAGCAGCAGCACGGACAGATAGCGCGGCACCTCCGCGAGCACGACCTGCAGCGGCGTCGAGCCCTCGCCCACGCCGCGGCCCAGTTCCTTCGCGCCGGCCCTGGAGATCCTGGCCAGCGCCGCCTCGGCACTGGCGCACCAGCCGGCCAGCAGCGTCAGCGCTACTGCCGCCGCCAGCAGCCAGCCCATCAGAACCTCCGGAAGGGGACTGTACTCACCCCGACCCTCCCGGCCGTCCGGCTTCGGGATCCGGATCTTCCGGGCCTGCCGGGCGGCCTGGGTCGCGGCGAGCGTCGCGTTCCGAGCGCCAGGCGGCGAGCAGCCGGTCCTGCAGGCCGAACATGGTCGCGTGCTCTTCCGGCTCGGCGTGGTCATACCCGAGCAGATGCAAGATGCCGTGCGTGCAGAGCAGGTCGAGCTCGTCCTGCACGCTGTGCTCCGCCTTGCGGGCCTGCTCGACCGCCACCTGCGGGCACAGCACCACGTCGCCGAGCAGGCCCGGCGCGGCCTCGCCGTCGCCGCCGTGATCGGCCTGGCTGCCGCCCGGGGGCGGCGGCCAGATCTCGTCCATGGGGAACGCGAGCACATCGGTCGGCCCCGCCTCACCCATCCAGCGCTGATGCAGGTCGGCCATGGCCGCCTCGTCGACGAGCAGCACGGACAGCTCAGCCAGCGGATGCACCCGCATCCCGTCCAGGACGTGCCGGGCCAGGGCCGCGAGACCGGCCTCGTCGACCGGAACGCCCGACTCGTTGGCGATCTCGATGCTCACTGTGCTTTCTTTCGCCTCCGGGGCGCCTGGAGGCGCCGCCTTCCCTCGTCGCTCGTCGCTTCGCTCCTCGCTCCAGGCGGCACCGTGCCTCTTGGCGAGTTCTCAGCGGGCCCGGTTGTCCGCGCGGCGCGACCGGCCGCCGGAGATCCGTTCTGCGTTCCCGGCCGATGCCCGGCGCGCGTCGTAGCGCTCATAGGCGTCCACGATGTCGGCCACCAGCTTGTGCCTGACCACGTCGTGGCTGGTCAGCCTCGAGAAGTACACGTCGTCGACGCCGTCGAGTATGTCCTGGACTACGCGCAGGCCGCTGACCTGCCCGGCCGGCAGGTCGACCTGGGTCACGTCGCCGGTCACCACGATCTTGGAGCCGAAGCCGAGCCTGGTCAGGAACATCTTGAACATCTTCATCTGCTCGGGCGAGGTGTTCTGCGCCTCGTCGAGGATGATGAACGAGTCGTTCAGGGTCCTGCCGCGCATATACGCCAACGGCGCGATCTCGATCGTGCCCGCTGAGGTGAGCTTTGGGATCGAGTCCGGGTCGATCATGTCGTGCAGGGCGTCGTACAGCGGCCGGAGGTAGGGGTCGATCTTCTCGTAGAGCGTTCCGGGCAGGAAGCCGAGCCTCTCGCCCGCCTCGACCGCGGGCCGGGTGAGGATGATCCGGTTGAACTCCTTGGCCTGCAGCGCCTTCACCGCCTTGGCCATGGCCAGGTAGGTCTTGCCGGTCCCGGCCGGGCCGATCGAGAACACGACCGTGTGCTTGTCGATCGCGTCGACGTAGCGCTTCTGGTTCAGCGTCTTGGGCCGGATCGTGCGGCCGCGGGCGGACAGGATGTCGAGCGTCAGGACGTCGGCCGGACGGACGCTCGACTTCCGGCGGAGCATCGCGACGCTGCGCTCGACCACGTCGGCGGCGAGCTCCGCCCCGCTGGCCAGCAGCCGGGTCAGCTCCTCGAAGAGCCTCGCGACCAGCGCGGTCTCCTCGGGCGAGCCGGTCACGGTGATCTCGTTGCCGCGCACGTGGATGTCGGCGCCGAAGGCACCCTCGATCACGTGCAGCAGCTCATCGCGGGATCCGAGCAGGCTGACCATCGAGTGGTCATCCGGAATCACGATCTTGACACGGGTGCGGCCGTCTGGCGACAGCTCACCGCTGCGCGGATCCGTCGGAGTGTCTGTCAAGAGCCCTTCCCCGCCCGGGCGCGCGCCCGGGATTGCATGGTGTTCTTCATTTTATCCGCAAGCCCCGTCCGGCGCGTCCGTCCCGACGGAGCCGGGCCAGCCGCGACGGCCGGCCCGCCGGCCCGAGCGGATGGCACAGGGGGGCCTGGGGGTCGTCCCCCGGGCCAGCACTGCCCTCACCCGGGCGGCCAGGCCAGCGCCCTGCCGCCGAGGACATGCGCGTGTGCGTGCTGGACCGTCTGACCCGCCTGAGGCCCGGTGTTGAACACGACCCGGTAGCCCGTCTCGGCCACTCCCGCCTCGCTCGCGACGAGCTGCGCCTGGGCCACCAGCTCGTCGAGCAGCCCGTCGCCGGCCTTGGCCAGCGAGGCCAGATCGGGGTGGTGCGCTTTGGGGATAACCAGCACGTGCACCGGCGCCTGCGGGTTTATGTCCCGGAACGCGAGCGTACGCGCACTCTGCAGCACCCGCGTCGCGGGGATATCTCCGGCCGCGATACCGCAGAACAGGCATTCTGTCACGCAGCCGATCTTAACTTGTGCTGGGCCGGCCGGGCCGCCTACCTATATGGTTGCAGTGCTGCGAACTCTCGGCGCACCACCCCTCTGGTGCACGGCCCGGCATATGACCGCCCGTGACCCCCCGGCGCGTGGCCTCGGCGGCGATCGCGGCAATGTGAACTCATGACGACGTGGGTGTGGGGGCGGTGGGATCGTCAATACGACCCGGCATGTGTCCGGTCGGCGCCAAGACCCGACATGACAGCGGGTGAACCTAGCGGCGCCTCCGCGCGTCCAATGCACGTGACCGAAACCCTGGTGGCGGATACCGCCCTAGGCTCGGTTCAGGCCGATTGGGATGCCGACCGGGCAGTGACCGCGCTCTACAGCACGCACTATCGCAGTCTGGTGCGATTGGCGGCTCTGCTGCTGCGTGACGTCGCTACCGCGGAGGAAGTGGTGCAGGACTCGTTCGTCGCGATGCACGACGGCTGGCGGCGGCTGCGGGATAGCGACAAAGCGCTCTCCTATCTCCGACAGTCGGTAGTAAACCGGTCCCGCTCCGTGCTGCGGCATCGCGTGGTGGTTGATCGGAATGCGCCGAAACCCGCTCCGGACATGCCGAGCGCCGAGCACGGCGCGATTATTTTGCTGGAACGCTCTGCCGTGGTCTCCGCGCTGCGCACGCTGCCGGCGCGACAGCGCGAGGCGCTCGTGCTGCGCTACTACGGGGACATGTCAGAGGCACAGATCGCCTCGGTCATGGGCATCAGCCGGGGTGCCGTCAAGAGTCACACGGCCAGGGCCATGTCCGCGCTGCGCAGCGTGCTGGAGCGTGAGGCATGACGCGGTACGAGGAGGAGATCCTGCGCCGGGCGCTGCACGCGGCGGCCGATAGGATCGAGCCCGCGCCGGACGGGCTGGAGCGGATCCGCGCGCGCTTGTCAAAGCCCCGCCCGCTGGCCGTGGCCTGGCTGATGGTGTGCTGGACCGGCGTGGCCCAGCCTGCGCTGCTGCGGATGGAGCCGGCCGTGGCGAGCCTGTTCGAGCGGCTGGGCGCGTGGCTGCGGCTCGTGATCAAGTCCCTAGGGGCCGGGGTCGAGCGGCTGCGCCCCGCGGTCGAGCGGCTGCGGCCCGCGGCCGAGCGGCTGCTGGCCGCGGTCAAGCTGCTACGGCCAGCTTCAGGTATGTCGCGCCATGAGAAGGTACGGTCCGCGATCGCCTTGGCTGCCGCCGCCGTGATCGGGACCGCCGGCGGGTTTGCCCTCTCGGCCGGGGTGCCGCAGCAGGTGATCGCGGCGGCGTTCTCGCCCTTCGCGACGAGCCAGCAGCACCACGCACCGGGCCACGGTCACAACTCGGGGCTCAGCAGTACAACGCAGCCCTTCCCTTCATCGGGCGCCGCGCCGCACGGCCAGCGCACGGCAACGCCGTCCGCGTCTCCCACGTGCTCTCCGAAGAGCAAGCCCAGCGCCAGCCCGAGCACGTCAACGTCACCCAGCACCAGCCCGAGCACGTCACCCAGCACCAGCCCGAGCACGTCACCCAGCACCAGCCCGAGCACGTCACCCAGCACCAGCCCATCGTCGACTCCGACCCAGAGCCCGACCGTCAGCGTTCCCTCGCTGATAGGCGTGGCTCACCGCGCTACAACCTCGAGGCCAACTACCCCCAAGGTAACTGCCTCTGCGAGTCCGACGCCCTCCTGCTAGCTCACCGGCCCGGCTGACCCCAGGCAGGCCAGGCTGCTCGCAGCACCTGAGCGGCTCAGGCCCAGCGGCCGGATCCGGCGAGCGCCAGCGCCGCGGCCACCGCTCCGGCCGACGACGAGCGCAAGACCGTCGGCCCCAGCCGGGCCGTCACCGCCCCGGCGGCGGCCGCGCTGTCGGCCTCCGCCGGGCTCACCCCGCCTTCCGGTCCGACGATCAGCACGATCTCCCCGTGATCCGGCAGCCAGATGCGGCCCAGCGCGGTCGGCGCGTCGGGATCCAGGAGGATCGCCCGGCCCGCGGCCGCGATCCGGCGCGCGATGGCCGGCATGGCCTCCGGCCCTGTCACCTCGGGGATCCAGGCCCGGCGTGACTGCTTGGCCGCCTCCCGCGCCGCGGCCCGCCAGCGGGCCAGCGCCTTGTCAGCCCGGTCGCCGCGCCATCGGGCCACGCAGCGCTCGGCCTGCCAGGCCAGCACGGCATCCACGCCCACCTCGGTCATGATCTCGACGGCGAGCTCCCCGCGGTCGCCCTTCGGAATCGCCTGCACCACCACGATCCTGGGCTGACCCCGCGGCTCGGCGCGCCGGTCCAGGACCGCGAGCTCGACCACGCCCGGCCGGACCCGGGTCACCACGCACTCGGCGACGGCGCCCGCTCCGTTGGTCACGTCGGCCCGCTCGCCGACCGACAGCCGCCGCACCGTCGTGGCGTGACGGCCCTCCGCCCCGGCGAGCGTGATCGACTCGCGCTCCAGGTCGGCAGCATCGGCCAGGAAGACCGGCGGTCTCAGGGCGGGGTCCTCGCGTCAGCGGCCGTTGAACGCGTCGCGCAGCCGGGAGAAGAAGCCTTGCTGGCCGGGCGCGAACTTGCCGGGAGGCGACTCCTCGCCGCGGAGCTTGGCCAGCTCCCTGAGCAGGGTCTCCTGCTCGGGCTCGAGCTTCATCGGGGTCTCCACGGTCACGTGGATGAGCAGGTCACCGCGGCCGGCGGCGTTCAGGTGCGCGGTTCCCTGCCCGTACAGCGGTATCGCCTGGCCGGACTGGGTTCCCGGCCGGAGGTCCACGTCGGCCGGACCGTCCAGGGTCTGCACCTGCAGCGTCGTCCCCAGCGCCGCGGCGACCATCGGGATCGTCACCGTGCAGTGCAGGTCATCGCCCTGGCGCTCGAATATCGTGTGCGGCCGCTGCACGATCTCCAGGAACAGGTCCCCGGGGGGGCCGCCGCCCGGCCCGGTCTCACCCTCGCCGGCCAGCTGGATGTGCGTCCCGTCCTCCACCCCGGCCGGGATGCGCACCTTGATGGTACGACGGGTCCGCACCCGGCCGTCGCCGTCGCACTCCGGGCACGGCCTGCGGATCACCGTGCCGAACCCGCCGCAGCCCGGGCACGGCCTGGTCGCCATCACCTGGCCCAGGAACGACCGAGTCACCTGGCTGACCTCGCCGCGCCCGTGGCACACATCGCAGGTCTCCGGATGCGTGCCCGGCGCGGTGCCCTCGCCCGAGCAGGTCGGGCAGACCACGGCGGTGTCCACCACCAGGTCCCTGGTGGTGCCGAACGCGCACTCGGCGAGGTCCAGCTCGACCCGGATGGTCGCGTTCCGGCCGCGCCTCGCCCTGCTCCGCGGCCCGCGGGTACCCGCCCCGGCCCCGAAGAAGGCATCCATGATGTCGCTGAACGGGAACCCGGCCGCGAACCCGCCGGCGCCCGCTCCCGCCTGCGCGAAGGGGTCGGCGCCCATGTCGTACATCTGGCGTTTCTGCGGATCGGACAGGACCTCGTAGGCCTGAGTGATCTCCTTGAACCGCTCCTGGGTCTGCGGATCGGGATTGACGTCGGGATGCAGCTCCCGGGCCAGCCGCCGGTAGGCCTTCTTGATCTCGTCAGCGTCCGCGTCGCGCCGGACGCCGAGGATGCCGTAGTAGTCGCTCGCCACCGCCGGCCCCTACGACTCGGCCAGGATCTGGCCCACGTACCGTGCCACCGCGCGCACCGCTCCCATCGCCGTCGGGTAATCCATCCGTGTCGGGCCGAGCACGCCCAGCTTCGCCAGCGCCTGATCACCGGAACCATAGCCCGACGCCACCAGGGAGGTACTCTGCAGGCCCTGTACCTGGTTCTCTGAACCGATCCTGACCGTCAGCGATTCCTGGTCACCGGACTCACCGAGTAGCCGCATGAGCACCACCTGCTCCTCGAGCGCCTCTAGCACCTCGTGCAGACCCCGGGCGAAGTCGGCCGGGGTCAGGTTGGCGGCGCCGCCCACGACGACCCGCTCCTCATGCCGCTCCACCAGGGTTTCCAGGATGACGGAGAACACCGACGCCGCGTTGGCGCGCTCGGTCGGCGTCACCCGCTCGGGAAGCTCGGCGACCACCGACGCTACCTCGGTCAGCCTGCGCCCGTCGAGGCAGGCGTTGAGCACCGCGCGCAGCTGGGTGATGGCGTCCTCGTTGATGCGGCCGGGCAGGTCCACCGAGCGCTGCTCCACCCGTCCGGTGTCGGTGATCAGCACCAGCAGCAGCCGCCGGTCCGTCAGCGGCACCAGCTCGATGTGACGGACCGACGACCTGGTAAGCGAGGGGTACTGCACCACCGCCACCTGGCGGGTCAGCTGCGCGAGCAGCCGCACCGTTCGCATCACGACGTCGTCGAGGTCGTACGCTCCGGCCAGGAACGTCTCGATCGCACGCCGCTCCGCGGACGAAAAGGGCCTGACCTCGGAGAGCCGGTCGACGAACAGCCGGTATCCCTTGTCCGTGGGGATCCGGCCCGCGCTCGTATGCGGCTGCACGATGAAGCCCTGCTCCTCGAGGACGGCCATATCATTGCGGATGGTTGCCGGGGACACGTCCAGCCTGTGGCGATCGACGAGGGACCTCGAGCCGACCGGCTCGTGCGTGGACACGTAGTCCTCGACGATGGCGCGCAGCACAGCCAGCTTCCTGTCGTCGAGCACGCGCTCACCTCCCTGGCACTCCGGTATCCCGAGTGCCAAGTCTATGGCGGGAAGGATACTGGGATGGTGCACGGCCGTATGACCGAATTCGCAGCTGCAGCTGGCACCGTCTACCGTGAGGAGACAGAGAGCAGGGCGGACAGGCTCCATGACCAGCAATTCACCGCAGCCGGCACCGGAATGGGCAGCGCCGGAGAGACGATCACAGGTGCCGGCCTCCTCCGAACCCCTCGAGGGGCTTCCCTTGGCCGAGGATGGCTTCCCTGCGCCTGACGGCAGGTGGCACACTGGCCCGCTGGACCCGTGGCAGACCGGCCCGCAGGGCCGCGTGCGGGCCGGTGGCCGGTGGCCGGCCACGCGGGCGCCGTGGCCCGGCCAGGCCTCCGACCTTCCCGCCCGCCTGCCCGAGCGGGGAACAGGGGAACAGGTCATGGTGGCGGCACCGGAACCCGGGGGCGCCGTGGAGTCAGGCGACGAGCGCCTGGCCACGCTCAGCTACCTGAGCGTGCCGTTCCTCGGGCCCGTGGTGCCGCTGGTCGTCTACCTGATCAAGAAGCGGGCATCGGCCTATGTCCGCCGCCAGTCGGTCCAGGCGCTGAATCTGTCGATCACCGCGCTCATCTACACGTTCTGCGCCCTGATCGTGGGCGCGATTCTGGCCCTGGACAGCATCACCGTCGCCCTGATCTTCGTGGTACCGCTGGCCGTCGCGCTGTGGCTGGTCACCCTGAGTTACGTCATCCTGGCCGCCTCCCGGGCGAGCCGGGGCGACTACTTCCGGATCCCCGGCTGGCTCTGCACGACCATCCTGCGCTAGCCCGGCCCCCGCGCCAGGCTCCCCGCGCCAGGCCAGCTCAGTCCGTCAGCCCGCGGATCACCGCATCGGCCAGCAGCCTGCCGGAGGGCGTCAGGGTGACCCGTCCCCCGGCGTGCGCCGCCTGCTCCGCCAGCCCGTCCCGGACCGCCGCCGCCGCGCAGGCCAGCCCGGCCGGCGTCAGCTCGGCGAGCGGGCAACCGCTAGCGAGCCGGGTGGCCAGCATGATCCGTTCTGTCCTCCGCTCGGCCGGTGTCAGGATCTCGCGCGCCTGGGCCGGGCTCACCCCGGCAGCGAGGCGGGCGGCGTACGCGGCCGGATGCCGCACGTTCCACCACCGGGTACCGCCCACATGGCTGTGCGCGCCGGGACCGATGCCCCACCAGTCGCCGCCGGTCCAGTACAGCAGGTTGTGCCGGCACATCGCCTCCGGCGACGCGGCCCAGTTGGAGACCTCGTACCAGTGCAGGCCGGCGGCGGCGAGCAGCTCATCGGCGGCGAGGTACCGGTCGGCGATCGCGTCATCGTCTGGAGCGGGAAGGTCCCCGCGCCTGATCCTGGCGGCCAGCCGGGTGCCCTCCTCGACGATCAGCGCATAGCCGGACATGTGGTCGGGCCCGGCGGACAGGGCGCTGCGCAGCGACCGGGTCCAGTCCTCGTCGCTCTCTCCCGGGGTGCCGTAGATCAGGTCCAGGCTGACGTGCTCGAACCCCGCAGACCGCGCCCACGCGACGCATCTTTCCGGCCGGCCGGGCTCATGCTTTCGATCCAGAACGGCCAGCACCCGGCTTACCGCGCTCTGCATGCCGATCGAGATGCGGGTGAATCCGCTGCTGCGCAGCTCGGCCAGGGACCGCTGGTCCACGGACTCCGGGTTCGCCTCCGCCGTCACCTCGGCGCCCGGGGCCAGGCCGAACTCGGCGCCGATGGCGCGCAGGATCGCGCCGAGATCCGCGGCGGGCAGCAGGGTCGGCGTGCCGCCGCCGAAGAACACGCTCCGGGCCGGGCTGGCGGCCGGGCCGAGCACCCGGCGCGCCAGCCGGATCTCCTCGATGGCCTGGGCGGCGTAGGAGTCCCTGGTGGCACCCGGGCCGAGCTCGGTAGCCGTGTAGGTATTGAAGTCGCAGTACCCGCACCGGGTCGCGCAGAACGGCACATGCACGTACACCCCGAACGGCCGCTGGCCGAGTCCGTCCAGGGCCGCGGGCGGCAGCGCGCCGTCGGCGGGGACGGGCTCGCCGTCGGGCAGGGGGCCGGGCACGGTCAGCTCACCGCGCCCGCGCATCGAAGGACATTCCGGCAGCGGTCACACCCGCACCGTACCCGCACCGCTGCCTCAGCGGTCCCCATCACGAGTTAGGCTGGATGGTACTGAGGCGCCGGGAGGAAGCCGATGGCGGTAAGTCCAGGTTACGGAATGACGCCGGCGGGCGACGGCCGGATGCGTGCGTCCACCGCTGACCGGGAGCGCGCGGTTGACGTGCTCAAAGCCGGGTTCGCAGAGGGCAGGCTGACCAAGGACGAGTACGATGCCCGGGTCTCCCAGGCCTACGCGGCGCGAACGTACGCGGAGCTGGCCATGGTCACCGCCGACCTGCCCGGCGGCCAGATGGTGGCGCCCTACGGGCAGCCGTACCTGCAGCCCTACATGCCGGTCCGGCGCAGGACCAACTCGCTGGCGGTCGCGTCGCTGATCTGCGCCCTGGCGCAGCCGTTCATGGGCGTGACCACGATCCCGGCCATCATCCTCGGCCACATGGCCCGCGGCCAGATCCGCCGCACCGGAGAGGACGGCGACGGGCTCGCCACGGCCGGCCTGGTGCTCGGCTGGGTCGGGCTTGGCGTAGCGATGCTGCTGATCCTGCTCATCGCCGCGCATGCCGGTCAGGGGCCGCAGGGGCAGTTTCCGGCAGGTCCTTCTGGCGGCTGAACGGGCCTCCGGGGCCGAGCCGCTCAGCGCCTGCGGTCCGGGCCCTGCTCGGTGGACAGCGCGGCGACGAAGGCCTCCTGCGGCACCTCCACCCGCCCGATGACCTTCATCCGGCGCTTGCCTTCCTTCTGCCTCTCCAGCAGCTTGCGCTTGCGGGTGATGTCACCGCCGTAGCACTTGGCCAGCACGTCCTTGCGCATCGCGCGGATGTTCTCGCGGGCGATCACCCGCGACCCGATGGCGGCCTGGATCGGCACCTCGAACTGCTGCCTCGGGATCAGCTCCTTCAGCCGGGCGGTCATGGCCAGCCCGTACTCCCGCGCCCGGTCGGCGTGCACGATCTGGCTGAACGCGTCCACGGGCTGGCCCTGCAGCAGGATGTCGACCTTCACCAGGTCGGCCTCCTGCTCACCGGCGGGCTCGTAGTCCAGCGAGGCATAACCGCGGGTGCGGGACTTGAGCTGGTCGAAGAAGTCGAAGATGATCTCCGCGAGCGGCATGGTGTAGCGGATCTCCACCCGGTCGGCGGACAAGTACTCCATCCCGAGCAGCGTGCCGCGCCTGCCCTGGCACAGCTCCATGATCGCGCCGATGTACTCACTGGGCGCCAGCAGCGTGGCCCGGACCACGGGCTCGAAGACCTGGCTGACCTTGCCGTCAGGGAACTCGCTCGGGTTCGTCACAATCAGCTCGGCGCCCGCCTCTGTCACCACGCGGTAGACCACGTTCGGCGCGGTGGAGATCAGCGCCAGGTCGAACTCCCGCTCCAGCCGCTCCCGGACGATGTCCATGTGCAGCAGGCCGAGGAAGCCGCAGCGGAAGCCGAACCCCAGCGCCGTCGACGTCTCCGGCTCGTAGACCAGCGAGGCATCGTTGAGCCGGAGCTTGTCCAGCGCGTCGCGTAGCTCGGGGTAGTCGTCCCCGTCGAGCGGGTAGAGGCCGGAGAACACCATCGGCCTGGGGTGGTCGTACCCGGGCAGAGGTTCCTGCGCCGGCCTGCTGGCGCTGGTCACCGTGTCGCCGACGCGCGCCTGGCGCACGTCCTTCACGCCGGTGATCAGGTAGCCGACCTCGCCGGCGGCCAGGCCGTCGGACGGGACGGGCTCCGGCGAGATCACGCCGACCTCGAGCGTCTCGTGCACGGCCTTGGTGGACAGCATCAGGGTCTTCTCGCGCCGGGACAGGCGGCCGTCCACCACCCGGACGTAGGTCACCACGCCGCGGTAGGTGTCATAGACCGAATCGAAGATCATCGCCCGGGCCGGGGCGTCGAGGTCGCCGGCCGGCGGGGGGACCTGCTCCACGACCGCGTTCAGGAGGTCGGTGACTCCCTCGCCGGTCTTGGCCGAGACCCTCAGCACGTCCGCCGGGTCGCAGCCGATGATGCCGGCGATCTCCGCCGCGTACTTCTCGGGCTGCGCGGCCGGCAGGTCGATCTTGTTCAGCACCGGGATCAGGTGGAGGTCGGCGTCGAGCGCCAGGTACAGGTTGGCCAGGGTCTGCGCCTCGATGCCCTGGACGGCGTCCACCAGCAGGATCGCGCCCTCGCAGGCGGCCAGCGACCGGGACACCTCGTAGGAGAAGTCGACGTGACCTGGGGTGTCGATCAGGTTCAGCACGTAACGGCCGGCGTCCTGGCCCCGCCAGGGCAGGCGGACGGCCTGGCTCTTGATCGTGATGCCCCGCTCGCGCTCGATGTCCATCCGGTCCAGGTACTGCGCGCGCATCTCCCGTTCGCCGACGACGCCGGTGAGCTGCAGCATCCGGTCAGCGAGCGTCGACTTGCCGTGATCGATGTGGGCGATGATGCAGAAATTGCGGATCACCGCCTGATCGGTGCGTCCCGGCTCGGGCGCCGGTGGCTCAGCCGCGCGCCGCGCGGCCGTCGGCGGCTGGGTCGTGGGTGGCTCGGTGGTCGATGGCACAAGCATCCGCCAGGTGATAGTTCCGTCAGAGCCCGGCTCGTCATCTGCGGGCTGTCGCCGTCTATGGTCGCATGCCGGGCAGGATGCTCTGTTCCCGCTCGCCTGCGGGCGCTCTTGAGGCACCCCGGCTCGCTCACGCCGACAGCCGGCTTGGGCGAGCGGGGCGGCCCGGTTTGAGCGACCGGCCAGATCTCGGATACCCTTGTGCGTCAGCTGCCAGCATGCCCGCATCCGTCCTGTCGGGCGCGACGCCGCGATCTCGTCGCGGTGGGCACACCCCGGCCAACCTGACCAGATCTCTAGCGAGGCACACGCGTGGCGAATATCAAGTCCCAGATCAAGCGCAACAAGCAGAACGAGAAGGCGCGCCAGCGCAACAAGGCCGTCAAGTCGGCGCTGAAGACGTCGGTCCGGCAGTTCCGCGAGGCCGCGGAGGCCGGCGATGCCGACCAGGCCACGCAGAAGATGCGGGCCGCCTTCGTGAGGCTGGACAAGGCCGTCAGCAAGGGCGTTATCCACAAGAACCAGGCGGCCAACCGCAAGTCCGCGATCGCCAAGCGCGCCGCGCAGATGGAGCACGGCTGACCGTAACATCTGCGCCTCCGGGGCCCCACCCGCCTCCCCACCCCCCCTCTGGCGCGCTCGCGGTCAGCCCCGCGAGCGGCAGGCCACGATCTCGGTGATCGCGAGTTCCAGCGCGTAGCCCGGGCTGGCCCCCTCACCCTTCACCTGGGCGTCGGTATCCGCCACGACCGAGTGTGCGCGCGCGACGCCATCCGCCGTCCAGCCCCGGAGCTGCTGGCGGACCCGGTCAATCTTCCACGGCGGCATCCCCAGCTCGGCCGCCAGCGCGTCGGCGCCGCGGCCCCTCGCCGCCGAGCCCACCCGTCCCAGCGCTCGGACGCCCTGGGCCAGCGCGCTAGTGATCAGCACCGGCGAGACGCCGGTCGACAGCGCCCAGCGCAGCTGCTCCAGGGCGTCGGCCAGCTTCCCCTCGAGCGCGCGATCGGCCACCGTGAACCCGGTTGCCTCCGCGCGGCCGCGGTAGTACCGCGCCACCATGGCCTGGCTGATCGGACCGGTGGTGTCGGCGGCGAGCTGGCTGCACGCCGCCGCGAGCTCGCGTAGATCGGTCCCGACCGCGTCGAGGAGCGCGCGCAGGCCGCCCTCGTCCGCCTTCCTCCCGGCCTGGCGGAACTCGGCCCGCAGGAAGTCCAGCCGCTCGCCGAAACGCCTGATCGGGGGGCAGTCGATCCGCCTGGCCCCGTCGCCGGCCAGGCTGGCCAGCAGTGACTTGTTCCTGGCCCCGCCCGAGTGGGTCAGCACCAGCACCATGTCCGGCGCCGGAGCGGCCGCGTAACGGCCCAGCTCGGCCGCGACGTCCTTGGTGGCGTCCTGCACCGACCTGATGATGACCAGGCCGCCGTCGGCGAACAGCGACGGAGCCGTGAGGGCGGACAGGTCGCGTGGCTTGAGGTCGGCGGCCCGCACATCGTGCACGTCGAACGAGGCCGTTGCGGCCTCCGTCGCGATGCTGCGCACGGCGCGCTCGACCAGCAGCTCCTCGTCTCCGACCACGACCGTCACCCGCGCGACGCGGGCCTGGTCGCCGGAGGCGGCCGCGGGACCGGTAGGGGGCATGCCTGCAGCATGCCATGAACCCGGCTGTGGACGGGATGGCCAGTGACGGCAGCCACCGCCTAGGGCTGGCGCTGCGGCCATGGCCAGAGAGCAGCCGCTGCCGCCGGGCCTCAGCCGACCGCTGGCTCGCCGCCCCGCCACACGCGGAGCGGCTTGAGGCCATAGGCCCAGGCGAAGGCGCCTTCGTGATCGGCGTCCCAGGCCACGATGTCCGCGAACCGGCCCCGGACCATCGCTCCCCGGTCGGGCGCACGCAGGGCGTGGGCGCCGCCGATGGTCGCCGCGCGAAGCGCCTCAGCGACGCTCATGCCGAGATGCGCGACCGCCAGGGCGATGACCAGCGGCATCGACGTGATCCCGATCTCGCCGGGCGAGTGATCAGACCCGAGGGCGACCGCTACGCCCTTGTCGAGCAGCGCGCGGACCGGCGGGGTCCGCCCCGTCGCCAGGGACGTGGCCGGGCAGACCACGGCGGCCACGCCCGCGCGGGCCAGGGCTGCGACGTCATTATCGTCAGCCTCGTGCAGCAGGTCGGCCGATGCGCAGCCCATCTCCGCCGCGAGCCTGGCCGCCCCGTTGCGCGTGTCACCGCAGGCGTGGAGCCGGGGCAGCAGGCCGGACGCCCGCCCGGCATTGAGCACCCAGCGCGCTTCGGGCTCGCTGAAGCACCCGTCGTCGCAGTAGACGTCCACGCTGTCGGCGCCGGCCCGGGCCGCGTCGGCACACCAGCCGCTGACGGCGTCGACGTAGTCGTGACGCCGCCCGAAGTACTCGGGCGGCACGGCGTGCGCGGCGAGGAACGTCGCATGCACGCGCGGCAGGCCGTGCTCACCTTCGAGCGAGCGCAGCAGGCGGATATCCGCGAGTTCCCCGTCCCTGGTCAGGTGGTAGCCGGTCTTGGCCTCGATCGTCGTCGTTCCGCTCAGCATCCAGTCCCGCAGCCGCGCCCGCACAGCGTCGCACAGCGTCCACGGGTCTGTCCCCCGGGTGATCGTGACCGTGGAGGCCATCCCGCCGCCTGCCGCGGCGATGTCGGTGGACGAGGAGCCGGCGGACCGCATGGCCAGTTCCGCGTACCGGTTGCCCGCGTAGACGGGGTGGGTATGGGCGTCGATGAGCCCGGGCGTGACCAGCCCGCCGTTGAGGTTCTCCACGTGATCGACGTCGACGATGTCGTCGATCACGCCGGGAAGGCTGCCCGGCAGCTCCGAAGCCGGACCAACCCAGGCGATGCGGTCATCGTGGGACAAGATGGCAGCGTTGCTCCACACTTCAGAACCGGTCCACAGCCGGCCAATGTTGGTGAGCAAGCGAACGGTCACCGCGGGGCGCCCGCCTGCGGGGCAGCGCTGCTGGTGATGGTCTGGTTGGCCATGAGCGCTCACCTGCCATGACTCGTTCCCGGTGCTGGCCGCTCTGGCGAGCCCGCCTGAAGATGATCACGTTTGGGAACGCTGCGGATGCGCCAACCAACATATCGGTTGAGTCACGCTATTGCACTACAGGGCCCTTGTACAGAGGGCCCGCCCGATTTGCCTGGGCTAAATGGCCGGGTACAACTCTCAGTTCTCTTCTGCCTCCCCACAGTTGTCCCGGGCGGCCCCAGGCGCACGCCAATCCGGCTGAGGGCTCGCGTTCCTGCGCGCCGCCCGGCGTGCGCGGGCCTGCCCGGCGCAACCCGGGCAGGCCGGCCTCATCAGCGCAGACAATCTCCGGTCGTGGAATTCGCTGCCGGAACTCGTCGGACTTGCCTGGCGTAATTGCGCGGATATAGGTGATGCGCAGGTTTGCAATGGATTGCACCGTGATAGGGCACCCGTTACTCGCCAGTAGCGTCAATGGGTTATTGCGGGCGTTCCGAATCGGCCGAGCTCGGCCGCCAGGCCAGGCGGCACCCGCGCGGTCAGCTCGGTGCCGTCCTGCCCGTGCCGGACCGCCAGCACCTCGCCCTCCTGGTGCGCGCGGGAGAGAAGATCGCCCCTGTCGTAGGGGACCGTGACGCTGACCTGCCGATCATGCCGCGGCAGCAGCCGCTCGATCTCGGCGAGCAGGTCATCGATCCCAGCCCCGGTGCGAGCGGAGACCACCACGGATCCGCGCTCGGCCAGCCGCAGGCCGTCCAGCTCGATGGACTCGGCCGCGTCGGCCTTGTTGATCACGACGAGCTCGGGCACGTCCCCGGCGCTGATCTGGCCGAGTACCTCGCGCACGGCCGCGATCTGGGCGCGCGGGTCAGCGTCCGAGCCGTCCACGACGTGCAGGATCAGGTCCGCCTCGGCCACCTCTTCCAGCGTCGACCGGAAGGCGTCCACGAGCTGGTGGGGAAGATGCCGGACGAAGCCCACCGTGTCGGTCAGCGTGAAGAGCCAGCCGGAGGGTGTGCGGGCCCGCCGCACGGCCGGGTCGAGCGTGGCGAACAGCGAGTCATCCACCAGGACCTGCGCCCCGGTCAGCCGGTTCAGCAGGCTGGACTTTCCGGCGTTGGTGTACCCGGCGATCGCCACCGACGGAACCGCGCGCCGCCGCCGCTGCCCGCGCTGCACCTGCCGCCCGACGGACATGTCGGCGACCTCGCGCCGCAGCTTGGTCATCCGCGCCCTGATCCGCCGCCGGTCAGTCTCGATCTTCGTCTCGCCGGGACCGCGGGTTCCGATGCCACCGCCCCCGGCCACCCGGCCTCCGGCCTGCCTGGACAGCGACTCGCCCCAGCCGCGGAGCCTGGGCAGCAGGTACTGCAGCTGCGCCAGTTCCACCTGGGTCTTGCCCTCCTTGCTGCGGGCGTGCTGCGCGAAGATGTCCAGGATCAGGGCCGTCCGGTCGACGACCTTGACCCGCACGATGCCCTCGAGCCTGCGCAGCTGACCGGGCGCAAGCTCCCCGTCGCAGATCACCGTGTCCGCGCCCGACGACGCGACAAGCTCCGCGAGCTCGGCTGCCTTGCCCGCCCCCACGTAGGTCGCCGAGTCTGGCCGGCCGCGCCGCTGGATCAGGCCGTCCAGGACCCGTGATCCCGCGGTCTCGGCGAGCCGGGACAGCTCACGCAGCGAGTTCTCGGCCGTCGCCAGGGTCCCGTCGGTCCAGACCCCCATCAGGACCACCCGCTCCAGCCGCAACGCGCGGTACTCGACCTCGGTAATGTCCTGGAGCTCGGTGGACAGCCCGGCTACCCGGCGCAGTGCGTGCCGGTCCTCCAGGTCCAGCAGGCCGGCATCCTCCGGCTCGGCCGGCACGGTACTAGCCGACGCCGGGCTGGCCGACCCGGTACTGGCCGATCCGGTACTGGCCGATCCGTGGCCGGCCGGGGTCACGGGCTCGCTCGATGGTGCAGACATCTTCCTCCAAGTCTAGGAGCCCCGGCTGGCCGCGGCCAGCCGCTGGTCGTGACGATGCTCCCACGGCCTAGACTCATGTTCATCTGGTTAAACCCCTGTCTATTCTCGTTAACGCCTGGCGGGCCGCGGATGTGACCCGCCGCGCCCTGGCGATGACGGACCGCAGGTCGTCGCCCCCGACGGCACGTCCCGTCACCCGGCGAACTCGCCCGCCCCGCTACTCACAAGGCTGTCAGCCCTCTTCCGAAAGCTGTCGGCCGTGACCTTTGACCTGCACGCGGGCTGCCGCTAGCGTCTCAATCGCGAGCTGGGCGCCGCTGGCCGCCGGGTCGGCCCGGCCCTGGCCGCGGCGATTCGCTACGACCCGTAAGGAGCCAGGCGTGACGGAGACCGAGGGCGTCCAGATCACCGGTCCGGCCGGTGAGCGGTACGACGAGATCCTCACCGACGAGGCGCTCGGCCTGGTCGCGGCGCTGCACCGGGAGCTCGGCCCGCGGCGCGCGCAACTCCTCGCCGCCAGGTCCGCCCGGCAGCAGGAGCTGATCTCGGGCGCGATGCTGGACTTCCTGCCGCAGACGCGCCGGGTCAGGGAGGACACATCCTGGCAGGTGGCGCCACCGGCGCCGGGGCTGGTCGACCGCCGGGTGGAGATCACCGGGCCGACCGACAAGAAGATGACGATCAACGCGCTCAACTCGGGCGCCCGGGTCTGGCTCGCCGACTTCGAGGACGCGAACACCCCGCTCTGGGACAACATGGTCACCGGCCAGCTCAACCTGAAGGACGCGCTGGACCGGAAGATCGACTTCCGCTCCGCCGACGGCAAGTCCTACCAGCTCAGGCCCGACGACGAGCTGGCCACGATTGTGGTCCGGCCGCGCGGCTGGCACCTCGACGAGAAGCACCTGCTGGTGGACGGCCAGCGGGTCTCCGGGAGCCTGTTCGACTTCGCGCTGTATTTCGCCCACTGCGCCCGGCGCCAGCTCGACAAGGGCCAGGGCCCGTACTTCTACCTGGCCAAGAACGAGAGCCACCTGGAGGCGCGGCTCTGGAACGACGCCTTCAACCTGGCCCAGGACCGGCTGGGCATCCCCCGCGGCACGATCCGGGCGACGGTCCTGATCGAGGAGCTGCGGGATCACAGCGCCGGGCTGAACGCGGGCCGGTGGGACTACCTGTTCAGCATCATCAAGAAGTTCCGCACCCGGGGCCGCGACTTCGTCCTGCCCGAGCGCAACGCGGTGACGATGACGGCCCCGTTCATGCGCGCCTACACCGAGCTGCTGGTCAAGACCTGCCACGCCCGCGGCGCGCACGCGATGGGCGGCATGGCCGCGTTCATCCCGAGCCGGCGCGATTCGGAGGTCAACGCGAAGGCGCTGGCCAAGGTCCGCGACGACAAGGCCCGCGAGTCATCCGACGGCTTCGACGGCTCGTGGGTGGCCCATCCCGACCTGGTGCCGGTCTGCCAGGAGGTGTTCGACGGCGTGCTCGGGGACCGGCCCAACCAGCTCGGCAAGCTCCGCAACGACGTCGAGGTCGGCGCCGCCGACCTGCTGGCCATCGCCAAGACCCCGGGCGGGATCACCGAGGCCGGGCTGCGCAACAACGTCAGCGTCGGCCTGCAGTACCTGGCCAACTGGCTGGCCGGCACCGGGGCCGTCGCGATCTTCAACCTGATGGAGGACGCGGCCACCGCGGAGATCTCCCGGTCTCAGGTCTGGCAGTGGCTGCATAACGACGTGACCCTGGCCGAAGGCCCGCAGGTGACCAGGGATCTCGTGGAACGGATCATCGGCGAGGAGCTCGGCCTGATCCGCGAGCAGTACGGCCCCGCCTTCGAGGCAGCCCAGTTCGACCAGGCCGTGGCCTTGTTCAAGGAGGTCGCCCTGGCCGACGACTACGTCGATTTCCTGACCATCCCGGCCTACGAGCGCATGCCCTGAGCCGCCGCCGCGGTCCGGCCTCGGATGCGGAGTTTGGCAAACCGGGCGCGCGAGGCGCACGCTGGTGAGGTGGGCGGCCTTGGGACGGCGTTCGGCCAGGACGGAGACGCTCAGGTGGCGGGGGCGGGCTGGTGACGGACGCGGGCTGGAGGGCAGGTACATGACCGCGCAGGCAAGCCGCGCCGCAGCCAGGCCAGGGGCAGCGATCGACGCGCTGGTCCCTCGGATGACGCAGATCTGCGGGCCGGACGGTGTCATCACCGACCCGCTGGACCTGGCCACCTACGAGTGCGACGGGCTGACCGCGCACCGCTGCTCCCCGGGCCTGGTCGTGCTGCCGACCCGGGCTGAGCAGGTGGCCGCGATCGTCAGCACGTGCGCCCAGGCGAAGATCCCGTTCGTGGCGCGCGGCTCGGGCACCGGCCTGTCCGGCGGCGCCCTGCCCCGGTCCGACGGCGTGCTGATCGTCACCTCGCGGATGCGGACAATCATCGCGATCGACCCGGAAAGCCGCCGGGCGATCGTCGAGCCCGGGGTGACCAACCTGGCGGTGAGCCAGGCGGCACGGCCGTTCGGCCTGTTCTACGCGCCCGACCCGTCCAGCCAGGTCATCTGCTCGGTCGGCGGCAACGTCGCGGAGAACTCGGGCGGGGCGCACTGCCTCAAGCACGGCTTCACGGTCCATCACGTGACCGGCCTGGAGATCGTTACCCCCCAAGGGGAGCTGACCTGGCTGGGCGACGGCACCGGTGCCGCTCCCGGCTATGACCTGGTCGGCGCGTTCACCGGGTCGGAGGGCACGCTCGGCATCGTCACCAAGATCGTCGTGAAGCTGACCAGGATCCCGGAGGCGGTGACCACGCTGCTGGCCGCGTTCGCGACCATGGGGGCCGGCGGCGCCGC
>WNFJ01047717.1_pt1 | contig 27475 bp, 18 predicted proteins | sample 5400461 | NCBI WGS metagenome assembly WNFJ01 (sample SAMN13153349, study PRJNA577476) | soil metagenome | isolation source: 115 cm saprolite on Douglas fir-dominated hillslope | place: USA:California | collected 2013-09-17
TTCTACGATCTCGTTACTGTAGAGATGAGCGTGGTTAACCCGGCAATCCTCTGGGATCTGCATGAGGGTGGCAGTATACCCACAACACCAACCCCTCCCCTCGAAGACGTAAAGCGCCAGGCGTGGAGCGCTCTTCTGCCCGAGCTGGAAACTTACCGCGGGAAGTTGCTTCAAGAGCGCGAACGCCAGGCAGCGATCAAGGAGAAATATGGCGTGCAGTCGCTGGAATACTTAATTCTCAAACTGGACGGGGACCTCATTGGGCTGTATGACCGTCAGCAGCATAGGGAGAACGTGGATCTGGCTATCCGCAATAAGGAGGAACAAAAGCACTCCTATGAACATGCTCTAACGGGGCTAAAGGATACGCTGGCACGAGAGCGAAGCCTGACGCTCGCGACGCCGCGCTTCGTGGGAGCAGCGCGGGTGGTGCCTAAACAAGACATCGTAGATGAGCTGCACGAAGATCCCGACGTCGAGCGCATTGCTATGGAGGAGGCGATACGCTACGAGCGTGAGCAAGGGCACACGCCGGAGGACGTTTCAGCGCAAAACCTGGGCTTCGATGTGCGCTCAACGGATGTCCAGGGCCGTAAGCGCTATATCGAGGTCAAAGGGCGAGCTGCGATTGGGCCAGTCCAGCTAACACAGAACGAGTGGTTTAAGGCGCAACGCTTTAAAGATGATTACTATCTCTACGTTGTGCTCAATATAGCGACACAGCCGCAGCTCTACATCGTCCAGAACCCGGCAGCGCTGCTCCAGCCGGAGCAGCAGATCGAGGTGCGCTACCTGGTTACCGTACTTGATATTACGGAAAAAGGGAACAAAGTATGACAAGTCACCGTTTCATTGAGGAATCCTTCCCGGTCAAAGAAGTTAGCCAGGCGGCGGCCAGAGAAAAAAGTATCCGCCATGGACATATCAGTACGCTCCATATTTGGTGGGCGCGACGTCCCCTAGCAGCCTCCCGTGCTACAGCTTATGCTGCCCTTACGCCCGCGCCTGCCACCATCGAGGAGTGGCAGCATCGGCGTGACTTGATTGTTGACTTGTGCCAGTGGGGCAACTCGCTGAATGAACGTCTACTCGAGAAGGCACGTCAGGATATCCTTCAGGCAAATGGCGGCCGACCCCCGCGTGTACTGGACCCTTTTGCTGGTGGGGGATCTTATCCATTGGAATCTATGCGTTTGGGCTGTGAAGCCTATGCCAATGATTATAACCCAGTAGCTGCCCTCCTCCTCAAAGCAACACTAGAGTATCCTAAGAAATTTGGTCAACTAAGGCCACAGCGAAATGATAAAGCTGAGGCTGGGCTTTTTCATGAGACATTCAATGAACCGCGTAAAGTCAATCCCCTTTTAGAAGCGGTGAACTTTTGGGGCAAGTGGGTACTAAATGAAGCACAAAAGGATCTGCTCCCTTTCTATCCTTCTGATCCAGATGGTGCAGTGCCTGTTGGTTTTATTTGGGCACATACAATTCCCTGTCAAAATCCTGGCTGTAGCACTAAGATCCCCCTTATGCGCCAATTCTGGCTAGCAAAGAAAGACAAGAAGACAGTTGCTTTGTATCCTGATGTTCAATCTGGTAGATTAAGTTTCCGTATCATTGGAGATGGTTACAGTACTTGGCCAATTGGCTTTGATCCGGAGAATGGAACTATTTCACGTGCTGTGGCAACCTGCCCTGTTTGCAAATCTCCAGTAGATGATAAGACTACACGCCGCCTCTTCCAAGAAGGCAATGCTGGCCAGAAAATGATGGCTGTAGTGCTTCAGCATTCCAAGCAACATGGAAAGACCTACCGAATCGCTACACAGGAGGATGAACAGGTATTCTACCAAGCAGCGTATCTTCTTGAGAAAAAACGTGAACAGCTGGTGTCGGAATGGGGGATAGACCCTGTACCAGATGAGCCATTGACCAGAGTTCCGATCACGTTTGGTGTCATCAATGTGTGGATATATGGGATGAATAATTGGGGCACGCTGTTCAATACCAGGCAGAAGCTAGCGCTGGTGACTTTTACCGATAAGGTAAGGCAAGCCTATCTAAAACTGCTTGAGAAAGGTGAAGATACAGAATTTGCTACTGCTGTAGTCACATACTTGGCATTAGCTCTCGATCGTTATCTTGACCAGATGAGTGTGCTAGTCCCTTGGATTATTCAACTGGAGGCCATTTCCCATACTTTTAGACAAGCCCTGGGGATGGTTTGGGATTACGTAGAGGGATCTCCAAACTCTGAGGGAGGTAGCTATGGCAGCGCTCTAGATTGGGTAAGCCGCGTCATTGCACACTTGTCGCAGGCCAGTATGATTCAACAGGATCTCAGCTCTAGGGGCCAAGTAGATGCCCAAACATTAAAGAACCAGTCCCTGCCAAACGAATCAAAGCCAACGGGCATTCCAACGGTCACAAATGTTTCGGCAACAAGCCTACCCTATCCTGATAACTATTTCGATGCAGTTCTGACCGATCCACCCTACTATGATAATGTTCCTTACTCATACTTCTCAGACTTTTTCTATGTTTGGCTCAAACGCTCAATAGGGCATCTCTTCCCAGATCTTTTTTCAACCCCTCTCACTCCCAAAGCAGGAGAGATAGTAGCTTATACACAGGGTGGAGAGGGAGCAGAAAGCGGAAAACTGTTCTTTGAAGAGAATTTAAAACGTGCGCTTCAAGAGATACAGCGTGTACTTAAGCCAGAAGGCATCGCTCTCATTGTCTATGCGCATAAGTCTACCGTTGGCTGGGAGACAGTAATAAATGCATTGTTGGATTCTGGGCTAGTGATGACGGGAGCATGGCCGCTCAGCACTGAACGACAGGTTCGTGTACGCGCACAGGACTCTGCTGCTTTGGCATCTTCCATTTACATTGTCGCTCGCAAAATGGCCCGCCAGCCAATTGGTTTCTATAACGAGGTACGCGAGGAACTCCGTCGCTACTTGGATACCAAATTATATCGCCTCTGGGAGGAAGGGATTGGTGGGGCAGATTTCTTTATTGCGGCTATTGGCTCAGCAATCGAGGTTTTCGGTAAATATGAGCAGGTCATTGATTACGAAGGTATCGTCGTGCGAGCCGATCGCCTGCTAGATGAGGTTCGCACTATTGCCACTGACTACGCTGTGCATCAGATCTTACACAATGGTTTTGCCAGCGAGATTTCTGACCTCACTCGGTTCTATGTCCTCTGGCGCTGGGACTATGGCGAGATGCGCGTGCCTTTTGATGAGGCTCGCAAACTCGCTCAAAGCTGCGGCTTGGACCTCACTCGAGAGTGGGGGCGAAACGGATTTATCCGAAAGGATAAAGAATTCGTGCAGGTTCTTGGCCCTCAAGCGCGCAAAATAGAGAACATGGAAGGCGCTCACGAATTGATCGATGTACTACATCAGGTACTTTTGCTCTGGGAAAAAGGGCAGCGGACGGAACTTGTACAAGTACTGGCCGCCAGCGGCTATGGGCAGAGCGAGGCGTTCTACCTAGTGGCACAGGCTATCTCTGAGACGTTGCCCAACGAAAGCAAAGAGAAAAAGTTATTAGATGGTTTCCTTGCTGGACGCGAGCGCGTGCGCGAGGACGTGGGCCGGATAGCCCAGCAGCGCGGACTATGGGAGGAATAGAGGATCATGACTGCATTTCACACGATTGCCATTCCGCACGATGACATACTTGCCGGACGGCTGACCATGGACATCTTTGCTGCTGATCTGTGGGAGGTTTTCCAGGACCGCGGTCCCGACGAGTACCGTGTCCCTGCGCAGTTCTTCAAGAAGACCTATCAGACCGAGGGCCTGACCAATCTGCTGAACGTTGTCCACCGGCGCTTGCAGGGACATGGAGGGGACTCGGTACTCCAGATACAAACGCCCTTCGGCGGAGGCAAGACCCATGCCCTGATCGCGATGTACCACCAAGCGACGATGTGGACGGTGAAGCGCATAGTGATCGTCGGCACGGCGATGGCACCGACCGATACCCTCTGGGGAGCGCTCGAGGAGCAGCTGAGCGGGCAGAAAAGTGCCTTTGCGGGAATGGTCGCGCCCGGACGCGAAGCACTCCGTACCCTGCTGCTCCACCACCAGCCGGTGCTCATTCTGATGGATGAAGTACTGGAGTACGTCACCAAGGCGGCTGGTGTGGTGGTAGGCGGCAGCACGCTGGCTGCCCAGAGTATTGCGTTCATTCAAGAGCTGACCGAGCTGGTCAGTACGCTCGATCAGGTCAGTCTTGTGGTGACACTCCCTTCCAGTGTCATTGAGCACTACGACGAGCAGGCCGAGCGCCTTTTCCAGCAGTTGCAGCGGATTGCTGGCCGCGTGGAGAAAATTTATTCACCCGTGCAGGAACACGAGATTACCAGTGTCATCCGCCGACGCCTCTTCTCTTACGTCGATGAGCAGCAGGCCGCTCAGGTCGTCAGCGATTTCATGGATTATGCTGTCCGTGAGTCTCTACTCCCAGCAGGAATGCAACCCTCAGACTACCGACAGCGGTTTGATGCTGCCTATCCCTTTCTGCCCGAAGTGGTAGATGTCCTCTATGAGCGCTGGGGGAGTCTACCTACTTTCCAGCGCACACGTGGCGTCTTGCGTCTTCTTGCCCTGGTGGTGTACTCCCTCAAAGAGCGTACACTGCCCTACATCAGCCTGGCGGACTTCGATATGGCCGACCAGGAGATCCGCCGCGAGCTGCTCAAACACGCTGGAAACGAATTCGACAGTGTCATCGCTGCGGATATTACTGCCCCTGATGCAGGCGCACGGAAAGTCAACATGGAGTTGGGCAAAGCCTACCAGGGACTGCACTTTGGCAGCCGGGTAGCAACGAGCATTTTCCTCTATTCATTCTCAGGTGGCATCGAGCGTGGCGCAAACCTGGGTGAGATGAAGCGCAACGCCACGACGTTGGGAAATCCCTCAAGTGTTGTTGCCGAAGCAGTGGAGCAACTTAAGGGACAACTCTTCTACCTGCAAGAGCATGGAGGGAAATACTTCTTCACTAGCCAGCCCAACCTGAATCGGATCCTGTTGACGCGCATGGAAAATGTCAGCCAGCAGAATTTGCGTGAGGTGGAGCGCGATCTACTCAAAAGAAGGGTCACGGGGAAACACCTTACGGTGTTCATCTGGCCGGAGCAAAACAGCGATATTCCTGACACGCCGGAGTTGAAGCTTCTCTTGTTTCCAGCAGCCGACGAGATGCTGATGCGTGCGTTCTTGGAGCAGAAAGGAAGTAATCCCCGGGTAAACCGCAACACACTCTTTTTCCTTGCACCAGCGGCGAATGAGCGTATTGCCTTTGAAGCTCTGATGCGTAGGTATTTGGCCTATCAAATGCTGCGTGGAGATACTTCCTTGGCTCTCGCCAGCGAGCAGCGTAAGGAGATAGAAGGGAACTTCAAACGGATCGAAGCCGACCTAGGAGAGGCTGTGCGCAGGGTCTACCGTCGCCTCTTCATTCCTAGTCGCGATGGAGTCAAGGATCAGGACCTGGGTATTCCAACCTATGGAGAAGCTAAAGCATTGAACGATGAAGTCTACGACAAGTTACGGCTAGACGGTGAGATTCTCGAGAACATTGCCCCAATTGTGATCAAAGAGCGATACCTTTCGGATCGCGACTGGGTATACACTGAGCAACTCTATCAATCTGGACTTAGGACGCCAGGGGAGACACGAGCCACCGGCCGCAACGTCTGGGAGGTAGGCATCGCCGAGGGTGTACGTAAAGGGTTATTCGGCTTGGGCGAGTTGGAGGGCGATCTACCTCTTTATCGTTATTTTAATGATATGCCATCGGTCAGCTTGACGGGTCACGAGATTATCATTAGAGCTGCTATCTGCCAGGCGCAGATAGCAGAGCAGTCAGCCAAGTTCAAGTATCCGATGAGCGAGTTACAGGGAAATAGTAGAATGATTGGCGAGACGGGCGGAGATAGGCCACTTCACGAAATCCCCATCGGAGGTGTATCATCGCCCCTCATGCAGGGAAGCAAATCTGAACCGGGGGTGAAGATACCAACTCGCTCCAGTTTACGTCTGAGGTTCACCGTCCCCAAAGGACGAGTTTCTAGCTTAATGGGTATCATGAATCTACTTCAAAGCCGCTTCAATTGGATGGAAGTAACCTTATTCGTGGAGGAAGGTCTCCTCTCGGAGCAAGACTACGAGGATAAGGTCAAGGAGGCTTTCCGCCAAATGGGGGTGGAGGTGACGGAGGAGAATTAGGCGTGCAAGCAGCAAAAAGTAGCGCAAATTGTTCTTTATCTGCTGTCTAATGTTACTCCGTGGATTTCTGAACGCCATCTCCTTCCTCTTCTGTTGAAGTCAGTTGTAACCTGAGTTCTTTGCGCCTAAAGAATACATAGGTTGGTTGCTCTGAAGCGAGAGTAGCCCACGAATTTCAAAGTCTATGACAACATTATTCCAATACTTTTTATTGCTCACTCAAAAGTATGTTATCCTCACGCCATTTCAGCAGTCTATCTCTATGAAAAAGATAACCATGATGTCCATCAAATTTAGGACCGCTTACACAGACCTCAGATAATCTTCCCTGGCGAGCCCATTTCTGTACTGTGAGCTTGCCTGCTCCAAGTAATTTGGCTGCCTCTTCTGTCGTTAAATGATTGGCGATGAATTCCTCGATTGTCTCCCGATCAAAGTATTGGGCGCTTCCACAGACGACAGTGGGTGAAATAAGTCCAAACTTCACCCATCTTGCCAACGTGATGTCTTTGACTTTCAGAAGCTTGGTAACCTCTTCGCGGCTAACCCAGCCATTTTCCAGCTTCATTGATCGTATGCACTGCTGAATGTCTGAGCGATCAAATAACAGCGAAGTCAATTTCGGATCGCGACCTGCACTAAAGTAAGCCTGCAATTTGCCTTCTGCCACGTACGAGAGAATAGATGCTGCATTCAAACCAACCACGAAGAGCAGCCGCGCAGCTCCTGTTAGGTCAACGAAAGAGGCTTTTTTACCTGTCTTGTCAGGCGCACAACTTTCCACATGCTTCAACACCTTTTCCAAGCAATCAACCAGGGCCGCTTTATGAAATGCCCAGTGAGGATATCCTTCACCGGGGTTGCGTTCGGCAACCAGCAAACCTACTTTGACCAGGTCTATGACCATATGTTCTGTGGTACCTAGCCATTCAGCTGCCTCTGCACGATTGACGAACTCGTTCCACCGTCCCCGAAATTCCAGCAATTCAGCCCTATTCACAAATCGATGTTTCTGCTTGCCAATTGAGCTGGAGCGTTGGAGGGTCAGTCTGCCTGTCCTTAGAAGAATATCTATCATTTTAGGAGTTGTTCCAAGGAGCCTGGCTGCTTCTGCGATGCTCACGCCTGAAAGCTGCTCTGTAATGCCCAGATTTCCTTGGCAGAGATTCGTGCGTGCGACGGCACTGCTTAGTGAATATGTTGCAATGAAGTAGTGTTCAAAGGCTTTGTGAACAAATTCAAATGCAGGATGCTGCCAGTAGTCCTGAAGCCACTGTGAATAGAGATTTCCCAGATCAGCCTTTGGCCCGCCGTTGAGAGGGTTACATAGCTGGAGTTGCGTTCGGTAGGCTTGTAGAAACTCGTAAAAGCCTTCTGGCCAGTTCATCATTCCTCTGAACGCTGTCGTAAATAGGCGATAACTTTCATAGGACGTAATCGTATTTTGTCCTTTGCCAGTTGGGAGTATAGCAATACGTGGATCACCGTAAATACGGTGCAGATACGGCCACTCAGCGCACGCCGGCATCCTTATTGCCCAATGCAGACCGTCGAGAACCCGGTAGAGTACCCTCGGCTGCTCTTGTAAGAGGCGAAGTATAGCGTCGCTAGGGGTAGTGTTGTCCATAAGCCATGATTGAATGATGCGTTGAAAGACCAATCCTGCATCATTACCCAATGGCAACACTTCGGTTTCTGCCAGGTTGCCTTTGCACTTGCGGCATTGCATCTCAACGATCTCCCGAATACTCACTTTTTTGTCGCATTGCTGACAGCGATCAATAAGCAGACAGGAGTGCTCCAGGCAAGTCGAGACTGAGATTGGCATCCAGATCAGGCGGTGATAGGCTCCATTCCTCAAGCAGAGTGGACAAAATTGCCCAGCACTCGCGGGCCGAAGCTGTTTGGTTGCAAGTGACCAGGCAAGTAGTGGTACAGAAATGCCTTCCGATATTTCTAAAAACTCGATTGAGATGTCTGGAGGTGTAAGAATAGTAGTGAAATGATGAGCACTCGCTGCATATAGATCAGGAGCTCTTACACGTGTCAACGCTTCCAATCTCTGGTACATCTCAATTCGGCGCGGGAGAGCGGTCCTATCCTTGAGAGCCTCCTGCTTGCTTACTCCTTCGAGGAGTATCTGGAAAAGAGTATCGGGAACATCGTAGTCGTTCAGCCGACTCAGGCGCGTCAAAATAGACTGCAGAGACTCTCCTGGCTGGATGGCAGTGCGTACCAAGAGTGCCGAATGCTGTGTATGCACTATCTTTTCCATGGGCGGGAAAATTCAAAGTGGCTAACTTAAACACCCAATAGGAAAACTCAGTTGACAACGAGTATCAATGTTCGGACTTTGTCTCCTCGTAACTTAACCTGAAAGCCATGGGAAGTCCGGTGTAAGGATCAACCGAGAAAACAAGCTGATGACGACCCAGCCCTTGCTCAGCTTGACCCTGTACGAGTACTTCTTCCTTCCGGGTATCAAGTACCAGCAAATCACACACAGTGTCATCAACCATCCAAGTTTCCTTGGAAGACGGCTTTTCCATTGACTTTCCTCCTTCTGAGCAATAACTTGTTGTTCAAGCAGATTACTTTCTTTAAAGACCTTCTTTTTTCTGTTCTCCTCCTTTCCTGAAATTTGGACTAATTTCGCGTCAAGCTGCTTATAGAGCTGCCTTACAAAACATTATTTAACCGCTCTTGCGGGGGATCATCGGGATTGCGAGGCCTACTACGCCGGTTCGTGCCTCGCCTTTTCCTTTTTGCCTTTTCCTGTAGCTTCGCCTGGTTTTTCTTAATCTCTTCGAGATTTGGTAATGCCCCCTTAAACGGGTCAGGAATACCGCGCCTTACCGGTGCAAGCTCTTCATTGAAGGCCTCAGAAAGAAGATCCAAGTCTAAATGCTCATGTCTCCGCTCTAATGCCAGGATTGTTGCTGCTCGAACGAGTTTCATCTGGTAGCTCACTATACCACCAGAAGCCGCGAAACAACGTAAAGCCGTATCATATTGGGCAAGATAAGATGATTCTTTGAGTGGTAGCAGCTTCTCTATCTCCCTAAGGAAATTGCGGAACACCTCTTTGGTTGTATCAGACCTGGTTTCGTCCCATTCAAATGGTGCTAATACGTAGGGATCGCCAAACAAACGTGCCAACTGTGAATTAGAATCGACTATCTCCTCTGCATCATCTTGTAGTCCTATAAAAAGGCATGAAACTTTGGTCTCTTTTACAAAGGTCTTCAGCCAGTTACTCGCATTGGCCAATATCCTCTGATTTTCGCGATCAACGAAATGTTGCAGCTCATCAAGAATAAGCAGTTCTACTCTGCATATTTCCTTGAAGTACCTGACGAGACGACGCTCCTTTGCGCCTATGGTACCTTTTGTCGCACCAGGGTCCCCCAGTGCCTCAAGAAGGACCATAATTAAATTATTAATGTTGGCTGTAGAAGGGGTGGTTGCCATCACAACTGGCCGCAATGTCACCGTTTCAGTAAAAATAGCGGGAAATCTTCGTGCATAAGATGCGGCGAGGGTCGTCTTTCCTGCTCCTGCAGGTCCCACCAGTAACATGCATTGAGGCTCAGCAGCAATAGCTTTCATCTTGTGGCACCGTTGAAGCTTGTTGTAGAGCTTCTCCCAAAGGGGATAGCGAACACGTATGAGTTCGACATAGGGTATTCGCTCCAGATGCGGTAGTTGGCAAATGGCTTCGTGCGTAAGATTTGATTGAGCATTACTCTCAAAATCGGGATCATTCATGGTAATCTCCTTTCACCTTCGCTGATTACATATCTATTTGCAGTTCAAGAGCAGGCACATGACTGCTACCTGAACAGTATCTGCCTCTTGTTATGGCAGTTCATAATCTCCACCCCAACCTGTTCTATTAGGTGATTCTGACCCTATTTCCTGGGCTATAGGCGTGTTGGCACTTGCAGAGGGGGGACATCGCCGCTCATATCTTTTCACTTCTTCGACTACTTTGCAGGCACTGTAGCATCTGATGCTGCAGAATCTGTGGCTCACTCTGCAACACAGTCATTACTGGCGTTACTGGTTGCCTATTCCTTCTTCGCGTCCCCCATGCGCGCGTTCGTCTTGGGATTGGGGCGAGGCTAGCAAATTCGACGCTGCATTAGGCGCTTATTCCGACCCGATCCCAAGATAGCGTGCTGCCATCTTTCGAACTAGAACCTTGTTGACCAAGCCAAACTGGCGTTCAACGATCCCATGGATGTGCTTTTTTGCTGCGGCGAGCTCGTATATGTCTACTTCCTTCTTCTGCCTCAGGAGATAGTTTCGAATAACTTTGTGCTCATCAATTGACAGGCCCTTCGCGTATTCCTGGTTCACGGCGGGAACGGGTAACCAATCTTCGTGGTCGGGACGCAGGTCATAGAAATAGAGGGTACTTAAATACATAGGATCGTATTTGATACGTACCTTTTCTATGGGTGAATCATCCTGTTCCTTGTATGTCCTGCTCTGCAGATAGCTTCGAAGAGCTGATAGAGCAGGACTTTGGTATCGGAGTGTTTCAAATTCAATACCACTGGGATGAACCGTGCGCAGCTCGCCCGGAAGCTGGCAAATCTCTTCGTAAGTAAGCTTCGTTTGGGCATTACGCTCAAAACCGGGATCATTCATGGAAATCTCCTTTCACCCTGATGAGTGACCATCCGCTTGGTAGCAAGGCCAAGCGCATAATTGATACTTGAATGGCAGTTCCTGACACTTACTATGGCAGCTCATAATCTCCGCCCCAGCCTTCTTTATTTGATGATGCTGGCTCCGTTTCTTGGACTGTAGGTGTGTTCAAACTCGTAGCAGGGACAACGCTGCTCTTATTTTTTCTTTTCCCCTGCTTCTTGGCAGGTTTTGTGCCATCTGGTGTTTGAGAATTTGCGACCTCCTCAGTGTCAGCATCAATTTTAGCTTCGCCTTCGGCCTCCACTTCCTTCTTTGTTTCCACCTGCGCATGCTCATCTTGAGATGGGTGTGAGACAGGCGTATTGGACGCCTTGTTAGGAGCGGATTCCGACCCGATCCCAAGATAGCGCGCTGCCTTCTTACGGCCTCGAATCTTCCTGGTCAAGCCATACTCGTGTTCAACAATCTCCTGAATATGCTTTTTTGCCGCGGCCAGTTCGTAAATGTCCACTTCCTTCTTCTTTCTCAGAATATAGCTTCGAATTACGCGGTGCTTATGGATGGACAGACCTTTAGTGTATTCCTGGTCCACAGCGGGAATGGGGAGCCAATCTTCGTGGTCGGGACGCGGGTCGTAGACGTACAGCATGCTCAAATCCATAGGATCATATTTGACGTGGACCTTTTCTTTTTCTTTGCGTGACTCGTCCTGCTCAGCGTTTGATTTCTTCCTGTCCTTATACTCCTTGCTCTCCAGATAGCTTCGAAGTCCGGCCAGGGCAGGGCTTTGATAGCGAAGGGCCTCAAGATCAATACCGCTGGCTTGAACCGTGCGTAACTCACCAGGATAGAGGATGTAGCGTAAGTCATTGACATTATGGTGAAGGCAGGGAATGTATCCGCTGAGCATGCTTTCTTCCCATAATTTCATTGGGACTCCGCCGTTCTTCCCAACTCCATCGTGCCAGTCTATCGCGTACTCATCTAACAAGAAAATGTGCAGTAATTGCATGAACCCTTCCAGCGAAATACAGGCATGCCGAAGGGAGTCATAATCCCCACGCTCTAACACATTCGAGAATGTCGTACCTGGCAAGGTATGGATGAGGCCGCGATCATCGGAGTAGAAGGAGCTTTCAATCCTGGCTTTCCACCACGGCTTCTTGACTGGCATACGTTCAAGCAGGACACCCAATTGCTCGCATGCAAAGTCGAGGTCATAGCCGGTATAGTGCGGCCCGTTATCTACTATCAGCGTTTCTGGAAGTCCGTAGACTGGCCAGGAATGTTTTGTTCCGTAGAGTTGCTGGCAATCCGGTTTCGGAAGGATGCCGTGGTACAGGCATGCCTGTACCGTAAGATAGCTTGGTGGCTCAAATCCCACGTAGAACCCGTAGGGCATACCACTGTAGGCGTCAATTGCTTTGGTGATTGTTGGGCGTCCTATAGGCAACCGGTCCTCAAGATCGACTACAATAAAGTCAAGGTTGGTGTCGTCTATCTCTATGCGTTCTAGAATGCGCGTCGGTTTCGGACCAGGGAATACCTGATCCTCATCGTGCTTTTCAAGGTGACTGCGCTTGCGTCGTAGAATGGCTACGAAACCTTCTTTATGAATGCGACGATAGACTGTTGATAAACTAGGCAATTCCTCCTGTGGGCGCTTATCCTGCTCATCAACGATGTAATTTATGATCGTGTAGAGCACATCCTTTGCCCTACGCTTGCCAGGATGCTTCTTACATTCCTCCAGTACAGCTTTGATGGCCTTCTCATCTTTGCTGGCGAGTCTTGATTTCCCTTTCCCTTTGTATTGGTGGTAGCCAGGGACGAGGGAACGGAGATCACAGCCGCTATCAAGAAAATCATTCATCCAATTCCTTATGCTTGTACGGCTCAGCGCCTGGCCCATCCGCTGATCCTTCTTTCGACCGTTCTTTCGTTGTTTGGGAGCATTAGCCGGATCGGGTTGAGCAGGTAGAGAAGCCCCCTGGCCTTTCTGCTGATCCTTCTTCTGACCGTCCTTGAGGGAATCAACATACTCCTGGATGTACTCATTCGTGCATTCCCCTGGTGGCAGCTTTAGTAAAGGGCGAATGAGATCGAGTCTGCGCCGCGCTTCACCTCTCCATTTTGCCGGAAGTCTTTCGAAATCAGCGATTGAAAATTCAGTGACGAGAGGAACATCTCGAGGCTTACGCGTGTTTGGACCGTGTATCTCGAATGCTATTTCACCGCGTGCCCAAGCTTGACAGAGCTCATCCTGCGTTGTATGAGCCAGTCCTCCAAAGCTCTGATTCTCTACGCTAAGTTTGCCATCTACTAACAGCTCTCGGACGAGAAACACTTCCCCGTTGCGCTTGTAGCGCGTACCGACGGTAAAGCGTGAGCGGGCCATTACTTCACCTCCTTAGAAAGTGAGGACGAAAGCCATAGAATGGTTGCAGGCGAGATCGGCCTGGTCAAATCAGCCTGCAGGATGTGATGAAACAACATGCTGTAGATAAAAGGCGCCTGCCTATACGGGTGCTGCATTTCTGAAGTATCCGCCAGGGAGGCCAAAAACCGCGCTACATCTTCAAAAGCGATACCTTTCGACTGTGCCTTCAGGTGAGCTATACAGCTCGCCAGCATCGCAGTCGGAACGGTAGTGCGGCAGAAACGCCACAACAATTTCAGGTTTGCCAGGGTGTGATCTTTACGCAGCTCTGTATCGGTGACAATCACAAACTGATGATTGTTGGCCGCAGCCCATGCTTCTCCAAGTTGTATCTGTTGCCGTGTATGTGGATGATCGAGTAGCTCTTCTGGCTTACACTCAACAATTTCTTTTCTGTCAGTTCGCACAACCAGAAAATCCGGCGTATACGTATGGGCGTTTCCCTCAGTATCTGTCCCCGTGATGACCATTGGCTGAGCACGATACGTCAGTACGAAGGGATCGAACTTCAAGACGAAGACATAATCCCGCTCAATGGTGGACTCGTACATTATTTTCTCTCCCTTTATCAGCGATGGGAAAGAACCAATGACATTCCCGCCGCGATTGCTCACTTTTCTGACCGGCATAGTCATCTCCATTCATTATCTAAACCAATATTATCCGGACACCCTCTTAAAATTGTCATCGATTTCAGTAAACCGCTTCCAGAATAACGAGGTCGTCCTTTGCTTGCTATAAGGATTTCTTATCCTTGAAAGGCGAGACAAGAGTCTACATCTTGAGAGATTCTGAGATCATCTTTCAGTTTCAATATTTCCTGTTTCGAAAACCAATAGTGTATATGACTCATCTTCTCCAAGTGTCTTACTCTTTTCTCTTTGCACCAGCGCTGAAATAAAATACTACTTACACCAAGTACTTTTTCGGCCTCCTCACGGGTGAGCCGTTCATTCCGCCATCGCACAAGCCGTTCATTTTCGAAAAGGTATATGTCGTGTCCATCAATACCGGGTCCGCTAATGCAAATACCAGAAAACCAATTGGCACGCGCCCATCTTTTCATCCAGTGACTCTCAACGTCCACTATCCTGGAAGCTTCTTCAATAGGGATATAGTCAGAGGTAAACTTCTCAACAATAGAAGGGTCAAAAAACTGTAATTGCCCGCGCATTGCCACTGGGGAAATACGTCCCGCTGCCATCCACCGCGCAAAGGTTACGTTCTTCACTCTCAGGAGCGCTATGACTTCTTCTCGCGAAAGCCAGTTGCCCTCGGGCTTTCTCAAGTCCTGGTATGCGTGAATATCTGTGGGTATAAAAAGTAAAGATGTGAGTCGAAAGCGTTGGCCCAGAGGATGATAGGCAGATAGTTTTCCCTTTGTCACTTCCGCAAGTAGACAACCAACGTCCATATCCACTGAAGAGAGCTTTTTAATAGCCTCTGGCATATCTAGATACCAGTTTTTCCCATCTGCCTCTGGGAGAGAACCGTCCCGGACATGTCTCGATATACTCTCTAAACACTCGAGCACCGTTGACTTCTTAAAGGCCCACTGAGATGATCCATCCACTGACATCAGCTCGGCTGGTAGTAGGCCGACCTTGACTAGATTGATAACCAGGTGCTTCGTTATGCCAAGCAACTCGGCAGTTTCATCTAATCTCACTGGATCATGCCATTTCTGGCGAAGCTTTAACACCTCGACTCGGCTTACAAACTTATCGTCATTCACAGGGAGGGAAATAGTTAATAGCTCGTTTCTCAAGAGTAGTTCAATCATATTAACATTTGTTTCAAGGAGGCGAGCAGCCTCTGAAAGAGGCAAGTAGGCAATTAGATCGGCAAGTTCGATATCGTTATTACTCAAGGCCAGTCCCTTCTCCGGGCTATTTATCCAATAGCTCCCGGTGAAGTAGTGTTTAAATGCACTTTGCACAAATTTGAATTCAGGGTACAACCAATGTTTGCGTAACCAATGGGTATAGAGATGGTTGAAAGCGGAATATAAAGATCCATTCCATGAATGACTTCCAGGTTTCTCATATTGATACGCATGAAGAAATTCGTAGAAGCCTTCTGGCCAGTTCATGAGGCCCTTGAATGCCGTAGTATATCGGAGGTAACTTTCGTAGGGAGTGAGTGTTTGCGTTACTCTACGATGCCATGGTATAAAGCCATGCGGCTTTGAACCAATACGATGAAAATAAGGCCAATTTAGGGTTTCTAGCGTCTTCACTGAAGATTGTAGCCCATCGATAACCCTATAGAGTATTGCTGGAGGCTGTCCAGGAGGTAAAGAAGTTGCAGATAGAGGCGTAATGTTCTGTATAAACCATGACTGAATGATCTGTTGGGAAAGTATCCCAAGTTGGTCATTTTCCACAGAGAAGATCCTGGCTTTTGTGAGATCAGCCTTACACTTCTTACAATGGGCCCCAACGACAGCTGAAATAGGGACTTCCTCATGGCATAAATAACAACGATCTATAAGTAAACATTTGTGCCGCAGACATGCCGATATTGCCGTGGGTATCCAAGTGAGACGGTGATAGGCTTTCTCCTTAAGGCATACCGGGCAATATTGCCCTGCGAACAACGGGCGGATCTGGTTAGGCATATCTGCAGGAGGCAAGTAAGGAACAATACTACCCCCTGGCAGTTCTAAAGATTTTACACTGTCAGGTGGTGATGTAAGTACTTGTGCAAAGTGATGAGCTGTAGCATTATACAAAGCGATACTATCGAGCAGGGTCAAGGATGACAACTTTATATAGGTTTCAGGTCTTACGGGGAAGTCCAACCTATCATTGTGGAGCTTTGGCTCGTTTATTTCATCCAGTATGAGTTCAATGATGAAGTTGGGTGATGGATAAAAGTTTGATTGGGCGAGCCGCGTAAGCAGAGAAACCAGCGATTCATCTGGCAACAGAGGTTTGCGTTTTAGTAATGCTTGGGAAGAGGTAGACATTTTATTGCCCATTTCTCTTTATGCCTTGAGTGCTCAGGTCTATTTAACCTTTTCTTCTTAAGCTTATTAACCCATCCTGGCCATTTAGCACTACATTATGGTGTCGAACATGAGTGAAGGTATGTGAAAACAAAAACATTGCTGCAAAAGGGGATAAAAAAGATTTAGGGCATCTAAGGAGGCACTTCTTCACTAAATTTTAGCTCCATGCCTTGTGGTGCTACTCTTTCAAACATTGCTTCTTCGAGATCTCTCTGAAAGGGATTGAGCGGAGCAACAGTAATTTGTACTTTCCAAGATAGCCAAATCTCTAGCCAATGTAACCTTGGGAGATGCTCATTATCATGTGCATATATCCAATACTCGATTTGGCGGTCCTCTTCCAGGCGTTGCATAGCTTGCTCGAAACGTTTTCTGGTCTTCTCGGGATCACGTTGGTTAACAGAGAGACTGAGTTCGTTGATTAGCGTCCCAAGCGTACGGGTAATTGTGCCTCCGCCCGATGCATATAAGCGTAGGTGAAAAAGGAAATACCTTGCCAAGCGCTTTTCCCAGATCTGATTGCATGGATTATAATGAAGTACCTCTTGGCAAAGCCAAGCTATTTGTTTTGTGGGCTCACTAAGCATATGATCAAACCATGTACCAAGACTATAATGCCATGCAATTGGAGGGGATGTTGCTGACAGGTCTGTTGAGCTCTTTCCTCTTATTTCATGTTGATGTATCACCTCATTTACTATCAAAAGACGGCACTCAAGCGTAAACACTTTTCCCTTTCCCCCCCTTTTAGTCTGGCGGTCGATAGATTGTCTCATAGTCACCCAGGTATCATTAAGTCGTTCAAAGCAGGCAGCGATATCGACAGTATCCTCTTGCCGATGACCAGCACGACGGCGAATGCTACCGCCTTTTTCCTGATTCATCACCGGTTTGATACCGCGATAATCAAGAATTTGTGAAGAAGTAAGCCAAACGTGCTCTCCTTCATCCGCTGGTAAGCTCAATACCTGAGCTATGGCTGTAAGAAACACATCGCTATCAAGATCACTGAGTTGGCGAACTTTCCTCCAAAGCGAACGGATCGTCGTATCATCTACAACCCGAGCTTGCGATGAGGGACGAACCTCTACACAAGTTGATACTTCTGGCTGATCGAACCGATATTGGGGGAAACCGTATGGTTCTGCTTGTTTCCAATTTTTTGCACCTGAAGCAGCATTACTATACGCAGCAAGCACTGCTTGTACTGGCGATGTTGCGGGAATAGGAACATGGGATTGGGTACGAAAAATATTCTCACTTTTTGAGAGTGATCTTGAAGTCGAGTGTTGCTTCTGATACGCTTGCCAGTATAAGCTAACCAGCCGCTGTATGTACTCATGCACTTCTTGCGTTAAGGGTGTATTGTGCTCAAAGAGCATATGGGTGCTGGTAAGCTGAGATACAATTACCCCAAGATGTTTCTGACAAGCTATCCCTTCTTCACCTAAGAGGTCAATTGGATACGCATCGATGCTGCTTCCTTTTAGTATTATTCCAACCTCGCCAAATTGCGGAGGCGGAAGAGGTTGTTCTACAGCAATAGACATAGTGGTCTCGTCTACTTGGACATCTGCGGAAAGAGCGAAGGCTAACGCAAGCGGAATAGCTTTGACGTGAGATAGGTCCAAATTTCTCGCCCATACCTTGATCTCCCCAAATTTTTCTCGTATCAGAGAGATAGAGAATAGTTGTCCCATAAGACAAAAGAGGTGCCTCGAATGAGGTGAAGGAAGTACTCGCCATCCGTCGAATCGAAGATGACGAACTTGCTTCTGATCCATTTCCTGTATATGTATATGTGGATACCACACCCAGAAATCAGTTATTCGCCCTGCTTCTTGAGATGACTGGGGAAGAGCAACTCGGGACCAATTAGCGCTCATTTGCGCATTTATATCTTCCATAAGCTCCCTCTAGCAATCGCGATGGAGGTAGCCAAATAGGTTTGGCTCCTTGTATGGTGTGTACATGTATTTTGAGAAAAAATGCGCTGAAAGCAATGCCTAGACATTATTCAAGCAGGTATAGCCAATGGTAACTCATATACTAATTGGTAGATAGCAGATCCCTCCCAGAAAAACGGGAGATCTGCTAGACTGGTGGTATCAACGGGAGAGCCTTGGTCGTAACATGTGGCCTGTCAAATGGAGGCAGTGACCACCTTGAGTAGACGGCTCCCCGTCCATCAGGGTCGGAAGCGACTATAGGGCTTGTTGCAGCACCTGGGTTCGCCCCAGCAAGACTGCCGATCCACGATGAGTTCTCGCAGGCCCTGAAAGGACGGCTTCCCCGTTGAGGGCGGCTGTTTCCGCTCACGCCTTTTCGTGAGCAAGGAGGGCAAGAAGCATGTCTGAAACGTCCTCTCCGACGCCACCACCTGCCGTGCTGGCTTATGTGGTAGGTATCGACATTGGCATGGAGTCCTGTATGATGTGTTGTCTGACCATGGAAAAACGCCAGGTGATCAAGCCCAGCCAATTTAGCAATGAGGCGGCAGGGTTTGAATGGCTCTTTGCCCATTTGGAGGCGTTGAAAAGCACACCTGATCAGATCCTGATCGGACTGGAAGCCACTTCGCGCTATGGAGAGAATCTGTATTACGCCCTGAGATCGAAAGGATATCGTGTTTGCTTGTTGCATCCAGGACAGATCCACGCATTTGCCCAACAACGCGGGCTGCGTGCGAAAACGGACCGCTTGGATGCCAGCACCATTGCACGAGCCTTGCTCAGTGAAGAGGCGCGTTTTGGCTATGTTCCCAGCGATCAAGTGGTCACCTATCGCGAACTGACCCGCTTGCAACAGCAACTGACCGAAGAAATGGTGCGCTACAAAAATGAGATCCACGCGCTCCTGGTGGTGCTCTTCCCAGAATTCACCCAGGTGTTCGCTGATCCCAGCAGGCCAAGCGCTTTGACTGTCCTCAAAGCCTATCCTTCGGCCCAAGCGATGCGAGAGGCTGATCCCAAGCAATTGCACCAGCTCTTGCGCGAACAGTGCCCTGGTCGCTATGGGCGCAAGACCGCGGACAAGCTGGTGCAGCTGGCAAAAGCGTCGGTGAGTAGTGGGGTCGGCGTGCAGGGGCGTTCGAGCAGTATGCGGATTTTGTGCGATCAGCTCGACCATACCCAGAACAATCTCACACTCCTGCAACAGGAGATCGAGCGCTTGCTTGGCAATGATCCGAAGGCCAAAGGAGTGCTGGCGATCAGCGAGTTGGGACCAATGACGGTGGCCGTCTTGCGGGCGGAGTTGGGAGACCTGGATCGGTTTGCACGTATGGATCAAGTGGTTGCCTACGCTGGCTTGGATCTGCAAGTCAAACAAAGCGGGAAATGGAAAGGACAGACGAAGTTGTCCAAGCGAGGCAGTGGCCGACTGCGCCGTATACTGTACCTGGCAGCTTTGCGTAGTATTCGTCTGCCCACTTCTCCCTTTGGGGTCTCTTACCATCGCCTGGTGGCTCGTGGCATGAAAAAGGGGATGGCCGTGGTAGCGGTCATGCGCAAACTGCTGATCGTGGCCGTTCATCTCATCCAAACCCAGGAGGATTACGATGCGAGCAAAGTCGGGGTACAGGCACTGAGCTAACGGCGCCGTTAGCTCAGTGCCTGTACCCGCCACCCCAACCAATGGCTGGTTGGAGACCAGCCTCTGGACGGCATCCAGAGGCCTGGGAGCTCTTGGTGTCTTTCTCAAGGGTTCACCATCCTTTCTTGATCCGTTGTTTCGAGACCTCTTTTCGGGAGGGCTTGACAAATTCTATGGCTTCTACTCAGGTGAGCTTCACAGCAAAATTATTCCCCAGCTAGAGCACAAGATATAGCACTATTATGCCTTTTGACTTGTCCAGCTCCAGATGTGACTAGATCGAGCTTCTAAGCAGTTACTATCATGCTTATTCCAAGTAATACTATTTATGCTCTTTATTGTCAATTAATTAGCAAATTTATCCTATTAGTCATTAAACTGTTTGAAAAGTTTGAAAAGTTTGAATCGTCTGCGAACCACGAAGGTAGTAGAACGCATAGCTTGACTGAAGATGGTCCTGGCACAAGAATGAACCAAAAGCACTCGGTTGGTGGCAGAACTGTGGTGCAGCGAACGGAGGATGTCTGTTACAAACAGACAATATCCACTTCCGTCATCACATGAAGCAGGTACTCGAGTGCCTGAGCGAAGTGGAAGGACATCTAGCAAAAGATCTTCTCAGGGGTCTTAAATTGCCATCGAAGATAATTCTCTCAAGCCCGAACAAATTGTTCGGGTTTGAAAGTGGAAGAAGGGGCATCACACATCTATGTTATCATCAACTGCCTACCCGACATATGCAAGCAACAAGTTGTCAAGTACCAATAAACCGAGGACTGGACAACTAACTGGCTTGTCTGATCCATTGTTCTACTCTTTTCCATCTTTATTCTCTTCTTGTCCATGACCAACCAACGCTGTTTGCTTTGATCTCTTTGCCCCTCCACTCTCTTCATGATAGGAGGCTCACAAGGGAGATTCCATATTTGATTGAAGAAAAGGTACGAGTGCCAGGTCACGGAAATGGGTCTGACTCGGTTGGAAATAGATGTCCAGTTCAGCGGTCAGACCATTACGATGTTTGGCGAGAATGAGTGTGGCAATGTTTTTGTACTCTGACTCCGGTTGATAGAGTTCGTCACGGTAGAGGAAGAGGACGACATCGGCATCATTCTCAAGCGAACCGTCACGCAGGTCTGAGAGCTGTGGGAACTTCGATGGACGGCTTTCCACAGCACGCGACATTTGAGCTAATGCTAGCACCGGAACGTTGAGTTCCCGAGCTATCACTTTTAAAGTGCGGCTAATCTCACCAATCTCCTGCACTCGATTCTCGTGCCGCTTGCCATTCACGTTCGACTGCATGAGGTGGACATAATCAACGACGATAAGCCGGACACTGTTGGCCTCTACGAAATGCCGTGCCCGGGTTCGCAATTGTACCGTCGAGAGAACTGCGGTGTCGTCAATCCAGATCTTGGCATGAGAAATCGCCTCAGCGGCAGCGGTGAGGCGCTTCCATTCCTCCTGTTCCATCTGCCCAGTACGTATGCGCTGTTGATCGATGCCAGCACTCATCGCAAGAAGACGCTGGACCACCTGGTGTCTATTCATTTCTAAGCTAAAGAGCCCAATCGTATGTCGGTATTTGACTGCAGCGTTAAGGGCGATACTCAAAGCGAGACTGGTCTTACCTACCGAGGGTGGCGCAGCGATAATAATCAAGTCTGAACGCTGCAGTCCTCCAGTGATGGCATCAAGATCGCGGAACCCGGTAGGCACACCCACTACCGCCCCACGTCTCTTATGGAGCTGGTTCAGGTTCTCAAGATAGTTTGCTACCACATCACTCACTTGAGTAGCGAAACCAATATGACCTTTTCTTACATCGAATAAGGCTTGCAGGGCTTTGTCGAGTGCAATCTCAGCATCTTGCTCTTGAGCAGCAATGCGATGAATCTGTTCGCCAACATGAGCGAGGCGACGAAGCAATGCTGTATTTTTCACGATCTGCCCATACGCTTCAAGGCTACCGCTACTCTCTGATCGTTGCGAGAGTGCCGTCAGATAATTCATACCGCCAACAGCTTCCAGTTGCCCACGTTGCTGCAATACATAGCGAACTCCATCCATGGTTACAGGCTTATGACGTTTGGAGAGGGAAAGCATCGCTTCATAGATGGTGGAGTGGATCTGAAGGGAGAAATCTTCTGGCTGCAGCATATGAGCCACTTGAACAAAGGCTTCGGGATCGAGCAGTAAGCCACCCAAGAGGCGAGACTCAGTCTCAATATTCATGGGAGCTGGCTCCACAACGCAATATCCTTTCCTAGAGAGCATGCCTCATCGCTATGAAGAGATAATTTTACCCGTATGACTTACCGTACGACTACGCGGCAGCGTCACAGTGCGTAGCAAAGTCATCCGAGATATCACACGCTATTCTTGGGCAAAAGGTAGAGACGATAATCGGGCACTCTTTCGAAGGTGACCTGGGTCACTACACTCTTGTCCATCAAACGAGATTGGATGCGTTCGTTGACGGATTGTAATGTTCTCTGGTCGGCAGTAATGATTGTTGGTAGGCGACATGTATAGCGATAATCAAGCAACTGAAAGAGCTTGCCACTGGCCCAGGGTGAACTCTGCTCAGAGCCCAGATCATCGAGCACGAGCAGGTCCACTTCACGCATACGCGAGAATAATTGGTCATAGAGAACTGTGGAAGTGGGTGCAAAGGTGGCACGCAGATGATCGAGCAGGTCGGAAACGGTCATGAAAAGCACCTGTGACGCACGATCCAGTAGTTGATTGGCAATAGCTGCTGCCAAGTGTGTCTTCCCACAACCAGTTCCACCAATGAGAACGAGCCAACCATCTGGATCTTGGGCAAACTTCTCCGCAGCGAGAAAGGCCTTCTGCACGCCAGGAACACGATAGTTAAAGTTCTGAAAGCTCTTGTCGCCCAAGACGTGGAGGTGAGACATGGCCCGTAAGCGTTGAAGTCTTTTCTCCAACCGCTCGGTCTCCGTACAATGACAAGGGATGGCCTTGCCGAAGATAGGATCTCCACAAGGGACTTCAATCCGTACATAGCCAGTGCCCTCACACATTAGACAGCCATTCGAAGATCGAATGGTCGTGAGCAAGAAGGGAGTTTTCGCTTGCTCCGTAGGCTGGAGGTTTGGTTCTGCTGAGCGCTTCTTTTTCTGTGCGATATTCTGTCTCATGCTCTATCATCTAATTCTTCAAAAGCTGCAACTCTGGTCGTCAGAAGATCTCGAGGAGACCCATTTGCTGTCCTACTGCCTCCTTTAACCCCAAGGGGTCCTCGTGTCCGACGGTCCCATTATCACAGGTCAATGCTCGGTCAAGGATTATCTGATCAAGAATATTATAGCTTTCATTTTATCACTTTTCAATGATACTGATAAAGTCTAATCAATTTACAATGATTTAGACTCGCCCCTAGACTGGGTTCATGACAAGAGATGATGATTTTCCTGATATTCCAGGCTATGTTCCGATCAAAGAAGCCGCTAAACTACTTGGTATCTCGGATCCAAGAATGTATGGCTACGTCAGAGATAAACGCATTCCTGCACTCAAAGCAGGAAGAACTCTCATGATTCCAAAGGAAGAGATTGAACGATTCAAGCTTAATCCCCCCGGACGTGTCCGTACGAAAGCCCCTGATTGGCGTGTGTACAATCGTCGAAGTAAACTCCTCGCTATGGACATTGAAGTGGAGGTGCGCTCTGGTCAGCAGGAGAGACTGGTAGAGAAGTTACAGGCCATCTACGAGAGCCAGCGGCACACCTTCCAAGGCACCATTCAACGCTATATTTTCAGGGATGATGTATCCCCTACGACGATAAGTATCTGGCTCGTCTGGAAAGATACGGAGATGCCAGATAAAGCGACACGTGAGCGTGACCTCGAGTCGTTCAAGGCGGAATTAGCTGATGTGCTAGATTGGGGGACAGCGAAGATCAGAACGAAAGAGGGCATGATTTACACGTGATGAGGGTACAGGATCTGTTCTAGAGCACAAGAAGCGATATTATCTCTACGCAATAGCATCTCTAGAACGATATTTTTATCAAGAATAGTCAATGCCTCACTATTCCATCTCAATCCTCGCTTAGAATCAAGGTCCAATGTAACCATTGCTAATCGGCGAAGCCGACATAAGACCTAGAGGTTCAATGCACATCTAGCCTCAAAGCGGAGTATAGCATAATAGGATTGGTAGCGTCAGCCAGGAAGAGACTATTTCAATCTGTACCTGCCTTTGAGGCTAGATGTATGCGCAGATAGCGCCTCCGACGTTTCTGTTTTGCCCAACTCCAATTTGCATCTGACTTTAAAGCCCGTTGCAATAAAACACATCCTTTTTCACCGTGAGAGGGGTGCTGTTGCAGTCTGCATCCCTGTATTGGCTACTTCGGATATCCGTTCCAAAAAGGGCAGTGCAGATGACGCGATCAGATCCTTTCCCACTCCATCTCTCCATCATGTAGATGGTGATACCATTGTTCACGTTGCTGTTTGCTGCTCTGTTTTAGAACGGATATCCGAAGTAGCCAGTACAGGCAGTTAAAGCTTATACCTCTAACCTGGTGCCGAGCCGCAGAGGGTAATAACTATTCCGCAACTGTTCACTGGAAGCATGCAGAAAGATGTGCCTCATCAAGAACATCTGTGGAACTATCGACCAACATTAACCTCGATGCGGTGCCTATCTTCACTATCGAGTTATCCACAACTTATCCACCCTCCTTCTCATTACAAGTTTGCAATGGAGCGATGTTACTTCAAGGCAGAGTTGCCTGAAATAAGCCAAAGGCGGACAATTTGTCCGGTGTTGCAATGGGATGATGTTATGCCAAGGCGGAGATACTCCTCTCCTTCTGGCAGAGCTTTTCCATGTTGAGCGGCAACAAGAAGTGACGGTGGCTGCCCATTATCTCTGCCGATGCCCTCCTTGGAAAAATACGTGTGCATGCTAACCAAGCGAATAAGTTGCTCATCTGCGTGAATAGCCGCAGACTCCAGTGCTATCTTTTTTCAAAGAGGACTATTGCTGCATCGCGTGACCTCTGAGGAGAAAAATATTTCCCACTGTTCTTTTTGCCCATTATCCCGGGCTAATCCTGCTCTATTCGAGCGTAACACGACGTTCAAGTAAAGCACAATAGAGCAGGAAATCGATCTTTCCCGCTCTTATTTTCTCTCTTCATCGAGCAAAGAAGCGTTGAGTAAATGTGGCAATGAAACTCACCTCTACCAGCAAACCCAGCACTGCTTCTAGTGCGGCCAGCAGAATGAGCGGATCATGCAAGCTATGATTGTTTTGCAGACCAGGGAAGAAGCCACGGCCATGAAATGAGGTCAGGCTGTAGACGAAGGTATCAGGAGGCCACAAGGAGAGACCTCCGAAAAGATGGTAGGCAATGCCAAAACAGAAGATGATGAACAGATAGATCAGGATGCTACGTCCGGGGCGATAGCCGTAACCTGCAAGCAGCCAGAGGAACCATGAACCAAGATACTTCAACAGGGTTTCAGGCCACTCAGGCCTTTGCATTTCTAGAATGGAACTGGAGGCCATCTTCACGCCCAGAAGGAATAGATCACCTCTCCATTCGTAAAGAGAAGCGGAAGCCAGGCCTCTGGTGTATCACAGAGGTATGCCAGCCAGACCAAGCAAGTGGTCTCCGCACAAGGATTCAATCCTCTTCGAGCCAGCGTTGGAGATAGGGCACAACTGCCCGCTCCAGACGCACCATGGCGTCAATCATCTGGGATTGGACAGCCGACCAGGATTCGCAGCCCAATTCACGCAGGCTTGGGCAGGCAATCGCCCAGGCAAGTGCATGGTATGACAAGGGATGTTCCGGGCTGTGCGCATCTCGTAGCCAGAGCAATGACCCACCAAAAGCTTCGTTGATCTGCTTGCGTCGACGAACAAGGCTGTTGTAGATCTGCTCGCCATCACTGCGCAGGAGTGCAAATTCGACGAGCGCATTTGGGGTCTCATACTCCAGGCGATAGCGGAAGCAAAATCCGACGCGACAGTATTCGACATACGGACGATGGGTTGGGCTTCGCAATGAGAAACCCGTTTGACGGTTCGACCGGGGGAGCAAACTCGCCCAGAAGTCATGATAGGTTTGCCCAATCTCGGACATGTCTCGCCCCGTGCTCTCCTCCTCCAAAGCTGCCAGGCAGCACACCGCACTGGTCAACTGATGTGCAGCCAGCCAACATGCAGATATCAGTAGGAGTGTAGCACCTCTGAGAATCCCTGTCTAGCTATCCTTCCGTGCTGGGGTGCGCGTCATGTTTTTGCAAGCTGAGTCTTAACCCGTTGACGAAGAGAAAAGGTTGTTCGCCAGGGATGAGAAGAAGGAGCTTTTGGTGAGGAGGAGAACAGGCTAGCAGGTTGTTATTTAGCCAGCACCACTGGCACCGCCGCCAGCAGCACCACCACCACCGCCACCCCCGCCACCGCTGCTTCCGCCGCTATGACTGCTGCTGCTCGGGTTAATCGTGCTGGTATAGAACATCATGTGAGTAAAGGCGGTATGGTTGGCGTTGGGAGCAATAGCCAGGGCTTGGAACCAGGAGGGCACTTTGATCAGCCCCTGCCTCTGGAAACACGTAATCCAGTTCCTCAGAAGGCCAAAGCTGGTCGCGTAAGGGAGGTATTGCCCAAACAAGGCCGGAGACCCAATAGGTTGCTGGCCTGTGCTCATATCCGTCAGGTAATGAGAGAAGGCTTGCCAGCGTCGTGCCTCTTGCTCGCCTTGTTCTGATTGACGTGAGTACATAATCCATAGGTAGGAAGCAACAATGCCGATTGCCAGCAATCCTAGCGCCGGGAAAACAGTCAGCCATGCTCCCGTGACGATGCCAACAGCAGAGAAGAAGAAGAGGAACAAACTGATCGCCCCCAGCTCTGTACCAAAACGTTGACGTTGGGGGTCAAAGAAGCCTCTTGCGAGCATATCCTGCTTCAGTAGCTCGGTGAAGCCTTGCGCTTGGCTGCTATAGACCTCGCTCAACCTGCTCATGGCAATGGTGTTGTGTTGTGGATTGGGGAAGAGTCCAGCGAGCAAGGCCCCTTCATAAGGGGCGAGGTCGTCTGGTTGGTAGCGCCGTTCCAGGAGATAGTGCGTTTCTGGTATGTTACTCCACTCCAATTTGTTCCTGAACCCTGTGCCAGGTTTCTCAGCGGGGGTGACGACGAAGCCGACGATGCCCCGGTCCGCCAGGTCAAAAAGTGTTGCTAGTGCCTGATTCCATGGTGGTTTGGAGTTGAGTAACGCACCGGCGATCGCGGGAGGAAGATCGTCAGGGGGCTCGCTAAGACGAGCGTTTTGCTCAACGTCAAAGATAATATGCCGACGCTGTCTCCTGTAGTACAGGATGAGCAGGAACGTTCCCAGGAGAAACACGCCGATACCCGCGCTAAGGGAGGGGAGAATCAGGGCATCGGTATACTCTTGCTGTTGCTGCCAGTGTGGGGGTTGCGTGATCAAACTGCCTGGTGCGAATCTTAAGCCAATCTCTAAC